>Ga0190265_10001110_pt1 | contig 17565 bp, 13 predicted proteins | sample Popmic124T_FD_133135 | JGI IMG/M metagenome (GOLD analysis project Ga0190265, IMG submission 133135) | Populus adjacent soil microbial communities from riparian zone of Indian Creek, Utah, USA - 124 T | ecosystem: Environmental > Terrestrial > Soil > Riparian zone | place: USA: Utah | collected...
CCGACAGCTGGTGCGCGAGCAGCTGGACCTGCTGGCCGACCAGAGCGACCCGGCCGAGCGGGCGGCCCGGATCGACGCGGTGGTCGCCGCGGGCGAGCCGATCCTGGGCGTGTTCGGGCCGCGGCACCACGACGTGATGCTCGAGGTGATGACCCGGCGCTACTACCGGATCCGCACCCTGGAGGACCTGCGGGTCGGCAACCACAACGGCCGCCCGCTGCTGACGGCGAGCTACACCGACGCGGGCCGGCGCTACGCGGTGATCGCCACCATCGTGCACACCGACGGACCGGTCGGGGCGGCCGACCCGATCGCCGCCCAGGGCGACCTGCGCCGGCTGATCTTCCGGTTGCCGCCGGACACGGTGGCGTTGCTCGACCTGTACGTGATCGCCGGCGAGGCGCCGGACGCCGACCCGGAGCGGTCCGCGGAGAAGATCCGGGCGCTGCTCGGCCGGCTGCCGGACCGGCTCGAGCGGGTGGCGGTCGCCGTCCGCCGACCCAAGGGCGACGAGCGCTCGGCATGGTTCACCTTCCGCCCCGCGCGGAGCGACAGCGGAGCGCCCATCGGCACTGCGCGCAGCGACAGCGGAGCGCCCATCGGCACTGCGCGCAGCGACAGCGCGGCACGCGGCGAGCAGGCCGCGAACCGGCGGCCGGTCGAGGACCGCACGTTGCGCGGGCTGCACCCGATGGTCGCCGACCGGCTCGGGCTGTGGCGGCTGTCGGGCTTCGAGCTGACCCGGCTGCCGTCGCCGATCGACGTGCACCTGTTCCGCGCGGTCGGCCGGAACATGGCCGAGGACCGCCGGCTGATCGCGCTGTCGGACGTGCGCGAGCTGACCGTGGTGCGCGACGAGCACGGCCGGGTGCGCTCGCTGCCGCAGCTGGAGCACGTGCTCGATTCCTGCCTGGACGCCCTGCGCACCGCCCGGGCGGCCGACCGCGCCGACGCCGCGCTGGACTGGAACCGGGTGCTGCTCTACCTGTGGCCGGTGGTGGACCTGCCGGAGGAGGAGCTCGAGCTGGTGGTCCGGACGCTGGCCCCGCGGGCGGAGGGCCTCGGTCTGGAGCACGTCGCGGTGGCCTTCCGCACCCCGGGACCGGCAGGTGACCCGGTCGACCTCGTGCTGCGGCTGTCCCGGCCGCCGGGAGCCGGGCTGTCGGTGCGGTTCAGCGAGCCGCCGCGGACGCCGTTGCGGGAGCTGGACGGCTACGCGCAGAAGGTGATCCGGGCCCGCCGGCGCGGCGCGGTGTACCCGTACGAGCTGGTCCCGATGCTGCTGCGCAACCCCGACCGGGCCGGTGTGCCCGGCACGTTCACCGAGTACGACCTGGACGGCACCGGCGCCCCGGTGCCGGTGCAGCGCCCGCCCGGGCAGAACACGGCGAACCTGGTGCTGGGCGTGGTCGAGACGGCGACCGAGCGCTACCCGGAGGGCATCCGCCGGGTGGTGCTGATCGGCGACCCGACCAGGGCGCTGGGCGCGATCGCCGAGCCGGAGTGCCGCCAGGTGCTGGCCGCGCTGCAGCTGGCGCGGGAGCTCCACGCGCCGGTCGAGTGGTTCGCGGTGTCCGCCGGCGCCAAGATCGCCATGGACTCCGGCACCGAGAACATGGACTGGATCTCCCGGGTGCTGCGCGGCCTGATCGAGCACACCCAGGCCGGCCACGAGATCAACGTGGTGGTCACCGGGATCAACGTGGGCGCCCAGCCGTACTGGAACGCCGAGGCCACGATGCTGATGCACACCCGGGGCATCCTGGTGATGACCCCGGACAGCGCCATGGTGCTCACCGGCAAGCAGTCCCTGGACTACTCCGGCGGCGTGTCGGCCGAGGACAACTTCGGCATCGGCGGCTACGACCGGATCATGGGGCCGAACGGGCAGGCCCAGTACTGGGCGCCGGACCTGTCCAGCGCCGTCGACGTGCTACTGGCGCACTACGAGCACACCTACCGGGCACCCGGCGAGCCGTTCCCCCGGCCGGCCCCGACCACCGACCCGTCGGACCGCGACATCTCCCCCGCACCGCACTCCGGACCGGGGTGCGACTTCGCGACGGTCGGCGAGATCTTCAGCGCCAACCCGGAGCGGAAGAAGCCGTTCGACATCCGCTCGGTGCTGCGCGCGGTGGCCGACGCCGACCACCCGACCCTGGAGCGCTGGGTCGACATGATCGACGCGGAGAGCGTGGTCGTGCTGGACGCGCACCTGGGCGGCCAGCCGGTGGCGCTGCTGGGTATCGAGTCGCGGCCGCTGCTGCGCCGCGGCCCGGTGCCGGTGGACGGGCCGACCTCGTTCACCGCGGGCACGCTGTTCCCCCGCTCGTCGAAGAAGACCGCGCGCGCCATCAACGCGGCCAGCGGCAACCGGCCGCTGGTGGTGCTGGCCAACCTGTCCGGCTTCGACGGCTCCCCGGAGTCGCTGCGCGGCCTGCAGCTGGAGTACGGCGCCGAGATCGGGCGGGCGGTGGTGAACTTCCGCGGGCCCATCGTGTTCTGCGTGGTGTCCCGCTACCACGGGGGCGCGTTCGTCGTGTTCTCCGCGACGCTGAACGACGCCATGGAGGTGGCCGCGGTCGACGGCTCCTACGCCTCGGTGATCGGCGGCGCGCCGGCGGCCGCGGTGGTGTTCGCCGGCGACGTGAACAAGCGCACCGCCGCGGACCCGCGGATCGTCGAGCTGGAGGCCGCGATCGCCGCGGCGCGCGAGGTCGGCACGGAGTCCGAGGCCGCTCGGCTGACCGCCGAGCTGGCCCGGATCCGGCCCGGGGTGCGCTCGGAGAAGCTCCGCGAGGTGGCCGACGAGTTCGACACCGCGCACAGCGTGCAGCGCGCGCACCGGATGGGCTCGGTGCACACGATCATCCCGGCCACCGGGCTGCGGCCCTACCTGATCGACGCCGTGCAGCGGGGCATCGCCCGGCACGTCGCCGAGCAGCGCGGACAGCCGGGCTCGGCGCACCAGAACGGCCAGCACCAGAACGGCCAGCACCAGCACGGCCAGCACGGGAACGGCCAGCACGGGAACGGCAAGTCAACCGACGGAAGGGAACCAGTGGAATGACCGACCAGAGAGTCGCCATCGTGACCGGCGGGGCGCGGGGCATCGGGGCCGCCATCACCACCGCGCTCGCCCGTTCCGGAGCACACGTCGCGGCCGGGTACTCGTCCAACTCCAAGGCCGCCGAGGAGCTGGCCGGCAAGCTCAACGCCGAGGGCATGTCGGTCTCGGTGCACCAGGGCAACGTCGGCGTGCCGGAGGACTGCCAGCGGGTGGTGCAGGAGGTGCTCGACGCCAAGGGCCAGGTCGACATCCTGGTCAACAACGCCGGCGTCACCGTGGACAAGACGATGCGCAAGATGACGATCGACGACTGGCACGCGGTGATGCGGATCAACCTGTCCGGCGCGTTCTACATGGCCAAGGCCGTGCTCGACCACATGCTGGAGCGCAAGTACGGCCGGATCATCAACATCAGCTCGGTGATCGGGCAGATGGGCAACATCGGGCAGGTCAACTACGCCGCGTCCAAGGCCGGGCTGTTCGGGTTCAGCCAGAGCATGGCCCGGGAGACCGCGTTCAAGGGCATCACGGTCAACTGTGTGGCACCCGGCTACATCGCGACCGAGATGGTGGCCGCGGTACCGGAGGCGGCCATGGAGAAGATCCTGGCCAAGATCCCGGTCGGCCGGCTCGGGGAGGCGCACGAGATCGCCCGTGCGGTGCAGTTCCTCGCCGACGACGACGCCGGCTTCATCACCGGCTCGGTGATCTCGGTCAACGGCGGCATGGACATGTGAGCAGCGGGTGAGCGGGGCGGCCACGCCACCCCGCTCACCCGGCTACGCTCGCCGCGTGCGCGTCGGAACCGGGCCGGCCGCGGCGTGGCGCGGGCTGGTCGCGGTGGCCGGAGGCACGACCGCGCTGCTGCTGGCCACCGCCGGCGGCTACGGGTACCACCGCGACGAGCTGTACTTCCTGCGCGCCGGCGCGGAGCCGGCGTTCGGCTACGTCGACCAGCCTCCGCTCACGCCGCTGCTCGCGCACGGGCTGGACCTGCTGCTGCCCGGCTCCCTGCTCGGGCTGCGCACCCCGGCCGCGCTGATGGCCGGCCTGGTGGTGCTGCTGACCGGGCTGCTGGCCCGCGAGTTCGGCGCCGACCGGGGCGCCCAGGTGCTCGCCGCCGGGTGTTCCGCGGTGTCGGCGATCGTGCTGGCCGTCGGGCACCTGCTGTCCACGGCGACGCTGGACCTGCTGGTGTGGACCGCGGTGTCGTGGCTGACCGTGCGGGCGCTGCGGAGCGGCGGGCCGGGCTGGCTGGGCGTCGGGCTCGTCACCGGGATAGGGCTGCAGAACAAGCTGCTACCGGCCTTCCTGGTGACCGCGCTGCTGATCGGGATCCTGCTCGTGGGGCCGCGGTCCGCGCTGCGGTCGAGGTGGCCGTGGCTCGGCGGGCTGCTCGCGCTGCTGCTCTGGGCACCGAACATCGGGTGGCAGGTCGCGCACGGGTTCCCGCAGCTGGAGCTCTCGGCGTCGATCGCGGCCGGGAGCTCGGGCACCAGCGAACCGTGGTACCTGTTCCTGCCGTTCCAGCTGGTGCTCGTCAGCGCGCTGCTGGTGCCGGTGTGGGCGATCGGGTGGTGGCGGCTGCTGCGCACTCCCGCGCTGCGGGCGTGGCGCTGTTTCGCCGTGGCCTACGTGCTGCTCGCGCTCCTGTTCATGGTCACCGGCGGGAAGCCGTACTACCTGGCCGGTCTCTACCCGGTGCTGCTCGCCGCCGGGGCGCAGCCGGCCCTGGACTGGGCCCGCGCCGGTGCCGGACGACACTGGGCGCTGGCCGGTGCGCTGGCGTTCGCGCTGGCCAGCTCGAGCGTGCTGATGCTGCCGCTGGTGCCGGCGGACCGGCTGGCCGCGACCCCGATCGTCGACATCCACTACGACGCGGGCGAGACGATCGGCTGGCCCCGGTTCGCCGACACGGTGGGCCGGGTCAGGGCGTCGCTGCCGGCCGGCGAACGGGTGGCCGTGCTGGCCCGCAACTACGGCGAGGCCGGTGCGATCGACCACTTCCGGCCCGACCTCGGCCCGGCGCACAGCGGGCACAACGCCTACTGGGACTGGGGGCCACCGCCGGACGACGCGAGCACCGTGATCGTGATCGGCTACTCGGAGCAGGAGCTGCGGGCCTGGTTCGGTGACGTGCAACCGGCCGCTCGGATCGACAACGGGCTCGGCGTGGACAACGACGAGCAGGGCAGGCCGGTCTGGCTGGCCAGGCAGCGGCTGCTCGGGTGGCCGGAGCTCTGGCCGCGGCTGCGGAGGCTCGGCTGATGACCCGCCCGGCCGCACCGGTGACGCCGGGCGGGTCGCTCACCGGTTGCCGAGCGACCACGGGCACCGGGCACCGGGCACGCCCGGTCGATGCCGATGAAGGGCGACCGACGATCTGCGAGGTGACGAAACTGTCGGGGATCGAATGTACGTTCTACTCATGTCCGGAACAGCGGCTCCCGACCTCGACCGATGGGCCAGTGCGCCGGTCGGTTCGGCGTTGGCGTCGCTGCTCGACGATCTGGACCTGAGGTCGCTCTCCGGGCCGGCTGTGGTGGCGGCCCTGCGGGCGCACTGGCGGCAGATCTCCCACGGCTACGCCCAGCTGCTGGCCGTGATGTGCGAGATCAGCGACCGCGCTCCGCGCCCTGGCGCCGACCCCGACCCGGTCGTCGATGCGGGCGAGCGGGACATCACGACGGCCGACAGGGAGCTGCTCGAGGCCTGGGACTGGGCGGCCGACGAGATCGGGACCGCCCTGACGTTCACCCGTCGACGGACCGAGGCCGACCTCGGGCTCGCGCACACCGTGCTCGGCAAGCTCCCGGCGGTGTGGGCCGCGCTGGCGGCCGGTCACATCGACATCCACAAGGCCCGGGTGTTCGCCGGCCGCCTCGGTGATCTCGCCGATGCGCAGATCAGCCGGATCTGTGCCCGGCTGTTGCCACTGGCCCCGGGCTGGACCACGGGGCAGCTGGCTGCCCGGCTGTTGCGCGAGGTACTGGCCATCGATCGGGAGTTCGCCCGGCGCCGCTATCGACGCGGGCGGCGGGATCGCGCGGTGTGGGGGTATCTCGACCACGACGGCACCGCCGTGCTGTCCGCCCGCGGCCTGTCGCCCACCGAAGCGGTCGCCGCCGCCGAACGCCTGGAACGGCTGGCCGCCGCGGTGCGGGCCGCCGGCCATCCCGCCACGGAGGACCAGCTACGGGCCGATCTGTTCCTCCGCCTTCTCTCGACGGGCGCTACACGCACTTCACGCAGGATCAGATGATCGCCGCGATGCTCGCCGACCCCACGACTCGCCCCGCGCGGCAGGCCTCCTCCGGGGTGTCCACGTCGCCACCGGGACGTTCGACCGAGGGATCCGCCGCGGCAACCGCAGCCGCGTCCGCGAGATCACGCAGACCAGCCCCCGAAGCCGCTGAGGCATCCAGTGAACCGGCTGAGCAGCCGGGTGCGGCTCCTGTGGAACGGGCGGACCTGCCTGGCCCACCGTCCGCCCGACCTGAGCCGTCGCCCCGGGCGATCGGTACGGGGGCCGAGCCGGCAGCCGGCCAGCCGGGGGAACAGCCGCGCTACGGGGTGGAGATCAGGCTGGGGTTGGGCACCCTGCTCGGCCTCGACAACCATCCTGCTGACCAGCCCGGCTGGGGTCCGGTCCTCGCCGAGGACGCCCGGCTGCTCGTCGAGCGTCAGCACGCCGCCCAGTGGTGCTACGTCGTCACCGACGGCGACGGCTACCTGCTGCACACCGGCCTGCTGCGTCGTCGCCCGGCGGGTCCTGGCGCGATCACGCAGCCGTGTCGGGACGGCGTGGTCGAGATCCACGTACGGGCCGAGCTGCTCGGCGCGCTCCGCGACCGCACGGACCTGCCGCAGCGCTGGGCCGGGATCGTCGACGAGATCATCGAGGGCTACACCGCCGGCACCGAGGACGATCTGGACGAGCATCCCGGGCAGCGCTTCCCCGGCGCCGGGCTGCGTCGCTACATCCAGGTGCGCGACCGCAGCTGCGTCGCTCCCGGATGCCGGCGCCCGGCCCGCAAGTCCGATCAGGACCATACCCGCGAGTACTGCTACGGCGGCCGGACCGTCCGGTCCAATCTCGAACCGCTGTGCGTCCGGCACCATCGCATGAAGCACCGGCGCGGCTGGCGCCTCGACCAACCCGAGGCGGGGCGCGTCCGCTGGACCAGTCCGCTGGGTCAGGTCCAGTGGACCCGCGGTGAACCGATCGCCCCCGATCTGCCGGACCCGATCGACCGGCCGCCCCACCCCCACGACCCCGACCCCGGACCGCCGGTCCGCGATCTCAGCTGGCCGATCTTCCTCCGACCCGCCCCGCCGCCACCTGAACCCGAGCCACCTCCGCCTGCGGAGCGACCTCCGCCGTTCTGATGCACGGCCGGCGATCACGCGGGTTCAGGAACAGACACCCTTGGCCGCGACGATTCGGGCCACCGCGCGATCGTTGAGCGCCCGGTCGAGCCGGCCGACGGCCAGCGCGTCCTCGACCCGGTCCAGCACCTGGCTCACCCGACCGCCTCCGGACCACAACGCCACGTCGGCCCCGGCGGCCAACGCCCGCTCCACCGCCTCGGGCAGGGCGAACGTGCCGGTCACGGCCTTCATCGCGCCCAGGTCATCGGTGTACACGACGCCGTCGAAGCGGTACTCGTCGCGCAGCAGCGCGTACACCGCCGGCGTCAGCGAGCTGGGCAGCTCGCCGGTGAGGCCGGGCACGTCGAGGTGCCCGACCATCACCCCGGTCCTGCTGTCGACCCCGGTCCCGGCCAACTGTCCGCCCGGTCCGAGCAGCTCGGCGTAGGGCTGCAGGTCGTCGCGGCGCAGCTGTTCCAACGGCGGTGTGGTGACCCGGCCCTGATGCGAGTCGCCGTCGGCGTGTCCGTGGCCGGGGAAGTGCTTGAGCACGGTGAACACGCCGGACTCGCGCTGGCCGAGCGCGAAGGCGCCGGCGTACCGCACGACCTTTGCCGGGTCGTTGCCGAACGACCGGTCGCCGATCACCGCACCGGCCCGCTGCCGGCTCACGTCCACCGTCGGCGCGAAGTTCACGGTGATCCCGTAGCCGCGCAGCTCCTGCCCGCGGTCGCGGCCGAGCTCGCGCACCCGCAGCGGGTCCAGCGCGCTCATCTCCCGGGCGCTCGGCAGGTCGCCGTCCAGCCCGTCGATGCGCTGCACGCGCCCGCCCTCGTCGTCGACGGCCACTGCGAGCGGGATCCGCGCCCGCGCCTGCACCTCGCGCAGCGACTGGTTGCGCAGCAGGTTGGTGGCGTTGCCGCCGATGAAGATCCCGCCGATCCCGGTCTGCTGCACGGTCTGCGCGGTGCCGGCGGGATCGGAGCCGTCGACCCCGACCATCAGGCGCTGCGCCAGCCGGGCCCGTTGCGGCAACGCCTCGACGACCCCGGTGCAGGACGGCAACCGGCCCGGGCCGAGCGCGAGGCCGGACACGGCGGCCGCGGGTGGCGGGGCCGACGGAGCCACCGGCGGCGACGTGGGACCCGGGGTCGCGGCGACGGCCGTGACCGGGACGGACAGCAGCAACCCGACCACCGCCCCCAGCAGCGCCCGGGCGGGCGCACGCCGCGCTCGCCGTACACGGGCGGGCCACCCGCCGCGGGCCCGTCGAACGGGACCCCGCCACGACCGGACGAACGTCGGGGTGGACATCACGGGCCATCATGCCGGCGGCTCGGGCACGGTCCGGCTCCGGGGCGCTGATCCCGGTCGGCAGGTGCGGTCAGTCGATCACGGCGGTTACCGTTCCGTGGGGGCCGGCACGAGGGGAGCGAGGCGAGCGGGCATGGCCGACGACAGACAGGTGGCGGCCTCCTGGGCTGCCGCAGCACGGACGTCGTACTGGCTGGACACCCCGCACCGGCCGGCCCCCCGGGCCGCGCTGTCCGGTTCGGTGTCGACCGACCTAGCGGTGATCGGCGCCGGCTACACCGGGTTGTGGACGGCGCTGCGGGCGAAGGACCGCGACCCCGCCCGTGACGTGCTGCTGATCGACGCCGAGCGGATCGGCGGGGCCGCGTCCGGTCGCAACGGCGGATTCTGCGCGGCCAGCCTGACCCACGGCGAGTCCAACGGGCGCACGCGCTTCCCCGACGAGTACGAGCAGCTGCACCGGCTCGGGCTGCAGAATCTCGACGACATCGAGAAGGCCGTGCAGCACCACGCCATCGACTGCGACTTCCGGCGCACCGGCGACCTGCTCGTGGCCACCGAGCCGTACCAGGTCGAGGGGCTGCGAGCGGCCGGCGGCGAGTTCCTGGACGCCACCGCCGTCCGCCGCGAGCTGAACTCCCCCACCTATCTCGCGGGCCGTTGGGAACGCACGGGGGTCGCGCTGGTCGACCCGGCCCGCCTGGCCTGGGGGCTGGCCGACGTGGTCGAGCGGCTCGGGGTGCGGATCGCCGAGCACACGCCGGCCCTCGACCTGCGGCGGGACGGCGAGACGATCGTCGTGCGCACCGGCTCGGGCACCGTCCGTGCCCGGCAGGTCGCGCTGGCCACCAACGCCTACCAGCCGCTGCTGCGCCGGCTGCGGCTGCACATCGTGCCCGTCTACGACCACGTCCTGGTCACCGAGCCGCTCGCCGCCGACCAGTTGCGCGGCATCGGTTGGCGGAACCGGCAGGGGGTCGGCGATGCCGGCAACCAGTTCCACTACTACCGGCTGACCGCCGACGACCGGATCCTCTGGGGCGGCTACGACGCGATCTACCACTTCGGACGTCGCGTGCGGCCGCGCCACGACGACAGCCCGATCACCTCGCACACCCTGGCCCGGCACTTCTTCGAGACATTCCCGCAGCTGGCGGGCCTGCGCTTCACGCACGCGTGGGGCGGCGCGATCGACACCTGCACCCGCTTCTGCCCCTTCTTCGGCACCGCCATGCGGGGGCGGGTCACCTACGCGCTGGGCTACACCGGCCTGGGCGTCGGGGCCAGCCGGTTCGGTGCCGACGTGATGCTGGACCTGCTGGAGGGTCGGCCCACCGAACGCACCGAGCTGGAGTTCGTGCGGCGGCGGCCGCTGCCTTTCCCGCCCGAGCCGTTCGCCTACGCGGGCATCCAGGCGACCCGCTGGTCGCTGGCCCGCGCCGACCGCAACGAGGGCCGGCGCAACCTCTGGCTGCGCACCCTCGACCGGTTCGGGCTCGGCTTCGACTCCTGAATCCGGGGCTCCCGGCTCAGCGTGGGTCCACAGTGGCCCGTAGCTCGATCAGGTGCCGGGCGTGCGCGTCCAGGTTGCGGTCCTCATCGGACACCGGTTCCCAGTGCCGCGTCTCGGCCGCGGCGTCGCCGTCGCGCAGCGGCACGAACACGGTCAGGCAGTGCGTGGTGAGCAGCAGCTCCCCGGTCGCCGGGTCGCCCGAGCGGACGTGCACGGCGATGTGCATGCTCGTGTTCCCGGTGTGCAGCAGCCGGGCGTCGACCTCGACCAGGTGGCCGATGCGCAGCGGCCGGTAGAACCGGATGCCGCCCGAGTAGACCGCGATGTTGGCGGCCGAGCCGAGCCAGCCGGTGGACAGCACGTGCGCCGCCTCGTCGATCCAGCGCATCACCTTGCCGCCGTGCACCTTGCCGCCCCAGTTGACGTCCGTGGGGGCGGCGAGGAACCGCAGGCAGATGCTCGGCGCGGTGCCGGCGTCGGAGTAGGTCTGCTCGGCCATCGCGGCCTCGATCTCCGCGCGCACCGGGATCCGGCGCAGCACGATGTCCTGCTGCGCCCGGTCCAGCGCGTCGGCCGGCTGCAGCGGCGGCACCGCCGTCGAGCGCCCGTCGGCGTCCACGGCCACGAACACCATCAGGCACTCGGTCGCCGCGGACAGCACGCGGTCGGCCGGGTCGCCGGAGCGCACCGTGACCAGCACGTGCATGCTGCTGCGGCCGGTGTGCAGCAGCCGCGCGGTCGCCTCCACCAAGTGCCCCACCCGCACCGGAGTGCTGAAGGTGATGTCGCCGACGTAGGCCGTGACGCAGTAGGTGCCGCCCCAGCCGACGGCACAGGCGTAGCCCGCCTTGTCGATCCACTCCAGGACGGTGCCGCCGCTGACGTTGCCGGAGTAACCGGCGTCGGTCGGCGCGGCGAGGAACCGCAGGGTGATCTCACGAGCTCCGGTCGGCACGAGTGCACCGTAGTGGCTCCGCGCGCAACTCAACCGATCGGCGGAACCCGCTCGCCTTCCGGTGGCGGCCCGGGTGGGGTGCCGTCGCCGAAGGGCCGCCCGCCCAGCTCCTCGCGGCCGTGCGGGGTCAGCCAGCCGCGCACGTCGGGGCCGGCCGGCACGATCCCGGACGGGTTGATCGTGCGGTGCACGCCGTAGTAGTGCTGCTTGATCTGGGTGAAGTCGATGGTGTCGCCGAAGCCGGGGGTCTGGAACAGGTCGCGGGCGTAGGCCCAGAGCACCGGCATCTCGGTCAGCTTGGTCCGGTTGCACTTGAAGTGGCCGTGGTAGGCGGCGTCGAAGCGGGCCAGCGTCACCCACAGCCGCACGTCGGCCTCGGTGATCGTGTCGCCGACGAGGTAGCGGCGGGTGGCCAGGCGCTGCGAGAGCTGGTCCAGTCGGGAGAACAGGGCCGCATAGGCCCGTTCGTAGGCATCCTGGTCGCCGGCGAAGCCGCACTTGTAGACGCCGTTGTTGACGTCGTCGTAGATGTCCGCGCAGATCTCGTCGATCTCGGGCCGCCACCGCTCGGGATACAGCTGCGGCGCGCCGGGCCGGTGGAACTCCGTCCACTGGGTCGAGAAGTCCAGGGTGAGCTGCTGGAAACCGTTCGTGGCCACCTTGCCGCTGGCGATCTCGACCATGGCGGGCACCGTGATGCCGGCATCGAAGTCCGGGTCGGCCGTGCGGTAGGCCTCGCCCAGGTACTCGACGCCGAGCACCGGGTCCCGGTTGTCCGGGTCGAGGTGGAAGCGCCAGCTGCGCTCGTCGTGCAGCGGCCCCGCGATGCCCATGGAGATCACCGGCTCCAGCCCGAGCAGCCGGCGCACGATGGCCGCGCGGTTGGCCCACGGGCAGGCGCGGGCGATCACCAGCCGGTACCGGCCGGGCTGCACCGGCCAGTGGGACGACCCGTCGGAGGTGATCCGCTCGTCGAGCGCGACGGGCTGCCGTTCGAAGGTGTCGGTGCCGGTCATGACCTGCACGGTAGTAGCCGCCTCGGACTGCCGCCCGTCGCGGACGGGTCGGAGTCGGCGGCGGCCGACTCAGCCGTCTTCGCCGTCCTCGGCGTCCTCGCCGGGCTGCTCGGGACCGTCGTCGTCGGGCGCCGGCTGCTGGTTGGTGACGGCGGGCTCGTCCTCGTCCTGCTCGGCCGAACCGCAGGAGCCGGCCGCGGTGAACATCAGGGCGATGCCCGCGCCGGCCGCGACGATCATCCTTTTCGTACCGTTCTGTCGCATGTTCTCACCGTGCCATGCCGCTGTCCGCGCCGCCGAGCGGGCTGGACCGGCCGGGCCGGGTGCACGGGATCTTCCGTTGGGCGGAAGCCCGGCGCACACTGCGGCCGTGCGCGACTCGGTGACGGCGCGGGTGCTGGCGGTGCTGGCCGTGTTCAGCGCCGAGCGGCCCGAGCTGAACCTCACCGAGATCAGCCGACGGGCCCGGCTCCCGCTGACCACCACGCACCGGATCGTCGCCGAGCTGGCGGCCTGGGGTGCGCTGGAACGCAACGACGAGGGCCGCTACCGGGTTGGGCTGCGGCTGTGGGAGGTCGGCGTGCTCGCCCCCCGCGGGCGGGACCTGCGGGAGCTGGCGATGCCGTTCCTGGAGGACGTCTACGAGGTGACCCGGCAGAACGTGCAGCTCGCCGTCCTGGACGGCACCGAGGCGCTGTACCTGGAGCGCCTCTCCGGCCGGGGCGCGGTGAACGTGGTGACCCGCGTGGGCAGCCGGCTGCCGCTGCACGCCACCGGGGTCGGCCTGGTGCTGCTCGCGCACGCCGATCCGGAGCTGCAGGAGCAGGTGCTGGCCGCGCCGCTGAAGCGGTTCACCGCCAAGACCCTGGCCTCCGCCGGCGAGGTGCGCCGGGCGCTGGCCGAGACCCGCCGGGCCGGCGTGGCGATCAGCGACGGGCAGATCGAGCTGATCGCACTCTCGATCGCGGCGCCGGTGTGGGGGCCGCGCGGGACGGTGGTGGCCGCGCTGTCGGTGGTGGTGCCGGCGGCGACGTCGGATGCGCGGGCGTACGTGCCGCTGGTGCGGGCGGCGGCCCGCGGGATCTCCCGGGCCCTGTGCGGCTGACCCGCGGCAACCCTGCGCTCGCCGATGCCGATCAACCGGCCGCTGGGTCTTGCGCGGCGCCGCCGGCCGGTCAACGATCACGCCGGTGGATGTCGTCGAGTTCCGCCCGACCCCCGACCAGTACGCCTGGACCTTCGGTGGGGTCGCCCCGACCCACCGGATCGCCCCCGGCACCGCGCTGAAGCTGTGGACCGAGGACGCGTTCTCCGGCCGCTTGCAGCGGGTCGGCGACCGGCCGTCGGACGTGCTGGACATGACCCAGGTCAACCCGCAGACCGGGCCGTTCCACGTCGAGGGGGCGGAGCCGGGTGACACACTGGCCATCCACATCGTCGACCTCACCCCGGCCCGGGACTGGGCCGCGTCGACCACGATCCCGTTCTTCGGCGCGCTCACCGGCACCGACCGGACCGCGCTGCTCAACGACCCGCTGCCCGAGCGCACCTGGATCTACCAGCTCGACCGGGCCGCCGGCACGGTGCGCTACGAGGCCGCGAACCTGTCCCTGGAGCTGCCGGTCGCGCCGATGCTGGGCACCGTCGGGGTGGCGCCGCCCGGCCGCGAGGTGCGCTCGTCGCTGGTGCCCGACACCTTCGGCGGCAACATGGACACCCCGGAGATGAAGGCCGGCACCACCTGTTACCTGGGTGTCAACGTGCCCGGCGCGCTGTTCTCGGTGGGCGACGGGCACTACCGGCAGGGCGAGGGCGAGAGCTGCGGCACCGCGGTCGAGGGTGCGATGGACGTGACGCTGATCGTCGATCTGATCAAGGGCGCGCCGGCGCCGGCCTGGCCACGGCTGGAGCACGACGAGCACTACGCGGTGGTCGGCTCGTCGCGGCCGCTGGAGGACGCCTGGCGGGCCAGCCAGGTCGGCATGATCACGTGGCTCGGCGAGCTGTACGGGCTGGATCGCCTCGACGCCTACCAGCTGCTCACCCAGATCGCGCTGTCCCCGCTGGCCAACGTGTGCGACACCAACTACAGCGCGCTCACCAAGGTCTCCAAGTCGCTGCTGCCGGCGACCGACGCCTACGACGGCATGCACCGGCACCTGCGCGAGCTGTCCCGCTCCCTCTAGGCCCAGGAAGGACAACCATGGATCTGCAGCTCAGCGGCAAGGCGGCGCTGGTCACCGGAGGCACCAAGGGCATCGGGCGGGCCGTCGTCGAGGCGCTGGTCGCCGAAGGGGCCCGGGTCGGGTTCTGCGCCCGCACCGCGGCCGACGTCGAGACGGCGGAGAACGAGCTCCGCGGCGCCGGTGGCGAGGTGGCGGGTACCGCGCTCGACGTCACCGATCCGGCTGCGCTCGCCGACTGGGTCGCGGCCTCCGCGGACCGGTTCGGCGGCCTGGACGTGGTGGTGCCGAACGTCAGCGCGCTGGCCATCGGGTCGGGCGAGGACAACTGGCAGGCCGGCTTCCAGACCGACCTGATGCACACCGTGCGGCTCTGCGAGGCGGCCATGCCGCACCTGCTCGAGTCGAGGGGCTCGATCGTCGCGGTGTCCTCGGTGTCCGGCCGTGAGATCGACTTCGCCAAGGACGCCTACGGCACGATGAAGGCCGCGGTGATCCACTACATCGCCGGCCTGGCCTTCCAGCACGCGGCCGCCGGGGTGCGGGCGAACTGCGTGTCCCCGGGCAACACCTACTTCCCCGGCGGGGTGTGGAACTCGATCGAGACCGGCAACCCGGAGCTGTTCGCCACCGCGCTGGGACTGAACCCGACCGGCCGGATGGCCACCGCGCAGGAGGTGGCCTACGCGGTGACCATGCTGGCCAGCCCGCGGGCGTCGTTCATCACCGGCACCAACCTGGTCGTCGACGGCGCGCTGACCCGCGGGGTGCAGCTGTAGTGCGGACGTTCCGGGTCGAGGTGCCGCAGTCCGATCTGGACGACCTGACCGAGCGGCTGGCCCGCACCAGGTGGCCGGACCGCGAGACCGCGGGCGGGTGGATCCAGGGGGTGCCGCTGGAGTACGCGCAGGAGCTGTGCGAGTACTGGCGCACCCGCTACGACTGGCGGCGCTGCGAGGCCGAGCTGAACTCGTGGCCGCAGTTCTGCACCGGACTGGACGGCGGCGCCGACGACAGCGTGGACGTGCACCTCATCCACGCCCGCTCCCGGCACGAGTCGGCTCTGCCGTTGATCCTGACCCATGGCTGGCCCGGCTCGGTCGTCGAGTTCCTGGACGTGCTGGACGAGCTCACCGACCCGGACGACCCGGCCGACGCCTTCCACGTGGTCGTGCCGTCGCTGCCGGGCTACGGGTTCAGCGGGAAGCCGCGGATCCCGGGCTGGGGCGTGGAGCGGATCGCGGTGGCCTGGGCGCAGCTGATGGACCGGCTGGGCTACTCCCGCTACGGCGCGCAGGGCGGCGACTGGGGCTCGGTGATCACGTCCGCGCTGGGCACCGCGGCCCCGGAGAACGTGGTGGGTATCCACCTGACGATGCCGCTGGCGCTGCGCCCCGAGGAGCCCGAGCCGCTGACCAAGGCGGAGAAGAAGGCGCTGGAGGCGCGCAAGTTCTTCGAGCGGGTCGGCACCGGCTACTCCGCGCAGCAGTCGACCCGACCGCAGACCCTCGGCTACGGCCTGGCCGACTCCCCCGTCGGGCAGGCGTGCTGGATCGTGGAGAAGTTCTGGGACTGGACCGACAGTGCCGGGCCACCGGAGAACGTGATCCCTCGGGACCGGTTGCTGGACAACGTGATGCTGTACTGGCTGAACAACACGGGCGCGTCCTCGGCCCGGCTGTACTGGGAGAGCTTCCTCAAGCGGCGGATGGACCCGGTGGAGGTGCCGACCGGCGTGACGCTGTTCCCCCGGGAGCTGTGGCGGCTGCCGCGGGCCTGGGTCGAGCAGCGCTACACCGACCTGCGGCACTGGAGCGAGCCGAGCACCGGCGGGCACTTCGCCAGCCTGGAGCAACCCGAGACCTACCTCGACGAGCTGCGCGCCTTCTTCCGCCCCCTCCGCCCGTGAGTGCTGAGCCGTGTTAGAGCACGGCAGGCCACTCACGACCGGGTCACCGGGCACGTTGCGGGCACGTGCCACGGGGTCGTGAGTGGCTGGCCGTGCTCTAACACGGCTCAGCACTCACGGGAAGATCAGTAGGGACGCGGTGAACCCGTGCAGGTGGTTGCGGCCGCCGACCGGGCCGATCTCGCCGGCGGCGAAGAACCCGGCCACGCCCTCGGCGCCCAGCGCATCGGTGACGACCTGCACGTCGTGGTCGGCGCCGGGGAACTCCGGGGGCGGGAACATGGCCGCGCCGCGGCCGTTGCAGGAGAACAGCAACGCCCCGCGGCCCGGCGCCGCCGCCCCGCCGAGCAGCTCGACCAGGTCCTCCCGTGCCCCGGCCGGATCCCGGATCTGGAACCGGACGGTCTGCCCGATCTGCATGGTGTCGCCCACCGCGACCACCCCGCGGCGCTCGTCGGCGCCGAGCACGCCGCGGATCAGGAAGTCGCCGCGGCCGTGCTCGTCGGCGTACTCGTCGATCGCGATCCCGATGTGCAGCCCTCGTCGGGCCATGTTCTGCTCGGCGGGGGGCAGCGCCGAGATGATCTCGACCAGCCGCCGGTAGGCGGGCGCGCCGGCCAGCTCCAGCAGCAGGTTGCCGTCCGCCCGGGTCACCGCCATCGGCGGCCCGATCGGCCGGCAGCCCTGGCTGACCACGATCCGGGTCGCGATCCGGCCACCGACCACCACGCCGACCGCGCCCCGGTCGTGCACCGCGCCGTCGCAGAACAGGCGGTTCGCCCCCGGCCCGCCCGGGCCGCTGGCCAGGCCGCCGACCAGCGGAAACCCGGGCTGAGCCGTGTTGCACCGATCGAGGAACGCGCCGATCGGGAAGGAGTAGGGGTCCACCAGCAGCGCGGCCACCCGGTCATCGGCGGCCACCTTCGGCAGCCCGCCGGGCTCGTCCTCGGCGTCCACTGCGGACAGGTGGAAGGCGCGGATCCGGGAGCCGGGCAGCACTCCCGCCCAGACCGCGACCGCCGGTCCGCGCTCCCGCCCGTGGCCGTCGCCGATCACCCCGCCTGCGGTCGCCCCGATCGCCGCCCGCGCTCCGGCGAGGCGCATCGCGCGCCGGCCGGCGGCGGCCGCGGCATCCGGGTCGGCCCGTGTCCCCGGAGCCACCAGGACGCACATCAGGTCGGGGATGGCCCCGTCGAGGCGCTCCAGCACCTGAGCGGTGGCCGCCTCGGCCGCG
>Ga0190265_10001111_pt1 | contig 17554 bp, 19 predicted proteins | sample Popmic124T_FD_133135 | JGI IMG/M metagenome (GOLD analysis project Ga0190265, IMG submission 133135) | Populus adjacent soil microbial communities from riparian zone of Indian Creek, Utah, USA - 124 T | ecosystem: Environmental > Terrestrial > Soil > Riparian zone | place: USA: Utah | collected...
GACCGACACCAGCTGGCGGGCGTGCGAGGTCGCCAGGCCCGCTTTCCACGCCAGCCAGTGCGCCGGCGACGCGATTCCCGGCATCTCCCACACCCCGGACTCCAACACCTCCGCGACAACCGAAACCAGCGATGCGTCGACCACGTTGCGGTGGCCGCACACGTCGGCGAGCCGGTCCTCGAGCCGGTCCAGCGTCCCCGTCGCCATGCCGCTATCGTACACCTGTTCGATCCAACATGCAACCCTCGAGCCGAAGGAATCACGAGTCCCAGATCGGGCCGAAGGCCGGGATCCCGCGGCGTTCCAGGTCGTGGACGAGCCCGAGTGTTGTCGACTTGTTGCTCACGACGAACACGGCTTCAGCGCCGAAGTCGACATAAGTGTCGAGGGCGAGGTTCAGGAGGTCTGGCTTCCCGTGCTTCGTCGTGTCCCAGATCACCGCATCGGGTTGCGCAATCTCGACCTCGTCGACGAGTGCGTCTCCGTAGGTGCGACGGGGATCGCGTGTGGACCACACGAGACGCGCTGGGACGCGGTTGGCCAGGATCTGCCCGAGGACCGGTCCGATGCCGCTGCCCGTGACGACGTAGACGACCCGCTCGTACAGCACCGAGACCTTGGCCATCGGCGCCGCGACCGGAATTCCGCGCACCCACACGTGCGACGGCGGATCATCGATGAAGCGGCCGGTCCAGTCGCCGGCACGCGAGATGAGCAGGCGGTATCCGGTGTGGCCCGGGGTGGTCACGGTGGCGAAGGCGTGCCATTCGCGCAACGGGCTGAGGCTGATGCCGACCGCCGATGGGTACGCCGGCCGCACGCCGTAGTCCAAATGGACGATCGCGGCATGAGCAGACGGGCGTTGAACCGTGACCGGAACGCGGCGCAACCGCAGCCAGGGCCACGCGACGTTCGCCGTCAGCATCACCAGGACCCACACGTGCCAGTCCGATGCGATCGCTTCCAATGCGGTCGTGGCGCCGCGGCCGCGAAGCGCGAGGTGAACGGTCAGCGCCCAGAAGAGCACGACCGCTGTCCAGCCACCCCAGCGATGCGACTGCTCGAACACGTTGTGCGCACGGGTGCGGACCGGTGGGCTCGCGCACACCGTCACCAACACCATCAACACGACGAGGCCGAGGCAGAGCACGAGTGTCGTGTCGGTGACGCTCCCGGGGTGGCGGGCGCGGGTCAGGAACGCCACGCCGCTGAAGGCACACAGCCACGCGGTTCCGGCGATCGCGAAGCCGGCGTGGAGGCCGCCCACGTGGTGCACCTTGGAAACGCTCCACCGGACCCACAGCGGCCACGATCGCGATCCACGCCCGGCGAGCCCGTACAGGATGTTGAGCAGGGTCTGCTGCCGGATGAGCACGGCCCCGGTGACGTTGACCAGCGCCAGGGCCGAGAGCGCCGACAGCGCTGTGCCGTCGGCAATCCGCCAGTCGCCGCGCCGCAGGTGGTGGAACAGCACCGCGAGATTGACCACCACCACCGTGACCATCAGGCGGTGGTAGGGCATCAAACGGGGATGCTTCGCAGCGGCGCGGATGGAACCGCAGACCGAGCCGGCAAGGTCGTGCGGGCGAACGGGTCCGCGCACGACGGGCGAACGCCCAACCACCGTTGCCGTGACGAGGTCGTCGAGCGTTTGCATCAACCGGGGTACGAGGCCCCGGTCGTTTCAGTTCACGGTTGATCAGTGATGCGCGACTCAGGTCGGCTCGGGGGTGTGGCAGACGGCTTCGACGTTGTTGCCATCCGGGTCGCGCACGAACGCGCCGTAGTAGTCGGCGTGGTACTCGGGCCACACGCGCGGTTCGTGCAGCACCTCGGCACCCGCCGCCACCGCGGCGTCGAAGAAGGCGTGAACCGAGGCTCGATCGGGGGCGACGAATGCGATGTGCGACTCACGGAACCCCTCTCCGGAATCGAACTTGCCGATCCAGAAGTCGGGCTTCGGTGGGACGCCGTACCCGACGGCGACTCCGAAGTCCATGAGTCGGCTGGCGCCGAGCGGTGCGAGCACGGTGTCGTAGAACGCGCCGCTGGCGGTCATGTCGGTGCACTGGATTCCAAGGTGATCGAGCATGGCCCCATCATTCCAGCCCGGCGCCTTCGCCTGACCAGTAGTCGGCGGCCGCCTTGCCGGCGCCCACGTCAGCGCTGTTGTACTGCGGATCGAGGAGTCGCAGCGGATGCAGCCCGTCGACGTGCCCCATGAACGGCGGATGGATGCTGTAGCCGAGCAGCGACTGGATGCGCTCGGAGTACTCGGCCGCCTTCGGCCCGACGGAGAGGATCTGCTGTTCCTGCTGGCGGGCCCACGGTTCGCAGTACTGCGGCGTGATCGCGAGGCGCGATCGGTCGCTGTGGTTGGCGCCGCCGCGGTGCCACAGCGTGCCGGCGAAGACGACGACCGATCCGGCCGGCATCACGACCTTGACGACGGCGTGGTCAGCGCCGGGGATCTCGTCGCCCCACCGATGACTGCCCAGGATCACCTCCGTCGCCCCGTTCTCCTCGGTGAACTCGTCGATCGCCCAGATCGCGCTGACACTGATCGGCGGGCGCGGCCGGCCGACCCGGTAGAAGTCGTCGTCGATGTGGAACTGCTGAGCCGTCTCGCCCGGCAGGAGGTTGATCGCCAGGTTGGCGGACAGCAGGAAGTTGGGGAGCAACAGCCGATCGAGCATCGCCATCACCCGCGGATGCTCGACCAGGATCGCGATCGCGGGTGCCTTGGCGAGGAGCGCGTACACGCGATTCGACAAGAACCCCTCGAAGTCGTTACGGCCCCTGAACGCGTCGTCGCCGAGCCACGGCGAGAGCTCGGACCGGATGCGGTCGAGCGTGTCGTCGTCCACCGCGTGTTCCAGGACGACGTACCCGTCGCGCTCGTACGAACGCAGGTCGTCCTCGACGTCTCGTGCCATGGCGCCATCATTCATCATCGGTCACGCCGTCGGCGTCCCTTCCAGCAACGGCGACACGTAGCCCCAGTCTCTGAGCGCCTGCACGATCCGGAAGGCGGCCTCCGGCGGATCGAGGGTGACGTTCTCGCCGTGGGTGACCGCGGCGCCCGACGACATCAACGCCCGGATCCGGGTCAGGGCATCGCTGCCGCTCGGCGCCGGCAGCACGCGTGCCCGCGGCCGGTAGGGGCCCGCCTCGATCGGCGTCTCGCGCGGTCCGGCCGGCCCGTCGACGAGCTCGATGGCGGCCGTGCGCGCCGCCAGCTCGGCCGTCAACGACGCCCGCCGGAGCCGGGCGACCGACCCTTCGACCGACACGACGGCAGGCGACGTCACCGACAACTCCTCGCGGCGACCCCCGTCGAGCCGCCGCAACGCGCGCAGCCGTCCGTCGCCGTCGCCTCGCACGTCGACGAGACCGAGGGCCTGGGCGATGTCGCGATGAGCGGCGATCAGAGCCGGTACCGATCCCGAACCGCGATCGAGTGAGTAGTCGCCGCACAGCACCCACGTGTACCCAACGGTGAGTGGCGCCAGCGCCGTGGCGACCGCTTCGCTGCGCAGGTCGCGGGGCGAGTCGACGCGAACGGCGCGCCGCGCGCCGCGCGCCATGGCGTCGCGCAACGTCGCGTCGGCGGGCGGTGGGCCGACCGTGGCGACGGTGACGAACGAGTCGTCGCCGTGCTCGCCGGCCAGTGTGAGCGCAACCTCGAGGGCGGCCTCGTCGGCAGCCGACACCCCGGCCCAGCGGTCGTCATCGTCGAGCGCCACCCACTTCCAACACACGAGCACGTTCATGTGCGCTTGAAGACCACGCCGTAGCCACCTTCGGGATAGCTCCACGAGATCGCTCCCTCGCGGTTGCACACGAGGTAGCACGTACCGCACTCGAAGCACTGCTCGTAGTTGAAGAGGATCCCTCCGTCGGCGGTCGGCACGAACAGGTCGGCGGGGCAGGCGACGATGCACTGGCGGGTGGAGCAGCCCTCGCAAACCGAGCCGTCGACCACGATGTGCGGCCGTTCGTGGACGTCGAACCGCGTCGTCGCCATCCGGTCCTCGAACGAGATCTCCGGCCATTCGCTCGGTCCCGTCATCCGAACCCCCGTACTCCGGCCCAGGCGTCGCGTGCGAGATGGCGGAGCCGGATGCCCGCCCGCCGCCGCTCCTCCTTGACGATCCGGCGCAGCCCCGGCTTCGGTGCCGGGTTGTCGACGCGGAACATCCGCTCGACGACGTTCGCCGCCAGCTGCGGATACTCGTTCTGCACGCGATCGGACAGCATGAGTGCGGGCACACGTCGCAGTTTGCGGTGGTCGCGCAGGACGAACGTCGACGCCAGCCGGCGCTCGTAGCCGGCGAGCCCCTGGACCGACACGTCGCGAGCCTGCAGCGCCTCGTCGACTGCCTCGCCGGCGTACATCCCGCTCGCGATCGCGAAGTTCACGCCCTCGAGCCAGATCCCGGCGGCCAGGCACAGCGAGGCCGCGTCGCCCGCGACCACCATGCCGTGCGTCGCCAACGTGGGGATCATCGACAGCCCGGCCTCGGGGATCAGGTGCGCCGAGTACTCCACCAGCTCGCCGCCGTCGACCAGCGGAGCGATCGCCGGATGCGCCTTGAGCGCGGCGATGATCGCCTCCGGCCGGATCGACTGCGCCGCCAGCGCCGGGACCTTCAGCACCACCCCGACGCCGAGCGTGTCGAGGTTGGTGTAGACGAACCCGCCGCCGCCGACCCCGCTCGTCCCGCCGAGGATCTCGATGTCGACGCCCTCACGTCCGCGCACGGCGAACCGCTCGTCGATGACCTCCTTGGGCATCGCGAGCGTCTCTTTGACGCCGAGTGTGTAGTTGCTCGCGTCGACCGTGCCGAAGAGGCCGGCCTCCTTGGCGAGGAAGCTGTTGACACCGTCGCAGGCGATCACGACCTCAGCGGTCGCGTCGCCGTCGGGTCGATCGGTCCGCACCCCGACAACTCGATCGCCGTCGCGGAGCAAGCCGGTCGCGGTGGTCGCGCAGAGCAGTTCGGCACCGTCGCGCTCGGCCTTGCGGGCGAGCCAATGGTCGAAGTCGGGGCGGTACGCGGTCATGCCGTTGTACGGCGGACGTCCCCAGGCGGCGGTGCGAAAGTCGACGGAGATGGCCTGCGAGTCGGTGAGCATCATCGTCGAACGGCGCGTGATCCATCGCTGGTACGGCACGTCGTCCCACCACTCGGGGTGCAGCTGGTCGAGCATGCGGGGGTAGACGACGCCGCCGTACATGTTCTTGCTGCCGGGGAACGGGCCACGTTCGAGCAGGAGCACCGACCGGCCCTTGCGTGCCAGCACCGTGGCCGCGCACGCGCCGGCCGGCCCGGCGCCGACCACGACCACGTCGAAGTCAGCCATCGGCGATCGCCCCGAGCAGCAGTTCGAGCTCGTCGAGCACGGCATTGGCGTCGCTCACGACGGCGAGGTCCGACATCTGCATCATCGGACAATGCGGGTCGGTGTTGACGCTGATGACGTGGCGCGGATCGCCGAGCCCGCTCGTGTGCTGCACGGCGCCGCTGATGCCGAACGCCAGGTACAGCTCGGGGCTGACGACGACGCCGGTCGTGCCGATCTGACGCTCGTGGCCGACCCACGCGCGATCGGTGATCACGCGGGTCGCTCCCATCGCGCCGCCCAGCGCGGCCGCGACGCGGGCCAGCTGCTCGAACCGCGCAGCGGAATCGAGCCCGGCCCCGCCGGCGGCGATGCGACCGGCTTCGGTGAGGTCGATCGTGGTCACGTCGGGCGGGTGGACCGCGACGACGGTCGGATCGGGAGCTTCACGTCGGTCGACCGCGACGGTCTGATGGGTCGCCCCCGACGCCGCGAGCTCGAACCCGCGCACGCCCGGCTGGAGCGTCGCCACGACCGGCGTTCCGACGGCGAGGACGTGTAGCTCCAACCCACCTCGGCGCGGCACCGTCGCCCTCTCGGGTGTGATCGAGACCGCGTTGGCGACGAGCGGTCGGTCGAGCACGTAGGCGAGGCGGGGTGCGAGATCGCGACCGTCGGGTGACGCCGGCAGCACGATGATCGGCTCGTCGTCGACGAGGGCACCGAGTGAGGCCGCCCATGACCCTGGCGCGTAGGTGCCGAGCTCGATCGCGCGGACGTCGGTGGCGCCCACCAGATCGGCGATCAGGTCGACGCCGTCGAGCCGATCGCCGACCAGAACCACCCGGCCACCGCATTCGGCGATGGTCTCGAGCGCTCCCGCCGGAAGCTCGCCGTCGCGTACCGGGATCACGGCCAACATGGTTCGAGCAACGCTACGGGACGCCGCCGCGGCGATCAGCGCTCGAGCATCGCGGACGCCGAGTCGGCGTCGCGTCGCGACGCCCGCTTGGCCCGTGTGTGGCGGATGACCTCGATCGTCACCGTCAGCGAGAACGCGGCGGCGAACGCGAGGAGGAAGGCCTTGGTGTGATCGTCCTCGAACGCCTTTCCGCCGACGAAGCCGAGCAGCGCGGCGTACGTCGCCCAGATCACCGCGGCCACCGCGATCCACGCCGCGAACCATGCTCGCGGCTGGCGGGTGATGCCCGACGACACCGTGAGCGCAGTGCGTCCGCCGGGGATGAACCGGGCGGTGATGAGCAGCAGGCCGCCGCGCTGGCGGATCTGGGTGTTGGCCCACGCGAGGCGGGCCTGGCGCTTGGGCTTCCTGGCCGCCCAGCGTTCGATCGCGGCGCTCATCCGGCGCCCCAGCGCATACGCCGTGTTGTCACCGAGGAAGGCGCCGATGGCGCCGGCGGCGATGACGAGTGATAGCTCCTGGTTGCCGAGCCCGGCGGCGACGCCCCCGATGATCACCGTGGTCTCGCTCGGCACGATGGGCACGACCGAGTCGAAGAAGGCGATGACGAAGATGACGAGCAGGAACCACCAGTTGCCGGAGATGTCCTCGAGCCAATCGGAGACATCGGTGACGATCCCCGCCACGAGAACGCCCATCATCGGGCCTGAGGCTAGCGATCGTCGGCCGCGCCCGGTGCGGTCGGCTCAGGACGACCCGGTCAGGCCCACTCGATCAGGCGAGGCTCAGGCGCAGCGCGTCGAGGGAGCCGAGGAACGTCGACTCCCAGTCGATGTCGACCGGCCCGACGCGGCTGATCTCGAGCCCGACGTGGCCGTGACAGGTCGCCCAGTGCGAGGCCGCCACGTTGTACGCATCGGTCTCGCCGAGCTCACCGTCGTCGATCAGCTCGCGGATGCGGGCGACGAGCTCGTCGAACCCGTCGAGCGCGACGCGGCGCGCAGCGGCGGAGGGCACGTAGCCGGGGATCGGACGGAAGAACATCACCGCATAGAACGTGCGGTTCTCGAGGGCGAAGTCGCGGTATGCCACACCGGGTGCACGAAAGTTCTCGATCGGGTCGTCGGACTTGGAATGCTTGGCGACATATTCGCGGAGGCGATGGAAGCCCTCGGAGTACAACTCGTCGACGACGCCGTCTTTGCCACCGAAGCGGGAATACACGTTCATCGTGCTCATCCCGGCCTCGGCGGCGATTCGCCGGACGGTCAACGCGGCGGGCCCATCCGCCTCGAGGAGGGTCCGGGCAGCATCGAGCAGGGTGGCGCGAGTCTCGTCATCCGGCCCATTCATGCATCAGCGATATAACCCATGCATCGAAACCGCTAAACCTGATCGATGTGTGACACTGGTCACAGGTGATCGGTTCAGACCGCGACCCCCGCCCGCTCGCCCTCGATCACCGCCGCGTGCGCCCGGCGCGGCGCCACGCAGTCACCGATCCGCTCGACGCTCACGCCTGCCCTCGACAGGTCGTGGTACAGCCACTCGACGGGATGCGGTGGAACGGCGAGCACGACCCAATCCGGTGCGCTCGTGACGTGTTCGCCGGTGGGGTGGTGGAGCAAGGTAACGGTCTGCCCATCGATGCCCATCGGCACCAGGTCGGTGCGCTGCACGATGCCCTTGTCGTTGGCTCGGATCCACCAGTTCTCCATGTCGAGCGTCACGCCCAGGTCCTGGCCGACGACCATTCCCGGCGTCACGATCTCGACCGCGCAGCCTCGATCGGCCAGCAGCTCGGCCACCGACGTCGCGTGGTGGAAGCCGATCTCGTCGATCACCATCACGTCACCGAACGGCCGCACGGTGCCCTCGAGCACCTCGCGGACGTCGGCGACCGTGGTCGCGCCCTCCGGCACCCACCACGGACGTTGTGGTTCGGCACCGGTGGCGACGATGACGTGATCGGGCGCGCGTTCGGCAACCAGCCCCGGCCAGACGCCGACGCCGTACTCGATCGTCACGCCGAGACGACGGCACTCGGTGAGCTGGTTGCGGATCATGTCGCCCAGTTCGGCCCGGTTCGGCACCGATGCGGCGAGGCGGACCTGCCCCCCGGCGGACGCGCTCTGTTCGCACACCGTGACCCGGTGGCCATTGCGGGCCGCCGCGATCGCGGCCTGGAGCCCCGCTGGGCCGGCCCCGGCGATGAGCACCGACTTCGGCCGCGGCATCGACGCGACCGGCGTGCGAAGCACCTCGCGCCCGGTGTGTGGGTTCTCGATGCACCCCAGCCACCGGTTGAGGCCCATCCGCCCGACGCACTCCTGGTTGCACGACAGGCACAGGCGGATCTCATCGGTGGCGCCGGCCCGCGCCTTGGCCGCGAACTCGGCATCGGCGATCTGGCCGCGCACGACGCCCACCAGGTCGCAGTGACCTTCGGCGAGTGCCCGCTCGGCCTGCAGCGGGTCCTTGAAACGACCGACGCCGACCACCGGCAGGTCGATCGCCTTGCGGATCGCGGACGGGATGTACATCGCGTATCCCGGTGGGATGTGCATCGACGCCTCGATCACGAACAGGCTGGCGGTGGCGACGCCGATCGAGGTGTTGACGTAGTCGACTTGGCCCGTCGCTTCCACCATCCGGGCGACGCTGACGGCGTCGTCGATCGTCGTGCCGTGCTCGATCAGCTCGTCGCCGCAGATCCGCACGCCCAGCGCCAGCCGGGTGCCGATGACACCCCGGACGGCGGTCACGAGCTCGAGCATGATCCGGACCCGGTTCTCGAGGCTCCCGCCGTAGGCATCGGTGCGCACGTTCGTCGCCGGCGACAGGAAGCCGCGCACGATCGACGAATGTGAGCATTGGAGCTCGATCCCGTCGAAGCCGCCCTCCGCGCAGTGTTCGGCGACCGTCGCGTAGCCGGCGACGATCTCGTCGATCTCGGCGACGGTGACCGCGTGGGGCACCTCCCGGAACAACGGATCGGCGATCGGCGAGGGCGCCCAGACGGGCAGCCGGGAATACATCGACGATGCCTGGCCACCGTTGTGGTTGATCTGGGCGAAGATCGGAGTGCGGTGGCGGTGCACGGCGTCCGTGATGGATCGGTATCCCGGGATGACGTCGCGGTGGAAGCCGTGGATGAGCTTCTCGTACGGCCAGTCGGTCGGATGGGTCGAGTGCTCCTCGGTGATGATCAGCCCGGCGCCGCCCGCCGCGCGCGCCGCGTAATAGGCGGCATGCTGCTCGGTCGGCTTGCCGTCACGGGCGTAGTTCGTCAGGTGGGCGGAGAAGACGATCCGGTTGCGGACCTCGACGGGGCCGACCCGCAGCGGTGTCCACAGGTACCGGTACGCCATCGTCCAGCACGGTAGCGATTCAAGCTGGGCCTTCGATCAGCCGATGAACGCCCGATGATCGGCTCAGACGTGAGGACGTCAATGGAAGCGCCAATGCTGCTCGACCTGCTGCCCGTCGGCGTCGCAGTGATCGACGTCTACGGCACGCTGCGGTTCGCCAACGCGCGCATGCTCGCGATGACCGGCTTCAGCAGCGACGACGTCGTCGGCCGTTCGGTGCTCGATTTCGTGCCGTCCGAGGAGTTTTCCAACGCGACCGACATCCTCGCCGCCGGGCGTGGGTTCATCGGACGGACGATGGGGCCCATCCGCCTGCGTTACCGCGGCGCCGACGGCAAACTCCGGGCGACCGAGATGTGGGCGCAGAACTGTCTCGACGTGGCGGGCATCGACGGGTACGTGGCGACGTTCGCCGAGGAATCGGTCAACGACCACATGTCGCGTGCGTTCGAGTCGATCTCGACCGGCGCTCCGCTCGAGCAGACGCTTCAGGTGGTGATCGACTCGATGGCGGTGCACCCGATGGAGGCCACGGCGGTCATCGCGCTGCAGAGCCCCGATGGCCTCTCGCTCGTCGGTGAGTGGCCGCTGTCGGGATACGAGTTCACGATCGACGATCCGCTGGCGCCGTGGACGTTCACGCTCAAGCGTGGCCAGCCGCACGACTTCCCCGACCTGTTCGGGCTGCCGGCCGAGTTGCGCAAGGCGGCGACCGATGCCGGGTTCCGGTCGGTCTGGGTGCGCCCGATCGTCTCACGTCGCGGCTTGCGCGGGGCGCTGATCGTGTGGCGTCGTCTCGCCGGTCTCACCAGCCCCAACCAGGAGCAGCGGATGGCGGACGCCGCCTCGCTGTCGGCGGTCGCGTTCGATCACGCCGAGCTCGTCCCACCCAAGCCGGTCGACCCGGGTTTCGTGATCGAGCGGCGCGAGGCGCCCGAAGGTGTGTCGACGCCGTCGACGACGCTGGAGGAGCACGGCGCCGTGCTCGCCGTGAATGTCGAAGGGATCGACCGGGTCATCACCGAATGCGGCCGCGACGCGGCCGAGAGTGTGCTCGCCCTGGTCGGTGCCCGCCTCGCCGCCACTGTGCGAGCGGTCGACGAGGTCCTCGATCGTGGGCCCAACTCGTTCGCCGCGGTCTGCCGCCCACCGGTCGACCGGGTCGCTGTGATCAGCATCGCCAACCGGATCGTGCGGGTGTTGTCGGGTCCCTACTTCGTCGACGGCCCCGACAGCGAGCAGCTGGCGCGCCGGTTCGATCACCTCACCGTGAACGTCGGAATCGCCTTCCAGACGGTTGCGAGCGAGCTCGACGACGCGATCGAGCGTGCCGAGGACGCGATGCGGATCGCCGCCTCGGAGGGCACCAACGAGTGGCGCATCGCCGACGGCAGCCGCCGCCAACGCATCTCGCTCTGACTAGGACCGTCGTCAGAGCGGCACGATCTCGATCGCGTACGCCGGGTGGTCCCATGTCGACAGGGCGACGAGCGGCGGATCCGGCGACGTGAGCAGGTGACGGGCGAGCTCGCCCTTGGCGGCCTTGGCGAAGTGCCCGCCTGGTCTGCCACTGCGTTCGCGAAGCACGACCGACACACCATCGACGTCGCCGGGCGCCCACGCGGCTCGGTGCTCGATGGGGAGCAGGTCGACGACGAAGCGCTTGGCGCCCCGGCGCGCCACGTGGCCGCTGAGTGCGGCGGACAACGTCGCCCGCCACCACGTCGACAGGAGCCCGAGGGGCGCCAGGTTGGACCCGAGCTTGAGGCGGTAGTCCGGGGTCGGATCGTCGCCGCGGATCAAGCCATGGAGACCGGAGACCACGATGATCGACCGACGCTGGGCGGCCGTCAGGTCCGCCGCCCCGAGATGATCCCACACGACACCGGTGTACCGCCTCCAGGCCGGCAACGTCGGAGCGCCGATCAACGATCGGTTCGCCTGCCGGGCCCGGTCGAGGTTGACGCCCTTGACGCCGAGCAGGCGCTGGTCACCGCCCTTGGCCCGCCGCAACGCCTTGGCGACGGCGGCCCGCCTCGACGCCAGCTCGGGACCGAACGTGCCCGCGTCGGGTGACCACGGCGCACCGTCGCCGCCTTCCGCTTTGCCCTCGGAGGGCGGGAGCAGGATCGCCAGCTTCGTCACCACGCCATGCTGTCGGACGACGGGTGCGCGGGCGGGAATACCGGGAGCGTCAGTCCCACATGTCGGGACGACGGGCGAGGAACGCTTCGATCCGTTCGAGGCTCTGACCGCCGGTGGCGGAGCGGATGTCCTCGGGGGAGTCGGAGCAGACGAACCGCCGCGGCGTGTCCGTCGCCACCAGTCCGTACCCCTTCCGTTGCGCGACCCGCTCGAGGTCGGCCTGGTACCGGATGAAGTCCGGCTCAGACATCTCGTCGCTGGTCTGCTTGTACTCGTCCGGGTTCCCGCCCGCACCGCCCATGATCCCTCCCAAGGTCCTCCCCCGCGATCGGCACCTCGGAACGCAAACTTAACCGAAACTTTGATCAAGATTTTCCTCTGTCACACGTTTGGGCGGTCCAGCCCGTCGTCGTGCCGACGCCTACAACGCGAGGAACCTGGGTACGGTGACCACGTGACCTGGAAGATCGCGTTCGTCATCGCCCTGGCGATCGTCGTCATCCTCGGCTGCATCTGGGAGTGGCTGGTCCACGGTAGGAACCGCCGCCCACGGCTCCACCACTGGGACGGGCATGGGTGATCACCGGTGAGCGCCGCCGACCACTGGTCGGCGCAGCTCGGCGAGTGGGGCATCCCCGATGAGATCCTCGCCCAGGCGCCCGTCTCGCCGTGGTCGCACGAGGTGGCGACGTTCTCGGTCGACGACACGCTCGACCGCGACGGCACGTCCGCACGGGTCGCCCGCGAGGTCCTGCCGGTGCACAGTGGCGTCGTGCTCGACGTCGGGTGCGGCGGCGGGCGATCGTCGGTGGTGCTCGTCCCGCCGGCCGCGGCGCTGATCGGAGTCGACCAGAGCGAAACGATGCTCGCGGCATACGGGGAGGCCGCCCGCGCGGCGGGCGTCTCCGTCGAGGTCGTGCACGGGCGGTGGCCCGATGTCGCGGCGACAACCCCGATCGCCGATGTGGTGGTGTGTCACCACGTGTTCTTCAACGTCGCCGACGCCGTCCCGTTCGCGACTGCGCTGACCGGGCACGCCCGGCTGGCGGTCGTGGTCGAGATCCCCGTTCGGCATCCGTTGGCCGGCTGGAACCCGGCGTGGAAGCACTTCTGGGACCTCGACCGTCCGACGGGTCCGACCGATGCCGACCTCGTCGCCGTGCTCCGCGAGGCAGGTCTGGTCCCCGAGGTCTGGCACAGCGCACGGCCTCCACTCTCGCGGCATTCGAGTGATCCTTCGACGTTGCTCCCAGCAGCGCGCCGGCGCCTGTGCCTCGGTCCCGAGCGTGACGTCGAGCTGGCCGACTACCTCGCGAGCAATCCGATCGAGTTCGTCGAAACGGTCGCGACGCTGCGATGGCCCGGCGCGGCGACGATCGTCGACTGACGACCACCGTCTGACGAGCGCGGGTCAATCCACGAACAGGTCGGCGACCGCGCTCGGGATGATCGGTGCGCCGACGTCGTGCACGACCGCACCGGTGTTCAGGGCGCCGGACATGTCGTTGAGGGCGAGCTCGGCGCGTAGGTCGACCGTGGCTGCCAGGGTGCCGCCGTCGAGGACGATGCCGGTCGCGTCAGCGACTCGGGTGAGACCGCTGAACGCACCGACCGTGAGGCACGCCTCGACGAGGCCGGCCTCACCGAACGCCGCTTCGACATCGGCCCGCCGGGCAGCCAGATCGGGTGCGTCGAAGTAGGCAGCGCTCGCGAACTCGCGCAGCAGTGCGCCGCCCGCCACGCCCTCACCTCGGGTGAGCGCGGCCGCGACGTCGAGATCGTCGCCGAGCGCCGAGCTGCTCGCACGGAGCAATGCCACATGGCTCGACGTTCAATAGAAGCACTCGTTGAGCTGTGACACGCGGGCGGCGATGAGCTCGACTTGGGGTCGGCTCAGGGCGCGCTCCCACGTCAGGGCCACCATCTGCGGGCCGCGGCTGTACGAGTCGTTCACGAGCGTCCGCCACGTCGTGTTCGTGCGCGGCACCAACGAGAGCGCCCGCGAGACGTTCGCCAACGCCTTCTGCTCGGTCATCGGGATCCAGGCACCAACGTCACCGAGCCCGGCGGGACGTTCGCGGGCCGGAGGCCCATCGACCGGCTCACCCAGCATGGGAGGGGACGCACCGATCGACCGCGCGTACATGTCGATCGCCACGATGATCGCGGTGACCGCGACCAGCTCGGCGTAGACCGCGTCGCCGAGCGCGTCGACCTGTGAATCGGCCCAGCGGCGGGTCAGTCGCCCCGGGTCGTTGACGACGCGATGGATCACCTCGACCGCCGCTTCGGAGAGGCCGTCGTGTGACCTGTGGCGTTCGGCGACGGCTTCCGGACTCACCGCCGCCAGCCGCGCCCGGCACAGCCCACACGAGCGTGCCGCGCGCGCCTCCTCGATGGCCGCCTGGCGTGACCGTGCATCCCACCAGTCGCCGGGCGACGCCAGCTCGGCGAGTACATGTGCGTGAAGCGAGGCGACGGCGCCTCGGTCGATCGACGGTGTCACAGGTCTCAGCCGCCGCTGCCGAACTGACGATCGCCGGCATCGCCCAGCCCGGGGACGATGAAGGCGTGCTCGTTCAGATGGTCGTCGACGGCGGCCGTCACGATGTGCAGGTCGAACCCGGCGTCGCGCAGACGCTGGATGCCCTCGGGAGCGGCGAGCGCGCAGACGACGATGATCGTGCCGGCCGCGCCGCGCTCGATCAGCAACCGCACCGTGTGCTCGAGCGACCCGCCCGTCGCGAGCATCGGGTCGATCACGATGACCGGGCGCCCCGCGAGCGACTCGGGCAGCTTGTTGACGTACGGCTTGGGCTGGAACGTCTCCTCGTCGCGTGAGATGCCGACGAAACCGACATCGGCGTTCGGCATGAGGTCCTGGGCGGCGTGCACGAAGCCGAGCCCGGCTCGCAGCACCGGCACCACCACCGGCTGCACGCTCAAGCGCTTGGCCGGCGCGGTGGTGAGCGGCGTCTCGACGGTGCCCTCGACCGTCGGCAGGTCGCGAGTCGCCTCGGCGAGCAACAAGGTGCCGATCCGCTCGAGGTTCTGGCGGAACAGCGAGTTGGGCGTGTCGCGGTCGCGGATGCGGGCGAGCGAGTCGGCGACCAGTGGATGGTCGACCAAGGTGACAGTGACAGTCATGCGATGGCGCCCAGTGACTGCTCGGCGCGCAGCAACGCGTAGCGCGGCTTGACGAGCCCGTTGATGATCCGGAGTCGCTCGGGGAACGGTGCGAAGGCGCTCTTCACGGCGTTGATCGTGAGCCACTCGAAGTCGTCGAGACCCCAACCGAAACCTTCTGAGAGCTGCACCATCTCGTTGGTCATCGACGTGTTGCTCATCAGCCGGTTGTCGGTGTTGACGGTGACCCGGAAGCGCAACCGGCGCAGCATCCCGATCGGGTGCTCGGCAACGCTCGCGCACACACCCGTGTTGACGTTGGAGGTCGGGCACAGCTCGAGCGGGATCCGGCGATCGCGGATGTATGTCGCGAGACGTCCGAGCTTCTCCTCGCCGCGGCCACCGGTGATGTCGTCGACCAGGCGGACGCCGTGTCCGAGGCGGGCGGCACCGCAGTACTGCACGGCCTCCCAGATGCTCGGGAGACCGAACGCCTCGCCGGCATGGACCGTCGAGTGGAAGTTCTCTCGCATCACATACCTGAACGCGTCGAGGTGACGGGTCGGCGGATAGCCGGCTTCGGCGCCGGCGATGTCGAATCCGACAACACCCGCGTCGCGCCAGCGCACCGCCAGCTCGGCGATCTGCAGGCTCTGCGCTGCGGTTCGCATCGCCGACGTGATCGCGTACAGCGTCAGCTCGGTGCCGGCGCTGCCGTTGCGGAAACCGGTGAGCACGGCATCGAGCACCTCGTCGAGCGTGAGCCCGGCGACGGTGTGGAGCTCGGGCGCGAAGCGGACCTCGGCATAGATAACACCATCAGTAGCAAGGTCCTGGGCGCACTCGAACGCCACCCGCTCGAGCGCGTCGCGGTGCTGCATCACGCCGACCGTGTGCGCGAACGTCTCGAGGTACAGCACGAGGTCGTTGCGCTTGGCGCCGCGGTTGAACCACGTCGAGAGCTCGGCGACGTCGTGGGTCGGCAGGCCGCCGTACCCGAACTCGTCGGCCAGCTCGACGACGGTACGTGGTCGCACGCCACCGTCGAGGTGGTCGTGGAGCAGCGCCTTCGGCGCTCGCGCGATGAAATCGGTGATCATCCGGTCACCGTACCGAGCTGGTCGCGTCGTTCCGATCGAGGCGTCGCAGCGGCATGTCGGCCGGTCGTTGCAGCCAGTTCCACTCCGGATACTCGCTCGCCGCCGAGATGCAGTGGACGGAGTACGCGTGGCGACTCCGGCCCGAGCGATTGACGTCGCTCCAATGCGGCAGCCTGCCATCGAGCAGCACGAGGGTGCCCGCTGGCACCTCGAGCGGCACCAGGTCGTCGGGCACTGCGGGCAACGGCGAAGCGTCGAGCTCCTCGAACACGGTGCCGCCGTCATCGGGGCCGCCGGCCCGTTTGAACACCTTGCTCAGCGGGGCGTGGTGACCGCCGGGCGCCGCCCACAGGCATCCGTTCTCGAGCGTGGCGTCCTCGATGGCGAACCAGAACCCGGTGACCGTGATCGGATCGGTGTAGAGGAACGTGGCGTCCTGGTGGCAGCCGACCTCGCCGCCGATGCCGGGCTGTTTGAAGATGTACATGCTCTGCAACACGAGCGCGTCGGCGAGGCCGATGTCAGTGGCGACCTCGGCCAGCTCCGGGGTGTACGTGAAGCGTTCGAACACCGGGTCGAGGTCGTGCTGGGCGTGGCCGATCTTGTTGATGCTCAGCTCCTTGGCCTGACGCAGCTGCCCGTCATCGCCGAACGCTTCCTCCTCGAAGAAGCACCACACCTTGCCCCCGCTCGAGAGGAACTCTTCGTTGCTCGATCGCTCCTGCTCGTCGGTGGTGAAGATCGTGCGATGCGCGCCCGGCTGCCACTCGTGCACGAGCTCGACGGCGCGCTGCTTCAGCTCGACGCACGCGGCCGGATCGACGAACCCCTCGAGGACGAGGTATCCGTCGCGTTGGAACCGTTCCACCTGCTCGCTGCTCAGCACGATGCGATCGTAGGTGGTTCAACGCGTTGCCGCGTCGGGCGGACACCTGAAAGAGTGGTCGCCCGACCCGATCGAGGAGTCCGTGCCGAGCGTCTACATCCTGCCCGATCAACAACTCGTCGAATGTGGAACGGCGGAGGCGGTGCTGCCAGCGGCGCTGCGCGCCGGCGTCCCGTTCGCCCATGCGTGCGGAGGGCATGCCTCGTGCTCGACGTGCCGCGTCGTCGTGGTGGAGGGATGGGCGGCGTGTGGTGAGCGCAGCGCCAAGGAGCGAGTCATCGCCGAGCGTCTCGGCTTCGGCCCCGAGTTCCGGCTGGCCTGCCAGACGAGTGTCTCGGCGCCGGTCACGATGCGCCGTCTCGTGCTCGACGATACCGACCGTGAGCTCGCCGACATCCGCCCCCGATCTCGACGGTCGGCACGCGGACCGGGGCGCTGGATGTTCGGTGGCGGTCGGCGGGTCCGGCCCCGGCCGATCGGCCAGGACGTCCTCGCGGCCGTCCTGTTCGCCGACATCCGGGGATTCACGGCCTTCGCCGAGGCGCTGCTGCCGTATGACGTGCTGCACGTGCTGCAGCGCCACCTCCGCGACGTGACCAGCGCCGTGGAGCGCCATGGCGGCGTCGTCACCAGCTACATGGGCGACGGCATCATGGCC
>Ga0190265_10001112_pt1 | contig 17535 bp, 18 predicted proteins | sample Popmic124T_FD_133135 | JGI IMG/M metagenome (GOLD analysis project Ga0190265, IMG submission 133135) | Populus adjacent soil microbial communities from riparian zone of Indian Creek, Utah, USA - 124 T | ecosystem: Environmental > Terrestrial > Soil > Riparian zone | place: USA: Utah | collected...
ACTGCTTCCGGGTCAGCGCGACGTAGCGGCCGTCGCGGTAGACCTCGCGGCGGAACGGGTCCACCCGCAGCCCGGCGATCTCGCGGACCGGCGGCCTGCTGTGCACCCGCCTGCGGTCGAGTGCCCGGAGGCGGAGCACGAGCTCGCGCAGCGCGAACGGCTTCGTGAGGTAGTCGTCGGCACCGAGTTCGAACCCCGATGCCTTGTCGTCGAGCCGATCGGCAGCGGTGAGCATCAGGATCGGCATGCCGGTGCCGGCCGCGACGATGCGCTCGGCGATCTCGTCGCCGGACGGCCCGGGGATGTCCCGGTCCAGGACGGCGATGTCGTAAGCGTTGACGTCCAGCAGTTCCAGCGCGGTGTCCCCGTCGCCGGCGAGGTCGGCCGCGATCGCCTCCAGGCGCAGCCCGTCGCGGATCGCTGCCGCCAGCAGGGGTTCGTCCTCGACGATCAGCACGCGCACGGTCCTGAGGCTAGAGAGCCCGGGGGTATCGCCGGCGTATCGGAAAGCGCATACGAGGTGGTCACACGGTCCTGCCTTGACTGCCGGCATGCCCTACAGCGAGCAGGTCCGACCGGGAGCACGGCGCGCACGATCGGGAATCGGTGTCGTCCTCGCACTGGCCGCCGCCGCGGTCATCGGTGTCGTCCTCGGGTACTGGACGGTGCCGGCACCGTCCTCCTCGACGGCGTCCTTCCTCGACCCCACGCACGAGGGGCGTGCGCTACCGGGGCCGGATCCGGAGCGCCTCCCCGGCTCTGCCGTCACGGTCGACGACGGCGTCGTCCCTCCCGGTGGAACGGTCTTCGACGGCGGCGTCCCGGCCGTGGCCAACCTGGATCCCGACCTCCTCGGCGCCCTCCGCCGGGCCGCGGCGGACGCTGCGGGCGGCGGGGTCGAGTTCTCCGTCAGCAGCGGCTGGCGTTCCGCGGCCTACCAGGACCAGCTGCTCCGCGACGCTGTGTCCGAGTACGGCTCGGAGGAGGAGGCCGCCCGGTGGGTCGCCACGTCGCAGACGTCCCTGCACGTGTCGGGGGACGCGGTCGACCTCGGGACCGGCGCCGCGCAGTGGCTGTCCGAGCGCGGCGCCGCGTACGGGCTGTGCCAGACCTACCGCAACGAACCCTGGCACTACGAGCTGCGTCCCGACGCCGTCGATGACGGCTGCCCGAGCCCGTACGCCGATCCCACGGACGATCCGCGGATGCACCAGTGACCGCCGCCCGTCGCGACCCCACGGAGGGGGATATCTGCTGCGCTACGGCGTGTATCGATTGACTTTCGATAGGCAGTTCACGAGAGTCGATCGCATGACGCACTTGCGCCGCGTGGTGCTCCCCCTCCGGATCCTGCTCGCGATCGTCTTCGTCGCGCTCGTCGCCGCCGAGATCTGGGCCGTGCCCGGACTGCTGCCCGACCTGGCGGACCCGACGCTGGAGCGGACGTCCATGCGGTGGACGATGGGCACGGTCGCGGTGCTCGGCCTGCTCTGCGTCCAGGTCGTCATCGTCTGCACCTGGAAGCTGCTCACCCTGGTCACGACCGACCGGATCTTCAGCGACGGCGCGCTGCCGTGGGTCAACGGCATCGTCCGCGCGATCGTCGTGGGCTGGGCCGCGCTCCTCGCCACCTTCGTCTGCGCCTACTACTTCATCGTCGACGAGGTCAGCGACGACCCGGTGCTGCCGGCGCTGCTCCTCCTGCTCCTGCTCGTCGGGGCGGTGCTCGGCCTGCTCATGGTGGTCATGCGGGCGTTGCTGCGGCAGGCCACGACGCTGCGGGCCGACATGGAAGCGGTCATCTGATGCCGATCGTCGTGCGCATCGACGTCGAGCTCGCCCGCCGGAAGATGAGCGTGGGGGAGTTCGCCGAGCGGGTGGGGCTGACCCCGGCGAACGTCGCCGTGCTGAAGAACGGCCGGGCCAAGGCGGTCCGCTTCGCCACGCTGGAGGCGATGTGCCGGGTGCTCGAGTGCCAGCCCGGAGACCTGCTCGAGTGGGTCGACGACGAGCACGCCGCGCCGCGGCTGGCCTCCGGGGCCCAGCAGTGATCGAGGTCCGGGGGCTCACCAAGCGCTACGGCAGCGTCCTCGCCGTCGACGACCTGACCTTCGACGTCGAACCGGGCAAGGTCACCGGCTTCCTCGGCCCCAACGGGGCCGGCAAGTCCACGACCATGCGGATGGTCCTCGGTCTGGACCGGCCCACCTCCGGGACGGCGCTGGTGAACGGACGGCCGTTCGGGACGCTCGCCGAGCCGCTGCGCGAGGTCGGCGCGCTCCTCGACCCGGGCGCCGTGCACTCCGGTCGCACCGGGCGCAACCACCTCCGCGTGGCCGCCCGGACCAACGGCATCCCGTTCCGGCGGGTGGACGAGGTGATCGAGCAGGTCGGCCTCGGCACGGCCGCCCGCCGCCGGATCAAGGGCTACTCGCTCGGCATGCGGCAGCGCCTGGGGATCGCGGCCGCGCTGCTCGGCGATCCGCGCGTCCTCCTGTTCGACGAGCCGGTCAACGGCCTCGACCTCGACGGCGTCCGCTGGATACGCAGCCTGCTGCGCCGGCTGGCCGACGAGGGCCGCACCGTCCTCGTCTCCAGCCACCTCCTGAGCGAGATGCAGCAGACCGCCGACCGGCTGGTCGTCATCGGCCGCGGCCGGCTGATCGCCGACGCGACGACCGACGAGATCCTGCGGGGCCTGGGCGACCTCCAGGTCAGCGTCCGCAGCTCGCGCTCGGAGGAGCTGCTCGCCGGCCTCCGGGACCACGGGTTCACGGCGGCCCGCGTCGATGCCGACCAGCTCCGGGTCGAGGACGCCAGCGCCGTCGACGTGGGCGAGCTCGCCAACTCCCTGCACCTCCCGCTGCACCACCTGTCCGAGGTCGCGCAGTCCCTCGAGGACGCCTACCTCGCGCTGACCGGCAGCAGCGTGCAGTTCCACGGCCGCGAGGCGGCGCCCGAGAAGACGACGGAGACAGCACAGTGACGACGACGGCCGCTCCGCACGTCTCTCCCGGGCGCGTCCTCGCCCGTACCTGCGCGGCGGAGTGGACCCGGCTGCGGACGGTCCGGGCCACGTGGTGGTTCGCCGCGGCGGCCGCCGTGGTGATGGTGGGCATCGGCACGGTCGCGGGCCTGGACGCCGGTCCGTCCCCCGCCGACAGCGACCCGGCGTGGACGGCGTCGACCGTGACCGCCGTGCCGGCGCAGTTCGCGCTCCTGGCCCTGGCGCTGACCGCCGTAACCTCCGACTACGCCACCGGCGGGATCGTGCCCACCCTGCAGTGGACGCCGCGGCGCAGCGTCCTGGCGCTGGCGCGCACCCTCGTGGCGGTCGTGTCCGCCACGGCCCTCGGCGTGCTGCTGGCGCTGGCCTCCGCACTCGCGGCCTATGCCGGCGGCCGGCCCGCGCTGCACCTGCCGCTCGCCGAGGGGCTCGATGCGCTGGGCCCGGTGGCCCTGGTGGTGGCCTGCGGCACGACGCTCGCGGTCGGGCTCGGCCTCCTGCTGCGGAACACGGCCGGCGCGTTGATCGCGGCGTTCCTGCTCATGCTCGTGCTCCCGTTCGTGCTGCCGGTCTTCGGCTACGCGTGGATGTCCGCGATCGCGGAGGCCCTGCCCGGCTCGGGCGCGATCTTCCTCCTGATCGGCGAGGTGCCTGGGATGACCACGGCGTCGTCGGTCACGACCCTGCTGGCCTGGGCCGGCGGTGCCTTGCTGCTCGGCTGGCTGCGGTTCGTCCGGGACGACGCGAACCGGTGACCGCCGTCCACGGCACGCACGTCGTCGACGTCCTCGTCGTGGGGGCGGGGCTGGCCGGGCTGCACACGGCCACCCTGCTCGCCGAGCGCGGGCACGACGTCCTGCTGGTCGACCGGCGCCCGACGCTCTCCGGCGCGATCCGGACCACGGGGATCTTCGTCCGCAAGACGCTCGACGACTTCCCGCTGCCCGAGGAGGCCCTCGGTCCGCCCATCCGGCGGGTCGTGCTCTACCCGCCGACGCTGCGCCGGCCGGTCACCCTGGACAGCGACCGGGTCGAGTACCGCGTCGGTGACATGGCGGCGCTGTACGAGGCGGCGGCGCGCACCGCGACCGCCGCCGGCGTGCGGATCGCGCTCGGCACCCGCTACACCGGCCGCCGGGCCGACATCTACGGACTGGACGGCCCGGACGGACCGACCCGGGTCCGGGCCCGGTACGTCGTGGGCGCCGACGGGGCGCGCTCGCGGGTGGCCCGCGACCTCGCCCTGGACCGCAACGACCACCTCCTGGTCGGTGGCGAGGAGGTCTACGACGTCCCGCCGGGCGAGCAGCCGCCGGCGTTCCACTGCGTCCTCGACCCGTCGCTGGCCCCCGGGTACCTGGCCTGGGTCGTCAACGACGGACGGCACGCGCACGTGGGGGTGGCCGGCTACGCCTCCCGCTTCCCCGAGGGCCTGCGCCGGGCCATCGAGCGGTTCGGCGCCTCGGCACCCGGGCTGGCCGGCGTCGACCGGCCCGACCGGGTCGAACGGCGCGGCGGGCCCATCCCCGTGGGCGGCCTGCTGCGCCGGATCAGCTGCCCGCTGGGGCTGCTCGTGGGCGACGCGGCGGGCGCGGTCTCCCCGCTCACCGCCGGCGGCCTGGATCCGTGCCTGCGGCTCTCGGCGCTCGCCGCCGACGTCCTCGACGACGCCCTGCGCACCGGGCGGGCGGACGCGCTGGCGTCCTACGACGGCGCCGCGCTGCGCGAGTCCTTCCGCGGCCGGCTCCTGCTGCGCCGGGGGCTCGCCCAGGTGCGCACCCCCGCGGTGGCGGGGGCGGCCTTCGCACTGCTGCGCACCCCCGTCGGGCAGGCCGCGGCCCGTCGCGTCCTCTTCGGCGACCGGTCCTTCCCCGATGCCGGCCCGGCCTGGGCCGGACCCGCCCGCGCGACGCGCCCGGGGAACGCCTGAGGCGGACGTCGCCGACCGCTCCAGGAGAAGGTTTCACGCTCCTGAGCGGCGTCTTTGTCGACATGTGGGCGGTTGCGGCGGCGGGTCACCGGCCACCGCGGTAGCCGTTCGCAACGATTCGGGAACGCGCACGACTCGCCCCTCCGCGACACCCCCGGAGACCGTGCGGCGCCACCTACCTTTCAGGTCAACACCGCGCACACGGATGGGTGCGGTGGCCGGGCACTTCCCCAGCCCGGCGGCGTCCAAGGAGTGGTTGTCTGTGAGCGTTCTGCCCAGTGGTGATGTCGTCGTCGGCGTGGTCGGTCAGGGCTGGTGGCTGGTCATAGACGAGGAGTCGGGTCCCGGACGGATCGTGGCCGGGCCGTTCCCGGACCGCGCCGAGGCGCGGTGGGCCGCCTCCGCCCGCGGGTCGGAGGGCCGCGACTTCGCCTGGCCGGTCTACGGCACCCGTCGTGCCGACGGCGGGCTGAGCCGGCGGCCGTCCCCGCAGGACTGGGCGTGGCTGGCGCACCTCGGTGACCAGCTGGACCGCCTGGTCGCCGACTGGGACGCCACGATCTCCGACGAGGACCCGCTCACGACCCTGGTCGTCGAGGTGGCCGGTGCGCTGGCGGAGGCCGGGCTGCCGCTGCACGACGCCAACGGGCCGGCCGGCGAGATCGGGGGCGCCTCGCTCGCCCTCGAGCCCGTGCTGGGCGGTGTCGTCGTCACCTGGCGCCAGCACGACCGGATGAGCGTCGAGCAGGTCGCCGGGGCGTCGGTGGACGCGTCGGTCCAGCGGGTCATGAACGGTGCGCTGGCCGAGATCCTCAGGGTCCGTGGTTTCGCGGTCTCCGAGTTCGGGGGCGGCAGCGGGCACGTGGTGCGACCCGCTCGCTGAGGAGCCGACGAGCCCGGTCGCGGTCCCGCCGCGATGAGTTCCGGCGGGGGCGCGGGTCTGCTGTGGTGTCGCGGGACGTCGGATGGACGTCCGGCACGAGAGACGCCACGGAGGACGCGATGACGACCCCGCCGAGTGCCCAGGCCACCGCGCTGCCCGGCCGCCCGCCCGTGGTGGACCGGGCCACCTGGCAGGCCGCCCGGGACGAGCTCCTCGTCCGCGAGAAGGCCCACACCCGCGAGGGTGACGCGCTCGCCGCGGCGCGCCGCAGGCTGCCGATGGTGGCGGTCGACGCGACGGTCGAGGTCGTCGGGAGCGGCGGCCCGGTCCCGTTCCTCGACCTGTTCGACGGGCGCGACGAGCTCGTGGTCTACCACTCCATGTGGTACGACGGCGCGCCGCACCAGGGGCAGTGCGAGGGCTGCACGTTCAACCTCTGGCACCTGCGGGACGCCACCTATCTCAACGCCCGCGGCGTCTCGTTCGCCGTCCTGACCTCGGGCGCCTGGGACGAGGTGGCGCCCTACGTCGAGTTCATGGGCTACACCCAGCCCTGGTACTCGGTGCGGGGCGTGGAGGCGCCGATCGCAACCGAGGAGGGGCACATCACCTGCTACCTCCGCGACGGCGACCGCGCGTACCTCACCTACTCCACGACCGGCCGGGGCAACGAGCCGGCCGACGGTTCCCTCGGGCTGCTGGACATGACGCCGTACGGCCGCCGCGAGGCGTGGGAGGACACCCCCGAGGGCTGGCCCGAGGCCCCGCAGGCCGGCTCGCCGGTCGGTGGGCACGGCGCGCCGATCTGCTGGTACTGGCGGTCGGACGCGGACGGGAACGCCACGTGGGGACCGACCAGCCGGCCCGTGCCGCAGTGGACCCGGCCCGGCGCGGCCCCCGTGGAGGGGCTCGGCAGGCGCGCCCACCACCACTGACCGACGGCCGTCAGCGGGCCCCGACGGCGGGTGGGACGACGAGCGGCCGCCGGCCGCGGAGCCGGGCGGGCAGCCGTGGGCCCACGGACGAGGGCGCCACGCTCGAGCGGTCGGTACGGGCGGGCAGGTCGGTCACGACGTCTCCTCGGTGCTTCGGGAGTCCTGATCGTGGCCCGAGGGTCTGACATTTCGCGGTGCCCGGGCTGTGAGCCTCCTGGACGCCGCCGCTCAGCCCGTGGGTTCCGGGCCGCTGTAGCGCAGGACCCGCCCGAGTAGACGCCTGGCCACGGCCACCTCGGCTCCCAGGTCGCGGCCGGGCTCGGGGTAGCCGCGGGTGTGGAAGCCGTCGGTGAGCGTGAGCGCCCAGCGGGCCGCCGTCGCGGCGGGCATGCCCGGGGACGCCAGCCCGCCCTCCTCGAGCCGCTCGATCAGTGCGCCGAGGCCGTGGATCATCCGGCGGTCCCCGTCGGCGACCAGCCCGGCGACCTCGGGGTCGCGGTGCGCCTGGGCGAGGACCTCGACGATCAGTCCCGCCATCACCGGATGGGCCGCCTCCTCCGCCAGCCGGTCCACGACGCCCATCAGCGCCGCCCACGCATCGGGCTCGGCGGCCGCAGCGGCGAAGGCCTCGTCCCACTCGTCGCGGTCGGCCTCGAAGAGGGCCAGGAAGACGGCCCGTTTGCTCGGGAAGTAGTGGAACAGCGCCCCGCTGCTGACGCCCGCCGCGCGCGCGATCTCGGCCGTGGTGGTGGCGGCGAGGCCCTTGGTGGCGAAGAGCTCGAGCGCTGCCCCCACGATCTCCAGCCGCCGCCGGCGATGCTGCTCAGGGTCGACGGTTCGCATCCGGTGCGTCGTCCTCCCTGCTCGGTCCCGCCTCCGCGTCGGCCGCTGCGACCGGGGCCTGCTTCCGCCGCCGCACCTCCCGCACGGCGAGGACGACGGCGACCAGTATCGGCACCCAGAACTTCGCGGTGCCGACCAGTGCCAGCAGCCAGCCGGGCAGCGAGACGTCCGGGAGGTCGACGTCGGGCCAGGGGATCGACGGGAGGTCGACGTCGGGCCACGGGATGTCGGGCAGGTCCAGGTCCGGCAGGTGGTCGCTCAACCAGGCGAGGAGCTGCCGCAGCACCAGCTGCAGGAAGAGGACGACACCCAGCAGGCCGGCCAGCACCCGGCAGGTGGCCAGGACGACGTGCCGGGCCGCCCAGAGGTGTGGGTGCTCGCGCTGGAAGCGCCGGAGCCGCGCGGCGAACGTCCCCGGAGCCGGTTCGAAGGGCACGCGCTCGGACGCGGCGAGCCCGGCGACCTTCGACAGGGCCGCCGGCAGCTCGACCGCCGCTCGCGCGGCGGCCTCCTGGAATCCGCGGACCGCCGGACCGTCCGAGGTCCCGTCGGTGCGGGGGAGGAGCAGCATCGCCCGGCCGGCGATCCCGGGCAGGGGTGCGAGCACCAGGACCGCGGGGAGCGGGCCGGCACCGTCGGGGCAGAGCGGGACCAGCACCCGTACGAGGCCCGCCCCCTCGGCCACGGGCACGCCGTCCCGCAGGACCGTGGCGTGGGTGCGCAGACCCGCCCGCCGGGTCGTCAGCTCGAGGAGACCGTCGTCCCGGGGCAACCACATGCCGGCCATGCACACATAATCAGACCGGCTGCTCGGTTTATCAATGGCCGCACGGAGCAGATCTCACCGGTCCAGGAAGCCCTCGATCACCGGGGCGAGCTCGGCCGCCTCGGTGATCAGCGCGATGTGACCACCGCCGTACACGTGCAGCTGCGCCTCGGGGATGAGGCGGGCCATGATCCGGGCGTTCACCACCGGCACGATCGGGTCGTCGTCACCGGCGACGATCAGCGTCGGCTGCCGGATGAGCCGGAGGAACGGCAGGCTGCTCCAGCCGGTGGTAGCCGCCAGCTGGAAGTAGTAGCCGCGCCGCGGTCCCAGCCGGGACGACGCGTGCAGCACCCGGGCAGCCCGGTCGGGATCGGTGCGCATCGTGCCGCCGTAGATCTCCCCGGCGATGCTGCGGGCGTACTCGGGGTCGCGGTGCCGCCGCGGCGTCAGCATCTTCGCCAGCACCCGGGGGTGCGCCGGCACCATCAGCGTGCCCGTCCCCGTCCCGACGAGGACCAGCTTCCGGCACCTGCGCCGGTGCTGGACGGCGAAGTGCTGGGCGAGCCCGCCGCCCCACGACAGCCCGAGGACGTCGACCGGGTCCTCGAAGCCCAGCCGGTCCAGGACGCCGGCGATCACCGGGCTGAACGTCGCCAGCACGTAGGGGACGACGGGGCGCGGCGAGCCGCCCACCCCCGGGACGTCGAACCGGATCACGCTCCGCCGGCCGTCGAGGGCATCGACGAACGGCTGGAGGACCTCCAGGCTGGCGCCGATCCCGTTCATCAGCAGCAGCGCCGGCGCCCCGGGGTCGGTGCCCTGACGGACCGACACCCGCAGGGTCCGGCCGGCCGCGGTCACCGTCCGGACGACGTCCCCGCGGCCGGGGGACGGCGGCAGCGGCCTACTTGTCGAAGACATAGGTGCCCGGCGCGGGGGCCAGCTCCTCCAGTTCCCCGGGCCCGGCCGGTGCCGGGACCTCGTCGCCGGAGCGCTCACCGAGCCACGTCATGAAGTCCGGCCACCAGGACCCCTGCACCGTCTCGGCCTGCTGGAGCCACTTCTCGGGATCGGCCGGGGTGTCCCCGGCGGCCTGGAAGGTGGACTTCGGGTTGCCGGGCGGGTTGACCAGCGACGCGATGTGGCCGCTGGTGGACAGGATGAACCGGCTGTCGCCGCCCAGCAGCTGGGTGCTGCGGTAGCAGGCCTGCCACGGGCAGAGGTGGTCGGCGATCCCGGCGGTGACGTAGGAGTCGACGCTGACCTTCGACAGGTCCACCGGTGTGCCGAGCATCGTGGCCTTCCCCGGCTCGGTCAGGGCGTTGCCGATCGCGATGTCGATGAAGTCGCGGTGCAGCCCGGCGCTCATCCGGGTCGTGTCGGCGTTCCAGAACAGGATGTCGAAGTTCGGCGGCGGCTTGCCCTGCAGGTAGTTGTTGACCCAGTAGTTCCACACCAGGTCGTTGGGCCGCAGCCAGGCGAACACCTCCGCGAGCTGGGCGCCGTCCAGGTACCCCTTCTTCCGCGACTTCTCGGTCGCGGCCTTCACCGACTCCTCGTCCATGAGCGCCGAGACGGTGCCGGCGCGCGACCAGTCGAGGACGGTGACGGCGAGGCTGAGCCCGGCGACGCGGTCCTGACGCCCGATCTCGGCCAGGTGGGCCAGCACCATGGTCGTGATGATCCCGCCGGAGCAGAAGGCCTGGAGCGACACCCGCTCGCTGCCGGTGGCCCGCTCGACGGCGTCCATCGCGTCGAGGATCGCCTGGCCGTAGGTGTCCAGGCCCCACTCGGCGTGCCGCTCGTCGGGGTTGCGCCACGAGATCATGAAGACCTGCTGGCCGGCCGCGACGTAGTGCTCGACGATGCTGCGTCCGGGGGCGAGGTCGGCGATGTAGAACTTGTTGATCGTCGGCGGCACCATCAGCAGCGGCACGGCCCGGACCGTCTCCGTCGTCGGCGTGTAGCGGATCAGCTCGAACACCGGGGTCCGGAGCACCACCGCGCCCGGGGTGGCGGCGAGGTCCTCGCCGACGGTGAAGGCGTCGGGCTCGACCATCGACGGCACCCGGGGCGGGTTCGCGAGGTCGCGGATCATCCGGCCGAGGCCCTTGACCGCGCTCTTCCCGCCGGTGTCGATGACCGCCTTCAGCGACAGCGGGTTGACCACCGGGATGTTGCTCGGCGCGAGGGCGTCGACGAGGTTCGTCGCGGTGAACCGGATGCGCTCGTCGTCCTGCCAGTCCAGGTCGGCGTCGTCGATGAGCTCCCAGGCCGCGCGGGCCGCCGCCAGGTGGGCCTGCATGGCCCGACGCAGGAACGGGTTGCCGCTCCACGCCGGGTCGGCGAACCGCTTGTCCTTCTTCCCGGGCGCGAGCTCGGAGCTGCCGGCCGCGATCCGGCCCAGCTCGCGGGCCAGTTCACCGGCCCGGCCCGCCACCGTGCCCGGCTGGCGGGCCAGCGCGGAGCCGAACCGGAGCGCGGTGCCGGCCGGTGGCACCAGCCGGCGGAGGGGTCCGCGCGCGGCGTCCACCAGCACCATGTCCAGGCCCATGACGGCCTCGGCCGCCTCCTCCGGGGGATCGGCCGGACGGCCGGCTGCGGGCTTCGTGCCGGCCGGCTTCTTCGGCGCGGTCGATTCGGTCGCGGGCTGGGCCATCGACGGGTCTCCTTCGAGCGCTGCGGTGCGCCGGGCGCGCCCGGGGACGACGGATGCGCCGTCCCTCAGCGTGGGATGTGACGCCGTTCACTGAACCACAGTGCCCGCCTCGGGGCAGGCCGGTGTCAGGAGGTCGGTGCCGTCGGATCGTGCTGGTGGCGGATGGCCATGAGCAGCGCCGGCCAGCCCAGGGCGAGGCCGGCGCCGAGGAGCGCCCCGGCAACCGTGTCGGACAGCCAGTGCGCCCGCAGGTACACCCGCGACAGCGCCATGATCGACGTGAAGACGACGGCGTTCACCTCCCACCGCCACCGGCCGGGACCGGGGTGGGCGAGGACCAGCACGAGCCCCACGGCGGTCACCGCGGTCGCGATGGCGTGACCGGACGGGAAGGACGCCCCGGTCGTCTCGATCAGCGCCCCCGGCGGCCGCGCCCGGTCGGTCCACTCCTTCACCGGCCCGATGAACAGCTCGCTGCTGACGACGGCCAGGGTGAAGGCGGCGGCGCGCAGCCAGTGCCGGCGCCAGGCGAGCAGCAGCAGGGCCGCGGCCCGCAGGGGCCAGTTCACCTCCGCGCTCCCGAGCCACGACAGCACGGTCGCGACGGCGGTCGTCGGCTCGTTCTCCACCGCACCGGCGAACCGCCAGACCGCGTCGTCCACCGACTGCACCGCCGGCGCGGTCACCGGCAGGAAGACCAGCAGCCCCATGACGACGGCGCCGAGGAGCAGCGAGCCGCTGACCAGCAGGCCGCGCCGCGAGTCGACCAGCATCAGGCGGGCCGGCCGAGCACCAGGCGGACCAGGCCGCCGATGGCCAGGCCGAGCGCGGCCCCGCCGACGACGTCGAGGGGCAGGTGCGCGCCCACGTACACGCGCGCCAGGCACACGACGACGACGAGGACGACCACGACTCCCCGGCCCCGCGGCCCGAGCCACGGCCAGGCCACGGTGGCGAGCGCGGCGAGCGTCGCCGCGTGGCCGGACACGAAGCCGCGGCCCAGGGCGGCCTCGCCACGGATCACCACGTCCGCGAGCAGTCCGTCGGGCCGGCCGCGCGGCCAGATGCCCTTCACGACCTTGGCGGCGAGGTAGGTCGCGGTCCCCGCGACCAGGAGTTCCGCGGCGAGCCGCCACCGGCGGAACGCGGCGGCGAGGAACGCCGACACCGGCACCACGGCGACGTTGCCCAGCTGCATCACCGGCCAGACGATCACGAAGGGCAGCACGGTGGTGCCGTTGAGCACCCGGAACACCGCCGCCTCCGGGCCGGGGACGCCGCCTGCGTCCACCGGCCACGCGGCGAGCAGCAGGACCCCGGCGCCGAGGAGGAGCAGGACGACGTCGGACCGGCCCCGGTCGATCACCCACGGATGCGCCGGCACCGCCGCCGTCACGGCACCGTCTCCGGCACCAGTTCGGTGCGCGGTGCGCTGTTCGGCGCCCGCCGCCACGAGCGGTTCCGGCGCCAGTAGACGTAGGTGCCCAGGCCGATCGGGATGGGCAGGACGAAGGTCAGCGCCCGGAAGATGAGCACCGCGGCGGCGACGAGCGCGCGCGGACCGCCGGCGGTCGACAGCCCGGTGATCAGGGCGAGCTCGATCACCCCGAGCCCGCCCGGTGTGAAGGGGATCGCCGTCAGCAGGCGCGCGAACGCGAAGACCGCCAGCGCCTCGGCCAGGCTCACCTGCTCGGCACCGACCCCGACGAAGCGCAGCGCCAGCATCAGCACGAGGAACAGCGAGAGATGGCTGACCAGGGTGGCCAGCGTGATCCAGTGCCAGCGGGCCCGCAGCAGGAGGATCGTCCGCCCGCGGAACTTGGTCGTGGCCTTGTCCCAGCCGGTCGCCGGACCGCGGCCGAACGGCCGCTGGAGAGCCGTCGCGATCCGGGCCGCGCCGTTGCCGATCCGCGCGGCCGCCGCCTCGCTGCGCAGCAGCATGCCGAGCAGGACGACGGCCGCCACCAGCGCGAGCACCCCGAGTCCCCCCGCGATGATCCGCCCGGTGGTCGGGGTGCCGGTGAAGGCCAGCAGCACCAGCGCGAGCACCGGCAGGGCGAGCTTGGCGAAGTTGTTCCAGAGCCCGGAGATCAGCAGCGACACGGACGTCCGCGACCGGGAGAAGCCCCAGGAGGTGTTCATCGCGTAGGTGAGCCCGAGGGCGATGGCGGCGCCTCCGACCACGGTGTTGGACACCGCCGTCGTCGACTCCGTCGACACCGTGGCCTGGCGGAACGTCAGCCCGGGCGTCGTCGTCATGATCAGGAACTGGTACGTGGCCAGGTTCCACAGCGCGGCCACGACGAGGACCGTGACCTCCACCCAGGTCATGGCGCGGACCGACGTCCAGACGTCGGAGATGCTGGTGAACTGCGGCAGGAACCAGGCGAAGACCGCCGCCACCAGCACGAGCGACAGGGCCGGCCCCAGCCATCGGCGCCATCCCCGCGCGCGGGAACGCGGCATCCCGGTCGGGACGGGGGAGTCCACGGTGGTCATCTGCCGCCCTCCCCCGTCGTGGGCGGATCGAGGTCGAGCCGCCCGTCGCTGTCCTCGTGCACCATCGCCCGCAGGTCGTCGCGCGGGACCGCACCGAGCCCCTGCGTGGCGACCGCCAGGGGCTCGCCGCGGTTCTCGCCGGAGAGGCGGAAGACGACGGTGATGCAGCCGCCGTCGAACAGGTAGTAGCGCCGCCCGATGTACATGGGGGTCACCTGGCTCACCCGCTCGAGGCGGCGCATCTCCGGGCGGTCGCTCGGGATCTCCGTCGCGCGCGAGGTGGAGCAGGATTCGGTCAGCCGGATCTCGATGGCGCGCAGGCCGTCGCGGTCGGAGTCCAGCCAGAACCGCGCCGAGCCGCGGTCGACGTCCATGTCGGAGAAGTGCCAGCCCAGCGGCATGCCTTCCAGGCACGGCACCCACGAGGCGGTGGGCACCGCCTGGGCCATGAGCACGACGCCGTTGGACGGTGTCCCGTCGTCGCCCTCCTTGCAGGCGACCAGGTCGCCGCTCAGCGTGCCGCCGACCTGGATGCAGCCGGGCAGGACGAGGAGGGCGGCCAGCACCGGCAGGACCGAGGCCCACCGGTGACTGCGCCTCACAGCGGCGACCCGAGGATGGTGACGGTGATGGCGGCGACGATCACTGCGCTGACGAGGGTGACGAGGGTGAGCCCCGCCCGGCGCCAGGTCCACCGCTGGATGCGCACGGGCGGCAGCCGGTAGGGGAGCAGCCGCAGGAAGTCCGCATGCAGGTTGCGGCCCTGCTGGCGCAGCATCCGCCGCAGCTGGGAGGGCATGGTCAGCCCGCGGGTCGCCGCGAAGGCCTCGGCGATCTCCTCGTCGGAGAACTGCAGGCGGGCCCGGCGGTAGACCCGCTCGGCGTCGGTCCGCAGCGCCAGGACGAGCAGCATGTTCGCGAGGTCGACCGCCTGCCGCCAGGGGCTGGGGCGCACCTCGGCGAAGGCGGAGTCGATGAGGAAGAGCGTGCCGTCGCGCACGAGCAGGTTGGCCGGCTTGATGTCGCGGTGGGCCATGCCGATGTCCCACATCCGGCGGACGATCGACAGCCCCTGGTCGATGATGGAGTCGTCGACCTCGGCGTCCCCGGCCTCCTTCGCGCCGGCGATGAACTCCGTGACCAGCAGGTACTCGCGCTCGGGGGTGATCTCCACGATCCCGAGCGGGTGTGGGACCGGCAGCCCGGCGTCGGAGAACAGCCGCAGGATGTAGTCCTCGTACTGCACCAGCCGGCGCACCGTGTGGAACGGCTTCTCGTCCTCGAGCCGGCCGTACAGCAGCGTCCGGCCGAGCTTGTACCAGCGGTCCGAGCGCACGTGCGTTGCGGCGTAGAGCTTGCCGAAGATGTAGCTCTCCTCGGGGCCCGAGGGGTCGGCGGACTTCACGGTGATCTTCAGCGGGGTCGAGCCGCCGGACCCGGCCAGCCCGAACGGCGCGACGTCGGTCGCGAGCACCCCGAGCTGGTCGTGCAGGGCGCGGATGATGGCCTCGCCGCGCTCCCCGGAGACGTCCAGGTGCGCGGGCCGCGCGCGGCTGTAGCGCACGGGGTAGACGGCGTTCGGGGTGAGCATGCGGAACGCGGCCAGCGGCGCCGCGACCCCGAGCACCACCCCGGCCAGGATGCCGGTGGGGTGGTCCTGCGCGAGGTAGAGCCGGGACGCCGCGGTGATCACCAGCAGGCCGGCGACCGCCCACTTGCCCCGGGTCCGCCAGGTGCCCGAAGGAATCAGGGCGTAGACGGTGCTGACCAGGAACGCGGCGAGCACCGTCATCGGCAGCGACGGCATGGAGAAGCCCGACCAGCCGCCGATGATCTCGACCTCGTACGGCCGCGGCCGCTGGAGAGCGAGCGCCAGGAAGGCGCCGAGGTTGGCCACGAGCAGCCCCACGCCCACCCAGACGAACAGGTGCCGCCACCGCCGGACGATGACCAGCAGGATCAGGTTGCTCAGCCACAGGACGTGGATGGCCTTCGCCGTCGCGAGCACCCCGAGGGCCTCCATGACCGGCGTCAGGCCGGGGGAGCGCAGCTCGCTGATCGCCTGCAGGACGCGGGTGTCGGCGACGTCGAACACGGTGACGGTGCCGGTGACGACGACGACCGCCCACATGACGAGGACGACGCCGCTGAGGCCGAGCCAGAACTTGCCGGAGGCGGCCAGCGCGCGGGGCAGCGGCGGGGGTTCTCCGGAGGGGCGGCGACGACTGCGGACGCGCGCGATCGCCGGGGGAGCGGGCCGCGGGACCGGGATCGAGCGTCCCGGCCCGGGCGGAGCCTGCGGCAGCGACGCCATGCCGGCTGATGCTGCACCGAGAACGGGATCCAGACCATCCCCTTTCGTCTGCCGCCGGCGCTACGGTGACCACCGCCCGCACACCGGGGAAGGGAGCCGTCGTGCGACGTCGGCGTGCCGGTGTCCTCGCAGTGCTGCTGCTCGTGCTGCTCACGGCCTGCGGAGGCTCCCCGGCGGCCCCGGCGCCATCGACGGGGACGATCCGGTTCGCCTCCTACGACTTCCAGGAGAACCAGATCCTGGTCGAGGTCTACGCCGAGGCGGCCCGGCGCTCGGGCCTGCCCGTCTCGGTGCAGCACGGGATCGGCACCCGCGAGGTGGTCGCGCCGGCCCTGCAGCAGGGCGTCGTGGACGTCGTCGTCGACTACCTCGGGACGGCGACCCTGTTCGCCCGCCCGTCGTTCCCCGACCTGCCGCAGACGTCGGAGGAGCTGCTCCGGGTGCTGAAACGGACGCTCGGCGGGCGCGGCGTCCTGGTCATGGACGCCGCCCGCGCGGAGGACCAGAACGGCTTCGCCGTCACCACGTCCTTCGCCGCCGAGAACGACATCGGGTCGCTCTCCGACCTGGTCTCGCTGGCGCCCTTCATGGCGTTCGGCGGGCCACCCGAGTGCCCCGACCGGCCGCTGTGCCTGCCCGGCCTGGAGCGGGTCTACGGGCTGGAGTTCGCCGAGGTGCTGAACATGCCGAGCCGGGCGGCGACCGTGGAGGCGCTGCTGTCCGGTGACATCCAGATCGGGCTCCTGGAGACGACGGACGCGCGACTGGCGGTCGCGCCGGTCATGCTCCTGGTCGACGACCTCGGGCTGCAGCCCCGGGAGAACGTGGTGCCGATGGTGCGTGCCGCGGTGGCCGACCGCTACGACGACCGGCTCGTGGAGGCCCTGAACCAGACCAGCGCCCTGCTGACGACCGGCGACCTCGTGCAGCTCAACCGCGCGGTCGAGCTGGACGGGCTGACCCCGGAGGAGGCCGCGAAGCGCTGGTGGGGCCCCGGCTGACCTGGCGACGTGGGCTTCGGGCGGACCCCTACGCTTCTGTCTCGTGCCCACGCTCCGACGTCGGGAAGACGTCTTCGTCCTCGACCTCGGCGACACCGAGAACCGCTTCTCCCCCGACTGGCTCGCCTCGGTCGAGGCCGCCCTGGACGAGGTGGAGGCGGCCGACGGGCCGCGTGCCCTCGTGACGGCCGCGTCCGGCAAGTTCTTCTCCAACGGGCTGGACCTCGACTGGCTGTTCGCGCACGCCGACCAGCACGAGGAGTACGTCGTCCGCGTGCACGAGCTGCTGGCCCGGGTGCTCGCGCTCCCGGTGATCACGGTGGCGGCGCTGCAGGGCCACACGTTCGCGGCGGGCGCCATGCTGTCGCTGGCCCACGACTTCCGCGTCATGCGGGCCGACCGCGGGTTCTGGTGCCTGCCGGAGGCGGACATCGGCATCCCGTTCACCCGCGGGATGTCCGCGCTGATCCAGGCGCGGCTGACGCCGCAGACGGCGCACGAGGCGATGACCACGGGCCGGCGCTACGGCGGCGAGGACGCCCGCGCGGCCGCGATCGTCGACCGCGCCGTGGACGAGGAGTCGGTGCGGACGACGGCGGTGGAGCTGGCCTCCTCGCTGGCCGGCAAGGCGGGCGACACCCTGGGCACCATCAAGGCCCGGATGTACGCACCCGCGCTCGCCGCGCTCCGCGACC
>Ga0190265_10001113_pt1 | contig 17534 bp, 13 predicted proteins | sample Popmic124T_FD_133135 | JGI IMG/M metagenome (GOLD analysis project Ga0190265, IMG submission 133135) | Populus adjacent soil microbial communities from riparian zone of Indian Creek, Utah, USA - 124 T | ecosystem: Environmental > Terrestrial > Soil > Riparian zone | place: USA: Utah | collected...
GGAGAGCGCCGCCGAGCTGGCCGAACGCATCACCGCGGGGGCCGAGTCGCCCGACCGGGTGCGCCTCGTGGGCACCGCCGACCTCGCCGCCGCCGATCTACCCGGCGACACCTACCTCGACGCCCGACCCGTCATCGGCAACGGCCGCATCGAGCTCCCCCGCTACCTGCGCGAGCAGGCCGTCAGCCGCACCCTCCACCGCTTCGGCAACCTCATCCGCGACTGACCTCGTCCCCCAACCCCCAACCCCCCACCCCCCAACCACACCCCCACCCCGCGAACCTGCGACACCCAGTCGACAAGACCGCTCCTCGCTGTCGCAGGTTGGGGGTAGGGATGTCCCACCCCGCGCGAACCTGCGACAGCTGGCAGCGGTCTTGTCGACTCAGTGTCGCAAGTTTGGGTGGTTCAACGCGCGGGCGAGGCGGGTGGCGGCTTCGGCGAGGTCTTCGGGGGACGCGGTGGCGAAGCTGAGGCGGAGGGTGTCGGTGGGGCCGGGGGTGACGGCGAAGGCGGCGCCGGGTACGAAGGCGGTGCCCTCGTCGATCGCGGCGGCGAGGAGGCGGCTCGTGTCGACGCCGGGGAGGCGGGCCCACACGAACATGCCACCGGACGGGAGGTCGAACAGGAGCCGGCCGCCGAGCTCCGCGTCGAGGGCGGTCACGAGCGCCGCGCACTGCGCCTCGTAGGTGGCGCGGAGGCGCAGGATGTGGGGCTCGAGGAACCCAGGGCGGGCGAGCACGCGGTGGGCGATGCGCTGCGTGAGCGTGGCCGTCTGCAGGTCGACGGCCTGCTTCAGCACCACGAGCTGCGCCGCCAGCTCGAGCGGCGCGACGGCCCAGCCGACGCGCAGGCCGGGGCACAGCACCTTCGACGTCGTGCCGAGCGTGACGACGCGGTCGGTCAGCGAGCGGAGCGGCACCGGCGGCTCGCCGGCCCAGCGCAGCGCGCTGTAGGGGTCGTCGTCGAGGATGACGAAGCCGTAGCGGTCGGCCAGCGCGGCCAGCGCGTGCCGGCGATCGAGCGACAGCGTGGTGCCGGTGGGGTTGTCGAGCTCCGCGACGACGTACACGAGGGCGGGCCGGGCACCGGCGGCGAGGCGAGCGGCGAGCAGATCGACCTGCAGACCGTCGCCGTCGCTCGGGACGCCGAGGAGCGACGCGCCCGCGAGCCGGAAGGCCTGCACCGCGCCGACGTAGCCGGGGTCGGCCAGCGCGATCACGTCGCCGGGGTCGACCAGCGCCCGCACCACCAGCTCGAGGGCCTGCTGCGAGCCGTGGGTCACCACCACCTGGTCCGCGTCGGCGTCGTGACGGCCGGCCACCCACGCCCGCAGCGGCGCGAAGCCGGCGGTGGCGGAGTACTGCAGGGCCCCGGCCGGGTCGTCGGCCAGGAGACAGGCCGTCGCCTCAGCGATGGCGTCCACGGGGAAGGCGGCAGGCGACGGGAGGCCGCCCGCGAGGGAGATCACGTCGGGCCGCTCCGCCACGGCGAGAAGGTCGCGGATCGCCGACGAGGCGATGCGCTGGGGCGCGGCGGCGAGCCGGATCGACGGAGGTGCCTTGACGGCCATGCGCTCACCGTGACAGAAGTGGCCTATGACAGACAGGGCCACTTCGGCCAGGGTGGCTCGAACCGCGGGCGAGCACCACGTGGTGGCGGAGCTCGGCGACTGGGCCGTCGGGGGCGGGCAGCTGTTCCGCCTGCTCGCCCGGGCGCTCGGCGCGGCCATCGAGCGGGGCACGCTGGCCCCCGGCGCTCGCCTCCCGGCGGAGCGGGTGCTGGCCGCCGCGGTGTCGGTGAGCCGGGGCACCGCGGTGGCGGCCTACGACCTCCTCGTGGCCGACGGGCTCGTGGAGCGCATCGGCGGCAGCGGCACGTTCGTCATCGGCGCCGGTTCGCTGGGCCTGCCGCCGGGCCGGGAGGGCTCGGCCCTCGTCGCCCGCCTCGTCGACCGCAGCGCCACCGAATCACCGGTGATCGATCTGTCGATCAGCGTGCTGCGGCTGCCCGAGGGGCTGCCCGCGGTCACGGTCGGCACGGGCGACCTCGACGACATCGTCCCCGACACCGGCTACTCGCCCTGGGGGCTGGCCGGCCTGCGCCAAGCCGTGGCCCGGCTCGTCACCGGGTGGGGGCTCGCCACCGACGAGCACCAAGTGGTGATCACCACCGGTGCGCAACAGGGCCTCAGCACCGCGGCCGCGTGCTGGGTGCGGCCCGGCGACGCCGTCCTCGTGGAGGACCCGACCTACCCGGGCGCGGTGTCGGCCTTCGGCGCGGCAGGCGCGCTGCTCGTCGGTGTCGCGGTCGACCGCCACGGCGTGCGGCCTGACGCGCTGCGGGCCGCCCTCGCCGAGCACCCGGCGATGGTGTACCTGCAGCCGACGCTGCACAGCCCGACCGGCGTGGTGCTGGCGGCGAGCCGCCGGCGCGAGCTGGCCGACCTCGTCGCCGATGCGCGGGTGCCGCTCGTGGAGGACCACGCGCTCGCCGGGCTCGTGTGGGGCGACAGCCCGCCGCCCATCGCCATCCACCGCCCCGACGATCCGATCGCCGTCGTCGGTTCGCTCAGCAAGCTGTTCTGGGGCGGGCTCAGGGTGGGCTTCGTGCGGGCGCCGGAGCCGGTGGCGCTTCGCTTCGCGCGGGTGAAGGCCACGCACGACCTCGGGTCGTCCGCCATCAGCCAGGTGCTGGCCCAGCGCCTGCTCGAGCACCCCGAGGTGGACGGCTTCGTCTCCCGCCGCAACGCCGAGCTGCGTGACCGCTACGAGCAGCTCGCCCGCGCGCTCCGCGCGGCACTACCGAGCTGGACGTGGACCGAGCCGAGCGGCGGTCTGTCCATCTGGGTCCGCCTCCCCGCACCGGTGGCCGAGCCGTTCGCGCAGGCCGCGCTGCGGGATGGCGTGGCGGTGGCCACCGCCGAGGCCCTGTCCCCCACCGGCGCCAGCCCCGACCACCTGCGTCTGTCCTTCAGCGCCCCCGCCCACGAGCTCACCGAAGCCGTCCGCCGCCTCGCCGACACCTGGCGCGCCTTCGCCTGACCCCGAAATCCCCGGAACCTGCGACACCGGGTCGCGGTCTTGTCGACTGGGTGTCGCAGATTTGGGGTTGTCAGGCTTGGGCGCTGGCTGTGGTGGTCGTGGTGGTGCCGATGCCGGCGTCTTCGAGCAGCTTCTCGGCCTCGGCCGTCTTGGCCCGGCCCTGCTTCACGAGCTGCTCGTACCTGGCGAGATCGCGGGCCGCGAGGGCGTCGTCGGCCTGGGCGAACAGGTCGTTGGCCTCCACGAGGAGCTTGGACACTTGTTCCGGCACGGTGCCCGTCGCCGCGGGTGGCGGTTCGCCGTCGGCGGGCGGTTCGGCACCGCCCTCCTCGAGCGTGGGTGGTGCGCTGCCGAAGATGGCCTCGAGGCCCTGTTGGAGCGTGTCGCGGATGACGACGTCGCCGCCGAAGTACACGATGACCTTCTGGAGGGCGGGCACCTCGGTCTGCGTGGACGTGACGTAGAACGGCCGCACGTACACCAGGCCGTTGTCGATGGGGATGGCGGTGAGGCTGCCGTAGGAGACGTTGGAGCCGGCGCCCGAGAGCAGGCTCTCCTCGCGCGACACCTCGGGATCGCTCTGGATCTCGCCCTGCACGAGCGCGGGACCGTTGGCCACGGGACTGCCGGGCATCACGAACACCTGGAGCTTGCCGTAGTCCTCCCCGTCGCTCTTGCCCACCATGAACGCGGTGAGCCGCTGGTTGTCGTCGCGCGCCGCGGTGGGCACGAACGGCCGCAGCAGGATGAACTCCGGGACCTCGGCACCGGGCAGCCTGGTGAGCAGGTAGTACGGCTCGATGCGCGCGCTGCGCGAGCTGACGGTGTTGCCGGAGGCGTCGGTGGTCTCCGTGGCCGCTTCCGCACCGGCCGTGCCAGGGTCGCGCGCCACGTCCCAACGATCGTCACCCGAGTAGAACTCCGACGGGTCGCCGATGTGGTAGTCGCCCCACATGTTGGTCTGCACCCGGAAGAGGTCCTCGGGGTAGCGAAGGTGCTTCTGCAGCTCGTCGGGCATGTCCTCGAAGTCCTTGAAGAGCTTCGGGAACGCGTCGCGGTAGGCCTCGATGATCGGGTCGTCCACCGGCATGACGTAGAAGTCGACCGTGCCGTCGTAGGCGTCGATCACCGCCTTCACCGAGTTGCGGACGTAGTTGAAGCCGTGGTGCAGGCCGCTGCCCCGCGTCAGCTGCTCGGTGTTGGCCGACTCGCCGTAGGGGTAGCGGTTGGTGGTGGTGTAGGCGTCGAGCACCCACTGGATCCGGCCGTCGGAGATCACCGGGTACGGATCGGCGTCGAAGTGCAGGAACGGGGCCAACGTCTCGGCCCGCTCGCGCACGTCACGGATGTAGAGGATGTCGGAGCCCTTGGAGATCTGGCTCGAGATGAGGAGGTTGGGGGCGCCGAACCGGAGCGCGAACGCGGCCCGCTTCACCACGTTGTCGAGCTTCACCCCGTCCTCGCCGTCGTACTCGGCGAAGACCGTGCCCTCCTCGCCGCGGTAGTCGATCTCCCGCACCTTGGAGCCGACGACGACGTAGCTCGACAGCCGCTCGCCGAAGTACACGGCCGGCTCGTCGATCTCCAGGGAGGGCACATCGGTGTCGTAGGGGACGTCCTTGCCCACGAAGGAGGGCTCGCCGCTCGGCTCCTTCGCGTTGGCCGGAGCGACGATGACGCCGTAGCCGTGCGTGTAGGCGAGGTGCTGCCCGGCCCATGACTTCTGGGGCACGTTGTCCGCGTTCAGGTCGCGCACCGACAGCACGACCTGGGTCTGCTGGCCGTCGATGTCGTAGCGGTCGATGTCGACGTCGTTGACCCGGTAGTAGTCCCTCGTGCGCTGGAGCTGCGGGAACGTCTTCCCGAGCACCTCGGGCGACGGGTCCCAGATGCGGATGTTGCGCACGGAGTCCGCATTGTCCGCGAGGTTGATCGTGGTCTTGTCGGTGTTGAGGTCGAAGGGCAGTATCTCGATGTCGTCGTCGGAGAGCCCCATCGCCGCACGCGTGGCCGCGATGTTGCGGGCGATGTAGGGCTGCTCCCGCTCCGGCTCGTTCGGCGTCACCTGGAAGCGCTGCACGAACTGCGGGTAGATCGCCCCGGCCACCACCGCGACGAGGGCCCACAGCCCCACACCGAGGATCGGGAGCGTCCAGCCCCGGCGCCAGATGTTGACGATGAACAGCACGAAGCTGGCGATCGAGATCAGCAGCAGCAGGTTGACGGCCGGCAGCTGGGCCTTGATGTCGGTGTAGCCGGCGCCGTCGACGTAACCGCGCTTCGACAGCACGAGCTCGTAGCGCTGCAGCCAGTAGCCGGCCGCCTTCACGAGGGCGAGGAGGCCGAGCAGCACCGACAGATGGGCCTTCACCTGCGGGGTCACCCGCTCCCCCACGGAGCTCACTCGGATGCCGCCGTTGAGGTAGTGGAAGATCGCCGTGACGATGAGGACGATGAGCAGCGCGGCGAACAGCCAGCCGGTCAGGAAGCTCAGGAACGGGAGCTTGAAGATGTAGAAGCCGAGGTCGGTGTCGAACTGCGGGTCCTTGATCCCCCAGCTGCCCCCGTGGGTGAACAGGATCCACGAGTTCCACTCGCTGGAGACTCCCGCGCCCGCGATCAGCGCGAGCACGACGGACGTGATCACCCGCACGAGCCCGGTGCGACCGCCCACCACCTCGTGGTAGCGCTCGATGAACTCCTCGTCGGGTCCGGTGGGGCGGAACGGCGGCGCCAGCCGGTCGGCGATCACGAGGTTGATCCACAACAGCACGAAGAAGGCGCCGGTGAAGATCAGGGCCAGCGCGATCTTGGCCCCGAGCACGCCGCGCCACACGTCGGCGTGGCCCAGCGAATCGAACCAGAGGTAGTCCGTGTAGAAGCCCGCGATCCCCCGCAGCGAGGTGATCAGGAAGAAGAGGAGGACCGCGCCGATGACCAGCAGCGCCCGCCCTCGCCCCGGGGCCCGGGGCAGTCGGCGGGGCATGTCGGTCGGAGCGCGCATGTTGGCGAGGCTAGTGGCGAGCGGTCAGGTACCGGCCAGCAGCACCAGGCAACGACAGCCCGGATGGGCCGGGGCACCCTTGTTGCCGGTGGGGAACTCGTCGCCCTTCGTGAGGGCGCCGGCCAGCACGTTGTCGTCGCAGTCGGGGCACGGGCCGCGGGACGGGTCGACCACCCATCGCACCTGGGCCCCGTCGACCATGGCGTCGACGATGCCCTGCGCGTACGCCGCTGCCGCGTGGTGCGCGATGGCCTCGCCGAGCCGCTGGTTCTTCCACTCGCGGTACAGCGCCCGCACGCGGTCGGCCACGTCGTCGAGGTTGCCGTCGGACGCGACGAAGCTGCGCTCGATCCGCTCCCGCAACGGCAGCACCATGCCCTTGGCCAGCTCGTCGGCGAGCTTCGTCGTGGGACCGGTCTTGCCGCCCATCCACAGCGCGCCGGCCGCGGCGGCTTCGTAGAGCACGGCGACCGACGTCTCCGCCCACTGGCCGGCGTGGGTGTCGGCGTCGGGCAGGAGGTCGTCGATGCCCTTCGGCTTGGTACGCCGGAGCTTGTCGAGCACGTCGTTCTGCTCGTCGGCGAGCACCCGCTTCAGCCGCCGGCCGAGGTCCTTCTCGACGGGCGCCAGCGCGGCATCACGGTCGACGAAGGGCCGCTCCTCCGCCGACGGCGGTTCCGGTTCCGGTTCCGGCTCGGGCTCCGGTTCCGGCTCGGCCTCGGCCTCGGGCTCGGGCGCCCGCAGGCGCTCGAACACCGAACCCGCCCGGTCGCCTTCGAACCGCGGCAGCGCGATGGGCAGGAACTCCTCCGACGGCCGCCCCGAGATGGTCTGCTCGGGCTCGGGCTCCGGGTCGGCAGCGACCTCCGGCTCGGGCTCAGGCTCCAGCTCGGGCACGAGGTCGACGACCGGTTCCGGTTCCGGTTCGGGCTCCGGTTCGGGTTCCGGTTCGGGCTCCGGTTCGGGCTCCGGTTCGGGCTCGGGTTCGCGCTCGAGCTCGAGCTCGACCACCAGCGCGGCCTCGATCTCCGCCTCCGGCTCGTCCTCCTCGAACGGCGCGACGATGGGCAGGTCGACGAGGCGGGCCGTCGCGACCTCCTCGTCGAGCTCCTCGAGGGTGGCCTCGGGCTCGGCCTCGATCCGGCGGACGGCCGCGGCCGCGGCGATGCGGGCGTCGGTCACGGACGTGCTGAGCTCGGTGGTCGCCTCCTCGATGGTGCTGCGGACGACGTCGTAGGCCTGGAGGAGGCGCTCCCGACCGGCGTTCAGCTGCTCGATCTGCTGGCGGGCCTTCTTGCGCCGGACCGACAGGTCGCGCAGCACCCGCTCGCGGACGGCCTGGGCCTCGCCCACCATCTCCTTGCCCCGCTCCTTCGCCGCCTCGATGATCTCCGCCGCCTGCTCGCGGGCGGCGGCGAGGGCCCCCTGGGCCTCCTCACGGACGGCGTCGGCCTGCGTGGTGCCCTCGGCCCGGATGCGCTCGGCGGCCTCCTCGGCCTCGGCGCTCCGGCGTTCCAGCTCGCCCCGCGCCGCGGCGAGGATCCGATCTCCCTCGGCGCGGACGTCGGCCAGGCGCTTGTCGGCCTCGGTCACCGCGCCACTGCGGGTCTGGGCGGCCTGGGCGGTGGCCTCGGCGATGATCCGCTCGGCGGCCTCCTCGGCCTTCAGCCGGATGTCGGCGGCTGCGTCCCGGGCCGAGGTGAGGACCCGCGTGGTCTCCTCACCGAGGATCTCGAGCATCGCCGACTCGTCGGGGTGCTCGGTCAGCTTCAGTCGGTTCTCGACGTGGGCGAGGCGCTCCTTGTGCTCCGCCTCGGTGCGCTGCATCCGCTCCACCAGCGCCGAGATCTCGTGGAGGAAGCCACGAACCTCCTGCTGGTCGAACCCGCGCCGGACCACCTCGAACTCGCGACGAGAGATCTCGGGAGGGGTCGGCGACTCGGTCATGGCGAACCGATGCTACGACCAGGCCCGCGCTTCGACGCGGACGGCCTGCAAACGGTTATCCGCCGAGCAGACCGCCGAGCAGACCGCTCAGGAGGCTGCCGAGCACCTCGGCGATCGGTTGGACCACCGGGTTCAGGGGTGAGAGCAACGGACCGAGGAGCCCGCCGTCGTCCTCACCGGCGGGCGGCGGCGCCGGCGGCCGGGTGGTGGTGGTCGTCGGCCCCGGGCCGTCGGACGGGGCCACCGTGGTGGGGGTGGTGGTCGACGAGCCGGTGGCCGGGCGTGAGGGGCGAGTGGGCCCGATGGCGAGGGGCGACGAGTCGACCGCCTCGGTGACCGCACCGAGCAGGGGGAGGCTGTCGACGCCCTGGTCGAGGGCGACCAGGCCCCAGGCCGCGCCGTCGCCGCGGAAGGCGAAGACCGCCTCCCAGCGCTGGGCGAACGTGCCACGGCGGCCGAGCTCGGCGATGGCGGCGCCGACGAGCGTCTCGCCTGCATCGCGGTCGCGGTCGAGCAGCTCGGCCGTGAAGTCCGGCTCGTCGGCCAGCCCGGGGAGGACCTGCTCGAAGAACTCGACCGTGCTGCCCTGGCCGCGGGACAGGTTCTGCGTGTAGCCGGCGGCCAGCGCCTCGAGCCGCGCGCCGAGGTCGATGGCCTCGCCGAGGAACCGCCGGTCCCACGGATCGGCCCCGTCGTAGACGAGCGGGCGGGCCGCGTCCGGCGGGAGCCCGACCGCGGGCACCTGCATCTCGCGCAGGGCCTTGAACTCGCGCTGCTGCCCGGCGGAGTCGATGTGCACGCCAGTGTTGTAGGCAGCCACGGCCACCTCCGCGCCCGCGGGCTTGGACACCTGCGCGGCGCCGCCGTCGATCTGCACGGTCGTGCCGCCGGCCTCGAGCTGCGTGCCGTCGGGCGCGAGGACGAGCACGTCGCCGGCGAGGAGCTCTGGGACCGGGCCCATCAACAGCTTCGAAGCTTCGCTGTCCCCCAGCCCGGCGCGGAGCTCGTAGGTGACACCTCCGGGGAGGGTCAGCGTGCCGGTGCCCTCCGCGATCGTGAGCTCGTCGCCCACGCGGACGTCGGTGCGGTCGTCGATCTCCTCGCGCTCGCCGGCCTGGCGCTCGATGACGGCGGAGCCGTCCACCTCGAAGTCGGCCTCGCCCTTCTTGGGCTCGTCGTCGGAGCACGCCGAGATCGGTCCGAGGGCCACCGCGGCCACCAGGAAGAACGTGAGGCGATGCCTTGCCCGCCGAGTCACCATCATGACCTGCCTCCGTCCAGCCCATCCAAGGGCAGCACCACAGCGACCCTGGAGCCGGTGCCCGGCTCGGAGTCGACCACCAAGGATCCCCCATGGGCGCGCGCGATCCGTTGCACCAACGCCAATCCGAGCCCGAGGCCGCCGAACTGGCGGGTGGTCGACGCGTCGCCCTGGGCGAAGTCGCCCATGACCTCGTCGAGCTGGTCGGCCGGGATGCCGACGCCCTCGTCGCTCACCGAGAGCTCGAGGGCGGGCCCGTCCTCCCCGTCGATCACCTTCGCCTCCACGACGACGGTGCCCCCGTCGGGTGAGTACTTGACCGCGTTGTCGACGAGCTCCTCGAGGAGCTGCGTGAGGTAGGTGGGATCGGCCACGATCTGCGGCACGCCGGCGGGCACCCGCCGCACGAGGCGGTGCGTGCCGTCGACGCGCTCCCGCCAGGTGCGCAGCACGTTGTCCACCAGGGGCCGCAGGGCCACCGGCCGGGGCTCGAGGGAGAGCTGGCCGTCGGCGATGGTGGCGAAGTTCACGAGCTGGGTGATCACGCGCTCGAGCTCGTCGGCGGCCGACGCGATCTCGCCGGCGAAGCCACGGGCCTTGGCCTGGGTGAGGTTGCGCGACTGGAGCAGCGACGCGAAGCCCTTGATCGGGGTGAGCGGCGTGCGCAGCTCGTGGCTGATGTTGGCCAGGAACTCCGCCCGCATCCGCTCGAGCTCGCGCTCGCGGCGGAGGTCGCGCAGCACGAACACCGCGCCGCTCACCTCGTTGGCGGGACCGCGCAGCGCGCCGGCCGACACGACCACCGGGATCTCGCGACCGTCGAGCAGGCGCACCTTGCCGGTGTCGGTCCACGGCTCGAGCACGGGCCGGCCGAGGCGGCGGGAGAGGTCGGTGCCGGCCTCGGAGCGCAGCTTCACCACGGAGGTCACGAGGCGCAGGCGTGCATCGCTGGCCCGCCGGTCGAACAGCACCTCGGCGGCGGCGTTGAAGTCGGTGATGACGCCGTCGCCGTCCACGGCGACGAGGGCCTCGCCCATCCCGGCCACGACGGCCTCGAGCCGGCCGCGCAGCTCGGCCTCGTCGACGACCGCCGTCCGCAGGCTCTCGGTCATCGAGCGCAACGAGTGCGCCATGCGATCGAACGACGAGCCGAGCGCGCCGAGCTCGTCGTCCGTGGTGATCCCGGCGCGCGCGTCGAGATCGCCCTCGTCGATCTTCGTGGCCGCCTCGGTGAGGCGCCGCAGGCCCGCGCCGATGCGGTCACCGGCCAGGCCCGCGAGGACGAGCGCGGTGGCGGCCGCGCCCATCGCGATGAGGAACAGCACGCGGAAGAGATCCTCCCGGGTGGCGTCCTCCTGCACGCGCGGGGCGGCGAGGATCAGTGCCGCCAGCACCTCACCTTCGGGGCCGTTCACGGGGCGGGCGACGACGAAGCGCTCGCCGATGGTCCGCTCGAGATCCCCGGTGGTCTGCGCGGCCTCCGCCAGCTCGACCGCAGGGCCGGCGCTGATGTCACCCCCCGCGGATGCGATCAACCCACTCGACGAGGCGAGCGCTACGACGGTCTCGGGCTGCTCCTCCCCGAGGGTCAGGGCCCGCCGCTGCAGGTAGCTCTGCTCGATCGTGTGCGTCACGACCACCACGCCGCGGAACGGATCGCCGGGGAGGCCGCTGCCGATGGGCGCGGTCGCCATCGAGAAGATCTGTCCACCGGCTCCCACCAACGCCGAGGACGGAGACTTGCTCGCCAGCGCGTCCGCGACGACCGGGGACCCCGCCAGCTCGGCCAGCACCGACAGGTTGACGTTGTCGGGGATGGACACGTCGATGCGCTGCGTCGGCCCCACCACCAGCGCGGGGCCGAGCAGGGGATCATCGGCGAACCCGAGGAAGCCCGCGATCGCACCGCCCACCAGTGTGCGATCGGCCGCCGTCTGAACGGGGGCGCTGGCCGGATCGCGATCGGGGTTGGTGATCCGCGCCAGGGACGTCGAGAGCGCCGAGTTCTCCGTGCTCGTCAGGGCGAGGGCGAGCACCCGGGAGGACACGAGGAGCTGGGCGCCGTCCTCCTCGATGGCGACGGCCTCCGTGTTGGCCCGTGCGCCGTAGCCCTGGAGGGCCTCCTCCTCGATGTTGTCGTTCACGATCGTCGACATGGCCACCGAGATGATCGTGATGACGGCGAACAGGATCATCGCCCCGGTGGCCGCGATGCGGGCCGCGATCACCCTGGTGCTGGCGCCGATCAGGCAGGCGCCGATGGCGAGGGCGCCCAGCCCGCGGGCCGCGTCGGCGACGACGTTGGCCTCGTCCTGGGAGAGGCCCGCCTCGGCGAGGACGAGCGCGACGAGGCCGATGCGCAGCAGCTCGCGGCCGCCGCTCTGGGGCTGCCACGAGGCGGACGCCACCGCCAGCAGCACGATGCCGCTGAGCCGGAGGGCCACGATCGCGGGCGACGACGGGTCGTCGACGATCAGCGCGCCGCTGGTGAACGCGGCCGCGGCGAGGGCCGCGAAGCCGAGCGCGCTGGCGGCACGCGCGGCCGGCCGCACGACGAGCAGGTCCTTGCGCAGGAAGGCGAACCCCAGGCCGCCGAGCGACACGAGGAAGAGGGCGAACTCCGCCGCGAACCGGATCTGGACGTCGGTGGCCGACATGGCGGTCAGGCCGACCCGCTCATCCGGTGGCCCCCGCGGCGGGGATGGGGTCGCCGCCCAGCTCGACCAGCGCGGCGAGGGCCTCCTCGAGGGTGTCGACGGCGATCACGTCGAGATCGTCGCCGACCGTCGCCTTCACCACCTCGAACTCGTCGGACGGCACGAGGAAGGCGTCATACCCCGCCTCGCGCACGGTCACCGCCTTCTGGAGCCCGCCGCCGACAGGACCGACCAAGCCGTTGAGGTCCATGGTGCCGGTGACGGCGACCCGCCGGTCGCCGGTCAGGTTGCCGGGGGTGAGCACGTCGAGGAGGGCCAGCGTGAAGGCCAGGCCTGCGGACGGTCCCCCGATGTCGCCGGAGTCGATCGAGATGTCGATCGGGAAGTCGGGGTCGGTGTCGAACCGCTCCTCCGCCCCGATCCCGATGACCGCCCGCGACGGGTCCTGCTCGCTGGCGATCGTCGCCAGGGTGACGTCGACGTGCGTGGAGCTCCCCGGCGGGCGTTCCACCGTGAGCACGTGGCCGGCCCCGATCCCGCCCACCTGGAGCCGATCACCCAGCTCGTCCGGGCGATCGATGGGCTCGCCGTCGACGGCGATGATGACGTCGTCCAGCTCGAGCACGGCCTCCGCCGGGCCCCCCGCGAGCAGGTCGCGCACGACGGTGCCCGTGGTGGTGATGACCCCGTAGCCGAGCCGCTGGAGAGCGACCGCCTTGGCCACCTTGATCGAGTCGGTCATCAGCCCGATGTTGTAGCTACGGTTCTCCTCCGGGGAGCGATCCCCCAGGAGCACCTTCGACGGCACCACCTCGACGTCGTCGTCGAGCCACCCCTCGAGCGCCTCCAGCAGCGAGATGTCCCGCCGCGCGCTCACGGTCGTGAACCCGACCGATTCGTGTCCGTCCTCGATCGGGTAGCTCGGCGCGCCACTGACGCGGATGAGGTTGCTGACCGGGCTCGTGGAGCCGGGAAGGATGGAGATGTACGGGAGCGGCACGGCTGCGGCAACGATCAGCAGGGCCGCCAGCACGCCGAAGGCGGCCCCGGCCACCCACGCGCGACGATCGGGCCGTCGAGGGGCCGCCAGCCGCGAAGGAGCCGGCGGTAGGCTCGATCGTCTCGTGCTGAGCTCGGTGCTTGTCGTCGTCATCGTCGGTGCCATCATCGCCGTCATCACCGGTGCGACGCTGCGTGGCGGCCCGAAGCCTGCCACGCCTCGCCCTGATCCCAAACGCACCGCGGCGCCCCGTCACGCGAAGCGCTCCGGGAGCGAGGCCCCACCTTCCCCGATCGACCGGATTGACCCGGTTCGCCCCACGACCCGCCCCGCGGCCGGCGCGGCGACGCCCGAGGTCGTCGACCTCCAGCGCACACCCCGCGAACGGCTGCGGGCGCTGTCGCTGCTGGTGCTGACGGTGGTGACGCTGGGCTCGGCCGCCGCGGCCCTGCTGGGCACCATCGTCGTGGTGGGCGCCCGCGTCCTCGACCGGGCCCTCGGCTGATGTCGGGCTCCGGCGCCGACGACGCCGCGGCTCGGCGGCGGACCGCCGCGCTGGCTGGCCATCAGGACGACCCCGCGGCGGCGCGGGACGCCCTCGCCGACCTGGAACCGTCCGTGCGGGCGACCGGCATCGGGGCGCTGCAGCGGCTCGGGCTGCTCACCGGCGGCGACCTCGTCGCCCTCCTCGACGATCCCTCGCCTGTCGTCCGGCGGCGCGCCTGCGAGGCGGCCGCCCTCCTGCCCGGCGCCGGCCCTCCGACGCTGCTCCCCGCGCTGGCCGGGCCGGACGCCACCGTGGCGGAGGTGGCGGCGTGGGCCAGCGGCGAGCGCGTCCCGCCCGAGCCGGGGGTCGTCGAGGTGCTGGCCGGGCTCGTCACGGGCCACGAGGACGCGCTCGTCCGGGAGGCGGCCGTCGCCGCCCTCGGCGCCATCGGCGATCCGGCGGGCCTGCCCGCGATCCTCACGGCCACCGAGGACAAGGCCACGGTCCGGCGCCGCGCGGTGCTCGCGCTGGCCCCGTTCGACGGCGACGAGGTGGACGCAGCCCTCGAGCGGGCCAAGACCGACCGCGACTGGCAGGTCCGCCAGGCCGCGGAGGACCTCAGCTAGCCACACCCGCGAACCGGTCGACCAAACCCGTCGTTTCTGACGGGTTTGGTCGACCGGTTCGCGGGTGTGGGCTCAGCTGGCGAGCGAGGTGCCACAGGGGCGGCAGCGGGCGCGCCAGCCGGCGGGCGTCACGTGGACCGTCAGGCGGCGGCCACAGGCGGCGCAGAACCGCGGCGGGTCGAGCTCGGGGCCGCAACCAGCGCATTCATCGGTCGAGCGACCGCAGCCGGTGCAGAACCCGTCGGCCAAGGTCTCCGCCATCGTCGGCCCGGTCAGATCGCCTTGGACAGGACGCCGATGGGCATGCGGAGGTCGGCCAGCATCTGCAGGTCCTCGTCGGGCGAGCGGCCCAGGGTGGTGAGGTAGTTGCCGACGATCAGGGCGTTGATGCCCGCGGTGAGCCCGAGGGCCTGCAGCTCGCGGAGCGTGACCTCCCGGCCGCCCGCGTAGCGCAGGATCACCGACGGGAGCGCGAGGCGGAACAGGGCGATCCACCGGATGGCCTCGAGCGGCTGCACGAGCTTGCGGATCTGCAGCGGCGTGCCCGGGCGCGGGTTGAGGAAGTTGAGCGGCACCTCGGCCGGCTCGACCTCGCGGAGCTGGTCGAGGAGCTCGAGGCGCTGGGCCGTCGACTCGCCCATGCCGAGCAGCGCGCCGCAGCAGAGCTCCATGCCGTGCTCGCGCACGAGGCGGCACGTGTCGAACCGCTCCTCCCACGCGTGCGTGGTGACGATCTTCGGGAAGAACGAGCGCGACGTCTCGAGGTTGTGGTTGTAGCGATGCGTGCCGACGGCGGCGAGGCGGGCGGCCTGCTCCTCGGTGAGGATCCCGGCCGACACGGCCACGTTGAGCCCCGTCTCCTCGCGGACGAGGGGCACGAGCTCCTCGAGGCGCTGCATCGTCTTCTCGTCGGGGCCCCGCACGGCGAGCACCATGCAGAACTCCGATGCGCCGATGGCTGCTGTCTCCCGCGCCGCGGCGAGCACCTCGTCGGTGTCGAGGAACGGTGTGGCCTGCACGACGGTGTCGAACTGCGACGACTGCGAGCAGAAGTGGCAGTCCTCGGGGCAGCCGCCGGTCTTGGCCGACAGGATCCCCTCCACCTCGACCTCCGGCCCGCACCACGACAGCCGCACCTCGTGGGCCAGCGCGGCGAGCGCCGGCACGCTCTCGTCGGGCAACGCGGCCAGCGCGGCCAGCTCCTCGGAGGTCAGCTGCCGCCGCTCGTCGAGCAGCGCAGCGCCGGCAGCAGCCATCAGTTCCCGGGGGGAGGTCACGGATGGAGAACCTACGCGGCAGCGCGAACCGCGAGCGAAGTCGCCCGCGCCTACCTGCCTGAGCCCATGAACATGACCTTGAGGCTGTCGTAGGCTTCGATGCAGCGGCCGGCGCCGAGGACCACGCACTCGAGGGGCATGTCGACGAGGTGCACGGGGATCTCGGCCTCGTCGGCCAGGCGCTGGTCGAGGCCGGCGAGCATACCGCCGCCGCCCACCAGCTTCACCCCGTTGAGGATGAGGTCCTGCGCCAGCTCCGGCGGGCTCATGCCGAGGCAGGCCACCACCGAGTCGACGATCGCCGACACCGGTTCGTCGATGGCCCGGCGGACCTCGTCGGGCGACAGGATGATGGTCTTGGGCAGGCCGCTCATGAGGTCGCGACCGCGCACCTCGGCCTTGATCTCGTCGCGCACCGCGGACGCGGAGCCGATGGCGATCTTGATGTCCTCCGCGGTGCGCTCGCCGATGGCGATGCCGTACTCGCGACGGATGAACGCGGTGATGGCCGCGTCGATGTCGAAGCTGCCGATGCGGACGGCCTTGAGGGCCACCACGCCGCCGAGGGAGATCAGCGCGGTCTCCGAGGTGCCGCCGCCGACGTCGACGACCATGTTGGCCACCGGCTCGTGGATGGGCAGGCCGGCGCCGATCGCCGCGGCCATCGGCTGCTCGATGAGCTGGGCCTCGGTGGCGCCCGCACGCCGGGCCGCCTCGATGACGGCGCGCCGTTCGACCTCCGTGATGGCCGAGGGCACGCAGATCACCACGCGGGGACGGTTGAAGCGGTTCACGCCGACGCGGTGGAGCAGCAGGCGGATCATCCGCTGGGTGATGTCGAAGTCGGTGATGGCGCCCTGGCGCAGCGGACGCACCGCGACGATGTAGCCCGGCGTGCGACCGATCATCTGCCAGGCCTCGTGGCCCATGGCCAGCACCTCTTGGGTGCGCTCGTTGAGCGCGATCACCGTCGGCTCGTTGAGGACGATGCCGCGGCCCCGCTCGTACACGAGGGTGTTCGCGGTGCCGAGGTCGATGGCGAGGTCGCGCGCCATCAGCGCGGGCCGTCAGGTCGGCTGGGGCGCTCGGGGCGGGTGACGGGAGGGGGACGCTCGGCCGGTTCGGCCCGGGGCCGTTCGGATTCGTCGGGCGGCGGGGCCAGCGCGTCCATCTCGCGCTGGAAGGCCTTGATGCCGGAGTCGAGGGTGTTGGGCGAACGGTGCTGGTACCAGAGCACACCGCAGCCGACCGACGACACGAGCACGGCCAGGAGCAGGAACAAGAGCGCGCTCATCGGGTGCTCGCCCCCCGGTCGGCGCCGACGTCGGACAGGTGCTGCGCCTCGAGGCCCCAGCTCTCGCCACCGTCCCAGCTCTCGCGCTTCCAGATCGGCACCGTGCGCTTCAGCTCGTCGATGGCGAACCGCGCCGCCTCGAAGGCCTCGGCCCGGTGGGGCGACGACACGGCGACCACGACCGCGGCCTCCGTCAGCGCGACGACGCCGGTGCGGTGGAGCAGGGCGACCCGCCCGACCTCCGACCACCGGGCCCGCACCTCGGCGGCGACGGCCGCGAGCCGGACGACGGCCTGCTCCTCGTAGGCCTCGTACTCGAGCCGGTGCACCCCAGTGCGACCCGGCGCGTGGTCGCGGGCGGTCCCGGTGAACGTGACCACGGCGCCACAGCTCGGCAGCGTGACCCACTGCGACGCCTCGGCCACCGGCAGCGGCTCGTGCGAGAGCGCGACCCATACATCGCCCGCACGGGGCGCAGCGATCCGGCCGCGGTCCATCAGGCAACTGTACGCGCCCCGCGGTGATCCTGGCTGGGGGCGCCACTACCGTCGTGCCGATGCCCATGGACGATGACGCCGACGACGACGTCATCGGGTTCGGTCCCCCGCTGCCGCCCGATGACCGGCTCTGGCGTCATCCCTCCGAGCTGGGCCAGCAGAGCCGCCCGGCGGGTGGGGCCACCGGCGCCACGCGGGCGCCGACCTGGCCGATCGCCCTGGTGGCCGGGCTGGCCGGCGCGGTGCTGTCCACCGGGATCATCGCCGTCACCGGCCGCCTCTCCCCCCAGGTGATCGAGCGCCAGGTCGTGGAGCGGGTGGCGGTCACCCCGGTGGTGTCGTCCCCGATGGTGCGCGGCGACCGGGGGGTCGTGGCCGTGGCCGCCCAGCTCAGCCCGGCCATCGTGCGCCTCGACATCGAGCGCGAGGACGGGGGCGCC
>Ga0190265_10001114_pt1 | contig 17532 bp, 9 predicted proteins | sample Popmic124T_FD_133135 | JGI IMG/M metagenome (GOLD analysis project Ga0190265, IMG submission 133135) | Populus adjacent soil microbial communities from riparian zone of Indian Creek, Utah, USA - 124 T | ecosystem: Environmental > Terrestrial > Soil > Riparian zone | place: USA: Utah | collected...
ACAGGGTGTGGGAGAGTAGGTCGCCGCCGACATCAAATGTTGTGGGGAAGTGGATACACCCGTTGTACGGGCGTATCCACTTCCCCATTTTTTCGTTTTCGGGCTCTGTCGCGGTTTTTTGCCGAACGTAGCCGCGCTTCCCGTCACGCTCGGAGGGGCGGGCCGTTCGTGATCGCGAGTTGTCCACATCGCAGCCGAGCTGTCCACAGCTGGCGACTTCGTGTCGATGATCGGGCGTTGCCGCGCCACGCTGGTCGCAGGAGATCTGATCTGCGAACCCAACGGAGGCAGCACAATGTTCGAAACCCACGTGACCGTCGTCGGCTCGGTGATCACTGCAGTGAACCGGCGACGACTGAGCGATGGCACAGCCGTCGCGAACTTCCGGATCGCCAGCAACGAACGCCGCTTCGACCGCGCCTCCGAGACGTGGACCGACGGGGACTCGCTGTACCTCTCGGTCAGTTGCTGGCGTCAACTCGCGGAGAACGTGCACTCGACCTTCGACATCGGCGACCCGATCATCGTTCGCGGCCGGCTGCACACCCGTAGCTATGACGACAAGGACGGCAAGCGGCAGACGATCATCGAACTGGAGGCCGTGGCGGCCGGCCCGGATCTCACGCGGTCGACTGCGAAGATCGTGCGACTGCGTCGGGACGGCACCCCGCTGCAGGCTGCCCCGCGCGCGTCGGAGGGACCCGGCGGGGCGGCAGGAGCGATCACGTCGGACGACCCGTGGACGGTCGCGACCGATGCGGACGCGGACGAACGGAATGGTGACCAGGAGAACGCCGAGTACCGGCCCGCGGCCGAGGCGGCCGTCGGCGGATGAGGTGGACGCAACTACCATCGGAGGCGTGGCGGAGTTCATCTACAGCATGCAGAAGGTCCGGAAGGCCCACGGCGACAAGGTCATCCTCGAGAACGTGACGTTGAACTTCCTGCCTGGGGCGAAGATCGGCGTGGTCGGTCCGAACGGTGCGGGGAAGTCGACAGTTCTGAAGATCATGGCCGGGTTGGAGCACGCCAACAATGGCGACGCGATACTCGCCCCTGGCGCCACCGTCGGCATCCTCGAGCAGGAGCCGGCACTGGACGAGGAGAAGACCGTCCTCGGCAACGTGCAGGAGGGTCTCGGGAAGATCAAGCAGCAGCTGGACCGCTTCAACGAGATCGCCGAGCAGATGGCCACCGACTACTCCGACGAGCTCATGGAGGAAATGGGGCAGCTGCAGGAGATCCTGGATCACAACGACGCCTGGGAGCTGGACTCCCAGCTCGAGCAGGCCATGGACGCGTTGCGGTGCCCGCCGCCGGACTCGCCGGTGGCCCAGCTCTCCGGGGGCGAGCGGCGCCGGGTCGCCCTCTGCCGGCTGCTGCTCAGCAAGCCGGACCTGTTGCTCCTCGACGAGCCGACCAACCACCTCGACGCGGAGAGCGTGCTCTGGCTGGAGCAGCACCTGGCCAGCTACCCGGGCGCGATCCTGGCGGTCACCCACGACCGGTACTTCCTGGACAACGTGGCGCAGTGGATCCTGGAGATCGACCGCGGCCGCACCTACCCGTACGAGGGCAACTACTCGACCTACCTGGAGAAGAAGGCCGAGCGGGTCGCGGTCCAGGGTCGCAAGGACGCCAAGCTGCGCAAGCGGCTGGTCGACGAGCTGGCGTGGGTGCGGTCGGGCGCCAAGGCCCGGCAGGCCAAGAGTCGGGCACGGCTGCAGCGCTACGAGGAGATGGCGGCCGAGGCCGACAAGCACCGCAAGCTCGACTTCGAGGAGATCCAGATCCCGCCCGGCCCTCGGCTGGGCAACGTGGTGGTCGAGGTCGAGCACCTCGACAAGGGCTTCGACGGCCGGCTCCTGATCAAGGACTTGTCCTTCTCGCTGCCGCGCAACGGGATCGTCGGGGTCATCGGCCCCAACGGGGTCGGCAAGACGACACTGTTCAAGACCATCGTCGGTCTCGAGCAACCCGACTCCGGCAAGGTCCGGATCGGGGATACGGTGAAGCTGTCCTACGTCGACCAGAACCGCGGTGGGATCGCACCCAAGAAGACGGTCTGGGAGGTCGTGTCGGACGGGCTCGACCACATCAAGGTGGGGCAGGTCGAGATGCCGTCTCGCGCCTACGTCGCCGCCTTCGGCTTCAAGGGACCGGACCAGCAGAAGCCGGCCGGCGTGCTGTCCGGCGGCGAGCGGAACCGGCTCAACCTGGCGCTCACCCTCAAGGAGGGCGGCAACCTGATTCTGCTCGACGAGCCGACCAACGACCTCGACGTCGAGACGTTGAGTTCGCTGGAGAACGCTCTGGAGCAGTTCCCGGGCTGCGCCGTTGTCATCTCGCACGACCGCTGGTTCCTCGACCGCGTCGTCACCCACATCCTGGCCTGGGAGGGAGACGACTCGAATCCGGCGGCGTGGTTCTGGTTCGAGGGCAACTTCGAGGCCTACGAGCAGAACAAGATCGAGCGCCTCGGAGTCGAGGCCGCGCGTCCGCACCGGGTGACGCACCGTAAACTCACCCGCGACTGAGTGAGCTCGGTGCGGGGGGCAGGATCGCTATCCAGGTCGTCCGCAACGCGCAGATCAGGAGGTCACGTGGGGTCGCCGCCCGCCGAGGCCGAAGCTTCGAACACAGTGGAGGCCTCCCTCGAACCCACTGATCTGCTGGCGGCGGCGGGCGCCCTGAGATGGTCGCGGCCCGATCTGACCGCAGAATTGGCCAATCATGTTCTCGAGGTGGCGGCGGCCGCCGGCGATCGTCCGCGGTGGCTCGGAGCGGCCGGCTGGCTCGTACACGCCCGTGCCGCCACCGGCGACGGACGGCTCGCGGCATCCCATGCGCTGAAGGGGCTGCGCCGCTGGGGCCCGGACGCGTTGGCCGAGCCGGCGGCAGGTCGGCTGCTGGTCGAGCTCGCGCTGGTGTCCACCGGCGTCGGGCAGCCGAACCAGGCGCGGAGCATGTTGAGACCGGTCCTCGTCGCGGACGTGGGGCCACAGCTGCGCGCCGACGCGTACACGGCCCTCGCCCGCTGCGCCGTCGTCGATGCCCCCGAACAGGTGGACGCCGAGTTGGGCCGGGCTCGGGCGACATGGACAGCTGCTCCGGGCGCGGCCGGGCTGATCGGTGCGGCCGCGGTCGATCTCGTCGCGGCCGCGGTGCACCGTCAGGGCGGCCGACCCGGCTCGGCCGCGGAGTCGGCTCGGGACGGGTTGCGACGGCTGAACCGACTGCCGGACGGCAGCGCGGCCATGACCACCTGCGGGTACCTGGTCGCGGCCCTCAGCGCCGAGCGGATCTCGGCCCTGCTCGACGCTTCCCGGCTGGATGAGGCGCGGGCGATCGCGGGGCCGTTGCACCCGAGGTTGGCCGAGCAGGTTCGCCCCAGCCGCCAGCTGGCCTGGCTGCGGCTGAATGTCGCTCGCGCGATGGCGTCGGGCGGCAACATCCAGTTCACCGCCGACATGTTGGAGAAGGCTGCGCGGGACGCCGCCGACAGCGACGCGCCGGATCTGGAGATCGTGAGCCGGTCCGCACTCGCGGCCGTGCTGCAGCAGGCGGGTGAGATCGAGGCAGCGAGCCAGGCGACGAAGGGTGCCGAGTTGGCCGCTCGTCGGGATCAGCACCGGGACAGGCAGTTCCGTGCGGTGCTTGCCGTGGCCATCACGGGCGACAGCCAGGGTCGGCCCGCCGACCACCCGCAACCGGGCGACTCGCGGGATGACCGTCCCCGGCTGGTGTCCGCCCCTCGGCTGCTCAGTCGGTGGGAGGGCTCGGCCGCGCACCCCGAACGCGGCACGAAACCGGCCAGATCCCATGACGGTGCGTTGTCCGACACCGAGGAGCGGACGATCGCTGCGGAGGGCCATGTTCCACCGGAGCCCGAACCGGCGCCGGCCGCTGCTCAGTGGCCGTGGGTGGACGTGTCGCTGGCCGACCCCGAGGTCGAGGGCACCCCGGCATCCGAGCACGACTCAGGCGCCTCCACGGCCCAGGAGTCCGAGGTCGTCGCAGGCGGCGGTGCCGCGCCCGCAGGTGCTGACCAGGATCGGGACACTGACCCCGCCGACGCGACTGCTGGTGGTCAGGTAGTGGACCGCGATCCGCTGCTCGGCCGCCGGACCGCGAGCGACGGCGGGATTCTGGACGGTTCCGAGCGCATGAGCGTCGACGCCGGCCCGGGCGACGACCTCCACGTCGGCGCGCTGCGCGCCGCGCCCTCCTCGCCGCCCTCCCCGGCCCGGGCGCAGAAGGCGCCCGTCTCTCCCCTCGATGACGACTACCCGGTCGACGAGCTCTGGCGCCACGACCCCGGAGACTCGCCGATCGGTGACCTGCTCGTGCGCAAGCTGGGGCACCCGCGCGGCGCGGGAAGCTCGCCGAATGATCGTGCCCGGGACAGGGCAGCTGTCGAACGCAGCGAGGCGGGGGTGAGCGCCGGCCCTCCCGGCCGTCCCGGCCCCGAGGGGTCGACGGCCGCGACCACCGCCACGGCTGCGGTGCCGGCGCCCAGGCTCGGGGCGCCCAGGGGCAGGGCCCCCAGTGGCGGGGCTACCAGTGCCGGGGCCAGCGGTGAAGAGGCTCCTCGTGATGGGGCTCCTGGCCGCGGCAGCGGGCCTGAGGTGCCAGGGGATCGCGCCGAGGCCCAGGCAGCCCCGGCCGATGCTGGTGCTGATCGGCCGACGCCTGAGCCGGGCGGTCAACCGATCGACCGGGCCGATGCCTCCGATCCCGGCGCGGCGCCGTCGTCGGTAGCCCGGGCTGGCTCGGCCTCCTCCGACGGCCGCGTCGCCCGAGGCGGCGACGAGCACCGGAATTCCGGGTGGCGCGACAGCCAGCCGGGGCGCGCCGCAGCGACAACCGGTCGGCACCCGGCCGCGGGCCGGGTCGACAACGGCGGCCGGGTCGACAACGGCGGCCGGGTCGACAACGGCGGCCGGGTCGACAACGGCGGCCGGCACGGTGACGGCACTTCCACGGATGAGCGAGTACGCGCCGCCCTGGCCGACGTGGACCGGGCATGGAGCCGGGCGGGCAGCGCCGCGACGCCAACTGGCGACGCCGAAGCGGCCACGCCGATCACCGTGGCCCGCGACCGAGCGGGCACCGGACCCACTGCCGCCACGGGTGTGCCGCAGCCGCGTGCCGACGGCGCCCTCGCCAGCCAGCCGGCCGCGATCGGGTCGGCGAGCGCGAGCGGCGCCGACGCCGCCAGCACCGCCGCGTCGGGCGTGTCGGCACCGGCCGGCGTCCCTGTCGACCGGCGGCACCTGCCCGCCGAGGGCTTCCTGCTGCTGATCGACGTGGCCCGTGACGGTCGTCGATTCGTCGGTCGCCGGGCCACCGCCATCCTGGCGGCTGTGGCGGAACGCCTGGCCGACCGGTTGCCGGCCGGCGCCGAGCTGCGCTCCGATCAACACCACAATGCACTGGCCCTGCTGGTTCCCGACGCCGACCGGACCTCGCTCGCGCGGTGGATGAACCGGAATATGCCGTCCGTGCTGGACGACTTCGCGACGTCGGTCGACCTGACCCGGCTCGAGCTGCGTTCCGTTGTCCACGGTCCGACCGGACCGGTCGGCGCGCAGCTGCTGCTGCGTCTCGACGGAGGCCGGTGGGAACGGCGTCGCTCGGAAGCGGACGACGACCGGGCTCCGCGCGCGTCGGGCGGCCGGACCGACGCTGTGTCCGCAGGTGACCCGGCCCCATCGGCCTCGGCGGCCACGCTGCGCAGCGGGCGGCACGACGCCACCGGTCGCACTCCGTTCCGGCCGCCCGGCACCGTCCCGGCAGCTCGGAGCGGCACTCGCCACGAGCGGCGGCACGCCGCCACCGGCAACGGCGACGATCGAGCCGCCGGCAGCGACAGATCCGGCAGCAACAGATCCGGCAGCGACAGATCCGGAAGCGACAGATCCGGAAGAAGCGACGAGGCCGGAAGAAGCGACGAGGCCGGGCGCGGCGGGCGGCGGCACCGAGCCGAACCCGACGCCGACCGACCCGGCACGAAGACCTCCGAGCCGCCGGACACCGCGTCCACCGAGGGGCTCGGTCTGGCCGATCTGCTGGCCGGAGCGCTGGCCGCCTACCGAGGAATCTGAGGCGCGTCCGCAGTGTGCCGCCGCGCGCCGAGATGCTTTCGACCGGCATCAGCCGGGATAGGGTGGCCGCGGTACGTCGTCGAGGCGATGATCGACCGCTCGCTGGAATGATCATTGCCAAGGAGCATCGGAGCTGATGTGACGAGCCCGACCGGAGACAGTCCCGCGCCCGACACCGGGATGACCGACCTCGTCGCCCTCTACGCGCGGCATGCACCCGATCTGGAGCGGACCCCCGGCGCCGCGCTCCCGTTGCTGCTCGCCGCCGCGCGGTCGCACCTGCAGCTGGCCCGCTGGCGGAAGCCGCAGGAGCCGTTGATCCGGGTCTACCGGCCCGCCTCGAGCCAGAACGGGAAGCCCGATAACGGGGAACCGGTGGAGGCCGGCACCCGACTCGTCGTCGAGGTCATCACCGACGACATGCCGTTCCTCGTCGAGTCGATGCAGGCGGCGGTGGTCCGGGCCGGGTGCGAGGTCCAGCGGGTGATCCACCCCATTGTCGTCGTGCAGCGCTCCGCGGCCGGTGAGCTGGCCGAGGTGCTGACCGCGGAGGATCCGGCCAGCCCGCCGTCCGGCAGCCTCGCCGAGTCCTGGATCCACCTCGATCTGGAGCCGGCTGCCGCCGACCCGCACGAGCTGGAGATCGAGCTCGGCCGGGTGCTGCGCGACGTTCGCACGATCGTCGGCGACGGGCCGGCCATGGTCGGACGTGCCCGGGAGCTGGCCGACGCGCTGCCCACCGAACCCGGGCCGGACGGGGGCACCCGCCCCTCGGACGTCGCCGACCTGCTGCGCTGGCTGGCCGACGGGCACTTCACCTTCATCGGCTACTGCTACTACGCAGCCGCCTCCACCGGCACCAATTCGGAGTTGCGGCCCGACCTGAGCACCGGCCTCGGCGCGCTGGGACCCGCGTCGAGCGTGGCCACCACGTTCGCACCCGGCATCGACACCGTCGACGACGTCGACGACGTGCTGGTCATCACCCGGGCCAACGCGATCAGCCCGCTGCGCGCCGTGCACCCCTACTACCTGGCCGTGCGCACCCTCGACGACGCCGGCCGGCTGGTCGGCGAGCACCGCTTCCTCGGCACGCTGACCGTCTCCGCGCTCTACGAGAGCGTGCTCGACATCCCCGTCGTGGAGAGCCGGGCCCGCGCGGCGATCCAGTCCGCCGGCTTCCCGCTGCAGTCCTACTCCGGGCAGGCCATGCTCCAGGTGATCTCCGGGCTGCCCCGCGAGGAACTGTTCAGCGCGAGCGAGCAGGCCCTGCACGACACCGCCGTCGGTGTGCTCGCGATGGCCGGGCGGCGCGCCGTGCGGCTGTTCCTGCGCCCCGACCCGTACCGGCGGTTCATCTCCGCGCTGGTCTACCTGCCCCGTGACCGCTACACCACCAAGTCCCGGCTGGCCATGGCCGACGTGCTGCAGCGCCGCCTGGGCGGCCGCTCGGTGGAGGACACCGCGCGGGTGTCCGAGTCCACGCTGGCGCTGGTCCAGTTCACCGTGCACACCCCGCGCGACGCCGCCGGCTTCGGCGACATTGACGTGGCGGAGCTGCAGGACGAGCTCACCGAGGTGGTCCGCAACTGGGACGACCGGGTGCTCGCGCTGCCCGCGACCGAGGAGCTCACGGCGCTGCTGGCCGGCGTGCCCGAGGCCTACAAGGCGACCGTCGATCCCGCCCAGGCGGTCCAGGACCTGCGCTGCGTGGCCGCCCTCGACGGCCCCGGCGCCTTCGACGTGCGGCTCTACTCGGCCACCGACGACGAGGCCGAGCGCCGGCTGACCCTGTACCTGGCCGGCGCCCCGGCCACCCTGACCGCGGTGCTCCCGGTGTTGCAGCAGCTCGGCGTCGAGGTGCTCGACGAGCACCCGGCCGAGGTCATCCGGCCCGACGGGCTGCGGTGCTACCTCTACGACTTCGGGCTGCGGCTGGACGAGCCGACCCGGACCGCGCTGGCCGAGAACCGCACCACCGACATCGAGCAGGCCTTCGGCTCCGCCTTCCGCGCCGGGTGGCGCGGCGACGCCGAGACCGACTGGTTCGCCGCGCTGGTGCTGCGCGCCGGGTTGCCCTGGCGCGAGGTCGCGGTGCTGCGCGCCTACGCCCGCTACGCCCGCCAGCTCGGCAGCTCCTTCGGCCTGATCTACGTGGCCGACATCCTGCTGGCCAACCCGGACACCGTGCGCGGCCTGCTGGCGCTGTTCCGGGCCCGGTTCGACCCCGCGGTGGCCGACCGGGACACCGCCGTCGCCACGGCCCTGGCCGAGGTCCAGGACCGGATCGACGCCGTGACCGGTCTGGACGCCGACCGCATCCTGCGCAGTTACCTGGCGATGATCACGGCCACGCTGCGCACCAACTTCTACCGCGATCGGCCGTTCTTCTCGTTCAAGATCAACCCGATGGCGGTGCCGGACATGCCGGCGCCGCGGCCGCGGTTCGAGATCTACGTCTACTCGCCGCGGGTCGAGGGCGTGCACCTGCGCTTCGGGCCGGTCGCCCGGGGCGGGCTGCGCTACTCCGACCGCCAGCAGGACTACCGCACCGAGGTCCTCGGGCTGGTCAAGGCCCAGGCGGTGAAGAACGCGGTGATCGTTCCGGTCGGGGCCAAGGGCGGGTTCGTGGTGCGCGCCGACCATCCCGGGCCGGACGAGGTCGAGTACTGCTACCGGACCTTCATCTCCGGGCTGCTCGACGTCACCGACAACCTGGTCGACGGCACCAACGTGCCCCCGCCCGACGTGGTGCGCCACGACGGCGACGACTCCTACCTGGTGGTGGCGGCGGACAAGGGCACCGCCAAGTTCTCCGACACCGCCAACGAGGTGGCCGCCTCCTACGGGTTCTGGCTCGGCGACGCGTTCGCCTCCGGTGGCTCCGTCGGCTACGACCACAAGGCCATGGGGATCACGGCCAAGGGGGCCTGGGAGAGCGTCAAGCGGCATTTCCGCGAGCTCGGCGTGGACACCCAGAGCGAGGAGTTCACCGTCGTCGGTATCGGCGACATGTCCGGCGACGTGTTCGGCAACGGGATGCTGCTCTCCCGGCACATCAGGCTGCTCGCCGCGTTCGACCACCGGCACGTGTTCGTCGATCCGGACCCGGACCCGGCGCGCTCCTACGCCGAGCGGGAGCGGATGTTCGCGCTGCCCCGCTCCTCGTGGGACGACTACGACCGCAGCGTGATCAGCTCGGGCGGCGGGGTGTGGCCGCGCACCCAGAAGTCGGTGCCGGTCGGACCGGAGATCCGGGCCGCGCTCGGGCTGGCCGACGACGTGGCCAAGCTCAGCCCCCCGGAGCTGATCGCGGCGATCCTGCGGGCGCCGGTGGACCTGCTCTGGAACGGCGGCATCGGTACCTACGTCAAGGCCTCCACCGAGTCGCACTCCGACGCCGGGGACAAGACCAACGACGGCGTCCGGGCCGACGGCAACCAGCTGCGGGCCAGGGTCGTCGGCGAGGGCGGCAACCTGGGGCTGACCCAACGGGGGCGCATCGAGTACGCCCGGGCCGGCGGGAAGATCAACACCGACGCCATCGACAACTCGGCCGGTGTGGACTGCTCCGACCACGAGGTGAACATCAAGATCCTGCTGGACCGGCTGGTCGCGGCCGGCGAGCTGGGCCGGGAGGACCGCAACTCGGTCCTGGTCGAGATGACCGACGAGGTCGCCGAGCTGGTGCTGGCCGACAACCGGGACCAGAACGAGGTGCTGGGCATCGCCCGCGCGCACGCCGGCGACATGATCAGCGTGCACGGCCGGCTGGTCGCCGAGCTGGTCGCCGAGCGCGGCCTGGACCGGGCACTCGAGGTGCTGCCCAACAAGGCCGGCTTCGCCTCCTTGGAGGCCGCTGGCGCCGGGCTGTCCAGCCCGGAGCTGGCCACCCTGCTCGCGCACACCAAGCTGGCGCTCACCGAGCAGGTGCTTGCCGGTGACCTGCCCGACGTCAACGTCTTCGCCGCGCGGCTGCCCGAGTACTTCCCGCGGCCGCTGCGCGAGCGGTTCCCGGTCGCGATCATGGCGCACCCGCTGCGCCGGGAGATCGTGACCACCCAGCTGGTCAACGAGATGGTCGACGGCGCCGGCATGACCTACGTGTTCCGGCTCGGCGAGGAGCTGGCCGCGAGCGCGGCCGACGCGGTGCGCGCCTACACCGTCACCACCGCGGTGTTCGACCTGCGCCGGCTGTGGGCGACCCAGCGCAGCCTGCCAGTGCCGACCGCGGTCTCGGACGGGATGGTGCTGCACAGCCGGCGGCTGCTGGACCGGGCCTCGCGCTGGTTCCTCACCAACCGGCCGCAGCCGCTGGCCGTCGGTGCCGAGACGAACCGGTTCGCCCGCGTGCTCGGCGAGCTGCGGGCGAAGCTGCCGAGCCTGCTGCGCGGCCGCGAGCTCGCCGCGGTCGAGGCCGGCGCGGCGGAGCTGCGGGCGCAGGGCGTGCCGGAGGCGTGCGCCCTGGAATCGGCCGCCGTCGGCTACGACTTCGGCCTGCTCGACGTCATCGAGATCACCGAGCTGTCCGAGCGGGACCGCGAGCCGCGGGACCCGGAGGAGGTCGCGCGGCTCTACTACGGCCTGTCCGAGCACCTCGGCATCGACCTGATCCTGACCGCGGTCAGCGCGCTGGCCCGCGGCAACAGCTGGCACGCCCTGGCCCGGCTCGCCCTGCGCGACGACGTGTACGGCTCGCTGCGCGCCATCACCCTCGGCGCGATGCGCGAGGCCGGGCCCGGCACCCCGGTGGACGCAGCCATCGCCCAGTGGGAGCAGCACAACGCCTCGCTGCTGAAGCGGGCCCGGGTGGCGCTGCAGGCCGTGGACAAGGCCGGGCAGTTGGATCTCGCGACGCTGTCGGTGGTCTCCCGGGCGCTGCGCGGCCTGGCCCGGTAGTGGCCCGTTTCGTCAGCCGGGTTCCGCTGCGCTGGACCGACCAGGACTCCTACCGCCACCTCAACAACGCGAGCGTGGTCACGCTGCTCGAGGAGGCCAGGATCGGGCTGTTCTTCGACGCGGCCGCCGCCGACGGCATCGACGGGTTCGCGGCCGGGCTGCTGGTCGCGGCCCTGAACGTCGAGTACCGGCGCCAGGTGCCCTACCGGTCGCACCCGCTGCGGGTGGCGATGTGGGTGGACGAGGTGCGGGCGGCAGCGTTCCGGGTCCGCTACGAGTTGCACGAGGGGCCCGAGCCGGAGGACCCCGTCGCCGTCACGGCGTGGACCCGGATGGCCACCTTCGACCTGAGCGCGCAGCGGCCCCGCCGGCTGCTGCCCGACGAGCGCGCCTTCCTCGGGCGCTGGTCGTCCTGAGCCGGGCCGACCCCGCGGACCCCGGGACCGGCGGCCCTAGGATCAACCGGTGATCCACGATGTCGCGTTGACGGTGCCCGAGCCGGGGCCGCGCGCCGAGCTGGGCACGTTCGTGGGCCGGGTGGTGCAGCTGGACCCGGTCGCGGCGGTGCGGCTGTGCGGCGCCGCCGGCACGGTCACCGCCTGGGTGGTGACCCCGTTCGAGGTGCTGGCCACCCGCACGGTCGTGGGCGAGCTGCAGCCCGCCGACGTCACCGTCGCGGCGACGGCGCTGCTCACCGCGCTGACCGTGGACCGGGGCGCCACGGTCGACCCGGGATCGGAGGGGCACTGGCGCGGCGGTGAGCTGCCGCCGGCGGACGGGTGGACGGCGGTCGGGAAGCTGGCCGCCGACGAGCTGGCCGCCGCCACCGAGCACGGGTTGGACGAGGCCCGGACGCAGGCGGGACCGCACGGGCCGCCGGCCGTGCTGCTCGACCGGACCGTGTTCACCGTTGCGGCGCCGACCGGCCCGCCGGTGCAGGTGCCGCTGCGCTGCCTGTTCGCCCTGTCCGGGCTCGGCCTGCTGCCCGACTCCGGTGCCCACCACCCGGTGCAGCTCGGGACGACACGCTCCTGGCTCCGCCTGGACACCCCCGGCGGGGGAGTGGTCCGCAGCCGCCGCGTCACCCTGCCGCTGCTGGTCTGAACGGACGCCCGACGGTCCTCGGCCGGGGTCAGGCCAGCCAGGCCGCGGTATCCGGCGGCAGCTGCAGATCACTCGTCAGCGGGCCGCTGGCCAGCAGCAGGTCGCCGGGCGGCAGCGGGACCGGAGCCGCGGAGCCGTTCAGCGCGCAGACCAGCGTCGTGCCCGCCCGGCGGAACGCCAGGCAGCCGTCCGGGGCGCCGAACCACTCCAGGGTTCGCCCGTTGAAGCCGGGATGGGCCTTGCGCAGCTCCAACGCCCGGCGCACCAGCGACAACGTGGAGCCGGTGTCCTCGAGTTGCTCGGCGACGGTCAGCGCCCCGTACTCGGGCGGCATCGGCAGCCACGGCGTGGCCGTGCTGAACCCGAAGCCCGGCGGCCCGCCCTCCCAGGGGATCGGCACCCGGCTGGCGTCCCGGCCGCGCTCGGTGCGGCCCGAGCGCTCCCACACCGGGTCCTGCAGTGCGGTATCCGGCAGCCGTGCGTCGGGCAGGCCCAGCTCCTCGCCGTTGTAGAGGTGGATCGCGCCGGGTAGCGCCAGCTCGACCAGCGTCATGGCCCGGGCCCGGGCCACGCCGCGCGGCCCGCCGCCGTAGCGGCTCGGGGGGCGGTTGGTGTCGTGGTTGGCCAGGATCCACGCCGGGGACGCGTTCACCGCGGTCACCGCGGCCAGCGAGCTCTCGATCGCCTCCCGGATCGCGGCCGCGTCGAACGGGGCGTGCAGCAGCCGCGCGTTGAACCCGAGGTGCAGCTCGTCGGACCGCAGGTAGCGGGCGAACCGCTCGTCGTCGGCCACCCGGACCTCACCGACCGCGATCCGCCCCGGGTAGTGGTCGATCACCGCGCGGATCATCCGGTGCACGTCGTGCACGTCGTCGTGGTCGAACCGGGGATCGTTGCCGGCCGCGGGGCCCAGCACCTGCTGCGGCTCGGCCGCGTCCGGCAGTCCCACTGGTTTGCTCATGCCGTGCGCGACGTCGATCCGGAAGCCGTCGACGCCGCGGTCCAGCCAGAACCGCACCGTCTTCTCCACGTCGGCCCAGATCTCCAGGTTCGTCCAGTTCAGGTCCGGCTGGTCGGCGGAGAACAGGTGCAGGTACCACTCGACGCCGGCCGGCCCGGGCACCCGGGTCCAGGCCGGGCCGCCGAACACGCTGGTCCAGTTGTTGGGGGGCAGCGAACCGTCGGGTCCACGGCCCGGCCGGAAGTGGAAGCGGGCCCGCTCCGGGCTGTCGGGCGCGGACTCCACCGCGGCGCGGAACCACTCGTGCTCCGACGAGATGTGGTTGGGGATCAGGTCGATCATCACCCGCAGGCCGTGCTCGTGGGCATCGGCCACCAGGGCGTCGAACGCGGCCAGGTCACCGAACAACGGGTCGACGTCGCGCGGGTCGGACACGTCGTAGCCGTGGTCGGTCATCGGCGACGGGTAGAACGGCGACAGCCACAGCGCGTCCACCCCGAGCAGCTCCAGGTAGCCCAACCGCGCCCGGATGCCCTCCAGATCGCCGACCCCGTCCCCGTCGGCATCGGAGAACGACCGGACGTAGATCTGGTAGATCACGGCGTCGCGCCACCACTGCACGGGGGGATCCTGCCAAACCCGCCCGACAACCGATCCGCTCCGGCCCGGTTGGCCTCCGCGCTACCTCAAAATGGTGAGTTGACCATGCTCGCCGCCGCGTACTGGAGGTACTGCCAGAGCTGGGCGCGGTGCGCGTCGTCCAGCCCGGCCTCGTCCACGGCGATCCGCATGCAGCGCAGCCAGGCGTCGCGCTCGATCGGGCCGACCTTGAACGGGGCGTGCCGCATCCGCAGCCGGGGGTGCCCGCGCTGGTCGGAGTAGGTGCGGGGGCCACCCCAGTACTGCTCGAGGAACATCCGCAGCCGCACCTCGGCCGGGCCCAGGTCCTCCTCGGGGTAGAGCGGGCGGAGCACCTCGTCGCGGGCGACTTCCTCGTAGAAGCGCGACACGATCTTGTCGAAGACGGGTGCGCCGCCCACCTCGGCGTAGAAGTTCTGCGGATCGGTCACGACACCTATTGTTGCTCAGGTGCGACCGCAGGTGCGGTACGCCCGCAGCGGCGACGCCAGCATCGCCTATCAGATGCTCGGCGCCGACGCCCCGATCGTGCTCGTGCCCGGGCACTGCACCAGCTGGTCGGCGCAGCAGGCACTGGCCGCGGCGCTGCCGGCCGCCTTCCAGCCGAACGCGGTGGCAGCCGGTTCGAGTGGTGAGCGGTCAGGGCATCGAGGACGGGCCCCTGGGGGCCGGGGGGTCCGGCGCGGCCGCGCCCGGGCGGGGCACGCCCTCCGCGTCGAAGGCCGAGGTGATGGCCGCGTTCAGAGCCCGCTGCACGGCGAACTGCCGGCCCGGGTTGACCCGCACGGTGAGCCGCAGCGTCACGCCGTCCGCGGCGACCCGCTCGACGCCGAGCACCTCCGGCGGCTCCAGCACGTCCACGGCCAGGTCGGCCTCGGCCACCCGCTCGGCGGCCACCCGCTCCAGCAGCTCGATGGCCGTGGCCAGGTTGGCCTTGTGGCCCACCGGCAGATCGACCACGGCCATCGCGTAGCCCTGGCTCTTGTTGCCGACCCGCAGGATCTCGCCGTTGCGCACGTACCAGACCGTGCCGTTGCCGTCCCGCAACGTGGTGATGCGCAGGCCGACCGCCTCGACCTCGCCGCTGGCCGACCCGACGTCCACGATGTCGCCGACGCCGTACTGGTCCTCCAGCAGCATGAACATGCCGGACAGGAAGTCGCGCACCAGGTTCTGCGCGCCGAACCCGACCGCGAGCCCGACGATCCCGGCCGAGGCCAGTATCGGCGCCAGGTTCACGCTGAACTCGGCCAGGATCATGGCCACCGCGATCACCAGCACCACGGCCGAGGCGATCGAGCGCAGCACCGAGCCGATCGTGCGGGCCCGCTGCGCGCTGCGCTGGGCGGCCACCGTGCCGCCGTCGCGGCCCAGCGCCGGGGCCCGGCTGACCAGCCGGGACACCCGCGTGCTGACCGCGCCCTCGATCACCCGGTAGATCAGCCGGTGCGTCAGGTAGCGGGCCAGCAGCGCGATCAGCACGATCAGCATGATCTGCAGGACACCGCCGACGATGGCGTCCGCCGAGCGGGAGAGCACGTCGTTGTGGGTCAGCTCGTAGAACCGCGAGCACCAGGAACCGGCGTCGTCGGCACACGCCGGGCGCATGGGCACCAGCTGGGTCGGGGTCACGGCGCGGCCTCCAGTCCGGTGTGTGCCGCCAAAAAGGCCAGCTGGTCGGTCCCCAACGCGACCGAGCGGGAGATCGACCGGGCCCCGTGCCCGACGTCGGTCTCGCGGCGCAGCAGGATCGGGCGGCTGCCCGGGTCGCCGGTGGTGGCGTGCTGCAGGGCCGCGCACATCTTGCGGGCGTGCAGCGGGTCCACCCGGGTGTCGGAGTCGAACACGGTGAACAGCACGGCCGGGTACTCGGTGCCGGGCACCACGCGGTGGTAGGGCGAGTAGCCGAGCAGCCACTCGAGCTCCTCGAGCACGGCGGCGCTGCCGTACTCGTCGTTCCAGGTGCGGCCCAGCGAGAACTCCTCGTAGCGGACCATGTCCAGCAACGGGGCCGAGCAGACCACCGCGCGGTAGGCGGCTGGCCGCTGGGTCAGCGCCGCCCCGACCAGCAACCCGCCGTTGGATCCGCCCATGATCGCCAACTGGCTCGGGGTGGTGTCCCCGGCGTCCACCAATGCCTGCGCCCCGCTGTGCAGGTCGTCGAAGACCCGTTGCTTGTGCCCGCGGTTGCCGGCCAGGTGCCAGCCCTCGCCCTCCTCGCCGCCGCCGCGCAGGGAGACCACCGCGTAGCAGCCGCCGGCCGCGACCCAGGCCAGCGCGAGCGGGGTGTAGATGGGGGACAGGCTGATCCCGAAGCCGCCGTAGCCGTAGACCAGGGCCGGGCGCGGCCGGGCCGGGCCGTCCGGGGTGATCACGAACATGCGCACCGTGGTGCCGTCGGCCGAGCGGAACTCGCGTTGCTCGGAGCGCACCGCCGGTGGTTCGGCCGCGCCGGGCGCGGCGGCCTCCAGCACGGTGGCTCCGGTGGCCAGGTCGAAGCGGTGCACCTGAGGTGGGGTGATGAAGTCGGTCCAGCCCAGCCAGACCCGCCCGGCCTGCTCCGGCGTGTCCCGGTCGGCCACCGACAGCCCGACCAGGGAGCCGTGCGCCGGCAGCGGCACGGTACCCACCGGGGATCCGTCCGCGGCCGCGTGCAGGGCCAGCTCGGCCACCGCGTGCCGCGCCCTGGCCAGCACCAGCAGCGCGTCCGCCGGTTCGCGGCCGGCGGGCTCCAGCCGGCGCACCGCCTGCAGCACCGCGTCCGGGTCCTCGCCGACCAGCTCCTGCCAGTGCTCGCGGCCAGGGGTGGCCGGGTCGGTGACGGCCAGCCGCCAGCGCGGGGCGCCGTCGGTGGTGTGCAGGTAGAGCCGGCCGTCGCGGTCCACCCAGGCGTAGCACTGGACGTCGTCGGCCTGGGTGAGGATCGGGACCAGGGTGGACCCGGCGGTGAGCTCGGAGATCCACACGCTGTCCCGGCGCGCGGTGCCGATGTTGCCGGTGACCAGCAGCCAGCGCCCGTCCCGGGAGACGCTGACGCCGTAGTAGGTGTGCTCGTCGTAGAGTCCGGGCCCGTCGATGAGCCGGTCCTGCTCGGTCGGGGTGCCGATCCGGTGCCGCCAGATCCGGCGGTGGAAGGACTGCTCGCCGGCCGGGACCTCGTCCTCGTCGACCATCCGGACGAAGATCAGCTCGGCGCTCGGCTCGTCGGACGTGGCGGGCAACCACGCCACGCTCGAGTAGCGGCAGCGGTCGATCGGCGGCTCCACGTCCTGGCCGGTCCGGACGTCCAGGACGTGCAGCACCGAGTGCTCGTCGCCGCCGTGCGAGAGCTGGTAGGCCAGCCGGCGGCCCTCCAGGTCGGGCACCCAGGTGTCCAGCGTGGTCAGCCCGTCGGGGTCGAGCGCCGTCGGGTCCAGCAGCACCCGCTCGGCGCCGTCACGCTCCCGCACGTACAGCACCGCGTGCTCCTGGCCGGGTTCGCGGCGGGTGAAGAAGGCGCGCCCGGCCCGCCACAGCGGGGCGGACACCGAGCCGGCCGCCAGCAGCGCGCGCATCCGGCCGGCGAACGCGGCGCGCCCGGGCAGCGCGTCGAGGTGCGCCCGGCACAGCGCGTCCTGCGCGGCGGACCACTCGACGGTGCGCGGGTCCGCCGCGTCCTCCAGCCAGCGGTACGGATCGGCGACCCGGTGGCCGTGCAGGTCCTCGACCAGGTCGAGGCGTTCAGCCCCCGGGTAGAACGGAGCGGGGTGCGCATCGGCCGTCACGCGCGCCGAGGTTACGTGACCGGCAGCGCGCTCCGATCGGTGATTCGGCTCTCGACGT
>Ga0190265_10001115_pt1 | contig 17529 bp, 12 predicted proteins | sample Popmic124T_FD_133135 | JGI IMG/M metagenome (GOLD analysis project Ga0190265, IMG submission 133135) | Populus adjacent soil microbial communities from riparian zone of Indian Creek, Utah, USA - 124 T | ecosystem: Environmental > Terrestrial > Soil > Riparian zone | place: USA: Utah | collected...
GACCGTCTCCGGGTCGAAGAGGTGCGGCTCGCCCTCGCGGCGCCACTGGTACTCACCGCCTATGTCAAGCGCGCGGTGCGCGGAGGCCACGCCGGAGACCGGGTACGCCTTGGCGTGCCGGGCGGCGACCTCCTTGGCGACGACGTCCAGGTTCGCACCGCCGATCTTCGTGGTGGTGCCGTGGAAGTAGGTGTCCACGAAGGACTCGTCCAGGCCGACGGCCTCGAAGACCTGGGCGCCGCGGTAGGAGGCGACGGTGGAGATGCCCATCTTGGACATCACCTTCAGTACGCCCTTGCCGAGCGCCTTGATCAGGTTACGGATGGCCTCCTCGGCCGGCATGTCGCCGGGCAGGAAGGTGCCGTCGCGTACGAGGTCCTCGACGGTCTCCATCGCGAGGTAGGGGTTGACGGCGGCGGCGCCGTAGCCGATGAGCAGCGCGACGTGGTGCACCTCGCGTACGTCACCGGCCTCGATCAGCAGGCCGACCTCGGTGCGCTGCTTCGTGCGGATGAGGTGGTGGTGGACCGCGGAGGTCAGCAGCAGCGACGGGATCGGCGCGTGCTCGGCGTCCGAGTGCCGGTCGGACAGCACGATCAGACGGGCGCCGGCCTCGATGGCGGCGTCAGCCTCGACGCAGATCTCCCTGAGCCGGTCGGCCAGGCCCCTGCCGCCCTCGTGCACCCGGTAGAGACCGGAGAGCGTCGTGGACTTGAAGCCGGGCAGGTCGCCGTCGGCGTTGATGTGGATGAGCTTGGCCAGCTCGTCGTTGTCGATCACCGGGAAGGGCAGGGTCACGCTGCGACAGGAGGCCGCGGTCGGCTCCAGCAGGTTGCCCTGCGGGCCGAGCGAGGAGTGCAGCGAGGTGACGAGCTCCTCGCGGATGGCGTCCAGCGGCGGGTTCGTCACCTGCGCGAACAGCTGCGTGAAGTAGTCGAAGATCAGCCGCGGCCGGTCGGAGAGCGCAGCGATCGGCGAGTCCGTACCCATGGAACCGATCGGCTCCGCCGCGGCCTTGGCCATCGGCGCGAGCAGGACGCGCAGCTCCTCCTCGGTGTAGCCGAAGGTCTGCTGGCGGCGGGTGACGGACGCGTGCGTGTGCACGATGTGCTCGCGCTCGGGCAGGTCGGCCAGCTCGATCAGCCCGGCCTCCAGCCAGTCCTCGTACGGCTGCTCGGAGGCGAGCTGCTGCTTGATCTCGTCGTCCTCGATGATGCGGTGCTCGGCGGTGTCCACGAGGAACATCCGGCCGGGCTGCAGCCGCCCCTTGCGTACGACGCGGGAGGGGTCGATGTCGAGTACGCCCACCTCGGAGCCGAGCACGACGAGACCGTCGTCGGTGACCCAGTAGCGTCCGGGGCGCAGTCCGTTGCGGTCGAGGACGGCGCCGACCTGGGTGCCGTCGGTGAAGGTGACGCAGGCGGGGCCGTCCCAGGGCTCCATCATCGTGGAGTGGTACTGGTAGAAGGCCCGCCGGGCGTGGTTCATGGAGTCCTTGGACTCGGGGCTCTCCCACGCCTCGGGCACCATCATCAGCACCGAGTGCGGCAGCGAACGCCCGCCCAGGTGCAGCAGCTCCAGCACCTCGTCGAAGGTCGCGGAGTCGGAGGCGCCGGGTGTGTTGACGGGGAAGATCCGCTCCAGGGCCTTCTTGCCGTCGGGGCCCGTGCCGAACAGGTCCGACTTCAGCTGCGACTCCCGTGCCCGCATCCAGTTGCGGTTGCCCTGCACCGTGTTGATCTCGCCGTTGTGTGCGACGAAGCGGTACGGGTGCGCCAGCGGCCAGCTCGGGAAGGTGTTGGTGGAGAAACGGGAGTGGACCAGCGCGATGGCGCTGGTGAAGCGCCGGTCGGACAGGTCGGGGAAGAAGGGTTCCAGCTGCCCCGTGGTGAGCATGCCCTTGTAGACGACGGTGCGTGCGGAGAGCGACGGGAAGTAGACCCCGGCCTCACGCTCGGCGCGCTTGCGCAGCACGAACGCGAGCCGGTCCAGGGCGATGCCCGTACGCGGCGTGTGCGCGGCTTCGCCTTCCGCCGCGTCCTTCACGAACAGCTGGCGGAAGACCGGCATCGTCGCGCGGGCGCCGGCGCCGAGCAGTTCGGGGGCGACCGGGACGTCACGCCAGCCGAGGACGCTCAGTCCCTCTTCGGACGCAAGCGTCTCGATGTGTGAGACGGCCGTCGCGGCCTCGTCCTCGTCGGCGGGCAGGAAAGCGATGCCCACGGCGTAGGCGCCGGCCTCGGGAAGGGAGAAGCCGGCGGTCTCGCGCAGGAAGGCGTCCGGAACCTGGAGCAGCAGACCGGCGCCGTCGCCGGTGTCCGGGTCGGAGCCGGTGGCGCCTCGGTGCTCCAGGTTGCGCAGTACGGTCAGCCCCTGCTCGACCAGGTCGTGGCTGGGCTCCCCGGTCAGTGTCGCCACGAAGCCGACCCCACAGGCGTCGTGCTCGTGCCGCGGGTCGTACATCCCCTGCTTGGCAGGGTGGGCGGCCTGAGACGCTGAACGCATCGGCTCTCCCGTCGTCGTAGTGGCTTTCAGCTCCCCCTGGTTCGACCTGGGGGACCCCTCCCAGACCGGGTCTGGGACAGCGGGCACCGAGGGACGACGTTGGCCCTCTGCAGAACAAATTTCCGTGAAGGTTACATGATGGACCACACCCCGAAAAACGTATGCCCCATCTCGGAGTGTGGGATCGGTGACCACATGGCGATACGCAAAGGGGCTGTCCCGGGAACCTGCGGCGGAGGTGTGGGTGGCCCCTGCGCAGGGACGCGATGCTCGGACCCGGTGCGGGCTTCATTGCTCGCGGGCCTTACCGCTTCTGCCCCGCCCCCGGTGGCCTGAAACCGCCAAGTAACAAGAAGATCGTACGGCGGGCGCCTCGGCAGAGAACTCTTCGCTCTCCATGGTGTCACCCCACAGCCACACCGAAGGCCACACCCAAACCGTACGTCACAGCCGCCGCAGCGGCCCCGAGCGCCAGCTGCCTGAGCCCGCTGAACCACCACTGCCGCGCCGTGACCCTGGAGACGATCGCACCGCAGGCGAAGAGCCCCGCGAGCGCCAGCACCACGGCGTACCAGAGCGAGGTCGCACCCAGCAGATACTGCAGTACGGGCAGTACGGCCCCGACCGAGAAGGAGAGGAAGGAGGAGACGGCGGCGACCCTCGGCGAGGGCAGATCGGAGGGGTTCACCCCCAGCTCCTCGCGGGCGTGTGTCTCCAGGGCCTTCTCCGGATCCTCGTGCAGCTGCTGGGCGACCGCCATGGCCAGCTCGGGCTCGACACCCCGCGCCTGGTAGACCTCGGCGAGCTCCTTCAGTTCGTCCTCGGGGTGGCGCCGCAACTCGCGCCGCTCCACCTCCAGTTCGGCCTGCACCAGCTCGCGCTGCGAGGCGACGGAGGTGTACTCCCCGGCGGCCATGGAGAAGGCACCGGCCACCAGCCCGGCGAGACCGGAGATCACGATGGTCTGGGAGGAGGCCGAGCTGCCCGCGACTCCCGTCACCAGGCCGAGGTTGGAGACCAGGCCGTCCATGGCGCCGAACACGGTCGGCCGCAGCCAGCCCCCGTTGACGTCCCTGTGGGTGTGGTTCACGTGGTCGCTGCGGCGCAGGCGACCGTCCCGTTCCTCCGCGCCCGGCGTTGTATCCCGCTCCATGACCGCCATATCCGATTCGCTTCCTTGCGCAGCGGTGGAACCGACAGCCGGCGCCACCCTCCAGGACTTCGAAGGTATGCACGATGCGACCGCCCCCGCCAGCGAGGAAGGCCGAACTTACCCGGTGCGCCGAGCAGGGATCCGCCTGCGGCGGATCGGTGTGAAGCCGTGTCAGCACCAGGCGCCCGCTGTGAGATCTGGGTCACATGCCATTGACGCCCCCGACAACCGAGCGCAACATTCCTGTCACTCACTTCGCACTCCGGTCCGGGACGGCCGGGTGCGATCTGTAAACGTTTCCAGTTCGGACGCCGGCCGGTGAAGGGGCGAATTTGTGGTGACGACAGGCGGGCCTCCCACCGTCGAGACGATCGCCGAGCGCGCCGGGGTCTCCATAGCCTCGGTCTCCCGTGTGCTCAACGGCCACGGGGCTCGTCCCGACACCGTCCGGCGGGTGGAGCGCGCCGCAGCCGAGGTCGGATACGTACCCAATGCCGTGGCCCGCTCGCTCAAGGGCGGCCGGTCCATGCAGCTGACTTTCGCCATGCAGGACATCGGCAACCCCGTGTACGTCGCGATGGTCCGGCAGATACAGACGATCACCAAGGCACACGGTTACCGCCTGCTCCTGCATTCGACTGACGCCGTCGTCGAGGACGAGCTCGCCGTGCTCCGCAGCCTCGCCGACCGCACGAGCGACGGGCTGATCCTCTGCCCCATCCGCATCACCCCCGAGCACATCGAGGCGCTGCACACCGCGGCCCGGCCGGTCGTCGTCATCGGCTCCCTCCCCGAGGACGCCCCCGTGGACAGCGTGCGTGCCGACTCCGTCACCGGCTCCGAACTGGCCGTACGCCATCTCGTCGCCACGGGACGCCGCCGCATCGCCTTCATCAACGGGCCCGCCGACACCGTCCCCGGACGCAACCGCCACCGCGGCTACCACCAGGCCCTCGACGCATGCGGTCTGCCCGCCGACCCCGCCCTGGTGGAGACGACGGAGTTCACCATCGAGGCGGGCGCCGCCTCCCTGCACCGGCTGCTGGACGCCACCCCCGGCATCGACGCCGTCTTCTGCGCCAACGACCAGCTGGCACTCGGCGCCTCGCAGGCCCTGCACGACCGCGATCTGCGCATACCCGAGGACGTCGCCGTCGCCGGCATGGACGACACGCTCCTGGTACGGGCCGGCTGGCCGCCGCTGACCAGCGTCGACCTCGGCTCCGGCGAGCGCGGACGCATCGCGGCGGAGATGCTGCTGGAGCGGATATCCGAGGAGCAGGACGGCGGTGGCTCCGCCCCCGCCCCGGCCCGCGTGCAGACCGTCACGCCGCGACTGGTCGTACGCGCCTCCTCCGCGCCGGCGGAGGTGACCCGATGAGCGTCACCGCACCCGGCACCGCCAAGGCACCCGACAACCGCGGCACCGCACCCCCCAGGTCAGCGGGAGCGCGCAAGCAGGCACTCGGTCTGGACCGCGACGCGTGGTTCCTGCTGCTGCCGGCGCTGCTGCCGATCCTGCTGCTGAGCGCCGGGCCTCTGCTGTACGGCCTGTCGCTGGCCTTCACCGACGCGCAGTCGGGCCGCACGGAGGTCACCAAGTTCGTCGGGGCCGACAACCTCGTGGACCTGCGGTTCGACTCGCTCTTCTGGGACTCGTTCAAGATCGGCCTGATCTGGGCCGTGTGCGTGACGGCCCTGCAGTTCGTGCTGGCGCTGGGCCTGGCCGTCCTGCTCAACCAGAACCTCCGCTTCCGGTGGCTGGCCCGTACGCTCGCGCTCGTACCGTGGGCGATGCCCGAAGTCGTCATCGGCATCATGTGGCGGCTGGTCTACCACCAGGACGCGGGCATCCTGAACGCCACCCTGAACGATCTGCATCTGATCTCCGAGAACGTCGACTGGCTCGCCGGCCTCTCCCTCGCCCTTCCCGCCGTCATCGTGGTCGGCGTATGGGCCGGGATGCCGCAGACAACTGTCGTACTGCTGGCGGGACTTCAGAACGTCCCGCACGAACTGCACGAGGCCGCAGCCCTCGACGGCGCCGGACTGTGGCGCCGCTTCCGCACGGTGACGTGGCCGACGCTGAAGCCCGTCGTCCTCTCCATCACCGCGCTCAACTTCATCTGGAACTTCAACTCCTTCGGCCTTGTCTACGTGCTGACGGGCGGCGGACCCGGCGGTGCGACCCGGCTGCCGATGCTCTTCGCCTACGAAGAGGCCTTCCGCTACGGGCAGTTCGGCTACGCCGCCGCGATGGGCCTGGTGATGGTCGCCGTCATCGCCGTGCTGCTGGCGGTCTTCCTGCGCAACCGTCTGAAGGGGGACGACCAGTGAACTCGTCGCGAGGGGGCGCCTCCGGACAGCTGGCGCGCACCGGCCAGTACCTGGCCCTGATCTGCTATCTGGTCTTCCTGGCCTTCCCGCTGTTCTGGCTGATCTCCACGGCCTTCAAGTCACCGCAGGAACTGGGGTCGGTGAATCCGACGTGGCTGCCGCAGCACCCGTCCCTGGACAGCTTCACCGCCGCCTTCGAGCAGCAGCCGCTCGCGCGCTCGGCGCTCAACAGCCTGATCGTGGCGGGCTGCGCGGCGGCGGTCTCGGTGTCGATCGCGGTGCCCGCGGCGTACGCGATGGTCCGGTACCGCTCACCGGTCAGCAAGGCGGCGACGGGCTGGATCCTGGTCAGCCAGATGTTCCCCTTCGTGCTGGTGATCATCCCGCTGTTCCTGGTGCTGAAGAGCTTCCACCTCATCAACTCCCTTACAGGGCTCGTCCTTGTGTACGTGGTCTGGAATCTGCCCTTCGCCCTGTGGATGCTCCAGGGGTATGTACGGGCCGTGCCCGCCTCGCTGGAGGAGGCCGCCGCGATTGACGGCTGCGGCCGCTTCAGAACCCTGGTCAGTGTGGTCTTCCCCCTGCTCACCCCGGGTCTGGTCGCCACGGTGATGTTCTCCTTCGTCACCGCCTGGAACGAGTTCTTCTTCGCCCTGGTCCTGCTCAAGTCCCCGGAGAAGCAGACGATGTCAGTGATCCTGACCCACTTCATCGGCGCGGAGGGCGCCGCCGACCTCGGGCCGCTCGCCGCGGCAGCCGTCATGGCGACCCTCCCCAGCCTCCTCTTCTTCAGCCTGCTCCAGCGACGTCTGGTCAGCGGCATCATGAGCGGGGCGGTGAAGGGCTGATGCGCCGGCGCGACTTCCTCACCACCGCCGCTGCCGCCGCGGGCGCCACCACCCTGCTGGGCGGCTGCGCCGGCGGGCCGGGTGACGACTCCGGGCCGCTGGACTATCTGAGCCTGGCCTGGCAGAAGGAGTCGATCGAGGTCAACAAGGCCCTGGTGGCGGAGTGGAACAAACGCAACCCGCCCTCGGCCAGGGTCCGTTACGTACAGGGAGCCTGGGAGAGCGTCCACGACCAGCTGCTGACCTCCTTCGAGGGCGGCGAAGCGCCCGACATCATCCACGACGAGGCAAACGACCTCACGGACTTCGCTCACGGCGGCTACCTCGCCGACCTCGGCGGCCTGCTGCCGGCGGACCTGAAGAAGCAGATCCCACAGGCCAGTTGGGACATGGCCAGCTTCGCCGGCGGCGTCTACGGGGTGCCGTTCCTGCAGGAGCCGCGGGTGCTGATCGCCAACCGCGAACTGCTGGAGAAGTCCGGGGCACGGATGCCGACCGCCCAACGGCCGTGGAGCTGGGCCGAGTTCGAGGACGTCGCGAAGAAGCTGACCCGCGGACGTACGTACGGCGTGGCCTGGTCGATGAAGGAGCCGGTCAATCAGTCCGTGAACCTCGCCATGACCACAGGCGGTGCCGTCTTCCACCGCGAGGGAGGCAAGGACGTCATCCGTTTCGGCAGCGCCGACTCGCACGTCGTCGAACTGATACACCGGCAGGTCCACCAGGACCGTACGGCAGCCAGGGGCAGCCTCGGCATGGCCGGTTCCGACACCCTCCCGGGATTCTTCGACGGGCGGTACGCGATCGTGCCGCTGAACTTCTCCTTCCGGCAGCAGGTCCAGCAGCAGGCCCCCGAGGGATTCGAATGGGTGACGCTGCCGATGCCCGCCGGGACCGGCGCCCCGGGCGGGGGACAACTACAAGGTGTCAGCCCTCAGACCCTGTCCATTTCGCAGGACACCACGCGCAAGAAGGCAGCCATGGCGTTCGTCGCGTTCATGACCCGGCCGGATCACATGGCGCGTCTGGCCGAGGGTGACTGGCTGGTGCCCACCGGCCGCGAAGCACTGCGCGACCCCGCCCTGAACACCGAGAAGCACGGCTGGAGCACCGGCCTTCGGACCGCCTCCGACCTGCGGGGCTCACCGGTCCTCGGCGTACGCGGCTACCCCGAGTGGAAGGACAAGGTCGCCACGCCCGCCCTGCAGGAGTACTACGGCGGCAGCATCAGCCTGAGCACGCTGCGCGACAAGCTCGTCGACGACGGCAACCGGATTCTCGCCCGCTACCAGCGCTGAGTGACCCGCACGACAGCACAGAACGGCACGCACCATGAGCGCACTGTCCGCCTCCTCCCCCTCCGACCCTCCCCCTCCCTCGTCCGGTCGCCCCCGGCTTCGCACCGTCCCCCGCGCGGCCCCGCCCGCGGGTCCCGCGGGGGGCGCACTGCGCGAGCGGGCACGCGGCGGGATGCTCGGGCTCGCCGTCGGCGACGCGCTGGGCGCACCCGCCGAGAACATGAAGCCCTCCCAGATCAGGCAGCGGTGGGGACGTATCGAAGGGTTCGTGGAGGACGAGCCGGCGGGCACCGACGACACCGAATACGCGATCTTCTCCGGGCTGATGCTCGCCGAGCACGGCTCGGACCTCACCCTCGCGCACGTCGAAGCGGCATGGCACAGATGGATCGCCAACCTCGACGAAGGCCCCTTCCGCGGCGCGGGGTTCAGCGAACGCGGCACGCTGGAGAATCTGCGCCGTGGCCTCGCCGCACCGATCTCCGCCCAGCACCGGCACGCCTGGAGTGACGGACTGGCCATGCGTGCCGCACCGTTCGGGATCTTCGCCGCGGGACGGCCCGCCGAGGCCGCACGCCTCGTCGCGCTCGACGGCACCGTCAGCCACGAAGGCGAGGGCATCTACGGCGGACAGGCCGTCGCGGCCGGTGTCGCGGCGGCGATGGTCGGACGCAGTACGGACGCGGTGATCGCCGCCGCGCTCTCCGTGGTGCCCGAGGACTCCTGGACCGCGCGCTCACTGCGGCGTGCCGTGAGCACAGCTCAGCGTGCCCGGCTCGACCCCGACGCCTCGCGGCTCACGCGGGAGCGTGCCGTGCGTTCCGCGGTGGTCATCGGGGGCTACCCGTGGATGGACCTCGCGCCGGAGGCGGTCGGGCTCGCGTTCGGCGCATTCGCCGTCGCCCGGGGCGACTTCAGGGACTCCGTCCTGACGGCGGTCAACATGGGCCGCGACGCCGACACCACGGCCGCCGTGGCCGGCGCTCTCGCCGGGGCACTCGGCGGTGCCGGCGCGGTGCCGGAGGAGTGGGCAGCGGCCATCGGGCCCGTACGGGGCAGCTGTCTGCCCTCGATGAGGGGCTACCACGTCGTGGACATCGCCGAGTTGCTCACACCTTCCGACGACGACGGACGGACGGCCTCATGAGCCCGACGGGGACCGGAGCGACAACGGACGGCGAAAGCTCGGGTGTTGAGGTGGCGGAAGGTGAGACGACCGCAGGCGGGACGACCGGCGGGGAGACGGCCGACGGAAGAACACGGCAGTCTCCCAGTGCGCCGCCGAACGGGGCGTCCTCCGTCGTCGCAGCGCGCAGAACACATCCCGAGGACCGCCCGCCGCCCGACGAGAAGGACGGCTGCGACCCGCGCCGCATCGAAGGGCTGCTCCTCGGCATCGCCGCCGGAGACGCCGCCGGCTGGCCCGCCGCCCGGCACCGCGCTTCACGTATGCCGGAGTGGACGCGGCGGCTGACACGTGAACTCGACACCTTCGCCGAACACAACGCCACCACCACACTTCCGGTGCCCATCGCGCTGAATCAGCCACCCGAACCGCTGCGGCTGGGCCCCTCCGACGACGCCGAATGGGCCGCCTTCACCGCCGAGTCGGTGCTCACCGCCGCGGGAGCTCTGCTCAGCGACCTCGGCCGGGACCGCCGTATGCGTGCCGCCATCGACCTCGCCTGGAACGAGCTGGCGAGCGAGGTCGCCGCCGCGGCCGTACGTGCACCCGAGGTGGAGTCTGCGGTGCTGCCGCTGCGTGCCCGTATCTCCGTGCGCGCGGGGCTGGGGAACCTCGCAACCGGCCTGCGCCCCCCGGCGACCGGCCACGACAACCCGCACTTCTTCGACGACGCGGCATGCGTACGGGCTGCGGTGCTGGCGACCGTCCACCCGGGAAATCCCGCCGCGGCAGCGGAACTTGCCGAGTGCGACGCCCGCTACACCCAGGACGGCGACGGAGTGCACGGCGCCCGCGCCATGGCTGCCGCCGTGGCCGAGGCGCTGGGCGGCGCGGACGTCGACGCCTGCGTGGCGGCGGCTCTCTCGCAGCTCCCCTCGGGTACGGAGATCCGCCGCAACGCCCGGCACGCCGTGCGACTCGCGCGCAACGCGGTCGCGGAGAACCCCGGAGCGCCGGGCAACGCCTTCGCGCTGGTGCCGGTGCTGGAACACGAAATCGTCGACCACATCTACAGCTACGGCATCGCGGCAGCCGAGACCGTCCCGGTCGCCCTCGCCGTCGCCGTCGCGGGCGGCGGTGCGATCGCGGAGGCAGTGCCCGCGGCTGCCTGCCTCTCCAGGGTCGCCGACTCGGCGCCCGCTCTCGCGGGTGCGCTGACCGGGGCGATCGGCGGCGGCATCGGCATTCCCGGCAGTTGGCGTTCGGCCTGCCGGACGCTCTCCGGCTGCGCACTCCCCCGCCTCGCCGACACCGACCTCGTCGACCTCGCCGAAGCGCTTGCCCGTACCGAACTGACCACGCCTGAGGGCACGTCCGTTGAAGGAATGAGTCACGCATGACGCCCACGCCCACACTTGAGGACCGCATCACCGGCTGCCTGGTGGGGGCCGCGGTCGGCGATGCGCTCGGCGGTCCGGTGGAAGGCTGGACGCCGGAGCAGATCGTGGAGAGGCACGGCGGCCGGGTACAGGGCATCGTCGGCCCCTTCCACGAGGACTGGCGCAACGCCCGTCCCATCGCCCCGTACCACAAGGGCGACGGGCACGTCACCGACGACACCCTCATGACGCACGCCCTCGTGCGGGTCTACGAGAAGGCACGCGACCACCTCGACGCGTACGACATCGCCGGACATCTGGTGCCCGACCTCATCTCGAACCCACGCTGGATCCCCGAACTGGAGGCGGAGGCCCTGCCGTTGCAGCGCATCTTCCTCGCCGAGAAGTGGATCGTCGCGCGGCTTCACTACGGTCACATCGATCCGCGCGAGGCGGGCGTCGGGAACATCGTCAACTGCGGGGCCACGATGTACATGGCGCCGGTGGGCGCGGTCAACGCCGGTAATCCGGCGGGGGCTTACGCGGAGGCGCTGGACGTCGCCGGTGCACACCAGTCCTCGTACGGCCGCGAGGCCGCGGGGGTGTTCGCGGCGGCCGTCGCGGCGGCGTGCGCGCCGGATGCGACCGTACGGTCCGTCATCGACGAGGCGCTCGCGCTGGCGAAGGACGGCACGAGGGACGCCATCGAGGCGGTGTGCGAAGTGGCCGCGCAGCACAGCGACTTCGAGGGTGCGCTGAAACCGCTGCGGGAGGCGGTCGCACCGTTCGACACCGTCGGCCCCGAGTACCGGCAGCCGTCCCTCGGTGCCCGCCGCCCCTCCCGGCTGCACTCCATCGAGGAACTCCCCGTCGCGCTGGGCATGTTGCTGGTCGGCGACGGCGACTTCCGCCGAACGGTCCTGGGCTCGGTCAACTACGGCCGCGACTGCGACTCCATCGCGACCATGAGCGGAGCAGTCGTCGGCGCCCTGTACGGCGAAGCCGCCGTACCCGCGGAGTGGAGTGAGGAGGTCGCCCGCGCCAGCAAGCTCGATCTGCACGCCCCGGCGTCGGCCCTTGCCGAGGTCACACGCGAGGTGTTCGCCCGTGACTTGGCGCGGCGGCGCGCCCACGAAGCCACGTTCGCGGCGATCGCGGCGGCCACGGCGACCGCGGAGGCGTGATGGCCGACGCCACCGGCGGGCAGCCTGCCGCCTCCCTGGGCCCGGCCCCCGGACCGGCCCGGGAGGCCGCCGCTCCCCCGCTGCGTCTGACGTGGGTGCAGCCCGAGGACCTCCTCGGGCACGAACTGCGGCAGGCCGCCGAGGACGGCCGCGACGCCACCGCGATCGAACGCGCGTGGCTCGCGGCGGGCGGCGCTCTCGCGCCCGAAAGGGCAGGGGCGTCCGCGCAGCCCGCTGATCCGCGGCTGCGCGGACTCGCGGATCAGCTTCTGGACGAACTGGCGCTGCTTCCCTCGCCGTTGACCACGGCCGAGCCGACCGGCCTCGCCGCCGTCAAGGCGGCCTGTCCGTCCTGGCCCGCCCGGTCGGGCGAACCGCGGAGCAGCAGGCTGCGCGACCGGCTGGAAGCCGCCTGGCTCGGCCGGGCAGCAGGCTGCCTGCTGGGCAAGCCGGTGGAGAAGCTGCCGCTCGCCGGCATCCGCGAACTCGCCGGCGCCACCGGCAACTGGCCGCTGGACGACTGGTTCACGCAGGTAGGGCTCCCCGCGGAGGTCGCCGAGCGCTGGCCCTGGAACCGGCGCAGCGGCCCCACGTCACTCGCCGAGAACATCGACGGCATGCCCGAGGACGACGACCTCAACTACCCCCTGCTCGGGCTGCTTCTGCTCCAGCGCCACGGCCACGGCTTCAGCACGGGTGATGTGGCGAAGCTCTGGCTGGACGAACTGCCCGCAGGCCGTACGTTCACGGCCGAGCGAGTCGCGTACCGCAATCTCCTCGACGGTCTGGAACCCCCGCACACCGCCTCGCACCACAATCCCTTCCGGGAGTGGATCGGCGCCCAGATCCGCGCTGACGTATTCGGCTGGACACACCCCGGCGACCCGGCGGCAGCCGCCGAACTGGCCTGGCGGGACGCGACGTTGAGCCACACCGCGTGCGGTGTGCACGGAGCGATGTTCGTCGCAGCCGCCGTCGCCGCCGCGACAGGCGGAACGCCGGACGTCCTGTCCTGTCTCCGCACGGGCCTGAGCGTCGTGCCGCAGGACTCCCGCCTGGCCGGCGCCGTCAGCTTCGGGATCCAGACGGCGCTGGCCGAACCCACAGGCACGAGCGCCGGTTTCGCCACCGTCGTCGACCGGCTCCATGACGCCTACGGACACCACCACTGGGTGCACGTCCTGCCCAACGCGGCACTGCTCGCCGCCGCTCTGACCCACGCGGACGGCGACTTCACCGGCTCCATCTGCCGTGCCGTCAGCGGTGGTTGGGACACCGACTCCAACGGTGCGACGGCCGGTTCGATCGCCGGTCTCCTCGCCGGTTCGCCCGGTGCGCTGCCCGCCCGCTGGACCGCTCCGCTGAAGAACCGGCTCGCCACGTCCGTCGGCGGCTTCGACGGCGTGGGCTTCGACACGCTCGCCCACCTCACCGCCGACCTCGCCCGCGACCCCGCCGCCGTCCCGCAAAGCCCGTCAACTCCCCCGGACCGACAGGAGATTTCCGAGCCGTGACTCCCAACACCCCACCACCCCCGGCCATCGCGGTTCTGGGCAGCACCAACATGGACCTCGTCGCCTACGTAGCCACCGCTCCCCGCCGCGGAGAGACCGTCACCGGTCACGCCTTCCGTACCGTCCCCGGCGGCAAGGGCGCCAACCAGGCTGTCGCCGCGGCCCGTTCGGGTGCGGTGGTCTCGATGATCGGGGCGGTCGGCGAGGACGACTTCGGCGTCCGGCTCCGCGACGCGCTGGCCGGCTCCGGTGTGGACACGGGCGGTCTGCGCACCGTCGGCGGGGAGAGCGGCACGGCGCACATCGTCGTGGACGACGAGGGCGGCAACGCCATCGTCGTCGTACCCGGCGCAAACGGCACCGTCCACGACCTGGCCGAGGGCGACGAGCAGCGCATCGCGGCGGCCGACGCCCTGCTCCTCCAGCTGGAGATCCCTCTCGCAGGTGTGCTCGCCGGGGCGCGGGCCGCACACGAGCACGGTGTGCGTGTCGTGCTCACCCCGGCGCCCGCACAGGCGCTGCCCGACGAACTCCTCACGGTCACCGACCTGTTGGTCCCCAACGAATACGAAGCCGAAGTCCTCACCGGCAAGTCCGACCCCTACGACGCGGCGAGCGCGCTGCTCTCCTTCGTGCCCGAGGTCGTCATCACCCTCGGCGCGAAGGGATCTCTGTACGCCGTGCGCGACTCCGCTCCCGTGCATGTGCCGGCCCCGCGCGTGGAGGCCGAGGACACCACCGCGGCGGGTGACACCTTCGTCGGTGCGCTGGCCGTCGCCCACGGCGAGGGCCGCCCCATGCCGGAGGCGATGGCCTGGGCCTCGGCGGCCTCTGCCCTGTCCGTACAACGTCCGGGCGCCTCGGCATCCATGCCTCACCGCAACGAGACCGACGCCTTCGCCGCCACGCTCCACGAAAGCCGGACGCCTTGACGAACGACGCCCTCACCCACGACGACCCCGCACAAGAGGGCCCCGCGCACGAGGGCCCCCCGCCTGGCTCGCCCTCGTCTCTCGACGGCCTCCGCGTGCTCGACCTCGCCACCCTCTTCGCCGGTCCGCTCGCCGCCACCATGCTCGGCGACTTCGGCGCCGACGTGATCAAGGTCGAGCATCCGCACAAGCCCGACCCCTCACGCGGCCACGGCCCCGCGAAGGACGGCGTCGGCCTGTGGTGGAAGCTGCTGGGCCGCAACAAGCGCAACCTCACCCTCGACCTGTCCTCACCCGGCGGCCGTGACGTACTGCTGCGGCTGGCGTCCGAATCCGACGTGATCATCGAGAACTTCCGCCCCGGCACCCTGGAGAAGTGGGACCTGGGCTGGGAGCAGCTCTCCGCCGCCAACCCCCGTCTCGTGCTGGCCAGGGTGACCGGCTTCGGGCAGTTCGGACCGTACGCGCGGCGCCCCGGCTTCGGCACCCTCGCGGAGGCGATGAGCGGATTCGCCGCCATCACCGGCGAGCCCGACGGACCACCGACCCTGCCGCCCTTCGGCCTCGCCGACTCCATCGCCGCGCTGTCCACCGCGTACGCCGTCATGGCCGCGCTGCGCAGCCGCGACCGTACGGGCAGGGGCCAGGTCATCGACATGGCGATCATCGAACCGATGCTGACGGTGCTGGGCCCGCAGCCCATCTGGTACGACCAACTCGGCTACGTGCAGCCCCGCACCGGAAACCGGTCCGCCAACAACGCGCCACGCAACACCTACCGCACGGCGGACGGCAAGTGGCTGGCCGTCTCCACCTCCGCGCAGTCCGTCGCGGAACGGGTGCTGCGCCTGGTGGAACATCCCGAGTTCCTCGACGAGCCGTGGTTCGCCACCGGAGCCGGCCGCGCCGGACACGCCGACGAGCTGGACGAGGCCGTCGGCGGCTGGATCGCCCGGCACGACCGCGACGAGGTCGTTGCGGCGTTCGAGCAGGCCGACGCGGCGGTCGCCCCCATCAACGACATCCGCGATGTGATGGCGGACGAGCAGTACCGGGCTCTCGACTCGATCACGGAGGTCGAGGACGAGGAGCTGGGCACGGTCCGTATGCAGAACGTCCTCTTCCGGCTCTCCGAGACCCCCGGTGCCATCAAGTGGGCGGGCAGGCCGCACGGGTCGGACACGGAGAGCGTCCTCGCCGAACTCGGCCTGAGCGAGCGGGAGATCGCCGATCTGCGGGACGGGGGCGCGCTGTGAGCGGGCACGGCGGTACAGGGGGCGGCCCAGGAATCCCAGGCAGTCCCGAGCCCCTTCCGCTCACCTGGCTCTACGTGCCAGGGGACCGCCCGGACGTCGTCGGCAAGGCACTCGCCTCCGGTGCGGACGTGGTGCTGATCGACCTGGAGGACGCGGTCGCGCCCGAGCGTAAGGCGTACGCCCTGGACGCCACCGCCGAACGTCTCAGCGACCCGCATCCGGGTTTCGTACCGGTCCATGTGCGGGTCAACGCGCTGGGCGGCCCTCTCGCCGGAGACGAAGTGTCCAGGCTGGCGGCGCTGCCGGGACTGGCAGGTCTGCGTCTGCCCAAGGTGGACAGCGTGACGGACGTCGTACGGGTCGCCCAGTGGTCGCAGAAGGCCCGTCCGGCTCAACCCGTAGCAGCGGGAGGCGGCGGCGTCCCAGCCGGAGGCGACATCCCCGCCGGGGGCGGCGTCCCCGCAGCGCCCGCCGACGGCCTCTCCGTAGCGCCCGTCGGCGGCATCCCCGCTCTCTATCCGCTCCTCGAGTCCGCTCTCGGCGTCGAGAACGCCTACGCGATCGCCACCGCACACCCCGCGGTCCGCGGCATCGCACTCGGTGAGGCCGACCTGCGTGCCGTGCTGGGCGTGACCGGCGAGGCCGGGCTCGCATGGCCGCGCAGCCGGACGGTGGTCGCCGCACGGGCGGCCGGACTGGCGCCTCCGCCGCAGTCCGTCTACCCGGATGTCGCCGACACCGCGGGGCTGGCCCGCTCCTGCGCGCAAGGCCGGAGCCTGGGCTTCCTGGGCCGAACCGCGATCCACCCGTCCCAACTGCCGATCATCGAGCGGGCCTACCTGCCCACCAAGCAGGAGACCGAGGCGGCAGAGGAGGTCCTCAAAGCGGCTGCCACCGACGCGGGAGCCCTCGCGCTCCCGGACGGACGGTTCGTCGACGCGGCGGTCGTCGCGGGCGCGCAGCGGACGCTGGCGCTCGCCAGGCGGCGCCGCTGACGGTCGTCAGGCAGCGCAGCGCGCCGAAGCGGAAGGCGGAAGCGGAAGCGGATGTCAGGAGGTTCCGGCGGGTTTCTCCGTGGCCGTCACCCGGGCCGACCGCCCTCCGTCGCCCCCGGCCGAGTCCGATTCGGCTTCGTCCTTGCCGTCGTCCTGCGACGTCTGCCCGTCGCCTGCCGACTTCGCGTCCGTCTTCGCCGTACGGCCGCCCGCTCCGGCACTGCCGCCGCCGGACGCGGAGTCGTCGTCGGCGCCAGGCTCGACGATCTCTTCCCGGCCGGGTGTCCTGCGCGCGGAGATCACGATGGCGGCCACAGCCGCGACGAAGACGAGGATCGACGTCCAGTTGTTCAGCCGCATGCCCGCCAGCTGGTGGGCGTCGTCGACGCGCATGTACTCGATCCAGAAGCGGCCGACGGTGTACGCGGCCACGTACAGCCAGAAGGCGCGTCCGTGCCCGAGCTTGAACCGGCGGTCCGCCCAGATCACCAGGACCGCGACGCCCACGCACCACAGCGACTCGTAGAGGAACGTCGGGTGGTAGGTGGCCAGGCTGGGGGTGTCGACGGGGCGGTGCTGGGCGTCGATCTCGACGGCCCAGGGCAGGTCGGTGGCCTTGCCGTACAGCTCCTGGTTGAACCAGTTGCCCCAGCGGCCGATGGCCTGGGCCAGCGCGACGCCGGGTGCCACCGCGTCCGCGTAAGCGGGGAGCGGGATGCCACGCCTGCGGCAGCCGATCCAGGCGCCCAGGGCGCCGAGGGCCACAGCCCCCCAGATCCCGAGGCCGCCGTCCCAGATCTTGAAGGCGTCGACCCAGTTGCGGCCTTCACCGAAGTAGAGCTGGTAGTCGGTGATGACGTGGTAGAGACGGCCGCCGACCAGGCCGAACGGCACCGCCCACACGGCGATGTCGGCGACCGTGCCGGTCCGGCCACCGCGTGCGGTCCAGCGGCGGTTGCCGAGCCACACCGCGACGAAGACGCCGAGGATGATGCAGAAGGC
>Ga0190265_10001116_pt1 | contig 17518 bp, 14 predicted proteins | sample Popmic124T_FD_133135 | JGI IMG/M metagenome (GOLD analysis project Ga0190265, IMG submission 133135) | Populus adjacent soil microbial communities from riparian zone of Indian Creek, Utah, USA - 124 T | ecosystem: Environmental > Terrestrial > Soil > Riparian zone | place: USA: Utah | collected...
ATATGGCCTGCTGCGTTCGATGAGCCTTGCCGAGCGGGTCGCGCGCGAGCTTCGCCTCGCAGACAACGAGGATTTCTTCACCGCCTTCCGCGGCGAAGGCGCGTTCGATTCGATCTCGGGCCAGGCCTCCGGCGGTCCTTCCGCGGCGCGCGACCTCAGGCTGCGCGAGGCGGTCAAGATCCTGCTCGCCAATGTCGTGATCTCGCCCTTGCGGACCTCGCGGCTGGCCGACATCCAGTTCACCAGCCCCGATCCGCAGCTGTCCGCACGCGTCGCCAACGCCTGGGCGGCCGGCTTCATCGAGAGCAATCTGGAGCGGCGCTTCGAGGCGACCTCTTATGCGCGGCGCTTCCTCGAGGGGCGCCTCCAGCAGATCCGCGCCCGGCTCGAGGAATCCGAGCGGCAACTGGTCGGCTATGCCTCGAACCAGGGCATCATCAATATCCCGGTCTCCGGCGGCGGCGACGCCCAGGGTCGGCCGCAGGAGCGCTCGCTGACCGCCGACAGCCTCGCCGCGCTCAATTCGGAGCTGGCCGAGGCGACCGCCGACCGGCTGCGCGCCCAATCCCGGCAGAATCGCGGCGGCGGCACGAGCGCCGAGGCGCTGACCAATTCGACCATCTCCGTGCTGCGCCAGAACCGCGCCCAGGCGGCGGCCGAGTATGAAAGGCTGCTGACCCAGTTCGAGCCGCAATATCCGGCCGCCCAGGCGCTCGCCGCCCAGATCCAGCAGCTCGACGCCAGCATCGCGCGCGAGGAAGCGCGGGTCCAGGCGGCGCTGCGCGGCGTCTATCAGGACAGCATCTCGCGTGAGCGCGGCCTCTCGCAGAACGTCGAGACGCTGAAGCAGAGCTTCCTCGACCAGCGGCGGCGCAGCATCCAGTACAACATCTTCCAGCGCGACGTGGACACCAACCGCGAGCTCTATGACGGGCTGCTGCAGCGCTACAAGGAGATCGGCGTGGCGGGCGGCGTCGGCACCAACAACGTCTCGATCGTCGATCCGGCGCGCATTCCCGATCGTCCGTCCAAGCCGCGCCCGCTCGTCAACCTGCTGCTCGCCCTGGTCGCTGGCATCTTCGCCGGCACCGCGCTCGCCCTGATCCGCGAGCAGATCGACGAGACGATCATTGACCCGTCCGACGTCGAGCAGCGGATCGGCCTGCCGCTGCTGGGCGCGATCCCGATGACCGACGCGGACGATCCGCACGCCGAGATCCGCGATCCGAAGTCGAGCCTGATCGAGGCCTATCTGTCGGTCCAGTCGAGCCTCGCTTTCTCGACCGATCACGGCGTCCCGAGGACGATTGCGGTGACAAGTACGCGGCCGGCTGAGGGAAAGTCGACCACCGCCTATGCGATCGCCTATGCAATTGCGAGGACCGGCGCGAAGACTCTGCTCGTCGACGGCGACATGCGCTCGCCCTCGATCCACGCCGATCTCGCGCTCAGCAACGAGCGCGGCCTCAGCAATTATCTGTCGGGCACCGACAACCTGGACAGCCTCGTCCAGAAGCCGGCGAGCGAGCCCTTCACCGTGCTCACGGCCGGCCCGCAGCCGCCCAACGCCGCCGAGCTGCTGCGCGGCGGCCGGCTCGACGCTCTTTTCCAGGAGCTCGCCGGAAAGTTCGACCATGTCATCATCGATTCGCCGCCGGTCATGGGCCTTGCGGACGCGCCGGTGATCTGCAGCCGCGCCGAGGGCACCGTTTTCGTGGTCGAGGCGCGCGGCGTGAAGGCGCGTCTCGCCCGGCTCGCCCTCGGTCGTCTGCGCCAGGGCCGCGCCCAGCTGCTCGGCGCGATCCTGACCAAGTTCGAGGTCAAGCGCGCCCATTTCGGCTACGGCTACGACTACGGTTACGGCTATGGCGACTCGGCGAAGGCATAGAGGCAAGCGCGAGGCCGGCGGCCTGCGCGCTTCGTTCGCCAAGCTTTCGTGGAAGCGTCTCGTCGGCGTCGTCGCCGCCTCGCTCGCGGCCGCCTGGCTTACCATCGCGGTCGGCTTCGCCGGCACGACCCGGGGGGTCCGCCCCGATCTCGCGCTGTCGGTGATGCCGTTCGACGCCAGGGCCAAGGTCAAATCGGCCGAGATGCAGCTCGCGCGCAGCCGCGCCAGCCCGGCCGCGATCGCCAGGGCTCGCACCCTGGCGCTGGCGGCGTTGCGGCGCGACCCGACCCTGGTCCAGGCCTGGCGGCTGCTGGCGCTCGCCGCCAGCGCCGACGGCCGCGATCCCGAGGCCGCCCGCCTGTTCCATTTCGCCGAGCGGCTGTCGCGGCGCGATCTCCCGACCCAGCTCTGGCTGATCGAGGAAAATGTCAGCCGCAACGACATTCGCGGCGCGCTGCGCCATTACGACATCGCGCTCAGGACCTCGCTCGCCAGCCCCGAAATCCTCTTCCCCGTGCTGGTGCGGGCGAGCGGCGACAGCGGCGTGGTTGGCCCGCTCGGCGATCTGCTCGCCGCCGATCCGCCCTGGCGCGAGACCTTCATGTGGCAGCTGGTCGCGGACGCGCCCAACGACGCGCACGTCGTCCGCCTGTTCGAGCGGATCGCGCGCCGCGATGAGCCGTTGGATCCCGATCTCAGCCGGGCGCTGCTGCAGCGCCTTGTCAATCGTGAGAAATATCCGGAGGCGTTGCGCGCCTTCGCCCTGGTCAGCGGCCAGCGCGTCTCCGGCGCGGGCGTGCGCAACGGCGATTTCGAGCGGACCAACGAGACTCCGCCGTTCGACTGGCTGCTCGAGGACGGGGCGACGCTCCGCGCCGAGCAGGTGCGCTCGGGCGACCGGCGCGGCAACATCCTCAATCTCTACGCGGCAAACGGCAATGGCGGCGCCGGCGCGCGCCAGCTGCTGATGCTGCCGCCGGGCCAATATGTCCTTTCCGCGCTCGCCGGCGCGGTCGAGAGCGCATCGCCGGCGCGGCTCAGCTGGACGGTGATCTGCGCGCGCGAGGGCGGCGCCGCTTTGCTTAACGCCCATGCCGAACCGGTGGAGCCGCGCGCCCGTCAGCTGCGCCTGGCCTTTCGCGTCCCGGCCGGCTGCCCCGCGCAATGGTTGAGCCTCAACATCACCGCCGACTTCCAGACCGAGTCGGCGAGCGCCTGGGTCGATTCGGTCCGCATCGCGCGCGGGAGCGGCGGCTGATGCTGTGGACCCACGAGATCGACCCGCGCGATCCCGCTCCCGCCTGCGCGGCCCTGGTCGGGGCGTGGCGGCGCCCTGAAAACCGCGTGTTCGTGCTTCGCGCCGGCGGCGAGATCGCCGATCCGCGCGCTTTCTACGAGGCTCTGTGGCCGCATCTCGGCCGTCCGGTGCCGATCGCCGAGGATGTTACGGCCGGCGACCGCGATCATCAGCGCACGGGAGAATATTGGACCGCGGTGCGCTACGATCCGCGATTCACCGACGCCTATCGCCATTCGCCCAACGCGCAGCCGTTGCACACCGACGGCTCCTATATCCCGGACTATCCCAACGCGACCCTGATGGTCTGCCATTCGAGCTCGGCCGAGGGCGGCGAGACCGTCTTCGTCGCCGCCCAGGATGTCGCCGAGGTGGTCGCCGGCGAGGATCCGGCGCTGTTCAGGGGGCTCACCGAGCGGCCGCTGCGCCACGCCCGCTCCGGCGACGCCCAGGAGGAATATGTGATCCGCGAGGACGGGGGCCGCACCCTTGTCAACTGGAACTATTATTGCGTCGACCGCGAGGCGCTGAACGGCCGCGACGGCGATGTCGAGCGGTTCCAGCAGGTGCTGACTGACTCCGATCGCCTGTGGGAGCGCGTGATCCCGGTCAAGCTCGAGCCGGGCGACGCGGTGACCTGGAAGGACCGCGAGGTTCTGCACGGGCGCAACGCGTTCAAGGCCAGCGTAGAGGGCGAGCGCTTCCTCTGGAAATGCGCGATCGACATAGGCGCGTTTTGAAGGGCCGATCCCGGATCGTCCTCGGCACGATGCGGATGACCGAAAAGGACCTCGGCGAAAGGGACTGGGCGACTCTGCTTGCCCGCGCCTGGGATCTCGGGGTCCGGCGGCTGCACAGCTCGCGCGAATATGAGAGCTTCGAATTCCTTTGCGCCGTGCTCGCCCGCCTTCGCGACGAGCGTCCCGACATCGCCTTCGATCATGTCGTGAAGCTCGCCGATCCGAGCTTCGACGATTCCGGCTTCGACCCGGCGAGAATGCGCGCCTCGGTCGAGCGCTATTGCGAGGCTTTGGGCGCGGAACGGATCGCCACGGTGCAATGGATGTGGCGCAAGGACCTGAAGGACGAGCCGGCGCGGCTCGCCGCGTTCGAGCAGGCGCTGCCCGCAATCGGAGACGCCGGTCGCGGGCTCGCCACGGAATTCGCCTGCTTCCCCTACACGATCGGCTTCGCAGAAGCAGCGATTCGCTCCGGCGTCTTTGGCGGTCTGATCGTCTATTACAACATCATGGAGCGGGAGTTCGAAGCGGCGATGGACGAAGCGGCGGGATCGGGGATGGCGGTCGACGTCATCCGGCCGTTCGCGGGCGGCCAGGCGGGAGGAAAGACAGGGCTCCCCGCCCGCCGCCTCCTCGACGACGTCCTCGCGAGGCCCGCCGTGAGGGATGCGATCCTCTCCGTTTCCAGCACCGCGCAGCTCGAGGAGCTGGCGGCGTGAAGCGGGTGTTCGAATGGCTGCTTTTTCTGCTTTCGCTTCCGCTTCTGCTTCCGCTCGGCCTGGTCTGCGCGCTGCTGGTCGGGATTTTCCTCGGCCGGCCGATCTTGTTCCGCCAGCCGAGGGGCGGCCTCAACGGCGTCCCGTTTCCGCTCTACAAATTCCGCACCATGCTAGATGCGCGTGGCCCGGACGGCGCGCCGCTCCCCGACTCCGAGCGGCTGACCCGGTTCGGCGCCTTCCTGCGCTCGACGAGCCTCGACGAGCTCCCCTCCTTCCTCAACTTCGTCCGCGGGGACATGGCGATCGTCGGCCCCAGGCCGTTCATGGCCGAATATCTGCCGCTCTATTCGCCCGAGCAGGCACGCCGCCACAGCGTCCGCCCCGGGATGACCGGCTGGGCCCAGGTCAAGGGCCGCAACGAACTGAGCTGGGACGAGAAGTTCGCGCTCGATTGCTGGTATGTCGACAATCGCTCGCTCTGGCTCGACATCAGGATCATGGCGCTGACCGTGGTCAGGGTGCTCGGCCGCCAGGGCATCAACCAGGACGGGCAAATCCCGGACAGGTTCACCGGCTAGCGTCCGGCGAGGGTCAGCACTTCGTCAATCGCGCCGGCCATATGCGCCACATCCTCGTCGCGCAGCGTCGGGTGGGTCAGGAACATCAGGCTGGTCTCGCCGAGCTCGCGCGCCACCGGCAGGCGCTGGAGCGGCGCGAATCCGGTGCCCTCGAACGCCTTGTCGAGATAGACTTCCGAGCAGGTGCCCTGGAAGACGGGCACGCCGCGCGCCTCGATCTCATGCACGATCCGGTCGCGCGACCAGCCCTCCGCGAGCGCGTCGGGCCGGACATAGGCGTAGCAGCGATAATAGGCATGGACGTCGCCGTCGGCCGGAGCCGGCGCGCGCACGACGTTTTCGTGCTTCCTGCAAGCCGCGAGGACGGCCTCGGCGTTGCGGGTGCGCTTCTGCGTCGTCGCCGCCATTCGCCGCAGCTGGATGCGGCCGATCACCGCCTGCATCTCCAGCATCCGCCAGTTGGTGCCGAAGCTCTCATGCAGCCAGCGATAGCCGGGCGGGTGCGCCCGTTCGTAAACCGCCTCCCAGCTCTTGCCGTGATCCTTGTACGACCACATCGCGCCCCACAGCGCGGGATCGTCGGTGGTGACCATGCCGCCTTCGCCGCCGGTGGTCATCACCTTGTCCTGGCAGAAGGACCAGGCGCCGATCTCGCCGATCGTTCCGACCCGGCGGCCGCGGGCGAGGGCGCCATGCGCCTGCGCGCAATCCTCGATCACCTTGATCCCGCGCGGGCGCGCGAGCGCCATGATCCCGTCCATGTCGGCCGGCCAGCCGCCGATATGGACCGGGATGATCGCTTTGGTCCGCTCGGTCAGCATCGGGGCGATCGAGGCGGGATGGATGCAGCCGCTGTCGGGATCGACGTCGGCGAAGACCGGGGTCGCGCCCGCGTTGACGACGCAGGAGACCGAGGCGATGAAGGTGCGCGGCGCGACGATCACCTCATCGCCCGGGCCGATCCCGAGCGCCTTCAGTGCGAGATCGAGCGCCACCGTGCCGTTCATCAGCGCGACCGCGTGGGCGCTGCCGCACCAGGCGGCGAACTCGGTCTCGAACGCCCGCGCCTCGTCGCCCGTCCAATAGTTCACCTTGCCCGAGCGGAGCGTCGCCGCGACCGCGTCGATCTCCTCCTCGGTGTAGTTCGGCCAGGGCGGGAACGGGGTGTTCAGCATCAGGGCAGGATCCGCGCGCCCGCAGGCACGTCCCCGGTCACCACCGCGCCCATGCCGACGAAGGCGCCCTCGCCGATCGTCAGCGGCCGCTCGCCGGCGCCGTTGCGGATCACCGCGCCGGCGCCGATGAAAACGCCGTCGCCGATGGTGACCGTGCCGCAGCAGCTCACCCGCGGCGAAAAGGTGACGAAATCGCCGATCACGCAATCGTGGCTGACGTGGCTGTAATAATTGCACAGGAAGTGGCGGCCGATCCGCGCCCTCGAATTGACCATCGCGAAATCGCAGATCATCCCGCCTTCGCCGATGCTGGCCTCGGGGTCGATCAAGGCGGTCGGCGCGACGATGGTGGCGAAGGCGAGGCCGGCGATCCGGTCGGCGATCCGGCGGCGGACCGCCGGGTCGCCGATGGCGATGCAGATCCGGTCGTCGGCGGTGAGCGCGTCGGGCCCGATGCAGTCGCGGTCCTGGGCATCGGGCGCGTCGGAAACGAAGACGATCTCCCCCTCCCAGGCGCGCGCGGCCTGCCTCAGCTCGCGCCCCATGCCCCCGCTTCCGTAGATGGCCAGCCTGGTCATGCGGGGGCCTTAGCCCGGAAGAAGCGGGTCATGAAGAAGGAGAAACCGGCGAGCTGGATCAGCGAGGGGACGACGGCGAGGAAAGCGGCGCCGTAGACCGGGCTGAACCGGATCAGCGGCCAGGCCAAAGCGAGCTGCGCGGCCAAAGCGGCGGCGTTGATCAGCGCGAGGGTCCGATAGTTGCGCAGGGTGAGGAAGACGTAGGACACGATCTGCGCGGCGAAGGCCGGCAGATAGATGAGGATGAAGGCGGCCATGATCGTGGCCGCCGGATCGACGGTCTTGCCGACGATGCGCAGCAGCGCGGTGCCGCCGGCGAAGACGGTGACCGCGAGGATGAGCGCGACCCCGGCCACGAGGCCGAGCAGCTTGCCCATCTCGCCGAGGAAGGCGCCGCCCCGCCGCCGCCGCACCATATCCGAAAGCTCGAGCAGCGAGGTCTGGGCGAGGCCGGTGCAGACCAGGATGAGGAAGGTGATCGGCAGGGTCAGCGCCGCGAACAGGCCGACCGAGGCGCGTCCGGCGAAGGCCTCCAGCGCATAGCGCGGCAGGAAGCCCGACAGCGAGATGATCACGTTGGCGGCGCTGATCCAGGCGAGCGAGCGGACGATGCCGAAGAGGGCGCCGAGGCGCGGCCGCGGCCCCGCGGGCATGAAACGGGTGCTGCGCAGGACGACCAGCGTCTCGGCGAGCAGACAGGCGACCGCCACCCCCCCGATCATCGCCGCGGCGAGATGGGTGGGCAGGTGGAGGAGCACGCAGAGGGCGAGCGTCAAGGAGATCGCGCCGGCCTTCAGCGTCTGCAGCAGGCCGGCGAGCCAGGAGCGGCGATCCGAATCCAGGCGCGCATAGAGGATGTCGGCGAGGCTCTCCTGGATCTTCAGCGTGAGCACGAGGAGGAAGGGCGCGGGATGCAGCTCCAGACCCGATACGGAGAAGACGGCAAGCGCGAGCAGGGTGCCGAGCGCGGTCGAGGCGAGCCGCAGCGTGACGAGCGCGCGATAATCCAGTCCGAGCTCGCTTTTCCCCTTGCTGACGAAGACCTGGCGCAGCGAGAATGAGAGCAGGATGAAGGCCGGCGCGATGATCGACTGGGCGAGCGCGAACTCGCCGCCCAGCGCCAAACCGCCGGTCATGATGAAATAGAGCAGCAACAGCAGCTGGACGCCCGCATAGGCGACCAGCCCGATCGGCTGCGCGAACAGCGACAGGCGAGCGACAGCCTTCACGCGGCGTAGGCGGTCCGGCCCGACCGGCGCGGCGACAGGAAATCGGCCGCGACCAGCGTCAGATAGGGGATCGCCCAGATCGACAGCGTCTGCACCAGGATGTTGTCGAAATCGTAGAACAGCAAGAAGATCGGCACGAACGAGAGATAGGGCGCGGTGAGGAGCTGGCGCCACGTCCTGACATTCTGGGTCGCGAGATAGGCCTTGCGGGTGAGAAAGCCGAACAGCCAGAAGGCGAAGGGCAGGCCCCAGATGCCGAAATTGAGGATCGTCTCGCCGGCAAGGCCGTAGATGCGGCTCGACGTGTAGACGCCCTCGACCTGGACGACGCCGCGATAGCCGCGCGAGCCGGTGCCGCGGTCGAGCTGCGCCTCGGCACCGATCACCACCTTGGACCGCGGCCAATCCGGCCGCTGGTCGCGCGGCAGCAGCAGGGTGAGCGCGCCCAGATAGGTTTCGCCGACATAATTGGGCGTGAACGACCCTTCCAGATAGCGCGACAGCAACGGCGCCTGCCCGTCCGCGCGGCCGATATCGCCGGCGAGGAACAGCATCGGATCGTTATAATGTTCTGTGATCGAGGAGGGGCCGCCGCCGGAGATATAGTCGCGCAGCGCCTCGACGCCGCCATATTTGTAATTGGCGTAGATGGGCAGGAAGAAGGCGGTCAGCACCGCGCCGATCACATAGTCGCGCAGCTTGAAGCGGTAGATCGAATAGTTGAAAATCTGCACGCAGAAGACGAGCTGCGAGAGCATCGCCACCCGGGCGCCGCGCGAGGAGCTGAGCCCGAGCAGGAGCAGGATCTCGATCAGGAGGATCAGCCCGATCATCATCCCGCCGGGCTTCCGCCCCGCTTTGGCGTAGAGCAGGGTGACCAGCCAGCAGAAGGCCAAAGGCGCGCTTTCGAATACCGCATATTGGAGCAGGCTGCCCTGCAGCTCGAGCCGGCCCGAGGCCAGGGTCAGCACATTCCCCGAATAGTAGATGGTGTAGAAGCCCCATGCGATCTGCACCGCGAGGAGGATGATCAGCGCGGGAATCGCGGCCTCGAAGTGGAGCGGCCTGGGCTCCCTCTCGCGCGGCGGGCGAGTGAAATGGGCGGCGATCCCGGCGATCACCAGCAGGACGGCGTTGAAAAAATTGAGCCGGGTCAGCGAGACGATCGGCTCTTCGATGAACAGGCGGACGTCGACATAGGTGTCGGACGCGATATGGCCGATCGGCACGGCGATGAAGTAAATCCAGGCGAAGACGATCCCGGTGACGGTGAGGATGTTGAGGCTGACGCCCTTCAGCAGCTTCGTCTGCAGAAACAGCATCGCCGCGGCGCACATGATCAGGCTGACCACGAAATTGATCATATTGGGTTCAGGCATGAGTCGTGATCATTGCTCTATCGGCCATCGCGTCGGCTCTGAAGCCCCGGGGGCTGCCCGAAGCCTGGGGACATTGTTATGGGTGCGCCCGGCAAAATGGAAACGTTCGGCGCTGCTTAAGTGAAAAGGCCCCCCTTGTCATGCTGAACATGGACCGCCTCTCCCGCCGGCATTTTCTCGGCGCCGCCGCGGCGACGGCGATGTTCGGCACCGCCTGCGGGCCCGCGGCCAGCCAGGCCGGCCCGACCCTGCGCCCCGAAGATCATGGCGCGGTCGGCGACGGACGGGCCGACGACCGGCGGGCGCTTCAGGCTTGGCTCGCCGCGCCGGCGGGGACCCACGCGCTGACGGCCGGGAAGACCTACAGGATCGCCGTCGGCCCCGGCGACGCGGGAAACGTGCTTCTGCCGATCGCGCGCGCGGTGCGGCTGATCGGCCATGGCGCGACGATCCTGATCGCCGACGGCGCCGGCCCCTATTTCGCGATCCTCGGGCAAAAGGACCCGGCCGTCGACCTGACCGGGCTCTGGGTCGAAGGCGTCACCTTCGATCACAATGCGGCGCGCGGCCGCGGCTTCACCACCGGCGCCGAGCAGGAGGGCGTGCTCGACGCCCCCCGCCATACGATCTACGTCAAGCGGGGCCGGCGTTTCGATTTCCTGCGCAACCTCGTCCGCAACGTCGCGACCACCAATGCGGTGGTCTACAATGGCGACGGCAACACCTCCAACTGCCGGGTCAACGAGAACCGCTTCCAGAATGTCGGGGCGGTCCCCGGCGGCGTCTATCACGATCATTCGACGCTTTACCTCACCGGCGACGGTATCGAGGCAGCCGGCAACCAGTTCGAGGCGTCGGGCTGGGGCGCGCCCGGCGCGGTCTGCGCGATCGAGGTGCATCCGGGAACCGGCTGCACGATCCGGGACAACCGGATCACCGGCTTCCATACCGGGATCAACTATGCCGGCGTCTACGAGCATGACAGCCGGCAAGGGGTGATCGCCGGCAATGTGATCGAGGCGCTGAGGCGCGGAATCGCCGTCTATTCGATCCGCTATCTGGGCCATGTCGCAGGATTTGGCGTCGACGACCTGGCGATCGACGGCAACCGGATTCAAATCCGCAACGCGCTTCCGCGCGGCCGGATGAGCGGCGGCGGGCCGGGCGCGTTCGGGATCGGCATCGTCGGCGGGGCGAGCCTGGCCGTCCGCAACGTCGTTATCGGCGGCGGCAACGAAATCCGCTTCGATCTGGAGACCGCGCCGCCCGACTGGGACAGCCTGCCGGCGGGGGTGATGCTCGGCGAGACCGACGGGACCACGCTGTTCGAGGAGATCAGGATCGGCGACGTCACCGTGGTCAACTCGCCCGTTTTCGGGATCACGGTCGGACTCGGCGGCGGCCGCTTCCGCAATTGCAGCATCGGGCGGCCGCATCTGCTCAATTGCGGCTCGACCGCGCGCCCCGACGACACTCTCGGCTCGGTCGACTATCGCTCGGCGATCTGGATCGCGCCGCACGCCTTCGAGGGCAGCTTCCGGGTCGCCGGCGCCCGGATCGAGGACAATCTCCCGGTGGCCCGGCTGGTCAACGCGATCGTCCTTTCGGCCGACGTAGCCAGCAACGCGGAGGTTGAGCTCAATTTCGACGTGGCCCTGCGCGGGCAGCGCCAATCCTATCGCCGCGCGATCCGCTCGCTGGACGGACGGATCGTGCCGCTCGCCCGGATCAGCCAGGATCGCGGCGCGATCGAGGTCGACGCCAATGCCCGCTTCCGGCCGGGCTCGACGCTCACCGACCGCGCGAGCGGCCGGGTCAGCGCTCCGCCCGGCCGCTGAGCCGAGTTGGCGCGGCCCGCAAAGGGCTCTATCTGGCGCTGGTGACCAGCTGCAACTTCGTGACCGAGGCCTTGTTCGAGGAGGACGGTGCCGGCCGATATTGGGCGATCGGCGAGTTTCGCGACGCTTCGTGGGACGAGCAGCTTGCCCTGTTCGACCATATCCGGATCGTCGCCCGGATCCGCCGGGTCGAAATCAGCGCCTTTCCCGTCGAGATCGACGATCCGCGCGTCTCGCTCGTGCCGCTGCCCGCCTATCAGCAGCCCCGGCAGCTGCTCGCGCGCCTGGTTCCGCTGCTGCGGAGCCTGTGGCGGGCGAGCGCGCTCGAAGGCGGCTTCCTGCTCAGGATGCCCGGCGTGCTCGGCACGCTTGCGAGCCTGTGCCTCAGGCTGCGCGGCCGGCCTTATGCCGTCCAGCTGGTCGGCGATCCCTATGATGTGCTCGGCTCGCCGGACCTCAGCCCCCTGCTGCGCGCCTTCCGCCGGCCGGCCCGCGCGCTGACCCGCTGGGTCTGCCGCCGCGCCGCCGTCATTGCCTATGTGACCGAAACCACGCTGCAGCGCCGCTATCCGCCGGGCCGCGAGGCGGTCGCGACACCCTTTTCCGACATCAACCTGCCGGAGAGCTGGCTCGCCGCCGCGCCGCGCGACCGCGCGCCGGGCGTGCCGGCGCGGCTGTTCCTCTGCGGCTCGCTCGCGCGGCTCTACAAGGGACCGGACACGTTGATCCACGCGGTGTCGATCCTTGCCGGCGAGGGTCATGACGTCGCCGCGAGGATCGCCGGCGACGGCCGCTGCCGGCCCGGGCTAGAGGCGCTCGCCGCCCGGCTCGGGGTCGCCGACCGGATCGCCTTTCTGGGCAACCTGGCCAGCGCCGGGATCATGGCCGAGCTCGACGCCGCCGACCTCTTCGTCATGCCCTCGCGCACCGAAGGCCTGCCCCGCGCCCTCATCGAGGCTATGGCGCGGGCGCTGCCCTGCATCGCCACCGGCGTCGGCGGCATTCCGGAGCTGCTCGCTTCCGAAGAGCTGGTTCCGGTCGATGCGCCGGACGCTTTGGCCGGCGCGATCGCCGCTTTGGCGGCCGATCCCGAGCGTTGCCGCCGGCTGTCGCGCCGCAATTGGGAAGTCGCCGCCCGCTACACGCCGTCCGCGCTGCGGGAGAAGAGGCTGCACTTCTTCGGAGCGGTGCGGGCGATGGCCGAGGGACGGCAAGACGCGGTAGGAGCGGCCGCTTGATCGCCGCGGTGACCGGGGGCGGAGGCTTTATCGGCCGGCGGCTGGTGGCGCGGCTGCGGGGCGAAGGCCATGAGGTGCGGCTGCTGAAGCGGGCCGACGCCGAGCTCGGCCGCGACGGGCCCGATCGCTTCGCGCCCCTGCTCGGGGGAGCCGATCTCCTCTTCCACTGCGCCGGCGAGGTGCGCGACGGGAGCCGGATGCATGCGGTCCACGTCCAGGGCACGCGCGATCTCCTCGACGCCGCGACGGGACGGGTGGGACGGATCGTCCATCTGAGCAGCGCCGGCGCGTATGGGCCGGTCCGCGACGGCGTGATCGACGAGACGCGGCCGCTGCGGCCGGTCGGACCCTATGAAGAGACCAAGGCGCGCGCCGACGAAATGGTCGCCGAAAGCCCGATCCCGTCGGCGGTCCTGCGCCCGTCGATCGTGTTCGCCGAAGACATGCCGAACGATTCGCTGCGCCAGCTCGCCGGCGCGATCCGGCGGGGGCTCTTCTTCTTCGTCGGCGCGCCGGGCGCTTCGGCCAATTACGTCCATGCCGACGATGTGGCGGAAGCCTTGCTCCTGCTCGGCCGCCTGGACGTGGGCGGCGCCTTCAACCTTTCGGACTGGACCACGATCGAGGCCTTTGCCGCCGCTCTGGCGCGCGGCATCGGCGCCCGCGAGCCGCGCCGGCGATTGCCCGAGAGCGTGGCGCGCGCGGCTGCCGGGGCGGGGCGGGTGCTGCCCCGTTTTCCGCTTACCGCGTCGCGAATCGACGGACTCACCAACCGGGCGCGATATTCGAGCGCCCGGCTCGAGGGGCTCGGCTTCGCCTTCGCCCGGCCGCTGGAGGCGGCGGTGGAAGCGACAGCGGAAGCGTGGCGATGACCCGCAAACGCATCCTCTTCGTCGCCGCGGAAATGGCGGCCCGCGCCTTTCTGCCCGAGCCGATCAAGGGCGTAGCCGAGGACCATGACGTCGCGCTGGCAAGCCCGAGCCCCGATCCAGAGCTGCTGCGCAGCCTCGGCAGCGACGGCCCGTCTTATACGATCCCGATCGCCCGCCCGATGCGGCCGCTGCAGGACCTGAAGGCGCTCGCCGCGCTCATCCGGCTGATGCGCCGCGAGCGCTTCGACGCGGTCCATTCGGTGACCCCGAAGGCCGGGCTGCTCGCCATGGTGGCCGGCCGGATCGCGGGAATCCCGATCCGGACGCACAGTTTCACCGGTCAGGTCTGGGTCACCCGCACCGGATTCAAGCGGGGCTTGCTCAAGGGCGTGGACCGGCTGCTCCACCAGCTCACCAGCTTCTCGCTGGTCGACAGTCCCTCGCAGCGCGACTTCCTGATCGCCGAGGGCGTGATCGCGCCCGCTCGCTCGGCCGTGCTGGCCGACGGCTCGATCTCCGGCGTCGATCTCGGCCGCTTCCGTCCCGATCCGGCCGCCCGCGCGCGCATCCGCGCCGAGCTCGGCCTCGCCGAGGCCGATCTCGTTTTCCTCTATCTCGGCCGGCTGACCGGCGACAAAGGCCTGCAGGATCTCGTTCCCGCCTTCGCCGCGGTCCGCCGCGACCATCGTCATGCCCGGCTGCTGCTGGTTGGTCCGGACGAGGAGCAATTGGGGGCCGAGCTGCTCCGCCTGGCCGGCGACCAGGCCGCGGGTCTCTCTCTGGTCGGGCCTACGAATGCGCCCGAAGCCTATATGGCGGCCGCCGACCTCTTCTGCCTGCCGAGCTACCGCGAGGGTTTCGGCAGCGTGCTGATCGAGGCGGCGGCGGCCGGCCTGCCCGCGATCGCGTCGCGAATCTACGGGATCGTCGACGCGGTGGCGGACGGCGAGACCGGTTTCCTCCATCCGCCCGGGGACGCCGCCGAGATCGAGCGGCTGATGCGGCTGCTGGTGGAGGACGAGGCGCTCCGGAGCCGGCTCGGCCGGGCGGCGCTGGAGCGGGCGCGGACGCGCTTTTCGTCGGCGCGGCTGCGCGACGCCTTCAGGGACTATTATGCGAAGGCCTTCGCAGGCTCCCGATCATCGTGAGGCCGAACAGGCGGTCGAGGCGGGTCGCCCGGGCGCCGAGATAATAAGCAAGCCCGGCCAGCCAGGCCGGAAGCGCGAATTCGAGATAGCCGACCGGCTCCAGCTCGCGCACCAGGATCGAATCCACCTCGAGGCCCGCCTTGGCCGCCAGCCGCCGCACCGCGCCTTCGTGGTTCATCCGGTAGAAGGTCGGGAAGACGTCGCTCGGATCGAGCGCGCGGGTGCGGGCGAGGATCTTGCGGTGCAGCGCGATCGGCATCGCCCGCGAGGCGAGGATCGCCGGGTGGCGGCGATTGGGGGTGAGGAAGAGGAAGGCCCCCCCGGGCTTCAGCACGCGCGCGACATTGGCCAGGAAATCGTCCGGATCGGCGACATGTTCGAGCACGTAGCGGGCGATGACGAGATCCGCCGACCCGTCCTCGACCGGCCAGGGCAAGCCGGGGCGCAACAGCTCGAAGCGGCTGAGAAAGGGATTTTCCGCCGCGCTCGGATCGGGATCGAGGCCGGTCAGCCTTATGGCGGGCCAGGCCTTCCAGTCGAACGGCGCGATCCGGCCGCGGCCCGGTCCGATCTCGACCACGTGCATTCCGGGCGCGAGCCGGCTCTCGATCAGCGCGTGATAGGTCTGCCAGTCGTTCGGCGTCGTCGAAAACCAACGCCGCTTGAGGGCCTGGACTGTCTTGGAAGGCATCGCCCGCCGCCTTATCGCGCCCGCCCCGGCGCGGCAAAGCCTTTGCATCATGGCCTGCCAGCCTCTAAACGGTCGCGCTCGCCCCGGAACTGGTTGGAATTGCGCGCGTAATAGCAGCGGGAGAGCGCGGGAGGAGCTGACATGCTGATCGACCGGATGATCGAGCCGGTGCTCTCGCTTCCGCGCGCGGTCAAGAAGGTGCTCGCGCTCGCGCTCGATGGCGGCCTCTGCGTGCTCGCCGTCTGGCTCGCTTTCTCGCTGCGCACCGGCGAATGGGTCGCATTGTCCGGCTATGGCTGGCCAGCGGCGGCGACCGCGGTCGCGATCGCGCTGCCGATTTTCACCGTGTTCGGCCTCTATCGGGCGGTGTTCCGCTATGCGAGCTGGGACGCGGTCAGCGGCATCGTCCAGGCGGTGTTCGTCTACGGGATCATCTATGCGGCCGTGTTCACCGCTTTCTCCTTCCCGGGGATTCCGCGCACCGTCGGCGTGATCCAGCCGATCCTGCTTCTGATCGCCCTGCTCGCCTCGCGCGGCGTCGCCCGCTTCCTGCTGGGCGGCCGGCTGCGCCAGCTGCTGCGCCGGTCCGGCAACAGGAGCAACGTGCTGATCTACGGCGCCGGCCATGCCGGCCGCCAGCTCGCAAGCGCCTTCGCCGACACGATCGACACCAAGGTGGTCGGCTTCATCGACGACGCCCCGGACCTGCAGGGAAGCGTGATCGGTCGGGTGCGGGTCTTCTCGCCCGACAAGATCCTCGCCGCAGTCGAGGAGCTCGAAGTGACCGAGCTGTTCCTCGCCATTCCCTCGGCGACCCGGGCGCGGCGCAACGAGATCATCGAGCTGATCCGCCCGGTCGGCGTTTCGGTCCGCACCCTGCCCAGCCTGCTCGACATCGCCCATGGCAAGGTGACGGTCAGCCAGCTGCGCCCGCTCGACGTCGGAGATCTTCTGGGCCGCGATGCGGTCGCGCCCGATCTGGCGCTGGCCGAGAAGAACATCAGGGGCAAGACGGTGCTGGTAACCGGCGCCGGCGGCTCGATCGGCAGCGAGCTCTGCCGTCAGATCCTCGCCGTCGGCCCGGAGCGGCTGCTGCTGGTCGAGAGCAGCGAATATGCGCTCTACGCGATCCACCGCGAGCTCGGCCGCGCCGCCGAGGCGGGCAATATCGCGCTCATTCCCCTGCTCGGCTCGGTCTGCGATGCGGCGCGAATGGCCAAGGTGTTCGAGGCCTGGCGCCCGCACACGGTCTACCACGCCGCCGCCTACAAGCATGTGCCGCTGGTCGAGCACAATCTGATCGAGGGCGTGCGCAACAACGTGGTCGGGACGATGGTCTGCGCCGATCTGGCGCGACGCTGCGGCGCGGAGAGCTTTGTTTTGGTCAGTACCGACAAGGCGGTCCGGCCGACCAGCGTGATGGGCGCGAGCAAACGGCTCGCCGAAATGGCCCTGCAGGCGGTCGCCGCCGAGCGGCCTCAGACCTGCTTCTCGATGGTCCGCTTCGGCAACGTGCTCGGCTCGTCTGGGTCGGTCGTGCCCCTGTTCCGTCAGCAGGTCGCGAGCGGCGGCCCGGTGACCGTGACCCACCGCGAGATGACCCGCTATTTCATGACCATCCCGGAGGCGGCCCAGTTGGTCATCCAGGCGGGCGCGATGGCCAAGGGTGGCGAGGTGTTCGTCCTCGACATGGGCGAGCCGGTGAAGATTTTCGAGCTGGCGACGCGGATCATCGAACTGTCGGGCCTGAAGCTGCGCAGCGAGCAGAATCCGGGCGGCGACATCGAAGTGACGATCACCGGCCTGAGACCCGGCGAAAAGCTCTACGAGGAGCTGCTGATCGGCGAGAATCCGATCGCCACCAATCATCCCAGGGTGATGATGGCGCGCGAAAATTATCTGCCCTGGGGCGAATTCAGCATGCGCGCCGACACCCTGATCGCCGCGATCGAGGAACAGGACATCCGCCAGGTTCGCGCCATGCTCGCCGATCTGGTGCCCGAATATGTGCCCTCGGTGGAGATCGTCGACTGGGTGGCGAGCAGCGGTGCCGCCGAGGCGCCGGTGCGCGCCGAGAATGTCGTCCAGGCCTTCCCGCCGCGCTGAGCCGGCTCAGCGGGCGGAATAATCCCGATACCAGTCGACGAA
>Ga0190265_10001117_pt1 | contig 17517 bp, 43 predicted proteins | sample Popmic124T_FD_133135 | JGI IMG/M metagenome (GOLD analysis project Ga0190265, IMG submission 133135) | Populus adjacent soil microbial communities from riparian zone of Indian Creek, Utah, USA - 124 T | ecosystem: Environmental > Terrestrial > Soil > Riparian zone | place: USA: Utah | collected...
GCGCCAGGACCCCCTTCTCCGCCTTCCACAGCGTGCGCCGTCCGGCGTCGGCGTCAAGGACCTGCGGCCGCTACGCGGTCCACTGCCGCGGAGTTAGCGCTGCTGGGGGCTTGTCGAGGATCTACGGCGGCGTGTCGAGCGCGTAGCTGTCCTCTCGCTGTCCACCCGTGCCCCGCTCTTCATGCGTCCCGGTTCGGCTGCTGGCAGGGGAGGGTCAGCCGGCGGCATCGGGGCCGGGCGGGTGAGGCCCGGCCCCCAGCGGGGGGGTCACCTGGCCGGCTAGGTGACGTTCAACATGCGGAACGCGCCGTCGTTGACGGAGTCAGCTCCGTGGCGGACGTTGGCGAACCAGCCCTTCTGGCCGGTGGGGCGGCCGTTCGCACCGAAGAGGTGCGGGATGAGCTCCACGGTCATGCCGAGGCGGTCGGCGATGACGTAGTTGTCCCAGTCGCCGAGCACCAGCACGTAGTTGTGGGCGCCGCCGGTGATCGAGCCGTCCTGGGCGGACGCCTCGTGGGCGTTGTAGCCGAGGAGCTGCGCGGGCTGGCCGGCCCCGATCCGCTCCCACAGGGCGTGCGAGTCGGCGGTGCCCATCTGGCGGACGTCGTTGTAGATGGTCTTGTTGGCGGTCCACTGGGCCCGGGCCCGGTACTTGGCCGGGAGGGCTTCCTCGACGTTGTACAGGTCGGCGACGGCGAACGTGTCGGTGGTGGCCGACAGGACGATCGAGGCGCCGCCGGCGCTGGCGACCAGGGCGGTGATGATCCCCTGGGGGGCGGAGCCGGTGCCGGTTGCGAACGACGTGGCTTCGAGGTCGTCCTTGCCGGCGGCGAGCAGCCGGCCGACCTCCTCGGCGACGTTGGGGATGTCGGAGAACGCCTCGTCGGAGATCGGCACGAACCCGCGGGCGGGGTAGATGGTGATCTGCGGCTGGGCGAACGTCGACGCGTCGTCGGAGACCTGGTCGGCCTCGGCGTCGTAGGACCACGAGGTGTTGGCGACGCCCACCATGTCGTAGCGGGTGCCGGTGGCGACCACCTTGCGGGCGATGGCCCGGAACGGGTTGACCGAGCCGTCGGAGGTGAGGATCAGGGTCGGGTCGAGCTGCTGGGGGATGGCGTAGCCGCCGGCGTTGCCGGTGGTGCTCATCGCCCGCTGGACGGACCGCTGCTCGTCGGCGCTGAGGAGGTGGCCCTGGCCCTTGATGAGCTTGGCGAACGCCCGCAGGTACGTCGGCGAGGAGGTAGCCAGCACCTGGTGGGCGAGGGTGCCGTGGTCGTCGTCGAACCGCTCGAGGATCGAGGTGAGCGTCTGGCGGCGCTTGTCGGTCATCTGCGGCATCTGCTCGATGGCCGTCTTCGCCCGGGCCTTGAGGTCGTCGCCGACCTGCTCGGAGGTCCGGTCGAAGGTGCGGACCTCGGTGAGGTTCCACGGGTCGGCGGCGCCCTTCTTGCCGCGGGCCTCGGCCGAGCCGGGCTCGCCGACGAAGTCGGCGTCGATGTCGTCGGGCGCTGAGCCCTTCTCGCGGTGGTCCGGCTGGCCGGCCACGTGGGCGGCACGGGCCAGACGGCCGGCGATGGTGGCGCGCTGGCCCTCGAGGGTGTCGAACTCCTCGTTGAGGGCGGTCCAGCTGGTGTCCTGCTCGGGGGTGAGGGTCCCGTCGACGGAGTCGGCCAGCTTGGCCAGCTCGGTGCGGACCTCGCCCATGCGGGCGTGGATCTCGGCAAGCTTCATGAGGGGTGGATCTCCTTCAGGGTCGAGTCGATGTCCCGCAAGCGCAGGGCCATCTGGAGGGCGTTGACGGCGCGAGTGGGCGGACCCGGCTCGACCGAGGGAGAGGCTGCGGCTTCCGCTTCGGGAGTGGACGAACCGGCTCCAGGGGTGGAAGTGCGTGACGCGGCCGCCTTCTCGAGAAGGTGGCCGAGCTCGGCGCGGCCGTCGTCGTCGAGGACGCGCCAGAGATTGGGGTCGACACCGGAACGGACACCGGTGGTGGCGTCGTCGTAGGCGCCGAACGGGCAGGGCCCGAATTCGTGGACGCGGGCTTCGAGGATGGTCCGCATGGGCAGCCCGCCGTCGGCCGGCTCCTCTTCCCACGTGTCCTTGAGGATCTCGAAGGCGAACGAGGCGCCGAGCTGGCCGGCGGCGGCCGGCGGGATGACGTGCTCCCGGTTGAGCTGGGTGTCGAACAGGCCGACCTCGTAGTAGGCGCCGACGGCGTCCTCGGCGAGGACGTCGGGGGTGCCGAGCGGCTTGCGGCCGAACATGGGGTCCCGGCCGTGCTCGTAGATGCAGCGGATCTGGGCGGCCCGCTCCTGGAACGTCTTGGTGAAGGCGCCCGGGACGATCTGCTCCCGGAAGGTGCCCTCGAACCACGAGTCGATGGTGGTCACCACGTTGAAGACGGCGAAGTGCCCGACGAGGGTCTTCATCCCGTCGCCGGCGGCGGCGTCGCGCAGCTCGAGCGGGGTTCGGACCGTCGCCCGGACGAGGCCGGTGCGCGGCGCGCTCTCAGAGGGCTTCAAGGGAGGGGACTCCTTGCGAGGGGGGTGAGGGAAGGTCCGGACATACCGGCCCCGTCGATTGCGAGGCTTAGAACGCCATACAGCGCCCCGATTTTCGATATATCGAAGGTCAGGTGGCGTCGGCGGCGTCAGCAGCGACGTCGGCGACGGCCAGGGTCACCGGCCGCAGGCCGCTGTGGACGAGCAGGCTGTAGTCGCCGGCGAGGACGGCTCGGGTGACAGAGTCGGGCTCGTAGCCCGACCGGATGAGCGCCCCGATGGTGTCGGCCTGGCTCTTGAGGATCTCGGCCGACTGCTTGGCGTCCTGCTTGAGGGCCGGGATCTCCCGGTCGTCGTACCAGAGCCGCGAGGCGGCGGGGACGTCGACGATCGTGGCCAGCGAGCCGGAGGCGTTGCGCCACAGAGGCCGCATGGTCAGGTCGGCGAAGCGGCGCATGGCCTGCTCGTAGTTCGAGTAGGTGGCGGCCTGGAGGCCTTCCTTCAGCCCGACGACGATGCCGGGGACACCGCCGGCGGCGGCGATGCGGTTCTCGCCGGCGGCCTGCACGGCGGTGAAGCTGATCTGCTCGAAGGTGTTCCCGACGACTTCGACGTCGGCGCCGCCCTCGAGGAGCATCGTCTTGTAGGCGTTGTCGACGCCCTCGAAGCGCTGGCGGAGCATCGCCCTCGTCCGCTTGCGCTCGTCCGGGGTGAGGACGTTCGTGGTCTTGACCACCATGTTGGGGGTGGCCGCATGCTCAAAGAACTTGCCCTTGTGGCGGGTCATCGACGTGTCGGCGTCGCACTCCCGGGCCACCGGGGTGAGCCAGCTCATCCCCCGGGCCATGGCCAGCGGGTCGGGGATCGGGGCGTAGTGGGCGACGTCGTTGCGGTCGAGGACCTTGCGCTTGTTGCCCGACCCGGGCCCGCCCGGCGTGTACAGGTAGGCGAGGACCTCGGCGTCGAGGGCGTGGACCCCGGCCGGGTCGTCGCTCATGGAGCCGATGAGGAGCTCGACCCAGTCCGGCCGGAGACGCTTGAGGCGGCCGGGGCCGACCCGGTAGGTGTAGGAGTTCCCGGCCAGGGAGACGTCCTGCTCCATGCGGGCCAGGAGGTCACCGGTGGTCCCGTTCGGCCAGGGCCGCTCGAGGGCGGCGAGGCCGGGACCTCCGGAGAGCTCGCCGGGGCGGCCGCCGTCGGTGCGCTGGAACTTGAACGTGGCCTCGGAGAAGAGCAGGAGGCGGGCCAGGATGACGGAGAAGACGACCCCGTTGTCGCGGTAGCCATCGGCGACGTAGCTGACGAAGTCGTGTGCCATGCGGTCGCCGGAGGTGGCGCCCCACGACTGGGAGAGCTGGAGGAGCTGGCCGTTGAAGGACACGGCCCGCTCGGGGGGGGTGCGGCGCCCTACGGCGCGGGAGAGGAGGTTCACCGGCCGGGACGTCGCTTGGCGGTGGGCTTCTCGAGGGTGGCGAGGAGGCCGACGGCCGAGAGGGCGACGCCGGCCACGATGAGGGCGACACCGGCGGAGACGACGAGGGCGACGCCGGCGACGGCCAGGGCGACGCCGACGGCGACCAGGGCCAGGGCTACGAGCTCGCTCATTGTGTGCGGGGCCTTCCGGTCAGACGAGGGACGCATAGAAGCCCTCCGACGAGGACGAGAGGGCGATGCGGGCGGCCGCCTCGTGGGCGAGGACGGCGGCGACGGTCAGGTCGATCTGGCGCTTGGAGTGGAGGTGCTCCTTGACGATCCGGTTCCCCCACAGCGTTTCGAGGCCCCGGCAGTTCGAGGTGTGCCGCGCCAGGCGGGAGTCGCCGTCGTGGGTCATCTCGGCCCGGGTGACGCCCTCGAAGAGGCGCTGGCAGGCGGGAGCCATCCGCTTGGAGGACTGCGGCACGTCGACCACGGGCACGCCCCGGCCGAGCAGTCGGGCCAGGCTGGAACGCCAGTAGCTGGTGTCGGCGGCGAGCTCCTCGACCTTGTAGAAGCCGCAGGCCGCCTCGATGGCGGCCTCGACGTCGAGGACGGGGACCTCCCAGTGCTCGGCGTCGGGGAGGCCGGCGGGGCGTTCCCAGTGGCCGATGACGAAGACGTGGGGGTGGGAGGCGATGGTGGCGCCGATGAGGGCGGTGGAGTCGCCGCTCTTCGAGCCGTCGAAGCCGAGAGCGATGCGGGTCTTGCAGGCGACGTCCCGGGTGTCGGCCCGGGCGTGCCAGGCCTTCATGTCGAGCCAGGCGGAGCGGACGAGCGGCACCCAGCGGTTGAGGTGGTAGCGGAGGAAGTCCTCGACCTCGCCGCGGAGCTTGTGCTCGTGGTACTCCTGCACCAGGCCCTCGGCCGGCCAGAACAGGCCGGCGGCGGGGTTGGCTTCCAGGACGGCGGCGAGGAGCTGCTCGGCGTCTTCGAGGTCGTGCTCGTCCGACGCCTCGTACCACTCGAAGAGGAACCGGGGAGCGGCGATCTTGCCGGCCGCCACCTGGCAGCCGAACGTGTACATCTTCCCGGCCAGGGTCTCGAGGTTCCAGCCAGCCGTCGTGATGTTGATCTGCTGGGCGTTGCTCCGCTTGCGCAACCCCCGGGCGAGGATGGCATGGCGTTTGGCGCCGGCGGTGGAGTGCTCGTCCCACTCGTGGATCTCGTCGAGCAGCAGGCGGCTGGGCTTCCGGCCGTCGTTGGGGCCCGTGCTGGCGGTGGTGGCGAACATGCGGCCCATGTCCTGCCCGTTGGGGCCGGGGATGAGGATCCGCTGCTGCTGCACCTCGAGGCGGCCGCGGATGTCCTGGTCCTCGGTCATCAGCCCGGCGATGCGGACGAGCTCGCCGGCCTGGTCCTTGGTGGCCGCGGCCACCGGGATGCTGGGCAGCTTCGGGGCGGTCGGGCCAACGAGGCCTTCGAGGCCCATGCCGGCGACGAACTCCGTCTTGCCCGAGCCCTTGGGCCAGCCGATCAGCGCCTTGTCGTGGAGGTAGAGGCCGGTGTCGGGGTCGTACTCGTGAAGGCGGTACAGCACCCGCAGCTCGTGGCCAGCCAGCCGAAACGGTTCGCCGGCCAGGTCGCCTTCACCGTGGACGAGCTCAGCCTCCATCCAGTTCGCCACCACCGGCCCGTGGGTCGGCGGGAGCGGGGAGGTCGTGGGCGACGCGAGGATCGGCACGCTTGGGTGGCTCCTGTGGGCCGGCGCCGAAGAGGTCGGGGTGGCGCTTGGCGGCATCGGCGGCCTGGCCCATGCGGACACCGAGGGCGAGGCGGGCCTTGGGGGTGAGCGCGAAGCGGTCCTCGAGGGCCGTGATGAACGGCTCGAGGGCCAGGGCCTGGCGGGCGAGGGGGTTGACGATCAGCTGGCCCTTCGACCCCTCGATGAGCGGGCAGTCCCGGGACAGCTCCCTGCAGGTGGCCTGCTCCTCCCGGAGGGTGAACAGCCGCTCGAGGGCGGGGAGGTCGGTGGAGACGATCGTCGATGCGATGGGCGAGTCCCACAGCTCCACCCACTGGGCGGCCACCGCCGGGCTCAGCTCGGCGGGCGGCGCCGGCGGGGGGCCGGGCAGAGGGAAGACCTCGAGGGAGGGCTTGGCGTTACGCCGCGCCCGGTCGTCGGGATGCTTGGCGGGGGGACCCGGCATGGCTCCTTCGGAGAGCCGCCGTGTGGGCGTCTCCCGGTCTTAGGCCAGAAACCCCGGCACCCACAGCCGGAGGCCACCGAGGGCGGCTCAGCGGGGCGCAGAGCGGGGGTCTGGCCCCCGCTGGCCAACCCGTGGGGTGAGCACGGGTGGCCAGCGAGCCTGGTCCGTCGGCCAGCGGGCTGGGCGGACGGGATCGGGGGGCGGACCGGGCGCCGAAACGGCTGGCCGGCGGTCACGCCGAGAGGGACGGCATGGGCTTTGCGATCGCGAAACGGACATGTCGGGCGGGGAGACCTTGGCCCTGTCCCGCCCCGATGTACGGGATAGCGGGGAGTTTTTTCTGCGGCCAAACCGTAAAGGTGCAGGTCAGAGCGTTATCGGGTGCCGGCGAGGATGTCGATGACGCTCAGCCAGTCCAAGACGATCAGCGCGACGACCAGGCCGACGAGGTAGGTGCAGAAGGTGCGCATCACGGGCCTCCGAAATCGGGGGGAGCAGGCGATCGTTGTGGATGGCACCGGCCCGTCGTACCCTTCGCGGAGTTGCACACGCGACAGAGCGTCTGACGCTCGCCTTCGTTCGTGCCGCCCCCGGCCAGCGGGTCCACATGGTCGGCCGTCAGGTCCTCGGTCGCGCCGCACCAGGCACAGACCGGCGAGGCGGCCACCACGGCCCGGGCGATGGGCCGATCGGCGTTGCGGATCCGCTTCCGGGCCCGCTTGTGGGGGCCGCAGTAGGAGCCGGCGCCGGTGAACAACACCTCGCAGCCGGCGTCGAGGCACCGCATCGGCAGGATCACCGGCGGGCGAGGTCCTCGAGGAGCGCGATCGTCGCCTCGTCGGGCCGGCGGGCGTAGCCCGGGATGAGCCACGACGTGACCGCCTCGGCCATCGCCTCACATCGGTTGGTGCCGGCGTACCACGAGACCGGCGCTGCGGCGTGCGAGAAGGCGAGCTGCCAGTCGAGAACGTGGCCGAGCTCGTGCACCACCGTGCGCAGGGAGGACGGCGTGGGAAGGACGACCGTGGTCCGGCGGCGGGCGCGGGGGCCGAGGACGTGCCACGGGTAGGCCACGTGGGCGGTCGAGCGGTAGCTCCGACCGTCGTCGGTGTCGGCGTAGTCGTGGAGCCCAGCGAAGAGAGGGTCGGTGCCGGTCAGAAAGTCGACGTCGGCGACCAGTTCCCGCAGGCCTGGGGGGTACAGCTCGAGCGCAGCGGCGATGGTCTCGGCGTAATCCTGCCGCACGATCCTCACGCCTCGGCGCCTGGGGACAGAACCCCTAGCCTCACTTCGATCGTACAGAGGGGGGGCAAGGACTTTCCGCTTCCATCGCCGACGATCACTACGTCTTCGGGGTTCAGCGGGCCGATCTCAATGCCATCGACAACCCTGTAGAACCGGCCGTCGCGCTCGGTGTAGTAGTCGTCACCTCTGGCGGCGGCCATTCACTGACCGTCCCGGTAGTGCATGGGCATCGGGCCGAAGCCGTTGCGACGAAGCCGGTTCAGCTCGGCGTCGAGCGTGGTGCGGATCAGCCCGACGAGAAGCGGGCGGGTGAGAACGGCGGCGTCCACCTCGATCGCCATCGCCCGCAGGCGGCGCTCCTGCTGTCGAACCTGCCGGTCCGTGGCCCACATCAACCACGCGAGATAGCCGACGCAGACCAGGTTGAGGGTGTTCACTGGCCGCCTTTCTGGACGTAGTTGCGGACGAACTCCTCGGCGTTCTCCTCGAGGACGGAGTCGATCTCGTCGAGAAGCTCGTCGAGGTCGTCGAGGAGCTCCTCGGTGTCGTCCCGTTTGGTCTTGGCGGCGGCCGCCTGGGCGTCGGTATCGCGCTCGGCGAGCTCCTTGGCGTCGGTCTTGTCGGACTTCGAGGGTTCCTGGACCGGCCGGTAGTGCTCCTGCTGAGGCATCAGTGGGCTCCCTTCGCCCAGGATCGGAGCGGGGTGGCGGCCCACACACGCGTCAGCGTCCCCCAGCAGCGGACGTCGAAGTCGCCGCCGGAGATGTGGGCGACCCGGACGGAGCGGCAGTCGCCGGCGGTGTCGCCGCCTTCGGTCCGCTCGAGCTCGGTGTCGCATTCGGTACATCGAAAAAGGTAGGTGACGGCCATCTACGACTCCGCCGAAGGGGGGTCGAGGGCGACGACCGGCGGGGGCACGGCCGGGATCATCGGCCCGCCCTGCCGGCCGAACGCCCGGCAGGACCGGCAGCGCACCCAGCCGCGGTTGCAGACCGGTAGGCAGTGCGGGGCGGTGACGCCGGCGCAGACGGTGCAGGGGTCCATTCAGTCCTCCTTGGAGGAGCGGGGGGCGTCCATCAGGTGGGCGACGGACTTGTCCCGCAGCACGAGGAGCTCCTCGATGCGGAGCCCCTCGACGATGTGGCGGGGGTAGCCATAACGGACTAGGTCGCCACGGACCCGGGCGGTGTGGAGGCGGAGGAGCCCACGGCGGAGAAACGCCTCCCGGTCGTCGTCGACCTGGTCGACCGGCTCGACGGTCACGCTGCGCTCCGCATCTCGCGTTCGATCCGTTGGTCTTCGAGAGTGCGGATCGCGCTCTCGGGGGGGTCGGTGAAGTCGTGGGTCTTGCGCCAGTCGTTGCACCAGCGGCACCGCTCACCGGACCGGGCCGGCTGGTCGAGGCCGTAGGCGGCGTGGACGACGCAGGAGGCCGACAACTCGGACCGCTCGACGGGCGGGAAGGCGCCGGCCCGGGCGCCGTCGGCAGCCCGGAGGGCGGCCAGCGCAACGCGGGTGAGGCGGAGCATCTCCTCGACGGCCCGGTTCACGGGGTCTTTGGGCCCGCCGCCGTCGACGAGGTCCGCCGCCAGGCGGTAGGTGGGGTCGCTGACGTCGCTGGAGCGGCCGCCGCCGGACAGGCTCGAGGTCGGATAGCCGTCCCGGGCGACCTCGCGGCTGCGGCGCATCAGCTCGGGACCGTCGACGAAGAGCCGCTTGGCGGTGGCGACGAGCTCGTCGCAGAGCTCATGCCACTGCGCAGCCGTCGGCCGGGAGCTCACAGGGTCGCCTCGGGGCCGAGCGCCTCGACAGCAATGACCTGGTCGGGGTTGAAGTGCCACAGGCCGTCGACGCTGTCGACGACGATCCAGCCGTCGGCGTAGCTGACGATCGTGCCGCTGACCTCGATGCCGGTCGAGGTGTGCACGGTGGCTTTCGTCCCCAGCATCTTCATGTGGGGGTTGGCCGCGGCGGCCATCAGGCCTTCTGCTTCTTCGGCTGTGTGACCCGCAGGTACGGCGCCGAGTCGCTCTTCGACTCGGCCGCCCGGGCGTCGAGGACGGACAGCCGGCCGGCTTCGACCTCGGCGTCGACGAGCTTGTTGTCGACGGTGCGGACCATGCACCGGCGCAGGATCGACGGCCGCCACTTGGCCTTGGCCGCTTCGATGGCGTAGGTGGTGGTCGTGTTGGTGAGGCGCTTGAACTTCCAGCCGCCGTCAAGTTCGAACGTGTGGTCCTTGGCGGCGGCGAGCATGGCCAGCAGCTCGCCCTTGACCCGGTTCACCTCGGTCCGGAGGGTGGCTAGCTGGGCGATCGGGTCCGCTGCGACCCGCTCGATCTCGCCCTCGAGGCGGGAGATCTCGGCCGTCAGGTCGCGGTACGCCTCGGCCCGGTCGAGGATGGCGGAGGTGCTCATGCCGCTTCGCCGTCGTAGCCGGCGGCCGTGACTGAGACCGCCGAGCGTTCGTAGACGTGCATCAGGACGCGGGCGACGGCCAGTTCCCGGGCCGCTTTCTTGGCCACCTTGGCGAGGTGCTCGAGCGCGGCCGGCGTGGCGCTGTAGATGTTGACCTCGCCGAGGCCGTCGTTGCCGATGGTCACGGTGGCGAAGGGCAGCTCGCCCGGCGCGATGTGCACGTCGTACTTGATGGGCGGGTCGGGCAGGTCGAGGTGCAGGTCGGTCCTCATCATGAGGGCGGGGCGTCCTTTCGACGGGTCTCCAAACGGGGACGGCGGAGGGGGCGACGCTCGGCGGCGGTCATGCCGCCCCACACGCCGTCCGGCTCGGGCCACGCCAGGGCGTGCTCGAGGCAGGCGGCACGGTGGGGGCACCGGTCGCAGAACTCCTTCGCCGCGGCGACCCGGGCGGCTCGAGGGCGACCGCCGGCACCGAAGAACAACTCGGTCGGCTCGTTGGCGCAGGCCGCCAGGGGGAAGTCGAGAACGGTGACAGTGCCGAGGTCCAACGCCTTGCCGGTCATGGGGGGGCTCCCTTCCGGAAGACCCCTTCCGTGAACGCAAAGAGGGCGGGTGTCGGGGAGCCCACGTGTGTGGGACTCCGCCGACACCCGCCCTCCGAATCTGGGGCGACGAGGGTCGAACCTCGAAACTCGCTGACCGGCCCTCCGGGGTCTGGGGGTGCGCCGGTATCTCTACGTCGGAGTATCGGCAGGCAGGCTGCCTATAGCAAGCGCTCAGCCCCAGACCGTCGGTTTGCCCTATTCGTCGGGGAGAACGGCCACCTGCGGTGGTCGGTCCGGGGACAGCCGCAGCTGGCGTCGCAGCTCCTCGGGCAGCTGCCAGTCCTGGCGGGCGGCCCGTTGCATACCCTTCCCGGTCCTGGTGAGCTCGAGCACCAGGTAGCTGGGCACGCGTGGCTTCTCGCCGGCGGCGTCGAGGAAGTACTCCTCGAACTGCTCCCGGTCCGATGGGGACAGCCGCCCCCAGAACCGCCACATCTCGACGAGCACGCTGCGTTCCCGATCGCTGAGCTCGACCGGGACGTCCTGGTCGCCGCTCTTCGGCCGGAGCGCTTCGAACGCCGCGTCCTTGATCCGGTCGACGAGCTGCTTGTCGTAGTGGTTACGGTCCCGCAGCACCTGTCGGATGGCCACCGGGAACCGGCTCAGCATCTCGACGAACGCCTCTTCGTAGTCATCGAGGCTCGTTGATCGCCGCTCGATCCGCTGCCGTTCGAGGTCCGACCGGCGGCCGTACCGAAGCTCGCCCTCATGGAGCAGCTCGCGGTCCTTCTCGATCACCGCGTCCCGCTGGGCCATGTCGGTCGTCGTGATGCCAGCGGCCATCAGGCCTTCGTCGTGCGGCGCCTCGTCGCACTCGACGCCCGGGTTCCCGCCGCGCTGCGCCCCGTCGTACCGGCCGCCCGCTTCCCGGCCGCCGCCCGCGTCCTCGTCGCCCCACCACGCTTCCCGGCGGCCCGCGATGCGGTCGCAGCCGGGGCGGCCGCGCCGTTCTGGGCGATCGACGTCCTCGCCCACATGAACGCCTGCTCGGCGTTCGTGATGGCCAGAGAGCGCTCGCGGCCCTCGGGGCAGAGCCGCACGATCGCCCGGCCGAGCGTCCTGGCCGACTTGGCCAACGCCTGGATCGCATCGGGGTCGGCGTCGGGGAACTCCTCCGTCATGTTGCGCGAGATCTGGACGAGTGTCGGGTCGGTGGGCATGGAGACCTCCTCTGGGGGTATGGCCTCCAGCTTCGCAGAAAGATCGCCCAGCAGCCGCCGATAGGCCGCCACGAGCGCGCCGCCGTCGCCAAGCAACGGGTCCATCCGGGGGACCGAGATGCGAGACCTCATCGCCTGACGGGCCGGTTGGACCGGGCGCCGCCGGTCTCCCGACGGACGACGGGCACACTGCCTTCCACCTCTTCGACCTGTTGAATGTCGACGACGTAGCCGTCCGGCTTCCCGTCCTTGTCCGCGCCGGAGAGCTCGATGCGGACGCAGCCGTTCATGTACTCGTAGCGGGCGGTGGCGACACCCACCCAGCCGCTCACGCTGTCCCGGTACTTCTGGCCAAGGATGACCTCCGTCACGTCTCCTCCTCAGGGTCGGGGCCGAACACCCGGGTGCCGGCTCGGCGGGCGTCATCGCGACGGGTGTAGCTCTCGGCCGAGTCGGCGATGACCTCGCCGTTGGGGGCGAGGCGTCGCCAGCGCCACTCACCCGCGCTGTCCTGGAACACCTCGGTGCGATCGGGGCGGTCAGACATGGGGGAACCTCCTCGCCTAGGGTCGTTTTTCTCGGAGCGCCATGGTGGTCAGCCAGGCGATGCCCCGGACCTTCTCGGGGGTGATCCCGGCGAACGAGGCGATGGTGTCGACCTCGGTGTCGGTGAGGGGCTGGATGGGCGGCTTCCAGAAATCGAGGATGTCCTTAGGCACGGTCGTCTCCGTTGGTGCGCAGCGCCGTCTCCATCTGGGCCACGTTCTCCTGCACCTCCTGGAGGTCGCGGGCAACCTGCTTCGCCTGCTCGTTGAGCTTGCCCATCCAGTAGCCGACGACGTAGCCGAGCCCCCAGATCAGGCCGGTGGCCAGTGCCACGGTCACGATTTAGTCCCGATCAGTAGCACCGGCTGCCAGGTGAAGTCGCCCTTGCAGCCGGGGCAGGTGTTGGTCGATGGCCTGCCCGGATGGACCGGGCGGTAGCCGCAGTCGGCGCAGATCCAATGGTCAGTTTTCATTGATCCCGAGGGCGACGAGGAAGAACTCTGCGAGGTCGGAGATTTGCTGGTCACGGTCTTTCATCTCCGGTTCGGGGAGGATGATCCGGCCCGTCCGCTCGGCGGTGAGGACGGCGTCCACGGCACGGTCGTAATCAGTCCTGGGCATCAGGACTCCCGTCGTTGGAGTAGCGCCCGGCGGCGTTGCGGCTTGGGCGGTAGGTAGGTGCCGTCCAGCCACCGCCGGTACACGTCGAGCATCTGGGCCTGCTCGGCTCGTTCCTGGCGGATAGCGGCAAGCTGCTCCCGTACTTGCTCCCGTACTTCGGCCATCTCACGGCTCCACATTTGGTGCCTCCAAGCCGTCGGAGTGATCGCTCCAGGGCTGGAGCCTGGCGCACTGCGGGCACGACCAGAGACCCCGATCATTCAGGCGGACCTCGCCGTTCCAGCCACAGCCCTCCCAGCAGGCAGCGAGTACATAGTCGGCGTCCCGAGCGGGGCACCGGCAGGGGTCGTGAGTGCAGTCGAAGTCGTGGAAGACGCTCGGGCCCGGGTTCGGGTTCGCCCGAGCACAATCGGCGTACCTCTCGGCGTCAGGTGGCATCAGAGCCGACGAGGTACTGGTCGAACTGGGTGGCGATTCGGACCACGTCATCGGCGCTCATCTCGCGTCCGTGGGTGTAGTTGATCGCCCGGTCGAGAGCGGCGAGACGGGTGTCGAAATCAGTGGCGGCCTTGACTTCGGGCATGGTTTTCTCCTTGGTTGGGTCGGCGATCAGCCGCGGGGAATTCATGGAGCGAAGGCCTTTGCCAGGAGGTGCGAGTGGAGCTGCGTGGCCATGAGCTCGGAAATGGCCGACGAGAAGCCCGCCGCCTCGCACTGCTTCCGGTAGCCGGCGACCGCCTCCAAGAGCGGACCGAGACCCTCGGCAAGGTCCATGAGCCCCCGGCTCATCGCCGCGGCGCTGTAGGCGGCCGGCGTGCTCACCGCTCCTCCAGGGGGGCCTTGAACGTCCGGCGGATGATGGCGAAGCCGGTGCTGCGCAGTACCACCTCGATGCTGTGGGCGATCCGGAAGGAGTCGAGGTCGGAGCTCCCGGTCTCGGCGGCCACGACCCGGGCGATGACCTGGATCGGGTCGGTGAAGTGGAGGTCCGGCAGGTCAGGCATCGCGTAGCGCCCGGTCGATGGTCTGGCGGACGAGGGCGAGGGCCTGCTCGTAGTGGCGCCGGCAGACCCACCGCGGTGGGTTGCCCCATCCCACGATCGCCTCGTCGTGGCATCGGATCGCGGCGAGGTCGTGGGCGTGGTACCAGACCCCCGGCTCGGTGTCGTAGTCCTCGCAGCGTCTCACGGGGACGGGTCCTTACCGAACTGCCGGAGCGTCCAGCGCAGGGTCTCGAGGCGGGCTTGGGTGGCGGAGCACTTCGCACACTCGGCGGCGACGGGGACGAAGGCGGCTACGCCCGCTTCGACATGGTCCCAGTCAACCGCGAAGGCGGCGGCCACAACGGCCTCCAGCTTCGAGACGTAATCGACCGTGGCGGGGCGGGGGCGGCCGGGGTTGCCTAGTCCCCCCGTCGCCTGCCCCCGCCTCGTCACGGCCATCAGTTGTGAGCGGCCTTCGCTCGCATCTTCGCCACGCGGTTGTCCTCGCAGGCAACGTGGACGGTGGCGACATGGTGCTGGCCCCGGGCGTCGAGGATGTACACCTCGACGACGGCGCCCGGCCGGCGGCAGATCTCGCAGTGGCCCCGGAAGCGGGCTCCGATCTGGACCATGGTCAGCCTCCTTCCTTCTCCCACAGGACGCACGCCGGCCAGCTCAGCCGGACGTCCGTGGCCGGCCCGCCGGTCATGAACACCTTGGCGCATTTCCAGTAGGTCCGGGTCTGGCGGTTGGCCACGCAGTGGGCGCAGGTGCCGCACACGGCGTCGCCACCGAGGAGCTTCCGGCGTGACGTCGGGTGGATCCCGGCCGCCAGCAGCGACCGGCGCCGCACCGTACGGGCAGCGTCCTCACCGACCTTCGGCGGCGGCTCCGCCGGCGGGCCCGCATCGAAGAGGGGCGGCTCCTCCCATTGGGCCGTCACGCGGCGCTTCGCGTGGCGAGGCGCCGGTACCGGGGGGGCCGACTCTCACCGGTCCGTCGCCGGGGGGGCCGGCTGATGGCGACGAGGACGGCGCCGCAGTGGCCGCATACCGGCTGAGCCTCCTCGAGGACCCACAGGTACCGGTCGATGCTGTAGGCGTTGTCCGGCTCGGCGGCGACCTGGCGGACGAGCTCGGCGAACGGATCGCGGCGGGCGACGCTCACAGGACTGCCCGGTTCACGCGGACGTCCTCGATGACCGGGCCCAGCTGGGAAAGCTCGGGCTGGTAGCCGCCGAGGCACGGCTCGCAGACCCCGCCGGTGAACGGCCCGAAGCAGGGTTCGCACAGCGCGGCGTCGCAGCAGAGGCAGACGGTCACCGCCGGGCGCTCGTCGCAGCCCTCGCACCAGGGCCGGCGGCGCTCGCAGTCCTCGCACGGGGGTCGGCGGCTCACGCGACCGCGTCCCCGTCACGGGCCCAGTCGTAGGGGCGGCCCCGGACGAGGCACAGCACCCGGCCGCCGGCCGCCGACGACCCGCCTGGTGGGAGAAGCCGTACGAGTTGGCGGTCGACGACGGACGGGACCGGATACGACAGCGCCAGAGGCACGGGCCGGCGCCGCCGCACCCACGATACGCGGGTGGTGGCCACCAGGGCGCCGATCACGGCGCCCGTCCCGGCGGCGCCGCCGACCATGGCGAGCTCGGCGGCGCTCACCACAGCGTCTCCCGCACCTCGATGACACCGAGTTCCTCGGCGACGCCCTTGATCCGGTCTACGACCTCGTCGGCCTGGTGGCCCCGCACCATCACGAAGACCGCCCCTCCGTGGCACCGCACGCCATGGCGCTGGCGGTACCCGTCGCCCAGCTCCTCGACCGCCCGAACGAGGTGGTAGTGCCGGTCGAAGAACTCGGGGCCAGTCACCTCGCCGAGATCGACGGTCACGTACCGCGTCACCATGCTGATCGCCCCCGCCCGGGGCGCCCGTCCGTCAGACCGAAGCCAGCACCAGCTCCCGCGTTCCGGCCAGGACCATCTCCCGGGCGCCGGCCACCTGCTCGTCGACCACCCAGCCCAGGCCCGCGTCCCGGGCATCGGCCCGCGCATGGCGGAAATCCCGAAGGCACCGCGCCTGCCGTGGCGACAACCTCGCCCGGCAACGGCGCCCGTCCAGCAACGCCAGCACCGTCGCCTCTGGCCGGTCCCGCAACGCGGTCACTAGTCGCATCGCCGCCCGGCCCACCAGGTTCTGCGCCTCGAACTCGCTCAGCAACACCATCGCCACAGCACACCCCCAAAGGAGAACCGGGCGGAGCAGGACCACGGACCGCGCACCGGGCCAGAGCCGCCCGCCCCAAGCCCAACCGCGCACACCGAACATCGGCTTCCCCGTATTGAACCAGAGAGGTGTGACAACCAACCGGACCCGCGACAAGACTGGGGCCCCCGATCACATGGATCGGGGGCCCCGGGTTGAAGCCTTGGCAAGCGCTCCCGAGGCTACCAAAGGCCGCGCCCGCCGCGGCCACAGCCCGGGAGGAAACCGTGCCGAAGTACGAAGTCCGCGAAGTCGTGTTGTCGCAGCCGGAGATCGGCGTGCCCGACGAACACAAGGTCGAGGGAACGGCGGCCGAGCGACTCCAGCAGGCGCTCGACGAGGCCGCCAGCGAGCTGCTGTGGGTGGTCCCCTTCGGGAAGGCTCCGTGGGAGCGGGCCCTGCTCATCCTCAAGACTCGATCCGGAGGCTGAGGGCAACGACGTCGCCGGGCTGGAACGCCCGCGCCGCCGCCGGATCCATCGGGACCTCAAGTTTCCAGTGCTCATACTGGCCCACCATCAGCACCACGGTCGCCGCCTGGCCAACCCGTTCGTGCCTCCAGAACCTGACCGTGGAAACCACGAACTCGAATCGGGCGTCGTCCTCCGTCATCCGCTCACCTCCTCGCGGCTGCGGCTGCGGATGGCCCGCAGCATCTCGCCGGCAACGCCGTCCAGCACCGGCGCTCTGGTGATGGCCTGCTCGTCGTCGCCGAAGAAGCCGGGGACGAAGCTGGCGTGCCCGTCGTTGATGGGGATGGGGCCGTGGACCGCGCCGCCGAGCGCTGCGGCGGGCAGGCCGACGATCCGGGCGGTGCGAGCCTGGCGTGCGAAGCGGGCGGCGGTGGCGTAGTCGGCGAAGTCGTAGGGGCGGGCGACCTCGACGACCTGGCCGTCATCGGTCCGTTCCCGCCAGGCCACTAAGACGCGCCAGCTGCTAGCCGAGCTCGCTGTCACCGTCGGCCTCCTCGGGCCCGATGCAGATCGTGTCGTGGTCCCCGGCCGGATCGAGCATCCCGCAGTCCGCGCACATCGCCCGGGCCGGCGGACTCGGCGCGTCCAGCCGGTCGGCCCGGCTAGCTCGCACCTGCTCGAGAACCGCAACTGGGACCGGCCGGCGCAACCGGCCGATCAGCACCCCGACCCGGGTCCTGGGGTTCGGCGGCATCGGCTCGCACAACGCCGCCACCAGGCCGCCCGCATTCGCCCCCCGCCCCAGCGCCCCGGTGATCTCGCCCACCAGCCGCTGGGTGGAGGACGGGCCGAGCTCGTCGAGCGTCTCCTCGTCGAGACCGGCCAACGCCAGGGCGAGGACTTCCCCCGCTTTTTCCGCCTGTTGAGTAACCTTCCCCCCACCCACCATCCCGTCGTCCGAACCGGACGCGGTCGAAGCCGCCGCGGGGGGCAGGGGGGTGGGGTTAGAAGTTAAATCACAAGAACAAGGCGCGGCCATCGACGCGTCATCGAGCGCCGCGCCCCCGTCGCGCCCCCCGCGCGTCCCCGCCGCGTCCCCGTCGCGCGCTAGCGCCGCGCCCCCGTCGCGCCCCC
>Ga0190265_10001118_pt1 | contig 17495 bp, 15 predicted proteins | sample Popmic124T_FD_133135 | JGI IMG/M metagenome (GOLD analysis project Ga0190265, IMG submission 133135) | Populus adjacent soil microbial communities from riparian zone of Indian Creek, Utah, USA - 124 T | ecosystem: Environmental > Terrestrial > Soil > Riparian zone | place: USA: Utah | collected...
GCACGGCGAGCGCGGGGTCCGTGCCGAACTCGAAACTGTCGGCATCGACGTCGACTCGTGCCCCCCACTTGGCTCGAACCCGCGCGAGCAGGGTGGCCCGGTCCACGCCGATCCCGTTCAGCTGGGCCTTGATCCAATAACGCTGCACCCGCTCGGCCACGAACGTGAAACCGACGTCGGTCGCGTCCGACGCGGTGGCGAACGGCGGTAGCGCAAGCCACGGGTCACCGATCGCGTTGTGGTAGACGCGAGGTCGAAGATCCTAACCACTGGAGCGGCGGGCACTTCTCACCGGCGTCGTTGGCCGGATCGAACGCCTGCGCTCGAAGGCCTGCAGTCGCGTTCAGCCACGTGCGCGCGCAGAGCTTCTGCCGTTCCCGAAAACGTATGCCGGCTCACCCCATCCGGCCACGGCCGATTCGAGCGTAGCCGGGGAGGGAAACTCCACGCTCACTCCCGCGAGCAGATCGCGTTCCCGGCTCACCGATGCCGAGACGCGGACCGGCCCGTCGGCGATCTTCAGGCCCTTGCGGTCGAAGAGCTTGGGCCAGCGCCTGCGCGCGTCTGCCGTGCTCACCCCAAACCGCAGATCCGCGAGCTCTGCCGGTAGCCCGGGCGCGGTGATCGGCAGCGCGGCCGGAACGGATGCAGAAGCAGACGGGCTCGAGTTGGCGTTCGGCGCCGCCGGAGTCGTTGCCGATCGATCCGACGCCGAGCAACCGCTGAACAGCAGGCAGCACCCGTACACGACCGCCGTAGCACGATGTGCGCGAAGTCCGCTCATTGGCTTCGATGGTATCGCGAACCGCGTCGCGCGATCGGCAGCAGCTCGAACGACTACAACAGCACCGCGGTGAAGCGGACCTGGCGTTGCAGCTGCACGAAATGCCGGTCCTTCGACACCAGGACGGCGCCCGTGTGTCGGGCGGTCAAGGCCAGCAGCACATCGTTTTGGAGCCGTGCGAGGCCCACGCTTTCATGATTGGCAAAGACCCTGGGCAAGAGGCGGCCGGCTTCGAGCCAGGCACCCCGCCACGATGGTGGTTCGATCGGAACCAGCGTGGCGACAAGTCGTTCGACGGCACGAGCGGCCCTGGCCGACGCACCGCGCAGCAGCTCACTCGCAACGATCGGGGAGAGCCGCACTGGACCGCCATGGACGCGCGCTAGCACGTCGGCAAGTTGCAGGTCGCCTCGCAGCACGTCGATGTGCACGCTGGTGTCAAAGAAGGCGATCATCGAAGTCTTTGGCGCCGAGCTTTCCCGCAGCCAGCTCGAGCGCCTTCCGCGAAGTGATCTTTTCGACCTCCTCGTCGAGCAGAGTATTGAACAGCTCCGACTGCGTGGCGATTCGCCGTTCGCGCATCACCTGCTGGAGTCGAGCCTCAACGGCGCGCACCGTGATCGCCCGCTTGCGCTTTGCTCTGTATGACACTGACCCGAGAGTGTCATGCAGCGGGCGTAGAGTCCAGTGCGGCGGGTTTGACGATCAGCACGCGGGCATGCACGGCGCGTCCTCAACCGGCCAGCGTCGGGTCGGGCTGACGGGCGAGCTTTTGCTTGATGCGCTTTTCGATCACGCCGAAGTGGTGGTGGTCGTCGGGGCACAGCAGGGTGATGGCCACGCCGCTCTTGCCGGCGCGGCCGGTGCGACCGATGCGGTGGGTGTAGTCGTTGGGCGAGCGCGGGAGCTCGTAGTTGATCACGGTCGGCAGCTCCTCGATGTCGATGCCGCGCGACGCGAGGTCGGTGGCGATCAGCACGCGCAGCCGGCCCGAGCGAAACTCGGAGAGGCAGCGCTGGCGCTCGGCTTGGCTCCGGTCGCCGTGAAACACCGCCGCGTGCAGCTGCGCGCGGTTGAGCTTCTGGACCAGCCGATCGCCGGTCTTCTTGACGCTGACGAACACCAGCACCTGGCGCAGGTCGTGCTCCTTGATCAGGTGAATCAGCAGCCCGCTCTTGCGCTCGATCGCGACGGTGTACACGCGCTGCTCGATCAAGACCTGGGTGTCGACGGGGGCCAGATCGATCTCGACGGGCTCGCGCAACAACGCTTGCACCAGCGGGCTCAGCGCCGGCGGGAAGGTCGCGGAGAAGAGCAAGCTCTGCCGGCGCGCGGGCAACAGCGCGAGGATCTCGTTCACCTCGTCGCTGAAGCCGAGACCCAACATACGATCGGCCTCGTCGAGCACCAACACGCGCAACCCGCCGACCTCGACCGCGCGCTGGCGGTGCAGATCGAGCAAGCGTCCCGGCGTGGCGACCAGGATGTCCGCGCCGCCGCGCAGCGCCATCATCTGCGGGTTGACGCCGACGCCTCCGTAGACCGATAGGATCTTGATCCGCGGTTGCAGCGCGCGCGCCAATGCGCCCAGGACATCCGCGATCTGCATCACCAGCTCGCGGGTCGGCGCGAGGATCAACACCGCCACCGGGTTGCCGCGCGGGCTGACCGCGCGCGGTTGCTCGCTCAGCAGCTGTAGGATGGGCAACCCGAACGCGGCCGTCTTGCCCGAGCCGGTCTCGGCGCGCGCGCGCACGTCGCGACCGGCGAGCACGACCGGAATCGTCGCCGCCTGCACGGCCGTGGCCTCGGAATAGCCGGCCAGCTCGACTGCGCGCAGCAACTGCGCGCTCAAACCCAGGGTATCGAAAGAGGCAGCCACGGCGCGGACCATAGTTCAAGTAGAGTCGCGCAGCGAATGCCCACCACCACCGAGTTCAGCGCCCTGGGCCTGACGACAGCGCTGCTCGAGAACCTGGCGAGCCTCGGTTACGCGCAGATGACCCCGATTCAAGCGGCCGCGCTGCCGCCGATGCTCGCGGGGCACGATCTGATCGCGCAGGCCAAGACCGGCAGCGGCAAGACCGCTGCTTTCGGCCTGGCGCTGCTGCAGCGCTTGCAGACCGGCGTGCCGAGCGTGCAGGCGCTGGTGATCTGTCCGACGCGCGAGCTCGCCGACCAAATCGGACGCGAGCTGCGCTCGCTCGCGCGCACCACGCCCAACGTCAAGCTGCTGACCTTGTGCGGCGGCGTGCCGATCCGCGCCAACCGCGAGTCGCTCGAGCACGGGGCCCACATCGTGGTCGGCACACCGGGTCGGCTGCGCGCGCTGCTCGACAAGGAGCGCCTGCGGCTCGACGCGCTCGCGGTGCTGGTGCTCGACGAAGCCGACCGGATGCTCGAGATGGGCTTCGAGGATGACCTGCGCGCCGTGCTGAAGCGAGCGCCCGCGAAGCGGCAAACGTGGCTGTTCTCGGCGACCTACCCGGACGCGATCCTGGCGATCAGCGCCAGCTATCAGCGCGACCCGGTGCGCGTCAGCGTCGACATCCACGTGGCACCGACCCAGATCGAGCAGCTCTTCTTCGCGACGGGCCCGAGCAGCGACGAGCGAACCCAGGCGTTGCTCGCCTTGCTCGCTCACCACCGACCGCGCTCGACCTTGGTCTTCTGCAACACCAAGGACGAGTGCAACGTAGTTGCGCGCGCGCTGCGACGTGGCGGCGTGCACACGCTGGCATTGCACGGTGACCTCGAGCAGCGCGAGCGCGACGAAGTGCTCGCCGTGTTCGCCAACCACAGCTGCTCGGCGCTGGTCGCGACCGACGTCGCCGCCCGCGGCCTCGACATCGTCGACCTCGACTGCGTGGTCAACCACGAGCTCTCCCCCGATCCCAGCGTGCACGTACACCGCATCGGCCGCACCGGACGCGCCGGCAAGCAAGGCCTTGCGCTGAGCCTGTACCGCACCACCGACAGCGCGCGAGTGCTGGCCATCGAGCAGATGCTGGGCACGTCGATCAAGCGCGCGATGCTGCCTGCACCTGCCAAGACCGGCAAGTTCCCACTGCCCGACATGGCCACCTTGCTGATCGCAGGCGGCCGCCAGGACAAGCTGCGCCCCGCCGACATCCTCGGCGCCTTGACCGGCGAAGGCGGTCTCCTCGGCGAACAAGTCGGCAAGATCCAGGTCATGGATCGCCGGACCTACGTCGCCGTGACCCGCGCGCTCGAACAGCGCGCCTTCGACCGGCTGTCCACCGGACGCATCAAGAAGCAGCGCTTCCGAATCAGCAAGGTCGCAGCGGGTTAGCGGCGGTGATGCTCTAAGCAGAGCCCCCCGTGACATTCCGAAAGGCGATCACGATCTTGTGGTCCGGTTCCGCGAAGCGCACGAGGGCATCGAGCAGGGCGTTGGGCCTGAGGAGGAACAGCGGTAACCACAGCCGCGACATGAGGCCCGGCTTTCCGACCAAGAGATAGCGCAGGCCCGAGGATCGCATATGAGGAGTTGGCTCGATGCCGAGCCGAACGAGCCAAGGCCGAAGCGGGTCTCGGCACCATCAAGCAACAAGTGGGTACGACCTCGGCGCGAATGATGGCGTCGTAAGTGTCATTGACGACCTCGCACTCGCCAGGGTCCAGGCGGCGCAGCGTTGGAGACCTGATGGAACCCAGCGGCTACACCATTCGCATCTTGGTGGCGCCGACGGCGATCCAGAAGCGGTCCGCATCATCGATCAAATGAACTGGACTGGTATGCGAGGGAATCGAAGTGCTGCGTGGTGAATAGTCCGTGAGAGTTTGGTGGCACGCTGCCGGTTGAGCGCACGCACCGTGCTCGCCTCCATCTGTGTCAGGCAAACTACTCGAGCGTTGCGGGTTGATGGAGTACTTAACTGCGTTCCTCTGCATCCGCGGCGCGAAGCGGGCGATTCTCACTCGTGCGCTGCGTCGTACCTTTGGTGTCGCGTGCCTACGCGGAGCAACACCATTCACGACGCTGTGTATGCGCGTGAGCGCGTTGTTGTTAACCTCATCGTCCAATGTTCAGCGCACACACTTCTCGTTCCGCTGCAGTCATCTCGAGTCTCTTTGCGCTGGCGGCGCTGGCTGCTTGTCGACCGCGTCCACCGGTCGTTGCGCGTCCGGTCGCACCGCCGGTCGTCAAGAGACTCGTGGTCACGGGAGCGGGCGCAGCGCTCGAGCGCGTGACCTCGGAGCCCGTCAGCGAGCGCTCTCCAGCGATCTCGCCCGACGGACGCGTGCTGCTCTTCTGCGTCCAGACCTATGACGAGCTCGGTGAGAACCTCGAGCAGTCGACGCTGGTCGGTGTCGAACCCAATACGCGCGCGCAGCGCACGTTGTTCACCTCGACTTCGAGCTCATCCGATCGTCCAGCGTGGATCCCGGATCAATCCTCCTACGTGTACTCGTCGAACAGTCCCGGCGCCTGGAGCTTGGTGCGTGCGCTGACCGCGGCACCGAATGCTGCGATCAATGTGATCGCATCCGGAGAGATCGCTCCGGGAGCGTCCTGGCCTGCGCTCTCGCCGGATGGAAGACGTGTCGCATTCGTGACCTCGGTGCGAGGTGTGCCGACGGTCGCAATCATCGGCATCGATGGTTCGCAGCTCACGCTGCTCGGCGATGGCTGGTCGCCGGCGTGGAGCCCTGATGGCACGACGCTCGCCTTCGTGCGGGCCGTCGGTTCGCATCTACAGCTGTTCCTGCTCAATCCGCGCACCGGCACCGATCTCGTACAACTGACCGCGGGCGACTGGGACCACTACGAGCCCTCGTTTTCTCCCGACGCACAGTACGTCGTGTTTTCCACGAACCGCGGCTGGAATCGCTTCCCGGAGGGGTCGCCCAAACGCATCAAGAATCTCTACATCTTGAAGCGCGACGGGACCGGCCTCACGCAGCTCACGGACGGAAATTCGCTCAGCGCCGAGCCGAACTGGGGTGCTGACGGTTGGGTGTACTTCAGCGCGGATCAGGCAGGCGACTTCGACATCTGGCGCCTACGGCCCGAAGGCGAGTTTGCATCCTTGCAGCGCGCACAGATCACTGCACCGCTCGCGGCAGCGGGCACGCTGCAACCTCCAGCTGGAGCTCCAACGCCAGCCGCGTCCGCTCCGGCAGCGCCGCGCAGCGCGGGCTCGGGCTGCAGCAAGGACACCGACTGCAAGGGCGAACGCATCTGCACGAATGGGCATTGTGTCGCACCCTGATCACCCCGGAGACCCGAACGACATGTCGACCTCTGCTTGGATCCATCTCAGCGCAGCAGCCCTGGCGACGACCGCCGCGGCGACCTTCGCGATCGTGCTGGCTTGCGCGGCCTCGCAGCCGCCACCCCCCGAGGCGGCGCAGGCGGCGCCCGCTCCCGCCGCCTGCGCCAAGGATACCGACTGCAAAGGCGAACGGATCTGCGTCCAGGGCAACTGCGTGATGCCCCGCTGATCCCCATCCGTGCTGCCATCGGTCCCGCTGCACGCCGGTAGCTCGGCCGAGTGCATTCTACTCGTGGCTCTCGCCTGCACCGCCGGCGCGTCCGCGGTGGTCGCATTTGGGCGCGCGTGGCCCGAACGTTCGCTGCTGCGCTGGGCTGCGCTGATCGCGACGTACTTGTGCGCGACGCTGGCGCTGATGCTCGTGGCGCACGCGCTCGCGGGCCGCGGCGCATGGGTCGTGAGCTCCTACGCCGTGATGCTCGTCATCAGCGTGCTCATCGCCTGGGCGTTGGTGGTTCCGCGACTGACCACCATGGGCCTGCCGCTGCAGCTCGTCTTCTACATGATCTTCGGCTGCCTGTTGCTCGGCATCCTCGGTAGCCGCGTGGCGCACGCGCTCTCGGAGCTGGCGTACGGCGCGCCGGACGTCGAGCTGGTCGCGCAGCTCGTCGACCGCAGCCGCGCCGGTCTGGGAATATTCGGTGCGATCGCGGTCGACCTGCTGTTTCTCGTCGTGCTGTTCAGGCTGCATCCCGAGCACTCGCTTGCGCGCAGCCTCGATGCGAGCACGCCGGCCATCGCGCTCAACGTGGCGGTCGGTCGCATCGGTTGCCTGCTTGCGGGCTGCTGCTACGGCGCCGTCGTCGAACCCAACCTCTTCAGCATGCCCGTAGCAGCGTTTGCACGCGACTCGCCCGCAGGGGCTGCCTACCGGGAGCTGCCGGATGCGTCGATCTGGGCGACCCAGCTGCTCGAGATGATGGCGGTCTTCGCGATCGCTGGCGCTTGCGAGCTGCTGTACCGCAGGCGCCGGCAGCTCGGCCTGCGCGACGGAACCGTCATCGCATTCGCCGCAGCGAGCTACGGCGGGGTGCGCGGCCTGCTCGAGCTGTTGCGTGCCGACAGCGCTCGCCCGTTCGCCGGGCAATTCACGATCTGGCAAGTGCTCTCGCTCGCGCTGTGCGGCGCGACCCTGGGTTGGCTCATGTGGGCGTCGCGCAGCCGGCCTGCGCGGCGACCGGCTTGAGCACCACGCTGCTCGGCGCGGTCGCGAGCTCCGGAACCGGCAGCTCCGACAGCTGCCAGTAGAACGCGCGCAGGTGCTTGTAGACGACCATGTGCATGAGCGCGGTCTCGAGATCCTGCGGCCGCGCGCGAAGCGTGCCCGAAAGCACGCGCAGGAACATGCGCCGCCGGCGCACATCGGTCGTCAGCAAGTAGTACCTCGCCAGACGCGCGACGACCGCGAGCTTGCTCCGTGTGAGCGTCGACTTTGCAGGCCTCGCGATCGGCCTCGCGCCCGCGCGCAGCGAGCTCAGCAGGCGCTCGGCGTAGGGCTCGTAGTCGTAGATCTCGCGGACCAGGCGCTGGTATCCGGTGACGAGGGCTCGGTCGTCGAACGCGACCGGCGTGATGTTGGTGAGCAGCAGCGCTTCGTACTGACCGCGCACACCCCCGATCTCCGTCTCGCGCAACCGCCCCGCTCGCGCCATGCGTTCGTGTAGCGGCGTGCCCGGAATGGCCTGCAGCAAGCCGACCATCACGACCGGGATGCCCGCCTGCGCCAGGAACGCCCGGTGCTCGTCGAACACGGCAGGATCGTCCGTGTCGAAACCGACGATCATGCCTGCCCAGACCGTGATGTTGTACGACTGCAGGACACGCACGTTTTCAACCAAGTCGCCGACCACGTTCTGGCGCTTCTTCACCGACAGCAAGCTCTCCCTGCGCGGCGACTCGATACCCACGAACACACGCCGGAAGTTCGCAGCGTGCAAGAGCTCGAGCATCTCGCGATCGCGGGCCAGATTGATCGTGAACTGGCAGGTGAAGTACAGCGCGTGATCGATCTCTCGCTGAAACTCGACCAGCGCCTCCAGCAGGCGCTTCACGTGTGCGCGATTGCCGACGAAATGATCGTCGATGAAGAAAATCGAGTCCGCTCCCAACGCGAGATGTGCGCGCACCTCACGCATGACCTGCTCGAGTGACTTGGAGCGCGCCTTGCGCCCGAGCCGCGCCGGGATCTCGCAGAACTCGCATGCCATCGGACAGCCGCGCGAGGTCTCGATCGTCGCGGTCGAATAGGCGCCCGGTCGCAGCAGCTCATAGCGCGGCGGCGGTGAGTCGCGCATATCGATCAGCTCGCGCTGAACATAGCGGTGTTCGGCTTCGCCGCGCTCGAGCTGGGTGATGAAGCGGGGCCAGGTGTACTCGGCTTCCCCTTGAAACACGTGATCGACATGCCGCGCGATCTCGTCGATCGTCGAGCTCTCGACGATCGGCCCGCCGATCGCGACGCGCACGCCTCTCGCCCGAAACGCGTCGGCGATCTCGAGCACGCGCGCTTTCTGAATGAAGTAGCCGGTGATGCCCACCAGGTCGACTCCCACGGAGAGATCGATCGACTCGACGTTTTCGTCGATCAGTCTCAGCTCGTGACCGACCGGGGTGAGCGCTGCCAGGGTGGGTAGGGCCAGCGGCGGATGCGTGTAGAGCGTGCCTTCGATGTCCCGCGACAGCGAGAAGTCCCAAAGCGACGGCGGGAACTTCGGATTGATCAACAGGATCTTCATGTCGCCTCGAGCGCCAGCGCAGCAGCGCGAGTGATCTCCGCGGTCTCGAAGTAGTAAGTGCGCAGGTGCTTGTAGATCACCAAGTGATAGATCAGCTCCTCGAGTCCGCGACCTCGGCGCAGCGCCGCGGCGCCCAGCACGCGCGCCAACACCTGGCGCACGCGGAGGTCGTCGTTGCGGAGATACCAGTGCACCATGCGCGCGATGATCTTCGCGTTCTTGTAGGTGAGACCGTCCAGGACGCTCGGCGCACATCGCGTGCCGCGCGCCGACGCTTCCAGCACGCGTTGGGCGTATGCCTCGGGCTCGTAGACGCGCCTGACGAAGTCGCTGAAGCGGCGCATGAGACCATGCATGCCGAGCGAGAGCGGCGCGATGTTGCTCGCGCCCTGAGCGGAGAGCGTACCCATCGCATTCGATCCGACGACGCCCGGCAAGACGCGCAGCCGCCCCTCGCGCCGGATCCGCTCGTAGAGCGGCGCCCCCGGCATGGCCTGCAACAGGCCGATCAGCGTCGGCGTGATCCCCGTCTCCATGATGAAGCGATACTGCTCGTCGAAGGTGCTCTCGTCATCGCCGTCCAGCCCCAGGATGATGCCCGCCCAGACCGTGATGTTGTATGACTGGAAGCGCGCGATCGCCTCGCGCATGTCCATCTCGGTGTTCTGTGTCTTGTCCATCGCGCGCAGCTTGGTCAGATCCGGGGTCTCGATGCCGATGAAGACGCGTCGAAAGCTCGCTGCGTGCAGCAGGCGTAGGAGCTCCTCATCGCGCGCCACGTTCAGCGTCGTCTGCGTGTAGAAGTAGACCTGAGGCCGCAGCCGCTGCACCAAAGCTGCCAGCTCCGTCAACAACGCGCGCGCGTACTTGCGGTTGCCGGCGAAATGGTCGTCGACGAAGAACACCGAGTCGAAGCCCAACGCCGCGAGCTGCTCGACCTCTTGCAGCACGCGCTCCACCGGCTTCGAGCGCGGCCGGTTGCCATGCTTCTGCGGCACGTCGCAGAACTCGCAGCTATAGGGGCAACCTCGCGTCGCTTGCACGCAGCCGGACGAGTAACGGCTCGCCTTCAGCAGATCGAAGCGCGGGATGGGCGAATCGCGCATGTCGACGAACGCACGCTGCTCGTACTGAGCCGCGTTTTCACCAGCGGCGAACTCCGCGCAGAAGCGCGGCCAGGTGTACTCGGCTTCACCCACGAACAGCACGTCGGCGTGCTCTCGGCAGTCGTCCGGGCAATCGCTGGTGATCGGGCCGCCGATCACCACCGTCTTGCCGCGCCGGCGGAACTGGTCGGCGAGCTGAAATAGCCGATCACGCTGGCTGAAGATGCCGGTCATCGCGATCACGTCGGCATCGAGCTCGAGGTCCACGGGCTCGACGTTCTCGTCGACGATGAAGACCTCGACGTCACGCGGGGTAAGCGCGGCGACCGTGCACAGCTGCAGAGGGATGTGGGAGAAGTCGCAATCGACCAGGTCCATCGCGAACTGAAAGTTCATCGGCGCCGGCGGAATGCGTGGGTTGAGCAGGCAAACCTTCATCGCGTGCAAGAGTACTTTGCAGACTCGCGATCACGGCATGTTTCGCGCAGCCCGTATGAGCTCGCGTGACACACGGACCTACAAGAATGATCCAGCATCGACTTCTACGCCTCGCGAGCGCGTGCGAGCCGCTCGGATGCAGGGTCGTTGGCGTGAGGTGATCGCGCGGCGGTGCAAGGTGGGTCGGTTGGGGCGGTTTGACCGTGCAATCGCGCCTCACTCGAACGTGCGTGCGCATGCCGAGCGCGGCCCGGCGGGGTGGTCCCGTGGCCTGGATGTTGCTGTCTAGCAGGCAGGAGCAACGATCATGATCGAGGAAGAGAATCCTTGGCTAGCCGGTCTGCAGCAGCGCGTCGGGCCGAACGCGGATTCCGCGCGGATCGCCGATGCGGTCGTGCCGGCGTTGCGAGAGATCAGCGCCGTCTTGTGCCCCGTGATCGGTGGCCGTGGCTTCGGTGCCCTCTATTCGCGCTGCCTCCATCTCACCGGGTTGGACTACCCTTGGCTGGCTGGGGTCCGCGAACCGGTTGGGACGCCCGGAGATTTCTCCGCACTGGGACGTGCCCTCGCGCAGCAGAGCAGCGCACAGTCGATGGCCGGTGCCGTCGCGCTTCTGCAGAAGCTCAGCGAGCTGCTGAATAGCTTGATCGGAATCTCGCTCACGCGGCAACTGCTCGGGTCCGCGTGGGAACACTCGCTCGGCGGTTCGCGCGTCAAGGAGACCTTGCCATGAGCACCAAAGTAAAAATCCATCGCCTGGCCACCGGCGTCGCGGGGCTCGATGAAGTGCTCGGCGGCGGCTTGCCGGAGTTCTCGTTCAACCTGCTCGCGGGCCCGCCCGGCTGCGGCAAGACGACGCTGGCCCATCAGATGATGTTCGCGCTGGCATCGCCGGAGCGCCCCGCGCTCTATCTGACGGTGCTCGGCGAGCCGCCGCTGAAGATGCTGCGCTACCAGCAACAGTTCGACTTCTTCGACGCCGGAGAAGTCCGCAGCTCGATTCACTTCGTCAACATCACGGACAGCACCCAGACGGGGGACCTCGATCAGTTGCTGAACCGAATCGTGGCCGAGGTCGAAGAGCACCGTCCGGCGCTCGTCTTCATCGACTCCTTTCGGTCCTTGATGCTCGCGAGCAAGGCCGATGGCGGGATGTACAACGGGCTGCAGCAGTTCGTGCAGCAGCTCGGCGTGCTGATGACGACCTGGCAGGCCACGACCTTCCTGCTCGGCGAGTTCACCGAGACCGACGCCAATCCCGTGTTCACGATCGCCGACGGGCTGATCTGGTTGCGGCAGAACGTGCAGCGCAACTCCATGGTCCGCAAGATGGAGATCACGAAGATGCGCGGCCAACCGACGCTGCCCGGGCTGCACACCTTTCGCATCAGCGAGGCCGGCATCAACGTGTTCGCACCTGCACCGGCAGCCGTCCCGCCCGCCGGGCTCGCGCCCGGCACCGTCACGGCGACTCACCCACTCGGTCCGCGCTTGAAGATGGGGTTGGCGCAACTGGACGAAATGCTCGGCGGCGGCTTGCCGCGCGGATACTCGCTGCTCGTGGCCGGCCCTTCGGGATCGGGCAAGAGCATCCTCGCCGCACGCTTCCTGGCAGAGGGCGCGCGCAATGGCGAGACCGGCGTGATCGCGGCCTTCGAGCAGCATCCAAGCCAGTCGCGCGACCGCACGCTCGCCAAGTTGATCGAGCGCGGTCAAGTCGGGTTGGTGGACAGCCGCGCGCTGGATCTCTCGATCGACGAGGTCCTGCAGCTGCTGGTCGTCGAGGTCCGCCGCCTGAAGGCCACGCGCGTGGTGATCGATTCGCTCTCGGGCTTCGAGCTCGCCCTGGCCCCGACCTTCCGCCAGGACTTTCGCGAGTCGCTCGCGCGCATGGTCTCCGCGCTGGCGGCCGAAGGCGTCAGCACGTTGATGACCTCCGAGCTGGAGGACCGCTACACCGACCTGCGCTTCAGCCCGTACGGGACGGCGTTCATGACCGACGCCATCATCGTGCAGCGCTACATCGAGGTCGATAGCCGGCTGCTGCGCGTGCTGGCGGTGGTCAAGGTACGGGCGAGCCATCATTCGAACGAGCTGCGCCTGTTCAGCATCGACGACGACGGCATCACCATTGGCGACCGGCTCCACGACCAGGAAGGCCTGCTCGGCGGTCGCCCCACGGCCAAGGCCCGGGCCGAGGGCGCGGGGGATGGCCCAGCGACCAAGAGCGGGGCGAGCCAATGAGCGCCCGCCTTCTCAAGAACAGCAGCAAGGCGAAGAGCACATCGGAGCTTGCCCAGGAGGCGCGCGCCCATCTGGCCCAGGTGCATCGCGATCTGATCGAAGCAGAGGACCGCGTCGTGGCGACTCACGCCGCCGAGCTCGTGGAGGCCAACGAGCAGCTGGTGGTCTCGACGCTGCGCGCTCACGTCCACGCCGAGACGGCCACCAATGAGCTGAAGTCAGTGTCGCAGCTGGCCGCGCTCGATGCCCTGACCGGGCTGCCCAAGCGCGCGCTGCTGCGCGAACGCCTGGGGCAGGCCATCATCCATGCAAGGCGCAACGACACCTTGTTGGCGCTGCTGTTCCTGGACCTCGACAACTTCAAGCAGGTCAACGACACGCTCGGCCATGCGGTCGGCGATCAGGTGCTGATGCAGGTCGCCCATTGCCTGGTGTCCGCGATGCGCGCAGGAGATACGGTCAGCCGCCACGGAGGCGACGAGTTCTTGATCTTGCTCGCCGAGGTGACACACGCGAGCGATGCCAGTCTCGTCGCTGACAAGGTGCTGGCGACACTCGCCCCGGCCGGCGAGGTTGGAGACCATGTCTTTGCCCTGAGCGCGAGCATCGGCATCAGCATCTACCCCGCCAACGGCGATGACCCCGACGTGCTGATCGATCGCGCGGACACCGCGATGTACTTCGCGAAGAAAAACCGGATCGGTAAGTTCGTCTACCAGACGTTCGCCTGAGCTGCCCAGCGGTTACGGCACGAACGATGCATGGGTAGGCAGCATGGACGCGGGCCATTCAGCAGTCATCGATGGGGTTCGCCTGCATTGGGCCGAGTGCGGCACAACTACCGACCGAAACCCGCTCGTTCTCCTGCACGGCCTCAACGACTCGCACCTGACGTGGAAGCGGCTCGCCCCTTTGCTGGCGGGCAATCGTCGGGTGCTGATGCCGGATGCTCCCGGCAGTGGCCTGTCGGAGCGGCCGGACGCGAGCTATGAGCTAGCCTGGCACGCGCATGTGATCGCGCGCTGGCTCGAGACCCTCGGTCTGAGCGAGGTCGACATCATCGGGCACTCGTTCGGCGGCGGCGTGGCGCAAATGATGTTGCTCGAGCCCAAGCTGACGATTCGCCGGCTCGGCCTCGTCGCTTCGGGCGGTATTGGGCCGCGCGTGGCGTTCTGGTTGCGCCTGGCAGCGCTGCCCGGCGTCGTCGAGCATTTTGGACAGCCTTTCATGGCCGTCGTTACGCGCTTTGCGCTACGCGCGGCCGGCGCCGGCATCCCCGAGCAGGACATCGAAGCGCTGAGCATGATGAACGCCGAGCTCGGCACGGCGCGCGCGTTCGCGCGCACGGTGCAGGACGTCATCAGCTGGCGCGGCCAGAGCCGACACTTCCTACACCGCGCACACGAGATCGCGAAGCTCCCGGCGATCACGTTGTTCTGGGGCGACAATGATCTGATCACCCCCATCGAGGACGCGCTCGCGTTCGCCCGCAAGGTCGAAGGCGTCGGCTTCGAGCGTTTCGCAGGCGGCGGACATTACTTGCACCATGACAACACCGCAGAGCTCGCGCTCAAGTTGTGCGAGTTTCTGGACACTCCTCAGGGTCGCCTCGTGCAGTTACCGGTGAGCGCGGCGAAGCTCGCGTTGGCAGCGCGAGCGCGGCAAACCTTGGCGGACCTGCTCGGCACTTGGGTCCCAGCGCGCGAGACACGAATGCCTGGGCTGCCGGGCCAGTGCGCCGAGAACGCCGCGCGCTAGCGTTGGGCCGACGAGCTGGCCGAGAGGCAATCCTCGAGCACGGCGTTCAGCTCCTTCGTCGAGAATGGCTTGCGCAGGATTGCGACATCCTCGTGTACGGATGCCTGCAGATCCCGTGTAGTCGTGAGGCTGCCGGTCATGAAAACGATGCGCTTGGCCTGCGCCTCGCAATCAGCAGCTCGCAGCGATTGATAGACCTCGTAGCCGCCCATCTCGGGCATACGCAGGTCACAGAAGATGACGTCGAATTTCTCGGTCGCGCACAGCTCGAGTGCAGCTCGCCCGGTCGAGACGGTCCGGACGTGGTGCTGGCCGCCGAGCAGCAACATGAACGATTCGGCGATCCTCGGCTCGTCGTCGACCACCAAGATCTCCCTGCGCGAGGCCGTCGCATGGCCGCCCGCACGTCGTCGTTCGTCGGGCTCGGGCGCGAGCCGCGCCTTGGCAACGCCAGCGCTGGTCGCGGCGGGCAGCCAGATGCTGAACGTGGTGCCGTGACCGGACACGCTCTCGACCGAGATCCGCCCTCCGAGCTGCGTGATGATCCCGTGGCAGATCGCCAACCCGAGGCCGGTGCCCTCGCCCATGCGCTTGGTGGTGAAGAATGGCTCGAAGACGTGCTCGAGGTCCTTGGCCGCCATTCCCGAGCCCGTGTCGCGAATCTCCACCACGACGCCGCCGTCCGCACCCGTGCGCGTGCGCAACCCGATCTCGTTGCTCCCGCCGTGACCTTGGCCGATCGATTGCGCGGCGTTCACGAGTAGATTGAGGAAGACCTGCGACAGTCGGCCCGCGTTGGCCATGACTCGGGGGACGTGCCCGTAGTCCACGACCAAGCGAGCCCGATGGCTGATTTCATTGCTGGCGAGCTGTACGCAAGACTTCAGCAACTCGCGCACGTCGATGGCATCGACGGAGTGCACATCGTGAGACGACAAGACCCGCAGGTCTTCGACGATCAACCGAATGCGCTCCGCGCCCTCCTGCGCCACGTCGATCATGTGCCCGAGCTTGGGATGCTCTTCGGGCAGCTTGTTCAACAGAGCGGCTGCGAGCTCGAGCGACGACTTGACGTAGGCCAGCGGGTTGTTGATCTCGTGCCCAACGCCCGCCGCGAGTTGACCGATGGCAGCCAAGCGCTCGGCCACGACGAGCTGCGCTCGTAGTGCTTTGACCGAGGTGACGTCGTTTCCGGTCGCGATCACGTAGGAGACCGGTGTGGCTTTCCCCGCAACCGTGGCGAGTGACCAGGTGACATGGCGTTGCACTCCATTGGGCGCAACGAATGCGCCTTCCCAAACCGGGGAGCTCCTCTGCGCCACAGCAGCGCTCAAGCACTCACGAGCTAGAGCGCGCTGCTCGGGAGAAGTGGCAAAGACCTCCCAGAGCTCGCGTCCTGTAGCAGCGCCGGAGTCGTCGAGCAGCGCGCTGCAGCCGCGGTTGAGCTGAACGATCCTTCCGCGCAGATCGAGCACCGCCATCAGGCCCGCAGCGTCGAGGATTGTAGCCGCAAACGCGTCTGCCTCGAGCGCGGGGCTCGAACGAGGGCTGTCGCCCAGCTCGGTGATCGTCGTCAAAGACTCGCTCGATCCGTCGCGCGCACGAATGCTCTCGAGCCGGACCTCACGCCGAGCGTCTCCGATGTCGAGCGCCAGGTACGAGGTCACATTGCTGTCGGCGCCGGCGAGCGACCGCCGGTGTTGCTCAAACGTCGTGACATCGTCCGTGTTGACCCAGCGTGAGATGCGACGTCCGACTGCAGCTTCGCGCGTCGATGCGAGCAGCGCGAGAGCGGCGTCGTTCGCATCGAGTATGGTGGAATCCTCCGCAAGACGGAGGTGGGGGGTGGGAACGCGATCGTAGAGCTCACGGAGCTTCGCGTGTGACTGCTCGAGCTCGAGCTGAATGTCGCGCAACGAAGCGTTCTGAAGCTCGAGCTCGATCTCGTGCAAGCGCAGCTCGCGGAGCAGCGTGTCGAGATCTTCCGGCGCGGCGCCTGGGCCAAACTGCCCGGCCGGATAGTCCGGCAGCAGCGCTTCGGCCCGGCTGCGTAAGGCGTGAATAGACGTTTCGACCCGCGGCATGTGTTCGCACCCCCTTGCACAGCGCCGCATGCTCCTCAGCGCTGCACCTACTGTGGCGCCCTCACATACCTTCGTCTAGAGACCTATTTAGGGCGTGCGTGTCCGGCCGTGCCGCAGCTGCTTGCGGCTCAGCAAGCGCGGCCCGGCGCGGTCATGCCGATGGCGTCGGCTGTCGGGGTAGATCGACCGTGAAGACGCAACCGGCGCCCGACTGGTTGAGCACGTGGATCTCTGCGTCGTTGAGCCGCGCGCCGCTGAGGCAGATCGCGAGCCCGAGGCCCAACCCCGTTCGATCGGAGCCTCTCCGCTCGAAGGAACGAAACAGCTCTTCCGTTTTGCCCGCCGGGAGCCCCCCGCATTGATCTTCGACGTCGATCAGCACGCGTTCAGCGGTCGCGTTGACGCGCAACGAAACTTGTCCGCCGGCTCGCGTGAACTTGAAAGCGTTCTGCAACAGGTTCGCCACCATCGACGAGAGGATTGGTCGATCGGCCAGTACGACCACGTCGTTCGCGACCGAGGTGACCGAAAAGTGGAGACCGCGAGCGTTCGCATCCATCGTGGCCGCGACCTCGACGTCCTCGATGAAGTCACGAACGACCACCGCTTCTCGGTGATGGACGCCTGCGCCGAGACGGACCTCTGCGAGCTCGCGATCGATCAGCGCGCGGAGCCCCTCGAGGCTGCGAGCGAGCACCGCGCCGGTGCTCCCGCTGATGCCGACTTTTCCCTTCTTGAGCACGTCGTAAGCCAAAGACCCGCTGGTCAGCAGGTTGCGTAGCTCATGTGCCAGGCGGCCCAGCCGTTCGGTTCCTTCGTGCTCGCGCAACTTGCCGTACTCGGTCACCGCTTCTGCGATGGCGTCGTCCAGACACAGGTTGAGCATTTGAAATTCTCCGGTCGTAATCGGCGCCGCCTTCTCGACGGCCAGCTCGGTGATCGACACCTGCGCCGAGACGTACTTCTGCGAGCTCGCTATCGATCAGCGCGCGGAGCACTTCTAGGCTACGGGCGAGCACCCCGCCGGTGCTACCGCCGATGCCGAC
>Ga0190265_10001119_pt1 | contig 17492 bp, 15 predicted proteins | sample Popmic124T_FD_133135 | JGI IMG/M metagenome (GOLD analysis project Ga0190265, IMG submission 133135) | Populus adjacent soil microbial communities from riparian zone of Indian Creek, Utah, USA - 124 T | ecosystem: Environmental > Terrestrial > Soil > Riparian zone | place: USA: Utah | collected...
AGGCGGGCCGCCCGCTCTTCGACGGCGGGATAGAGAATCGGCTGGACGTTGATCTCGCGGCCGAACATCGCCCGCGACAGCCGCAGGCAATGAACGGAGTCCCCCAGGATCACCGGCACGATCGGAGAGTCTTTGCTGAGGCCGGTGTTCAATCCCCGCGACCGAGCCAGCGTCAGGAACAGTCGGGCCCGCTCATGCAGCCGGGTCACCCGCTCGGGCTCGTCCGTCAGCAGCCGGATCGCCGCCAGGGCGGCGGCGGCGTTGGCGGGCGAGATCCCGACGCTGTACACGAAGCCCGGCGCGGTGTACTTCAGGTACTCGACCACCGCCCGACACCCGGCGATGTATCCGCCGCAGCTGCCGAACGACTTGCTCAGGGTGCCCATCCAGAGGTCGACGTCCTGGGGATCCACGCCGAAGTACTCGCCGATGCCGCGTCCGTGGGGTCCCAGGACGCCGGCGGAGTGGGCCTCGTCGACCAGGAGGAAGGCCTTGTGGCGCTTCTTCACCTCGATGAAGCGCGGCAGGTCCGGGATATCGCCATCCGTGCTGTAGACGCCCTCGATCGCCACCAGCACGCGGCGATAGTCACCGCGCAAGTCGGCCAGTAGCTTGTCCACCACCTGCCAGTTGTTGTGGGGGAACGGACGCCGATGCGCGCCGGACAGGATGCAGCCCTGGACGATGCTGTTGTGCGCCAGCGCGTCGTGCAGGATCAGGTCGCCCGCCCCGAACAGGTGGCCCACCGTGGTTTCATTCGTCGAGTGCCCGCCGACGAAGACGATCGCGTCCTCGGCGCCGATGAAGACGGCAATCGCCCGCTCCAGCTCGCCGTGCAGCGCCTTCTCCCCGGACACCAGGCGGCTGGCCGACACCGAGGTCCCATAGCGATCGATCGCGGCCTTGGCGGCGGCGGCCACCACCGGGTCGCCCGACATGCCCACGTAGTTGTAGCTGGAGAAATTGATCATGGCCCGACCGTCGATCACGGTCGTGTCGTTGGAGACCCGCTCGTGGACCTTGAAGAACGGGTTGCCCAGGCCTGTCGATTCGAGCATCTCGAGGTTCTCGGTCAGCTTGATGTAGTCCGGATACCGATCGAATCGATAGTCTTCCGGTGGAATCTCGGCCGCCCGCGACGCCCCGCGGAGGTCGCGGCCGTTCACCAGGTGCTTCTGCACCGCATCGATGACTTCGCGGCAGGTGTACATCTCGGCGACGACCATGTCCGGGAATCGGCCGCCGAAATGGTCCTCCAGCGCCGCGACGATCTCCAGTCGCTCCAGCGAGTCCAGCCCCAGCTCCGCGATCGACGAGTCCAGCTCGAGCCCGACCGTCCGGTCCTTGCCGATCGACCGCACCACGTCCAGCACGATCTCGGCCGTCGCGTCGAGGGTTTGCCAGCGGGCTGCCGCGCGGCGACTGGTCGAAGGCGATGGGGCCCGAACCACCTCCGGCCGTTTCTGCTCCCGGGGCGGAGCGGAGGCGGCGGCCGGCCCGTCACCCCCGGCCCGATGCCACTCGGCGACCACGTCCAGGCTTCGGTTCAGGAACGCCTCCCGGCAGAGGTGGCGCTGGATCTTGCCGCTGGAGGTCTTGGGGATGCTCCCGGTGCGCACGAGCAGGATCGAGTCGACCACGAGTTCATGCTCTCTGCCCACGTCGCGGCGGATCGCCTCGATCAGCTGGTCGGTCTCCGCTCGCTGGTGCCGTTCCAGCTCCAGGATGATCGCCAGCGTCGGATCGGGACCCTCTTCCACCGTGAACGCGGCGCCCGAGCCGGCTCGCACGCCGGGGTGGCTCCTGGCCGCCGTGGCTTCGATGTCTTCCGGGTAGTGGTTGCGTCCGTGAATGATCACCAGATCCTTCAGCCGTCCGGTGACGAACAGCTCGCCGTCGTGCGTGAAGCCCAGGTCGCCGGTGCGCAGGAATGGACCTTCGTCCGTGTCTTGCAGGTACGCACGGAACGTCCGCTCCGTTTCGTCGGCTCGCTGCCAGTACCCCTGCGCGACGCTTGGCCCCGCCACCCAGACTTCGCCGACCCGGCCGGACGGCAGGCGGGTCAAGTGGTTTGCGTCGGCTATGACGATCTGCTGGTCGGGCATCGTCTGTCCGCAACCGACCAGGGCCCGGGCCCCGCCCTCGCCGGATGTTCCCGGCACGACGCGGTCGGCCTCGAGCGACGTGCCGTCGAACCAGCGGACGAGAGGTGGGGCGGTCTTGTATCCGCCTGCCACCAGCAGCGTCGCCTCGGCCAAACCGTAACAGGGGTAGAACGCCTCGGGCCGGAAACCACAAGGCGCAAACGTTTCCGCGAACTCCTCGAGAGTTTCCGCCCGCACCGGCTCGCCCCCGCAAAAGGCCACGCTCCAGCTGCTCAGGTCCAGCGTGGCCCGCTGACTGGGCGTGATCTTGCGAATGCAGAGGTCGAAGGCGAAATTGGGGCCCCCGCTCGTGGTCCCACGATAGCGGGATATGGCCTGAAGCCAGCGAAACGGCTTTTGAAGAAAAGCCACCGGCGACATCAGGACGTTCGGGCGACCCACGTACAGCGGCTGGAGAATGCCGCCCACCAACCCCATATCGTGATAGCTCGGCAGCCAGAACACGCCGGAGCATGACCGCGTATGCTCGAAGGCATACCGGATCACCTCCGAGTTGTGCAACAGGTTCGCATGGCTCAGCACTACCCCTTTAGGGGTCCCCGTCGAGCCCGAGGTGTACTGAAGGAAGGCCAGCGTATCGCCGGCGATCGGAGGGCGCTGCCACTGCCCCTCGTACCCGTGGTCGGCCGCATGCGCGGGCCCATCGGTGGAGAGCCAGCGAAGGTCTTTCAGATCCGACGTCTGGTCGATCAGCGGCTTGACTCGCTCCAGGACCGCATCGGTGGTCAGCGCCACCGTCGCGCCGGCATCGGCGGCAATCGCCTGGAGGCCGGACGGAGCACGGTTCATCCTCGGCGGATACGCCGGCACCGCGACCACTCCGGCATAGTGGCAGCCGAAGAACGCCGCGATGAAATCCAGTCCGGGCGGGTAGAGGAGGAGGGCCCGCTGACCCCGGAGGCCCTGCGACGCCAACCAGGCTCCGATGGCCCGGGCCTGCCGGTCGAGCTCGCCGTAGGTCAGATGGACTTCCTCGAACTCTCCGTCGACCAGAAAGGTATACGCCCGGTCGTCCGCTTGGTATTCCGCCCGATGGCGGAGGAGATCAACCAGGGTGGTCGGTCCCGCGGACGGATCGAAGAACCGGGACCGGGGATGCACGGCGAAGCTAGCTCTGGGAACCGGGCACGACGGGGAGGACGAGGACGGTGGAGATCGTTCGCACCCGGCATGCCCGGATCGCAGGCTCTCGAATCTGACGGTTTGTTCTCGGCATCCTCGCGACGGGCACTCGGTTGGGCGGACCGGCCGAAAGAAGCACTGATTCGCCCTTGTGCGATTCAAAATACTGTACCACGCGCCGGAGGCCACTTGGAGACGCCATTCGGTGCACGATCGAGGACGCTTTCCGAGGCCCCTCCCGCCGGGCAACCAATGGAAAGTGCTAGGATGAATCATCCGGCGGAGGTCAGCATGGCGGGCTCGGTCCCTGTCTCGATACGCCCCATCGCACTCGGGAACAAAAAGCAGCTCAAGATCTTCATCAAGTTCCCGTGGAGAATTTACCAGGGTAACTCTTACTGGGTGCCGCCCCTGATCCTCGACCAGCTTCGATTCTTCACCCCCGGCAAGAACCCGTATTTTTCCCACTCCAGCGCGCAGCTCTTCATGGCGTTTCGAGGCGATGAGCCGGTGGGGAGAATCTCGGCCCATGAGAACAATCAGCACATCCGCGTCCACAACGACGGAGCGGGGTTCTTCGGGTTCTTCGAATGTATCGATGACCAGGCGGTCGCCGATGCGCTATTCGATGTGGCCTCGACCTGGCTGGGGGAGCGGGGACTCAAGACCCTGAGGGGACCCGTCAGCTTTTCCGTAAATCATGAAGTCGGATTGCTCCTCGATGCCTTCGACGAGCCGCCCCTCATCCGGATGACCTACAATCCCCCGTACTACGCCGGGCTGATGGAAAGATACGGCCTGCGGAAGATCCAGGACCTGTACGCGTATGTCATGTTCGAGAGCGCGGAGTTTCCGGAGCGGTTGCGCCGCATTTCCGATCTTGTTCTCGAGGACCGCAAGCTCGTCGTCCGGACGGTGGAGCTACGAGATTTCAAGAATGAGATGGAGCGGATCAAGAAGATATACGCGGAGGCCTGGTCCGAGAACTGGGGTGCCGTCCCGCTCACGGACGAAGAGTTCGACCGTATCGTCAGCGAGTTCCGATTGATCTACGACCGGGATCTGTTCTTCATCGCCGAGTACGACGGCGAGCCGGCCGGTATGTCGCTGGTGCTTCCCGATATGAACCAGGCTCTGAAGAAAGCGGACGGCCGGCTGTTCCCCCTGGGTCTACTGAAGATCCTCTGGCATCGGCGGAAGATCGACGCCTGGCGCATGCCCGTCCTTGGGGTTCGGCAAGGACACCGGCTGAAAGGCATCGAGGTCGTCTTCTGCTGTCGTACCTACGACGTCGCCAAGAAAAACAGGAACTACGGGAAGGGCGAGCTGTCCTGGGTACTCGAGAGCAATACGGCAACCCATGCCGTGCTGAAACGACTGGGCGCGCGGAGGTCGAAGACCTACCGAATTTACGAGAAGCCGCTTGCGTAGCGAGGTCGTGTGCGGGTTCTGGTGACCGGCGGGACCGGATTCATCGGGAGCCACCTCGTGGAGGCGCTACTCGCAAAGGGCCACGAGGTCCGCTGTCTGGTCAGGGATACCCGGCGGCTCGGCTGGATCTCGGGGCTTCCGTCGGTGACGCTTGTCCAGGGGGACCTGAACGAGCCGCGTTCTCTCCTCGAGGGCCTCCGTGGAACGGACCAGGTCTACCACGTGGCCGGACTGACGCGGGCCTGCGCGGCGCGGGAGTTTTTCCGGGTCAATGGGGAGGGAACGCGCCAGCTGGTCCATGCCTGCCTGGAGACACCGAAGGGACCACGCCGCCTCGTCCACCTGAGTAGCCTGGCCGCGGTCGGCCCCATGCCGATGGCCACGCCGTGCGCCGAGGACGTCTCGCTACTTCCGGTTTCCTCCTATGGGCGGAGCAAGCTGGAGGGGGAGGCGGCCGTTCTCGGTGCCCGGGATCGCCTGCACGTCACCGTGCTGCGTCCCTCCGTCGTGTACGGTCCCCGAGACCGCGGCGTCCTGGAGGTCGCCCGGTGGGTGGCCCGCGGTCTTCTGCCTATGCCGGCCGGGCCGTCGCGGATTTTCAGCGTCTGCTACGTTCAGGACCTGGTGACCGCCCTCCTGGCCGCGGGCGAGGCCAAGGTCCCCTCGGGCGAAATCTTCCACGTGGCCGGCGAGGGGGCCTTCACGTGGGAGCAGGCGGGCCAGGCCCTCGGCGAGGCCCTGGGAGTCCACCCCACCCCGCTGCGGATCCCCCTGCCTATTCTCCTCGCCTTGGCCACGGGCGCGGACGCGTGGGGGTGGTGCACAGGACGACCGCAGTATTTGTCGCGAGGAAAGGTGCGGGACGCGGCCGGGCACTGGCTCTGCGACACGGGCAAGGCGCGACGGCAGCTAGGTGTCGTCCTCGGCGTCGGATTGACGGAGGGGGCGGCGGTGACGGTGAAGTGGTATCGAGAGGCGGGCTGGCTCCATTGAGAAAGCGGATCCTCTTCATTTGCGGCTCGATGAATCAGACCACCCAGATGCACCAGATCGCCCAGCACCTCCCCGAGTACGACCATTCCTTCCCGCCCTACTACTGCGAGCGAAGGCTATCGCGACTTCTTCATCCGAACGAGAACGTCAAGTGCGCCTCGCGAGAGATCCACCGGCACGCGCCGGGAGCCCTGGTGTTCACCATCGGCAGCGCGGAAGAGATGATCGCGAACTGCGATCTCCTGCTCACCCGATTCTCGTCGACCGCCTTCGTCGGCCTGGCCCCCGCGAGGTGAGGTAGAGTGCCTGTTGGTGGTGATGAGGTGAGTGCGAACGGTCGACGCGATGGCACGCGCCGCGTGGTGGTGACCGGCATGGGGGTGGTGACTCCCATCGGAGAGACCCCGGCCGAGTTCAGCGCCTCGCTCCGGGCGGGCCGTTCCGCCATCGCGCACTGGAAGCACATGGACGAACGCACGCGGTCCAAGATCGGCGGCGACATGTGTGAGTTCGACCTGGGCGCGCACTTCGAGCGGGTCGGGGGGGGATATCCTCCGGCCCTGATCAAGCACGCGCGCAAGGTCCTGCGCGCCACCCCCCTGACCGGGCGGCTGGCCGGCGCCGCGGCACTCCAGGCCTATCTCGACGCCGGTCTGCACGATACCGAACTCGATCCCGAGCGCGTCGGGCACGTGGGCGGCGGCAACAATCTGAACAACAATTACTTCGTGGAGAACGTCCGCGTCTTCGACCAGGACCCGGACTCCATCGATCCCCACCTGGGGATGGTGTTCTGGGACACCGACGTGCTCGGCAAGGTCGGGGAGCTGTTGACCATCAAGGGCCCCAATTTCATGGTCGGCAATGCCTGCGCGAGCGGCAACGCGGCGCTCCTGTGCGCGGTGGACCTCCTGCGCGCGGGCCGCGTGGATACCGTGGTGGTCTCGGCGGCGACGCAGGAGCTGGATCCGGTTGCGCTGCAGGGGTGGGCGCTGATGGATGCGCTCGTGTGGCAATCGTTCGCCGACGCCCCCACCCAGGCCAGCCGGCCCTTCGACGCGCGGCGCCAGGGATTCGTGCCCGGCGAGGGCGCGGGGGCGGTCATCCTCGAGACCCTTGCCGGCGCGCGGGCGCGCGACGCGCGGATCCATGCCGAGCTGCTGGGCGGCGTGCTGACCTGTGATGCGACGCGGCTGCCCAAGCCGGTGGTCGAGGGCCAGGTGCGGGTGATGCGCGGCGCCCTGCGCGATGCCGGCGTCACCCCGGAGCAGGTCAATTACATCAATGCCCACGGCACCTCGACGGTCCTCGCGGATGCCGCCGAGGTCGAGGCCATCAAGCAGGTCTTCGGCGATCACGCTTACCGCATCCCCATCAACGCGACCAAATCGATGCTCGGGCACTGTCTGACCGCGGCGGGTCTGGTCGAGCTGGTGGCCCTGCTCGTGCAGATGCAGGACGGGTACCTGCACCCCACCATCAACCTCGACGAGCCGGAGCCCGGGTTCGGTCTGGACTTCGTCCCCCATAAGGCCCGCCGGTACGCCATCGAGATCGCCATGTCGAATTCCTTCGGCTTCGGCGGGCTCAACGCCTGCGTGGTCGTGGGCCGAGCCCCATCGGAGCCATGACCACCGAGCCCGAACACGCCATCGTCGTCGAGCACCTGACGAAGCGTTACGGGGATCTGCTGGCGGTCAACGACATCTCGTTTCACGTCAGGACCGGCGAAGTGTTCGCGTTCCTGGGCCCCAACGGCGCCGGCAAGAGCACCACCGTGGAGATCATCGAGACCATCCGCACCCCCACCTCCGGGAGCGTGTGCCTGCTCGACATGGACGTGACGACGCGGAAGCACGACATCGTCCAGCGCATCGGCGTCCTCCCGCAGGGGTTCAGCTCGTTCGACAAGCTGACGGTCCGGGAGACCATCCAGTACTACGCACGGCTCTTCGGCTCCCGGACCACCGACATCGACGGGCTGATCGAGCTGGCGAACCTCAAGGACAAGGTCAACGAGCAGTTCAGGACTCTCTCGGGGGGCTTGAAGCAGCGCCTCGGCATCGCCATCGCGCTCGTGAACGACCCCGAGGTCGTGTTCCTCGACGAGCCGACCACCGGGCTCGACCCGCGCGCCCGGCGCGAGGTGTGGAAAGTCCTCCTGAGCCTGAAGAAGAACGGGAAGACGGTCTTTCTCACCACGCACTACATGGAGGAGGCCGAGCTCCTGGCCGACACCGTCGCGATCATCTCGAAGGGAAAGATCATCGCGCTGGGCACTCCCGACGAGCTCATCGAGCGCAACGCGAACTACCTGGTCCTCACCCTGAAGGCCGTCGACGGGACCCCCTTCGAGGTCATCCAGAAGATGGGCTTCGAGCCGGTCCCTGAGAATCACAAGCACATCAAGGTCCGGGTGGAGCACGCGGACGACATCCGGAAGATCCTCAACGCGCTAACGGACGCGGGGGCGGCACCCCTCAGCCTGGACGTGCGCCGGCCCAATCTCGAAGCGGTCTTCCTGAAGCTCACCGGCGAAGCGCTCCGCGACGATTCCCTCGAGGGGATGCCGGAGTGAGCCGGCGCGTCATCGGCGCCAATCTCGTGGTGAGCCTCAAGACGTTCTCCCGTGAGAAGTCGGTGATGTTCTTCACCATCGCGTTTCCGATCATCCTGATCCTCGTGTTCGGTACGATCTTCCTGAAACAGGACAATCCGAGCTTCGATCTCCACGTGCAGGACCTCGACCAGACGAATTCGTCCGCCCAGCTCCTCAAGACCCTCGAGCTCAACGGGAAGCTCAAGATCATCCCCGTCGACCCCGCCATCGATGCCACGCAGTACGCCAAGGACCAGAAGGCGAACCTCGTCCTCATGATTCCCAAGGGCTACGAGAAGGCGCTCGTACGGAGGCTGGGGCTGGTCGGTGGGATACCCAGTGCGGCACTCCGCGACCCGAACGCGTCGGTGACGGTCACGTATATCTACGACGCCAGCTCGAGCACGACCTCCGCGAAGATCCAGCTCCTCCAGTCCGCCTTCGCGGTGGTCAACCAGACGATGTCCGGGCAGCCCCGCTTCATCAGGGCGGCCGAGACCTCGATGCTCACGAGGAAGTTCCGGTTCATCGACTTCTTCGTCCCCGGCATCATCGCGATGGCGGTGATGACGTCGAGCCTGTCCGGCGCGGTCAACATGAACGCGGAGCTCCGGCAGAAGGGCGTCATCCGGAAGCTCTCCACCACCCCCATCACCCGGACGGACTGGATCCTGTCGAACATCCTGTACCAGTTCCTGATCGCGGTCATCTCCACGCTGGCGATCCTCGTGGTGAGCTACACGGTGTTCAGCGTTCGCCTCCAGGTCAATGCGTGGCTTTTGGTGCTCATCGTGCTCGAGGTCTTCGCGTTCGGCGGAATCGGGATGATACTCGCCCGTGTCGCGAAGGAGGCGGAGAGCGCGACGGCGGCGGCCAACTTCATCATGTTTCCGATGATGTTCCTCTCGGGGAGCTTCTTCCCCCTCGAGCTGATGCCGGGCTTCCTGCAGACGATCGCGAAGATCCTGCCGCTCTACTACGTGAACGAGGGGCTCCGGGCAGCCATGGTATCGGTCGACCACACCGCGGCGCTGCGTTACGCCGCGATGATCGGGGTGTTCGCGATCGTGGTCTTTGTCCTGGGCGTCAACACCACGAAATGGGACGAGGACCCCGCTTGACTGGCCGGGGACCCAGGCGGTAGGATTCGTCATTCCACGAGGGACGATGTCCGACGCTCTGGCGGGGAAGATCGCGATGGTCACCGGGGCGTCTCGGGGCATCGGTCGTGCAGTCGCGCACAAGCTGGCCGCGGCGGGCTGCGACGTGGCCGTCAATTACTACAATAGCCACGACGAGGCCGAGGCCATCTGCGCGGCCATGCGGACCGAGGGGCGAAAGGCCTGCGCGATCCAAGGAAACGTCGGGAATCCCGAGAGCGTGGGGGAGCTCTTCACCGAATTCCGCCAGCACTTCGACCGCCTCGACATCCTCGTGAGCAATGCGGCCACCGGCGTGCTCAAGCCCGTGCTCGAGATGTCACTCAAGCACTGGCGCTGGTGTCAGGAGACCAACGCCCTGGCGCTAGCCCTGCTGGCCCAGCATGCCGTCCCGCTCATGCCCGCGGGTGGCCGGATCGTCGCCATGTCGAGCCTCGGCGCCAACCGGGCCATGCCGGGGTACGGTTTCGTCGGAGCGTCCAAGGCCGCGCTGGAGTCTCTGGTGCGCACCTTGGCTCTGGAGCTGGGACCGCGCGGCATCCGGGTGAACGCCGTGAGCGCGGGCGTCGTGGATACCGACGCCCTGCGTTCCTTTCCCAACCGGGAATCCTTGCTGGCCTCGTTTGCGGAGCGCGCGCCGGCGGGGACGGTTCTTACCCCGGAGGATGTTGCGGGGGCGGTCTATCTCCTCTGCCTGCCGGAGGCCGCGATGGTGACCGGACACACGCTGGTCGTGGACGGCGGCTTCTGCATCGCCGGCTGAGGCGGGGGTGCTGACGGATTCCGGGCTGGCGGGCAAGGTGGTGATCGTGACGGGAGGCAGCCGCGGCATCGGGCGCGCCGTCGTCGAGATGTTCTCCGCGGAGGAGGCGGACGTGACCTTTCTCTTCCGCGAGAACACCGCGGCGGCGGCCGAGGTGATCACGACCGGGCGGGCCGCCGGCCGGCCGATCACGGCCGAGCAGGTGGATGTCCGCGACGCCCAAGGCTGCACCGAGGCGGTGGAGCGGGTGGCGGAGCGGTGTGGGCGCATCGACGTGCTGGTCAACAACGCGGGGCTGGTCCGCGACAGCCTCCTGGGCTCCCTCGGCGAGGACGACGTGCGGACGGTGCTCGAGACCAATGTCGGGGGGGTCTTCAACGTGACCCGCGCGGTGGTCCCACACATGATCGCCCGCCGCGCGGGCAAGATCATCAACATCAGCTCGGTGGCCGGCGAAAAGGGGGGGCAGGGTCAAACCAACTATGCCGCCAGCAAGGGCGCGATCAATGCTTTCACCCGCGCCCTGGCGGTCGAGCTGGCGCCGCGCCGGATCACGGTGAACACCGTGGCCCCGGGCGTCATCGAAACCGACATGTCGAAGGCCATCCGCGACCGGATCGGTGAGGAGGTCAAATCGCGCATTCTGCTGCGGCGGTTCGGCACGGCGGCGGAGGTCGCTTACGCCGTCTGGTTTCTCGCCTCCCGGTTTGCCGATTACATCACCGGCGAGGTCCTCCACGTCGATGGCGGCTTCAAGATGGAGTGAGCGGAAAAATGACCACAGCGGAAATCACTCGGGAGGAAATCTCGGCGGTCTATCCGAAGGTCGCCCAGATCATGGCGGACGCGCTGGGCTGTGACGTCGAGCAGGTGGGACTCAGCGTGCCCCTCATCGAGGGCCTGAATGCGGAATCGATCGATTTCCTGGATATCGTCTTCAACCTCGAACGGGCCTTCAAGCTGAAGATCCCCCGCGGCAAGATCGTGGAGGATGCGCGGGGAGACCTCCCGGAGACGGCGTTCGAGGAGAAGGGCCATCTGACCGACGCCGGCCTGAAGCGCCTGCGGGAGTATCTCAGTGAGGTCCCCGCCGACCGCTTTCGCTCGCCGATGAGGGTGGCGGACATCCCGAAGCTCTTCACCCCGGAGACGTTTTGCAAGATCGTCGCGCGCGGGCTTCGGGCCGGGCCGGGCGCGCCGAAGCCTGATGCCTGACCGTTTCAGCGCCTTCTCCTTTGTGGATCGGATCACGGCGCTGGAAGATGGTCGGCGGGCCCGGGGACACTTCGCCATCCCCGCGGGACTTCCGGCGTTCTCGACCTGCCTCGTGGCGGAGGCGGTCGGACAGCTGGCCGCCTGGGTCGCCATGGCCCAGGCCGATTTCCAGCGGCGACCCGTGGCGGCCTTGTCCGGGGAGACGCGCATCGTCGGGGAGGCGGCGCCGGGAGAGATCCTCGACCTCGGGGTGGAGATCGAAAGCTGCGATGCGGACGCCGTCGTCTACGGAGGGTGGGCGCGTGTCGCCGACACGCCGGTCCTGGAGCTGCGCTGGTGCGTGGGGCCGATGCTACCCCTGGTGGACTTCGATGCCCCGGAGGCGCTGCGGGGAGATTTCGAGACGCTGTGCGGACCGGGCAAGCCGCCCAGCCGTTTTCCGGGTATCACGGCGCCGGATCTCGCGCTGATCGACCGCATCCCCGGCCAGCGGCTGCGCGCCGCCCTGAACGTCCCCGTATCCGCGCCCTTTTTCGGCGACCACTTCCCGCGGCGCCCCGTCTTTCCGGCCACGCTCCTGCTCGACGCCCAGATCCGGCTGGCGGTGCGGCTCGCGGGCGAGACACTGCCTCCAGGCCAACGGCTCCGGCCCGCCCGCGTGGCCGATGTGAAGATGCGCTCGTTCATTCTCCCCGGTCAGGCGGTGGAGATCGAAACCGTGATGCGGTCGGCGACAGACGGGGCGGCCGAGCTGACCCTCGCCGCGACGGTGGAAGGGAAACGCGTCGCCACCGGCCGGATGGAGATCGTCTCGCGAGGGTCAGGATGACGGGGAAACCGCGCCGGGTCGCCATCACCGGGTTGGGCCTCGTGACCCCGCTGGGGAACGACGTCGCCGCCACCTGGGACGCCCTCCTGGCGGGCCACAGCGGCGTGGCGCCGATCACCCATTTCGACGCCAGCGGTTTTCCAGTGCGCATCGCGGCCGAGGTGAAAGAGTTCGACCCCCGCCACGCGATCGAAGACCGCAAGCTCCTCAAGTACGCCAACCGCTCCCACGTTTTGGCCCTCGCCGCGGCCGAGGAGGCTCTGCGCGATGCCGGGATCCGGCCGGAGGTCAGCGACGCGACGCGCTGGGCCTGCGTGGTGGGAACCGGCAAGACGGGCCTCGGGTTCGGCGAGCTCGGGGAGGTGCACCGTCACTGCGCTCCCGACGGCCACTTCCGCCCGGATCGACTGCTGACCGACGCCTTCGCGATGGATCCGCTGGCCTTCTGCCGCAGCCAAACCTCCGCCGGGCTGGCCCTCTTGCTCCAGCGGTTCGGGATCCGCGGCTACGCCACCGCCGTCCACACGGCCTGCGCCTCGGGGAGTCAGGCCGTCGGGACCGCCATGAAGCTGATCCGGCGCGGGACGGCCGACTACGTCCTCGCCGGGGGCTTCGACTCCATGATCGACCCCATCGGGCTGGCGAGCTTTTGTCTGCTGGGTGCCCTCTCGACGGACAACGAGACGCCCGAGCGAGCCAGCCGCCCCTTCGACGCCACGCGCAACGGGTTCGTCCTCGGCGAGGGTGCCGGCTTGCTCGTGCTCGAACCGTGGGACGCGGCCCGCCGCCGCGGGGCGCGAATCTATGCCGAGCTGGCCGGTGACGGCAACTCGCTCAGCAGCTACCGAATCACCGATTCCCATCCGTCCGGCGATGGGCCGATCCAGGCGATGCGCCAGGCCCTTACCACGGCCGGCGTCCGGCCGGAAGAGGTGGACTACCTGAACGCCCACGGCACGTCCACCCTCATGAACGACCGGAGCGAGTGCGCCGCCGTCCGCGCGGTCTTCGGCTCCCACGCCGGACAGATCGGCGTGAGCTCGACCAAGAGTCTTATGGGGCACCTGATCGCCGGCGCCGGAGCGGTCGAGGCTGCGGTCTGCGCCCTGGCAATTCATCACGGCGTCCAGCCGGTGAACGCGAACCTGGCGGCGCCGGACCCGGAGTGCGATCTCGACTTCGTGCGCGGTCAGCCCCGGGTGCGGCGGATCCGGGCCGCCCTCTCCAATTCCTTCGGCTTCGGCGGCTCCAACAGCTGCCTCGCCCTGAGGAACCCAGACGAGGTCGAAGGGTGAGCGCCCGGGTGGTCGTGGCCGGGAGCGGCGCCATCTGCGCCGCCGGTAGGACTCCGGGGGAGATCTGGGACGCGGTGTGCACGGGTCGACCCGCGATCCGGCCCATCGAGCAGTGGGACGCCTCGGGTTGGCCGACGTCCCTGGCCGGCGAGATCCCCGGATTGGATCCGCGCGCCCTGGTGGAGGACCGCAAGCTCCACAAGCTGCTTCAGCGCAGCGACCTCCTCGGGCTGTACGTGGCGGGCCGGGCCCTCGACGAGTCGGGATTCGTCGCATACCGCGAGGCGCTCGACCCCCCGGCCGCGGCGGCGGTCAACGACCGCACCGGTGTCTATGTCGGCCAGGGAGGTAGCGGCTACCAGAACGACTACGAGTTTTTCCCGCTCCTCACCATCGCGAACGGAGATCTCGGGACCTTCGGCCGTGAGCTCGCCGCCACCGTGAACCCCATGTGGCTCCTGCGGTCGATGCCCAATAACGTCGTGTGCCACATCGGCATTCGTCACGGCTTGAAGGGGCCGAATGCCTGTGTGACGAATCACAGCGTAAGCGGATCCTTGGCGGTGGCCGAGGCGGCCGCGGCGCTGCGCGCCGGAGAGGCCGACCGCGCGCTGGCGGTCGGGCACGACGCGCCCATCGAGCCCCAGGTGGTTCTCTACTACCATCAGCTCGGGCTCCTCAGCGCGGACGGGTTGTGGCCCTTCGACGCCCGGCGCAGTGGCAGCCTGCTGGGCGAAGGGGCGGCGGCGCTGCTGCTCGAGACGGAAAGCGCCGCGGCTGAGCGCCACGCCAGGGTCTTCGGCGAGTTTCTCGGCAGCGGCTGCACCACCGAGGCGGAAGGGCTGCTGGCCATCCGCGCCGATGGCGACGGGCTCGCGGGCGCGATCGCCCTGGCCCTCGAAGACGCTGAGCTGCGCCCGGCCGAGGTCGGAATGGTTGTGGCGCACGGCAGCAGCACCCGGCAATCGGACGCGTCGGAGGCGGCGGCCATCCACCGAGTGTTCGGTGCTACGGCCCCGCCCGTCACCGCGTTCAAGTGGGCCTTCGGGCATCCCCTCGCCGCCTCGGGTATCCTGGATAGCGTGCTGGCCATGGTTGCCCTGCGCCACGGCATGGTTCCCGGCGTGGCGACCCTGCGCGAGCTGGATCCCGACCTCGGGAACCTGCCGGTGTCCAAACTGCCACAGGCGCCCCGCAGTGATGTGGCGCTTGTCCTGAACCGGGGCTTCGGCGGGTCCAACACAGCGCTTGTCCTCCGAGCCGCAGCCAGCGAAGCACGGTGATGCGCGGCGGTGATGTACAACGACTGTTGGCGCGTGCGTCTGGGGAAGACCGGCCCCCCCTGTCATGGGCTATCTTAGCTGAGCTAATTGGCTCCTTCACGGTCAAGAGATCCACGCCTGCCATAGCCGGCCGAGAGGCGTGGGGAACAACCAAGGCCTCCCGGTCTAGTGAGCGTGGACGGCCGACGAGAGTGATCCGGGAGCATCTCCCGAAAACCATCATGTAAACTTCGGCCGTCCCAGGGCCGTCTCACTAGTGAGAGCGTTGCGGATGCGGGCAGAGTCCGACTGGCAGGCTTCTCGCACTGGACACTCCCAACTAGACACTAGGGAGGCGCGCCATCAAGACTTTCATGCTCAACCTCGTCACGGAGAGCTTCTCGGTCGCGACGGTGCAGCGTGTCGGACGCAGCGCCGTCACGCTCGCTATTGACCCTGAGCACCGCTGGAACGCGGAGGGGCTCAGGAAGCTCGCTGCGGCGCTTCAAGGAGTGGCCGGGGTGTTGGACAAGGAGTAGACAGACTTTGAGCGCTCGGCCGAACGTCCCTTGACCGGGAGTTTCTTTCGACCGATTCTCGGGCGTGTCGAGCGGACTCGCCTGGTGGCCAGGGCCGTCAACGCCCACCTCGACGATGACCGAGCCGCCACGGCGGAAGCCAATATGCCCGAAGGAGACGCATAGTATGCGGGCCAAGGTCGCGGTCGTCCTTTCCGCAGTGGTCCTCGTCACGGCCGGCTGCGGCATGGTGCTCATGAAGACACCGGCGGCGGTTTCCAGCGGCAAGCTCGACCCCTTCGCGCGTGTCATCCCGGAGCGACAGAACAGCGAGGCGCCGGTGTTCGTCGCCAGCGCGCGGACGGTCTCCGGCAAGGCGGAGCCGTCGCTCTTCTACACCAATGATCGCAGTCGGGAGCTGCGACTCGGCCTGGCGAAGGTCCAGATCGGTCCCGGCATGACCTGGACGGACCTGGTGCGCGAGTCCCGCGCCGCGGAGCGCCAGCACAACCCCCCACTGGCCGTCACCGCCTACGAGGAGTTCGGACCGTTGTGGAGTACCTTGTGGCCACCCGACCTTCGCTTCCATCGCGACTGGGATCCGACGGATTCCGATCGCGCACCGGCCCAGCGGTTCGTGGCGGCCGTCGAGGCCATGCTCCGCGATAGTCGCCAGCGGCAGATCACGCTCTACGTGCACGGGTTCAACACCCAGTTCGGCGAGAACCTGATGCTGGCCGGAGAGTTCTGGCACTACATGGCCCGCGATGGCGTGATGATCAGCTTCGACTGGGCCTCCCGGGGCAGCCTCTTCTCCTATCAGGTCGACAAGGCCAACGCGGAGTTCGCCGTGCGGCAGTTGCGACGTCTGCTCGAGTTCCTGGCCGCCAGCACGTCGGCCTCCCGCATCGACATCATCGGCCACAGCGCGGGCTGCGTGGTCGTCGCTGAGGCGCTGCACCAGCTCAGCCTCATGTCCTACGACCTGGATGGCCAGGAGGCGCAGCGTCGCTCGAGAATCGGCCGCGTCGTCCTCGCGGCGCCCGACATGGATCTCGGTCGCGCCCTGAGCGCCAGAGTCGACGGAGTCCTCCGCGTCACTCGGGATCTGGCCGTGTACGCCTCGCGCGGCGACCGGGCGCTGGGCTTCTCCAGCAACATCTTCGGCGACGTCCGGCTGGGCAGCTCCATCGACAAGCTGAAGGACGATGAGCGGGCGGCCATGATCAACACGGGGGCGCAGATGATCGACGTCAGCCCCGCCCAGCGGTGGACGTCGTCATTCCTCGGCCACAGCTACTACCACCAGAATCTCTGGGTGAGCTCGGACGTCATGCTGTTCCTCGAGCTGGGCGCGACGGCCGAGGAACGCGGTCTGGTCCGCGATCACAAGACGGGCTTCCTGACATTTCCCGACGGCTACCTGCAGCAATTGCCGGAAATCGTGGATCGCCTGAGCAAAAAGTACGAATTCGTGCGACCCGTAGTTCGCTAGGAGCCGAGCGTCCGTGGCCATCCGCGTAGTTCGGCTGGGGAGTCCGCGCTCGCCAGGGGAAGGTCTCAGGCTGGGCACGGTGCGAAGGCTCCCCCGAGGTGTCCGCAAGACGGACTATGCCCGCCGCGACTTCTTCGACGTGTGGTACCCGGAGCTGGCGCCGAGCGCGAAGCTGGTGAGCTGGGCCCTGTCGGAGCCGTTCACGACGCCGCGCTGGGCCCGCTACGTCGAGAGCTACCGGCGAGAGATGCGGGAGCCTCCGCGTCAGCGCACGCTCGAGCTGCTCGCCCGGCTGTCCCACCAGGCGGACTTCTCCATCGGCTGCTACTGCGAGCGCGAGGACCAGTGCCATCGCTCGATCCTGCGCGAGCTGCTGGTGGAGCACGGCGCGCGGATGGCGTTGCCTGGTCGGTGACGTCGATGGTGGATGAACCGCGCCGCCCCGACGCGGTCGGACTCACGGTGCGTTACGTCGTCGTGCTCGGCGAGCCGCACTACTACCGGCGCTTCGGATTCGCCCGCGCCAGCGACCGGGGGCTCGCCAATGAATATGGCGTCCTCCAGGAGTTCCTGGTGCTGGAGCTCCGGCCGGGGGCGGTGTCTCCGGGCGGAGGTCTCGTGCGATACGCGCCCGAGTTCGCGGCG
>Ga0190265_10001120_pt1 | contig 17485 bp, 19 predicted proteins | sample Popmic124T_FD_133135 | JGI IMG/M metagenome (GOLD analysis project Ga0190265, IMG submission 133135) | Populus adjacent soil microbial communities from riparian zone of Indian Creek, Utah, USA - 124 T | ecosystem: Environmental > Terrestrial > Soil > Riparian zone | place: USA: Utah | collected...
CGGAAACATCGCGCCAATGATCAGCGCGAAGGTGGTGATCACCTCGGCGCACCGGGTCACGGGCCGCCGCCACCCGGCGTTCACCAGCCGCAGGATTGCGGAAATCAGCGTCCCTGCGTGGCTGATGCCGATCCAGAACACGAAGTTGGTGACGTAGAAGCCCCAGTAGACCGGCCAGCGGATCCCCGAGATGCCGAAGCCGAAATACATCTGGCTGACCCAGGCCACGAGGCCTGCCAGGACGAACAAGCCGAAAAACGCCACCAGCAGGTAGAACCGCCACGACGTCAGCAGCAGCGGACGCAGCAGGTCGGCGTTGATCCGGGCTCCGGTGGGATGGCTCATACCTGCGTCTGCCGCGAAAGGTAGGTGACGCTCGGCCGGGTGCCGAGATCCTCGAGCAGCAGGCTGCCGCGCGGCGACCGCGACAGGCGCGACACCTCACTATCAGGATCGTCGACGTCACCGAAGACCAGCGCACGCGCCCCGCACGCCTGCACACAAGCGGGCTGAATCTCGCCGTCGCGCACGTCGCGCTCCTCCGCCTTCGCCTGGACCCTGGCCGCCTTGATGCGCTGCACGCAGAAGGTGCACTTCTCCATCACGCCCACTTCGCGGAGCGAGACGTCGGGGTTGAGCTGCAACTGCAGCGGCTTCTCCCATGACGGGTTGAAGAAGTCGAAGAACCGCACGTTGTACGGGCACGCATTCGCGCAGTAGCGGGTGCCGATGCAGCGGTTGTAGACCTGCGCGTTCAGCCCGTCTTCGGTGTGATGGCTGGCGTAGGTCGGGCACACGGGCTCGCAGGGCGCGTTGTCGCACTGCTGGCACATCACGGGACGGAACTTCAGCCGCACGTCGGGGAAGTCCCCTTCCCAGTAGCGCTCCACGCGCAGCCAATGCTTGGCCCGGCCGATCGCCGCCTGGTCGGGCCCGACGGTCGAAATGTTGTTCTCGGCGTGACAGGCGACGACGCAGCCGCCGCAGCCGGTGCAGCGATCGAGATCCGCCGCCATTCCCCACTGTGGCATGTCACTCGCTCCCGCTGGTCAACTTCCAACTCCCAATTCCCAATTCCCAACGCCCGAGTCCACAACGCCCAATTTGGGAGTTGGCGCCTTGGGAGTTGGGAGTTGTCATCGCTCCTCCTCGAAATGCTCGCGCATGCCGCCGGCAAACAGGATCAGGCGGCCATCAGGCGGGCCGACGCGCGCGACGCTGACCCGGGTTGCTGCCCAGGCCACCGCGCCGGTCGAGGCTTCGGTGATCGGCGCAAGTAGATCCACCGGGTTGACGCCACGTCCACTCGCATAGCGCGTGAAGGTGCGGTGGCCCTGGCCCGCGGGCATTGCGATCACATCAGGCGCGAGGCCGGGCGAAATGACGGCTCCCGCCTGCACCTTGCCGTGACCGGAGGTCACCTCCACAACGTCGCCCTCGGCGATGCCGAGCTTTTCGGCGGTCGTGGGATTGATCTCGACCCAGCTGCTCCACATGGCCGACGTCAACGGATCCGGCATTTCCTGCAGCCACGGCAGGTGCGCCAGCGACCCGTCGAGGAACTGATTCGAGGGGCACGGCAGGAAGTGGAACGGATACTGGTCTGCGGCGCCATCGAATTGCGGCTCCGCGAACGCCGCTGGTGCAGAGGCCCCGGCCGCCGTGGCGGAAACCGCGAGGCCTCCCGGCAGCGTGCCGGACCAGACACCCTTGCCTTGAGCATCGGTCCACGCATCCACGTCAGGCGAGGAGGACGGCAGCGCCGCGAAGCTGGCGCCGAGCATTTCGTCGAACGTCTGCCACGGCAGGTCAAGCGGACGGCGCAGGGTGCGGCCGATCTCCAGCAGCACGTCCGGCGTCGCGCGCGTCTGATACAGCGGCCGCATCGCCGGAGGCGCCACGCTCGCGACCGCGTCCATCGCACCCGACTCGGGAATCGCCTCGCTCCACGACTCGAGGAACGAATGATCCGGCAGGATGAGATCCGCGAGCGTGCTCGTCTCGTCGAGGAAGTTGCCGAAGCTGACTATGTACGGGATCTTCTCGAACGCCTGGCGCACCTGCCAGGCCGGTGGCGTCGTGAACACCGGATTCACGCCGTCCACGATCAGCACCTGGGCGGGGGTGGCGCCGGAAAGAACGTCGGCCGCGAACTGCCCCAACCGTGGCGCAGGAGCTCCGGCGGCGCCGCCGGCTTTCGAGGCGGCTGCGACGTCGAGCTGCGGGGTGAATGAGATTCCGCCTGGCTGGTCCACCGCGCCCACCAGTGCATTCAGCGCGTTGACGGCGAGCGCCGTGAAGAGGCTGTTGGAATGCGCCAGCGCCGGGCCGCCGACGATCGCCACGGATGGACGTGCATCCGCGAACTGGCGCGCGAGCCGTTCCACGCGGGCGGCCGACACGCCGGTCAACCGTTCGACGGAAGCTGGGGTGTAACTGGCGAGCCCGCCGCTCCAGCCATCGATGAGCGTTCCGGCGCGCCCTGCGCCCGAGGCCGGACGAAGCTGGCCCGCGACGATCACACTCGCGATGCCAAGGGCGAGAATTCCTTCGGTACCTGGCCTCACGGGCACCCACTCGTCGGCGCTCGCTCCGGTCTGCGACATCCGCGACTCGACCTGCGCGAACGCGCCGCGGATGCCGGGTCGCCCCTGCCGCATCAGGCCGTAGCCGACGTTCTGCGAGACCGGGGAATTCCAGGTGCCGAGGAAATCGGCGCCAAAGCTCAGGACGAAGCGCGCGTTGGCCAGATCGAACGTCGGCAGCTGCTCGCGGCCAAAGCTCAGGCCGTTCGCCCGCCGCAGCACCTCGTCTCCGAATAGTTCAAATGTGATCGGACCGGGGGCGCCGAATCGCGCCAGGAACTGGCGCAGCACGGCGGCACGATGGCTGCGTCCCCCTCGCGTGATGGCCGCCAGCGCGCGCTGGTTACCCTCCAGCGCGTCGAGCTTCGAGACGACCTCGGCGAGCGCGTCTTCCCACGAGATCGCGTCGTACCGCCCCTGGCCGCGATCTCCGGCGCGCTTGAGCGGTTGGGTGATCCGATCCGGGTGGTAGGTGACCTGAATGGCCGACTGGCCTCGCGGGCACAGGCCGCCGTGATTCACCGGATGGTCCCGCGCGCCTTCCAGCTTCTTGGCCGCCGCGATCCTGACGACGCCCGCCTGGCCGTTGCGGACGACGTCGGCGTCCGCCTCCATGACGCGCACGGTCAATCCGCAGCCGGCCTGGCACAACGGGCAGACGCCCGGCTTCCAGACGGCAACCCCCGGGACGATGTCTTCATCGGGAACGAACCGGATCAGCTGGTTCTCAGGATTGCCGCAGCTGGCCAGCGTGGCGCTGGTGCCGGTGATGGCGGTGAGCTTGATGAAGGAGCGGCGATCCATCGGAGGACTAGAAGTGACAGACCAGGCAATCGACCGACGCGCCGCGCTCGTTGTGGCAGTTCACGCAGAAGCCCATCGTGTGTTCGACGTTCCGCTGCGCCACCGTCTGCTGCGCGACGTTGCCGTGGCAGGTCGCGCATTCGACCTTCGCGCGGATGTGCGGGGCGTGATCGAACTTCACGTGGTCCTCGGCGGCGAACCCGTAAACCCGCTGCCACGCCAGGTCGATCCCCATCTCGTTCATCTTGGTGATCTGCTGGATGAGCGGCCGATCGGTCGCAATCGCCGCATGGCAGATCATGCACGTCCTCAGGCCGGGAATGCCCGCGACGGGCCCCTTGTCGACGCCTTCATGGCAGAACTCGCAGGCGATTTCCTTGCCGACGTGGATGTTATGCGGGAATTCGATGGGCTGGACGGCGTCGGGGGTGCGGTTCAGGAAATCGTTCAGCGCCGCCGCCATCGTCGGACGCATCGTGGTGTAGACGCCGGTCGATTGGCCCGGAAGCGCAGCCACCGGAGACTCGAAGCTGGACGGCGGAGGCTCGAAGAGGCGGCAGCCGGCGCTGGCGGCCAGCGCCACGACGCAGACAAACAGAATCCCGGCGAAGCGTCTCTGCGCGCTCAGCGTCGGCTCCCGTTCAGCGCTTTGCGTCCTTCGGACCCAGGGTGCGGAGGAAATTAATGAGGTGCCACATGTCCTGGTCCGGTATCTTGCCCTTGAAGGCGACCATCTTCGAATCGGGCCCGCCGCCGGCCTGAATGAACGCGAAGATCTCGCCGTCGGTCGACCCATGGTCCCAGTCGTCGTCCGTCAGATTTGACGGATCGGCGTCCTTGGGCGCGAGCGGGCCGTCACCCTTGCCGGTGAGGCCGTGGCAGAAGGCACAGTACTTCTTGTAGACAGCCGCGCCTGACGTGATCGACGCGGGGGTCGACGCGACGGGATTCTTAATCGTCCGGCCGGCCGGCGCGCCGCCGGCCCGGGTCTGGGCATGGGCCGTGAATGCGACGATGAACATCGCCACAGCCAGGACAACTGCGCACATGAACAGTCTCGATACGCGACGCATTCTGCGATTCCCTGCTTTCTCCGAGGCCGTTGACGAGGGTTAATGTGGCGGAAACTGATTGGAATGTTGACACACGCTCGACGCGCCGCGCAACTGCTGCCGGCGGCTACCTTACGAATTCCTGAAGCCGCTGGGACAGCCGGTGCGCCCTGTCCACGCTGACATCGAGAAAAGGAATGAACATCTCGTCGGTTTCTCCGTGCGGGCCGATTCTGACAATCGCGTCAGGATCGCCGGCTCGATGGTTCGCCGTCGCTGGTCTCGCCCTCTCGATGGCATGCGCGCGCGTCGTTGTCACCCCACTGCCGGCTGGCCCGGCCTTGCTGACAGCCGTGACGTGGAACATGAATGCCGGACGCGGCGATTTGGCACGCCTCGTCGCCGACCTGGAGCAGGCCAGCCCTGGTGTCCCGCAATCACACGCGTATGTACTGCTGTTACAGGAGGCCGCAGAGAGCGAGCTCGACGCAATCGCCGGACCGCGAGGATGGGCGACCTGTTTCGTCCCGGTGCGAGGGGTGGGAGGCCGCGTACGCGGCAACGCGATCGTCTCGAGCCTTGCGCTGCGCGATCGACGCGTGGTGCCGCTCTCGCGTGAGCGGCAGCCGCGAGCGGCAGCGTCCGCCTGGATCGACCTCGCCGGTCGGCCGCTGTTCGTGGCGTCCGTGCACCTCGAAAATCGCGTGAGCTGGTGGCGAGGCGGGCTGCTGAGCGACACGGCGCGGCGGCGGCAGGTCGATGGGCTTCTGCGGGCACTGCCTGCGGACGCGTCAGGCATCCTCGGCGGCGACTTCAACACATGGCTCGGGCCCAACGAACCGGCGTGGCAGGCGCTGGCGCGCCGCTTTGCGGACACCCCCGACCCGATGCGAATACCGACGTTCCACGACCGATTGGTGCTCGATCACGTGTTCTTCGACTTACCCGAGGGCTGGCGCGCCTCTACGCGCGTGACGTCTGATACGTATGAGTCGGATCACCACCCGGTTATCGCCGTCGTAACAGGCGATTGACACCTCCTGACAGGCGTCGTACCTTTAAGGCCCTCACGAAAGGAGAACCGTCCATCATGCGGTCCCTGCACATTAAACTCAGCGTTCTCGTCGCAATCGTCGTGTTCGCCTCCTGGTCGACCGTGCCCGCTGCCCGACAAGCGTCCCAGACGGGCACGGGCCCGGTGCTGGCGTCGATGGGCCCGCTGGCGTTCGGTCCCGACGGCACGCTGTTCGCCGCCGACAACCAGGGCGCAACCATCTACGCGCTCGATCTGGGCGCGCAGGCCAACGGCGGCGCCGCCGGCGCCAAGGGCCTGGACGCGGTGGATCAGAAGCTCGCCGCCCTGCTCGGCACGGGCGCGCGGGAAATCACGGTGACCGATCTGGCCGTTCATCCGCGGACGCGCAATGCCTACGTCTCCGTGATGCGGGGACAGGGCGCGGGTGCGGCACCGGCGCTCTTCAGAGTCGACGGCACCGGCGCTATCACCAGTGTTTCGCTGCAGACGCTCAAATTCCAGAAGGTCGAGCTGCCGAATGCACCGGCGGCCAACCCCTCGGCCCGCCAGAACCCGCGCACGCAGGTGGTGACCGACATGGCGTTTGCCGACGGCCGCCTGTGGGTCGCCGGGCTCTCGAATGAGGAGTTCTCGTCGAAGTTGCGGGCGATCCCGTATCCGTTTGCCAGCGTGGATCGCGGAACGAGCGTCGAGATTTACCACGGCAACCACCAGCAGCTCGAGACGCGCTCCCCCGTGAACGCGTTCGTGCCCTACACGCTCAACAACCAGCCGTACCTGCTCGCTGGCTACACCTGCACGCCGCTCGTGAAATTCCCGATCTCGGATCTGAAGCCGGGCGGCAAGGTGCGGGGCACCACGATCGGTGAGTTCGGGGCGGGCAACCGCGTACTCGACATGATCGTGTATCGCAAAGGCGGCCAGGAGTTCCTGCTGACGGCCAACAACAGCCGTGGCGTGATGAAGATCCCGACGAACCCGTTCGCGTCGGCGAGCCCGATCACGACCCCGGTGGAGACCGAGACGGGCGGCGTGCCGTTCGAGAAAATCACCTCGATGACCGGCATCGAGCAGCTGGACAAGCTGGATGACGCCAACTCGATCGTCATTGCGCGCACCAATACCGGCATCAATCTGCAGGTCGTTCCTCTTCCCTAGATGAGCATCCGTCTGCTGAACGCGGCGGCGATGGCGACCGCGGTCGTCGTCGCCGCCGCGTGCGGCGGTTCCAACCCGTCTCCCTCCAATCCCTCGATTACCCTTATCAATCCAGAAAGCCCCGCCGCGCACGTGGCCGTCACGGGACTGTCGGGCGACGAGCTTGCCGCGCTCGCCGGCGACGATCTGACGGCGGAACAGTGGCCGGCGCTCCTGCGCGTGGCGGTGGACGCAGCAGCGCCGCCGATGCTCGGCTCCTACGCGGTCGCCGACGGTGTCTTGAAGTTCATTCCCGCATTCCCGCTGGATCAGGGCCGGCAGTACCACGTCCGGTTCGACCCCTCGCGTGTGCCAGGGGCCGGCGCGGCAAATCGACCGCCGGTCGTGGCAATGGTCAGCCGGCCGGCGTCGACGGCCGTGCCGTCAACCGTGGTCAGCCGCGTATATCCGACGGGCGATCAGGTGCCGGAAAACCTGCTTCGCATCTACGTTGAGTTCTCCGGACCGATGGGGCGGCCGAGCGGCATCGCGCACATGAAGCTGCTCGACGACAGCGGACGGGAGATCACCGGGGCGTTCCTGCCGCTCGATTACGAGTTCTGGAGTCCGGATCACACGCGCTTCACCGCGTTTCTCGATCCCGGCCGCGTCAAGAGCGGCATCCTGCCGAACAAGCAGATGGGCCGGGCGCTCGATCCGGGACGGACGGTCACGCTGGTCATCAGCTCCGAGTGGCGCGACCAATACGGATTGCCGCTCAAGGAAGCATTCCGGCGTCAGCTCCGCGTCGGACCTCCCGACGAGCAGCCGCTCGATACGGCATCATGGCGAATCGAGGCTCCGACGGCCGCGCGTCGCGACCCCCTGGTCGTCGCGTTTCCGGAGCCGCTCGACCACGCGCTCCTGCTCCGGTCGCTGGGGGTGACGCGCGACGGCGCATCGGTTGAGGGCGACGCGGCGGTGGAGGCGGCCGAGACGCGGTGGACGTTCACGCCTCGCGAGCCGTGGCGCGCCGGCACCTACGAGCTCCTGGCGCTCGATATTCTCGAGGACCTGGCCGGCAATCAGATCGGCCGCGCCTTCGAGGTGGACAACTTCGACACCGTCGATAAGAGCCCCAACCCCGAGACGGTGCAGCTGCCGTTCACCGTGCGGCCGACCGGTACTCGTTAATCCGAAACTAGCCTGGAGGTAGGTGGTAGCCGGGGGCCTTTAGGCCTCCGGTCAGCCTGAGGCGAGCAAAGCCAGCAGCGCCCACGCGGTCGTGGAGATGCGCTGGGCGTAGCTTTCGCCGTTCGGGGGACGCGTCGTTTCCGGCCAGCTTCCATCGGGATTCTGATTCGTGATCAGATACGTGCGCGCCCGGCGGATCGTCTCATCGAGTTCGGCGTTCCTCAGGCTGCGAAGCGCGAGAATGGCCAGCGCGGTGTCGAAGGGCTCCGACTGCGACGTGACATAGGGGCCCCACCCTCCATCAGGCCCCTGGCCGCCCCGCAGCAGGTCGAGCGATCGCCGGCGTTGAACGGCAGCGGCCGGGTCGGCGTCGCCCTCCAGACCCAGCAACACTGCCGATGCGTCCGTTACGGTCTCGACGCTGGCCGTCCGCAGCCACGAGGCCGCGCGGGCGAGGGGCACCTGGACACTGCCGGCTGAGGCCCGTGCCAGAACCCGGCGCGCGGCCGCCGTCGCCAGGGAGGTTCCGTAAAAGGTCGGGCCGCCCAGCGGCTGCGACGGATTGAGCGTCCACGAGCCGTCGTCGCGTTGATGGACGAGGAGAAGCGCTGCGGCGCGATCGAGCGCGTCCTGCGTGGCGCGGCCCGCATCCACCATCGACGCCAGGGCGCTCGCAAACTGGATGCGCCCGAGGGGCAGATCCTCGGAACCACCGCGGAGCTGGTTGGAGTCCCACCGCTCGGGAGTGGCGAGCCACGCCAGCGTGTCGTCGAGCGCGCCGCTGAGCGCGTGCCCGCGGCCGGCGGCGGCAATCAGGGCGCGGGTCGCGTCGCCATTGTTGTGGCACGAATAGCAGGGGTGGACGAGACGCCACCGCGGCACTTCCACCGAGAGATAGGCGACGGCGCGCGCCTCGGGACCGGGCGCCTGCGCGCCGCCAGCCGCGACGACAGCGCTGAATACGGCCGCACCCGTCGTCATTGCGGCCAGCACGATGAGACGAGCAGGCCGGGTTCCGCGAAGCGGACCCGGCACGTTAATGCGTCATCGCGTGCAGCAGCACGTCGATGCCGAGCGCATATCCGTTCGGCGAGAACTGATAGAAGAACGCGGGATCCTCGCCTTCGCGCTCCCACGAATCGGCAACGTCGGTGTTATGCGTCATCAGCACCATGATGCGGCCGTGGCTGTCGCGGATGGCGCGCAGGTGGACGTCGGTGCTGTCGGAGCCGCGTTCGGAGGTCGACTGCCCGTCGACGCCCCGCCAGAACTGGATATTCGTTATCTGCGGTACCTTCGTGACCTCGAACATGCTCTTGAGCATGGGATCGTCGAGCGGCACGTCGACGATCGGATAGGTCGCGGTGTCGAGCACCTTCGCAATCTCGCCGGACCACTGGCGCCACGCCAGCGTTCCCCAGAAGTCGTCGACCCAGAGGAAGCCGCCCTTGAGCAGATACGTGCGGAGGCGGTCGATCTCCTCCGGCCTGAACCCGAGCGAGCCGACATCCGACGCCACCGTAATCGGGCAATTGAACAGCGCGTCGTCGGTCAGCCGCACCACGAAATGGTTCGGGTGGCCCTCGTGATCCCTGCTGACGCGCGTCTTCGTGAGTTCGGATAACCGCGTGGTGAGGTTGATCTCGGCGTACGGGTAATCGGTCTGCCAGCCGATGCCCATCGGCTCGACCCTGACGCTGCGGTAGGACAGCCGGCAGACGACGAAGGAGCCATCCGGCATGTGAGGCGGCGCGTAGCGCGCCGGCAGGCTCCCCTCGCGAAACCGGTAGCCCTGTCCGTACGCGGCGGCCGCCAGAATCGTCAGTGCCGCCGCTACCGCGACGGCTACCCTGCATGCCGGCCGCGCCGCCCTCATAAGAACGAGTGTACTGCAGTCCCGGCGGTGCTATGCTCCGAACATGCCCCGTCCTTCCTGGCGGGTTCGCGCGGTAATCGCGATCCTGGCTGCCGGCCTGCTTGCGGCCGGCGCGGACGCACAGTTCCGCGGCCGGTTTGCCCCGCGCCTCGCGACGCCCGACGATTACGATGGCTCATTCCATTTCTGCCGGGGCTGGTTCCGCAGCGGTTTCGGCGGCGACGGCGGCGGATGGGCTGCCGACTATCCGTGGGCGGACATCAACCTGTCGATCCGGCTCGGCGAGATGACGAAGACGACCGTCAGCAAGGATTCGATTGGCGATCCGAAGCCGCTCATCATGCGCCTCTCCGACCCGACGATCTACCAGTGCGGCTTCGTGATGATGACCGAGGTCGGCTCGATCATGATCGATGAGGCGGAAGCCAAGAACCTCCGTAACTACCTGTTGAAGGGCGGTTTCCTCTGGGTCGACGACTTCTGGGGCACGTACGCCTGGAACCATTGGGCGGGACAAATCCGCAAGGTATTCCCGCCGTCCGAGTACCCGATCGTCGACCTGCAGCCCGACCATCCGCTGTTCAACGTGCAGTTCCGAGTCGCGAAGACGCCGCAGATCACCAACATCGGCTTCTGGCTGGGCACCGGCCAGACATCCGAACGCGGCATCGACAGCGCCGTCGTCCATACACGCGCCATCAGCGATCACAATGGGCGGGTCATGGTGCTGATGACGCACAACACGGACTTCGGCGACTCGTGGGAAAGAGAAGCCGAGGATCCAAGCTTCTTCTACAAGTTCGCCGCGGACGGCTACGCGTTCGGGATCAACGTGGTCCTGTACGCGATGACGCATTGATGCCCGGAGACCTGAAGGTCTCCGGCTACCTACTGAAGACGTACACCACGCGTTGTAACAGCCTGGGATGGTAGCCGGAAGCCTTCAGGCTTCCGGACCGCTCGCGGATCGGAAGAGCGCGGCGACGTCGGGCTTCACCACTTTTCCCATCGCGTTACGCGGCAGCGCCTTCACCACGTGCAGCGCGCGCGGCACCTTGTAGGGCGCCAGGTGTGCCTTCGCCCACTGCTGCAGCTCCGCGAGCGATAACCCGCCGGCTGCACCGAGCTCAACCGCGGCCGCCACGCGCTCTCCCCATTCCGGGTCCGCGAGACCGACGACCGCGCATTCGGCGATGGCCGGATGGGTGCGCAGCACTTCCTCGATCTCGAGCGCAGACACCTTGAAGCCGCCGGTCTTGATGATATCGACCGCCGTGCGTCCGAGCAGCCGGTAGGCGCCGCGCTCGACGACGGCCATGTCGCCGGTGCGGAACCAACCGTCGCGAAACGCGGTTCGGGTTTCCTCGGGGCGCTGCCAGTACTCGGAGAACACACAGGGGCCGCGCACTTCGACCTCGCCCGCCGTTCCTTCCGGGACCGCCACGCCCGACTCGTCGACCAGCCGGACGTCCACCCCCGGCAGCGGCGCACCCACCGCACCCGGCCGCCGCTCACCGTGCAGCGGGTTCGACAGCGCCATGCCGATCTCCGTCATGCCGTAGCGCTCGAGCAGCGTGTGGCCGGTAATCTCGCGCCAGCGCGCCAGCGTCTGCACGGGCAGCGCCGCCGAACCCGACATCATCAGCCTGACGCGGCGCGCGCCGTCGGACCACGCGCGCCTCGCCTCTTCCGGCGCGCTGTCCCACGCCGCAATCAGGCGGTGATACATCGTCGGCACCGCCGTGAAGACCGTGATCGCTCCCGATGCGAACCGCTCCCAGATCGTCGAGGCGTCGAAGGCCGGCAGGATTTCGCATGTTGCCGAGACGGCCAGCGCAGATCCGAGGCCGTTGACGATGCCGTGGACGTGGTGGAGCGGCAGGGCGAGCATGAGGCGATCGCCGGGCGTCCACTCCCAGGCTTCCACCAGCGACGCGATCTGCGCGCCGATATTCGCATGGGTGGTGACCACCCCTTTCGGCCGCGCCGTGGTGCCGCTTGTGTAGATGATCATGGCCCGGCGCGTGGCGCCGAGATGGGGAAGGAGAAGGGCCTCCTCTCCTTCCATCGCGGCGCCGGTCGTCATGAATCGTGCGCCTGCGGCATCCGCGATTGGCGCGAGGATGGCTGCCGCCTCCGGGTCTCCGACAACAACCAGTGCGCCGGCGTCGCGGATGACGTAGTCGAGTTCGGGCGGCGGATACGAGACGGCGAGCGGGACCGCGACGCCGCCGGCCCGCCAGATGCCCCGCTGCACCGCGACGTACTCGAAGCCGGGCGCGACGAAAAACGCGACCCTCGCCTGGTCGAGATCGGCCTGCGCTCCGAGGAGCGCGCCGGCCACGCGCCTCGAGGCACGATCGAGATCCTCGTAGCTGTGCGCGCGGCCGCCCGTGACGACCGCAACGCGCGTATCATTCACACATGCCTCTCATCGACCCCGGCAAGAAAGCCCCCGCGTTCACGCTGAAGGATCAGCACGGCAAGACCCATCGCCTCGCAGACTACGCGGGGCGTTCCGTGATTCTCTATTTCTATCCGAAGGACGATACGCCCGGCTGCACGAAGGAATCCTGCGACTTCCAGTCCAGCTTGCCCCGCCTGACGCCACGGCAGGCCGCCGTTCTTGGCGTCAGCATCCTCGACGAAACCAGCAAGGCGAAGTTTGCCGGCAAATACGGGCTCACGTTTCCGCTGCTCGCCGACGCCGAGCACGAGGTGGCCGAGAAGTACGGCGTCTGGCAGAAGAAGTCGCGCTACGGCCGCTCCTACATGGGGATCGTACGCACCACGTACCTGATCGGACCTGACGGCAAAGTCATCGAGCGGTGGGACAACGTCAAGGTCGACGGACACGCGGAGGCGGTGGCGATGGCGGTGCCGTAACGCGGACCGTAAAAGGTCCGCGCCGCAACTCCCCAAATAGTTGGGCGCAATATTAACCCAGCGCGCGCTCGTAGACCGCCAGGTCTGACGCCGAAAAGCAGCAGAAGGTGATCTCGCGGATCGACGTGCCCTCCAGGTGGGCGCGGACCGTTGATACAGCGAGCGGAGCCGCCTGTTCGATCGGATAGCCGTAGACGCCGGTGCTGATCGAGGGAAACGCGATCGACTGGAGCCGATGCGCGGCGGCCAGCTCCAGCGCGCGCCGGTAGCACGACGCCAGCAGATCGAGCTCGCCGTGGGTTCCGCCGCGCCAGACCGGCCCTACCGCATGAATGACGTGCTTTGCGGAAAGCCGATAGCCGGCCGTGATCTTCGCGTCGCCGGTGGCACACCCGCCGAGGCCGCGGCATTCGGCCAGCAGCTCCGGTCCGGCCCGGCGATGGATCGCGCCGTCAACGCCACCACCCCCGAGCAGAGAGGTATTGGCGGCATTGACGATCGCATCCACCGCGAGCGTCGTGATGTCCGCCTGAATCGCGCGGATCATCGATCTTCCGTAAAACTGATCGACGGCTCACCCGTCTGCCCGATATACCCTCGTCCCATGGCGGTCGTGTTGTGCGACACCGCGACGTTGCCTCTCCGATCCATGACGATTACTCCGCCTTCGCCGCCGGCGGCTTTCAACACACCCTGTACGACCTCATCCGCAGCCGTGCGCACGTCGATTCCCACGGGCGCGTCCGTCGCGGCGGGAGAAGGGGCCTGGCCCGTGCAGGCGGACGCGCTCGCGATCGTCACGACCAGCAATAGGGATAAATGGGGTCGGAGGTCATTTTTAGAGGACATTGAGACCTCATTGGCAGCGCGCGAGTGTCCTCCAAAAATGACCTCCGACCCCATTTATTTGAAGCCGTGGTCGTGTGCGAAGACGATCGCCTGCGCCCGTGTCCATACGCCCAGCTTGTCGAAGACGTTCGAGACGTGGTTGCGGACCGTCTTGTCGCTGATCGACAGGCGCTCGGCGATCTCGGCGTTGCCGAGGCCCTGGGCGATGAGCGCGAGGATCTCGCGCTCGCGCGCCGAGAGCGCGGCAAAGGCAGGATCCTCGCCGGCCTCGGGTACTGCGGCCATGCCCATGAAATCGAGAATCGCTTCACGGAAACGGGACCATGCCGGTTCGTGCTCGAGCAGGATGTGGTTTCTCGAGTCGAGCTCGACGAACTCCGAATTCGGGATGCCGGAGGCCAGCACATGCCCCTGCGACAAGGGGACAGCGGCGTCCTCGCGTGCGTGCAGGATCAGCGTCGGCGCCGCGACCTGCGGCAGCAGATCGATGACGTCAATCTCCGATCGGCTCTGGAACACATCAGCGGCCGTTGACCCGGAAGCGGTCTTCAGACAGAGATCGTTGAACCACGCGATCTGTTCGTCGGTCGCATCGGGGACGAAGCGCGACGTGAAGATCTGACGGAACACGGGATTGTTCCGGCCCCACCCCGCGCGCATCAGTTCCGTAATGGAGTCGTATTCGCGTGCCTTGCCCGGATCTTTCCGCCGGGCCCAGCCCTGGGCGTAGGCGCCGTACAGAATCAGGCGGGACACCCGTTCGGGATGCCGCACCGCATACCGAATGCATTGCGCGCCGCCCTGCGAGATACCGAGCAGGGTGAAGGGCTCGCGGATGGCGGCGGCTTCCACGACGGCTTCCAGGTCGGCGATCTGCCGCTCGAACGACAGATCGGCCGTGTTCCAGTCGGTCATCCCGCAGCCGCGCTCGTCGTAGCGCACGAACCGGAAGTGCCCCGAGAAGAACTGCATCCAGTGGCGCCATACCGGACTCTCCCACTCGTATTCGAGATGGGTCAGCCAGTTCGCGGCCTTCACCAGGATGGGGCCGGCGCCTGCCTCGGCCCACGCCAGCCGCACGCCATCGCTGGCCCTCAGATACCGGATGCGCTGGGAGGACATTTGTCCCATCGGATCGTCCGGATCTTAACGAAATCGGGACACTCTTCCCATGGTGCCGGTCCGGCTCACGCCGGACACTACGTCGAGAACAGGGGCTACGCACGTAACAGGGAGGCTGACCATGGCGAAGCGGGTGCTGTTTTTCACGTACGGCGTCGTGTGCTATCTGGCTTTTTTTGGCTCGTTTCTCTACGCCATCGGGTTCGTCGGCGGTTTCGGCGCGCCGACCACCCTCGATGGGCCAGCCACCGAGCCGCTGCTCACCGCTCTGGCCATCAACGCGGGACTGCTGGCGCTGTTTGCGGTGCAGCACAGCGTGATGGCCCGCCAATGGTTCAAGCAGTGGTGGACGCGCATCGTCCCGACGCCGATCGAACGCTCGACCTATGTGCTCTTCTCCAGCCTCGCGCTGATCCTGCTGTTCTGGCAGTGGCGGCCGATGGGCGGTGAAGTCTGGGCGGTCGAGAACCCCGCTGCGACGCTGGTGCTGCGCGCCCTGTTCGCGTTCGGCTGGGGCCTCGTGTTCGTCTCGACATGCCTGATCGACCACTTCGATCTCTTTGGAGTGCGGCAGGTATGGCTGTATCTGGTGGGGCGGCCGTACACCGCCAGACACTTCGCGACGCCGGGCCCCTACAAGCTCGTGCGGCATCCGCTGTATGTCGGGTGGCTGTTCGCGTTTTGGATGACGCCGACGATGACGCTGGCGCACCTGGTGTTCGCGATCGCGACCAGCGTGTACATCCTCCTGGCCATCCAGTTCGAGGAGCACGACATGGTGCGCGAGTTCGGGGATACCTACGAGGAGTACCGCCGCCGCGTGCCGATGCTGGTCCCCTTTACGGCCCTTCGACTTCGCTCGAGGCTGGCCGGGGGAGGATCGCCACAGCCCGCAGCGGAGCCCCGCTCCCCCCTCCGATCTTCATCGGCAGCGCCACGATAGCGGCGCCCCTGAGGGGCAGCCGTTCGAGCGCCGTGAGGTTCTCGAACGCGGGGATGTTGCGCTCGAAGAGCGCCCGGTGCGTCTCATACAACGTCGATTGGCCGTAGTCGATGCTTGCTGTGTCGATGGCCACGGCGCGGATCGACAGGTTCGCAAGCAGCCACCTGGCGGCATCCGGGTGCAGCCCCGGAAAGTGCAGGTCGCGCACGGCCTCGGGACCGCGCGCGGCCGTCCCGAGATACCGCGCCGCGTCGGGCCACCGGCGCGAGAAGCCGGTTCGAAACAGCAGAATTGAATCGGCAGCGATGGGGCCCTCGCGCTGCGCCGCCATGATGTCCTCGATGCTGATCTGGTAGTCGGGATCGCGATCCGCCTTCGCAACAACGTCAATGACGACGGCGTACCCAAAGAACCGCTCGAGCGGGATCTGATCGACCGCCTGCGCGCCGCGGGAAAAGTGCAGCGGCGCATCGAGGTGCGTGCCGCCATGCTCGGCAGTGAAGAAGTTGTTCGAGGCGTAGTAGTACCCGCCCGGCGTAATCCCGTCGAACGTCTTCTCCAGGCGGAAGGTGTCGGAGGTCGGCCAGAACACCGTCGTCTCGTCGTAGGCATGCGACAGGTCGACGAGCTCGCCGGCAGGAAACCCGGCAGATTGAGGGGTGGGAGGAGCCGAACAGCCCGTCACCAGAAGCGCAGCGGCGACGACAAGGGATCGTTGAATCATGAGCGGCGACGGCCCGCGGCAATGGCCGCCAGAGCACCACCGGCGATGAGCCCGCACGTGAGCATGCCGACGGTGTCGACCAGGCGGAGACCGCGGGAGAAGACGACGATGCCTGCCAGAGCCGCGATTAATAGGATGATCGGAACAACAGGCTTACCCAAGCTGCCATAGAAGATACGCCGCCAGCCCCGACCCGACAACAGCGGCGCCATACGACACCACTGCGATGACCTCGTTGAGGTGCTTGATCTGCAGGCCGTCGTAGAGCGTGTGCCTGAAGCGGTGCGCCCAGTGGAACAGCGACAGCGCCACGAGCGAGAGCAACACGAGGCGCGTCAAGGGGTTGCCCATCAGGCCGGCGATCTGTTCGTAGGTCGGCGCCGTCACCCACCCGAGCGGGAACGCGATGCCGAACATCAGGATGAGGACCGGCATGAGCATGCCTGACAGCATGCCGCCGGCGCTGAAGAGCATCCACAGTAGCGGTTCCGGATGTCGCTTGATCATCACGCCCTCACGAGCAGCCAGACGATGGCGGCGGACGCCGCGATCCAGGCTGCGTAATGACCGAGCAGCACGAGCTGTCCCGGCACCCTGGTGCGACCGAGGTGAACAACCAGCGCCTGCGGCGCGGCGTCGAAGAACGTGATGGCGTGGAACACGAGCATGACAAAGCTGACTACATTCAGGAGGATCATCCACGGCGCGGCCGACCACGCCATGAACGCCTGATAGGCAGCCGGGCCGTCGACGACGGCGTTGATCAGCAGCAGCAAGTAAACCGCAAACCAGCCGACGAACAGACACGTGCTCTCGCGCAGGATGAACGCGAAGTAGACCGGCTTCTCGAGCCACCAGTAGGTGGACACGTGCTGGCGCAGCCAGCGCGGGTGGTAATCCGTGTAGACGTGGGCCTGGTTCGACTGCGTGTCTGCTCGCATTACGTCCCCCTCGGCAGGAAGAACGACTTCATCGACTCGAGCGCCGCGGTCAGCTTGTAGCGCTGGATCGAGCCGGCCGGGTCGACGTGCTTGGGGCATACCTTCGTGCACTCGCCGACGAACGTGCAGCCCCAGATGCCTTCGTGTTCCGACAGCACTTCCATGCGCTCCCCGGCACCCTGGTCGCGGTTGTCGAGGTTGTAGCGCTGCGCCAGCGCGATGGCCGCGGGCCCCAGAAACTTCGGATCGAGCCCGTAGATCGGGCACGCCGAGTAGCACAGCATGCAGTTGATGCACATGCTGTACTGCTTGTACTCGTCCATCTCCTGCGGGGTC
>Ga0190265_10001121_pt1 | contig 17473 bp, 15 predicted proteins | sample Popmic124T_FD_133135 | JGI IMG/M metagenome (GOLD analysis project Ga0190265, IMG submission 133135) | Populus adjacent soil microbial communities from riparian zone of Indian Creek, Utah, USA - 124 T | ecosystem: Environmental > Terrestrial > Soil > Riparian zone | place: USA: Utah | collected...
GCCGCCTCGCTGGGAATCCCGTTTGTCATCAGCACACCGCCGAACGCCATGGTCTACGGCGAAGGCGGCGTCCGAAGCTCCGACCTCCTGGTGCCCGGGCTCATCTTGATGATCCTGGGGTGCCTTCTGCTGAGCCTCACCGGGCCGTTCGTGTTGCGCTGGATCGGGATTCCGTGATTGAGGTGTCTTTTGGGGTTGCTTGAGGCACTATCCAGGATTCGGCTGGAAAACGATTTTTCGTATGGTCTCAGGAGAGTTCAAAACTATGATGGTAGATGGTCCCGGCCATAAGTAGCCGGGACCATCTACCACATGTGCCCTATTCCGGCTTCGTCTTTATGGCCGCCCGCACGGCTGCTCCAGGGCAACCACTGCCTGTGTCTTGGTAGGGCTCCGGAGATGCACCAAGGGTATTGATCTCTGTGATCGTGCCCAGGGCGTCGATACTCAGGACATTCCACCACTCGCCGTTCCCTTGAGTTGGAACATCAAAAGTCGCGATGATGCCGCTCGAGTCGAACACGCTGACACGCGCTCCAGAGGAGGCAAGACTCCCCGCACCGGCAAAATGATGTACCCCATAGCGGTAAGTTCCTTCGAAAAGTTCCCGAATTGTGATCGTCTCAGGGCCAAAGGAATCTCTGTCGTCCACGTCCAGCCTCGCCCTCGGGCAGGCTTCGACGTTACCTTCGGCATTACCTACGCGACCGTAGAACAAATGGTACGGCTTAGAAGTCGGCAGCCACAGATGGGAGTCGAGGTCGGCAGGGTTCTCACCCCAGGTCAAGACAAGTCGCAACTCTCCTCGGAACAGAAGCGGTGAGAGGTTAAAATTGAGACTCGTCTGTTGGCCGACCACAATCTGCACATCGTTGCGCCTTTCCCTCAGGAATCCGACGGCGCGAGCCTCCACAGAGTAAGTGCCCGAGGGGAGCTCTGAGACGCTGTAGGACCCATTGGAGAGACTCGTGACGGTGGCGAGGACGCGGCCTTCCTGTATCACTTGAATCATCGCGCCCTCAAGGGAGTTTCCGCTCGCTGCATTCCCAACTGTCCCGGCCAAACTGCCTCCCGGCGTGAGCGTAAATGTCAAGCTCTCTGAGGCCGTGCGGGGAATGCCGCGCATAGGTTCGTATACCGCGATCATGGCGTAAGGGCCGGAGTGTAGGAAGCCATACACCGGTGCGTTGATCTGAGAGTCTCGAACCAGGTTCACTGTTTGTGCCAAAGTCTCCCCTGGTGCCAGGATAGTGAAATCTCCTTCAGTGATTGCGAGTTTTAGCTCAGGACCAAGGAAGGGCACGCGCTTACCGTCGGCTTGGCGGATAATTTCAAAGTGCAGAGGCCAACCCTCTAGGACGGTGCGGTTCATCACCTGGATCGATGAGTTGGAAACATTCTTGTAGACGACTTGGACTGGGATCTCCTCGCCCAGCGGAATCGTAGTCTGCACGAGAGTGATACTCAACTCCAAGGGCGACTCCTTTTGGGGGAGTGTCACAGCTTCACCGGGCGGGGTAGGTACAGCCACCGTCGGCCAACTCACCGGGTTTAGCCATCCATCGCGGATGGTGTCGTCTACGAGTATGCCGTCGCGCCGTAAGCCGCCTTCATTGGTAATGATTCCGCCGAAAAGATCTCGCTCGAGCTGATTGCCTTCCTCATCAGGAGAGTCAGTGTCGTCGGCCAGGAATTTCTTGACGTCCTCTTTCCAATGGGCTGTTTCATGGAGAATCGTCACGGTCATAATGATGGTGGTGTTCTTTTTCTGGCCCTCGGTAGCGCCCTCGGCACAACCGTCCCAAATGGTGTTGTTCATTTCGAACTCTGACTCACTGCCACCGGAATCTCCACGATAAACGCCGTAGACATCTGCCAGGTTAGCGTTCTCGAGCTCAGGTCCCTTGGCATCCGCCAGCTCTCTTTCGAGGCTGGCGCCTTCCAGATTTACCTTGGCGTAGGCTGCCTTCCCCGCAGCCGAGAGCGCGATAGTCTTGGCAAGATTCAGTGCATTGAAGAGGCAATCGTTATTGCGTTTAGCAGGATCCAGCCGAGAAAGCGTCCAAGGACCGAGGAAAGCATAGTCGACATTGAGCCAAGAGAAGTGGTTTCGGGAGAAGGTCGCGAACAATGTGCCAGTGAACGTGCCGTCAAGAATGACCGCTTGTGCGTCTTCCGGGAGCACGGTTCCTCTCTCGTCTTCGAGCCAGCCTGTACCTTCCTGCAACCAAACCTCGAGCGTTTCGTCATAGTGGTAGATTGGGATCTCGATCCGGTCGGTGCCTGCATCGATGTCCTCCAGGTCAGGCCATTGGGATTTCGAAATGCGGGACCGGATCGTAACAGCCTGAGACAGGTCGTCCACGGGATTGCCCGCCTCATCGAGAGCCGCGACGGAGAGGAAAACCGACGAGTTCAGAGGAATCTCGCCGTTCTCAACAAACCGGCCGCCTGGGAACGCATCAGGTGTCGTATCGGGGTCAAAGACGGCGCCAGAGAGGCGCTTCACTTCAGTCGGCAGATCATCTATTCGGAGGGAACCATCGGCGTTTTGGGCTGTAGTCCCCGTGATGCTCAACTCGGACTCCTGTGGATTGGGGATGATGATTCTGCCGACATTCACCCGTGCTTCGATGGCATCGGTGATCCTGGAATTGGATACCTCAGTGAATGCAGGTGGCTGGAAGAGGATCTCTACCAGCACACGAAGAGGTAGTAGCTCCGGCCCTATCTCGACGGAGAAATCGCCGTTCGCATCTGTGAGCGCCGTGCCGGAAGCGCCGAGCACTACAGGTGGCTGCGCGGACCGCAGAGAGTTGTTGGAGAGACCTGGGAGCGCGCTAACAGTGACATGTGCTCCCTGAACGGCCGTGTCGTCAGGAAAAGCTACCCTGCCGGTGACAATGATCGTGGCTGATGTACCAGTGTTTTCACAATTTACCTCGTCCTCACCGGCGAAGCAAACGTCATCACTAATTCCACCGTTTAGCCGGTCAAAGCCGCCACCCCCATTGAGTAGATCGTCTCCGGGACCGCCGGACAAAAGATCATCCCCGGTTCCTCCGTTGATGAAGTCAGCCCCGTAGCCACCGCCGGCCGTGTCATTTCCTGCCCCTCCAAAAAGAAGGTCTCCCCCGGGGCCCCCCCAGAGAAAGTCGGGTCCGTCATCGCCGAGCAGGCTGTCATTTCCGAAGCCGCCGTGGAGCTGATCAGCATCCCCACCGCCAGCCAGTAGGTCGTTGCCTAGAGATCCTTCCAGGCGGTCCGTGCCCTCTCCGCCCTCCAGCACGTCGGCCCCCTCTCCTCCCTCTAGCTGATCTTCGCCATCTCCTCCCTCTAGGCGATCGTTACCGGGGCCGCCGCAGATCATGTCGTCGCCGCCCTGGCCGATCACGATATCGTTTCCGGCCAATCCCGCGATTACGTCGTTTGCGGCGGTGCCGATGAGAACGTCGTCGTCCGCAGTCCCGACTATGGAAGCCGCCGTTCCCAAACAGCTGACCTGCGCCTTGGCGGCTGGCGTGGCGAGCAGAGAGAGGGTGGCAAGTGAGAGAACCGTACATACTGCTCGCAGCTTTGTTGAGGAAAGAATCTTCATTTCGCTCTCCGTTCAGAGGTAAGACCTTGCGGCGAGATCCTTCTCGGTCAGCCGAAGGGCTCACTCCATTGAAATTATGCCCTGAGTCTCCTGCCGAATCCGAGATTAGGGCAGGTACTTCGGGAAAACCTATTGGATCAGTATAGCGCCCACCAGGCTATTTGCAACTATTTTTATTGTGCCGATATAGCGATGCGGGCAAGGGCTGGCTATTCGCAGATAGCATGGTAACAATAACGTTATTGTCTATCTCGGCTGCCGCACCTGAGCAAAGGGGCAAGAATTGCCAGATGGGTCTCCCAAGCCGGCTGCAGGCCTCCCATCACCTGCGCCTGGGCGGAGACGCTGCTGGTCGGCTCGGCGGCCGCCGGCCTCGGTACGTCATCGGTGACCTGCTGAGCGGCCTGGCCCGATGAAGCCGTCCCTGCGCTGGGCGCTCGCTGCCGCCTTTACAGCGGCGGTCGTGACCTTGCCGCTGATGCTCCTCGAAGATCCGACGCCCTGACCGAGTTAAGCCTACGGGGGCGGCCACGGGCCGCCCCTACGATCCTGGACAGGGGCCGGGCGTCAGGCCGGCACGGCCGCCCGCGGCGCGCTCTGGCCGGGCTTCCGGCGCAGGATCGCGGCGGAGACCAGGGAGACGATCAGCCCGACCGGGAAGATCTCCATGAAGGTGATGGCGGAGTTGAAGAACACGTTGTCGTAGTACTTCGCCATGAAGGCCATCTGGTCCGTCATCTTCTGGATGTCGGCCTGGCTATCGCCCGTCTCCCGCATCTTCGCCAGGGTGTGCGCGCTGAACTTGTCGAGGAAATCGGGGACGAAGTTGAAGTAGGTGATCTCCCAGGCGATCACGTACATCGCACAGGTCACGAGCGTGATGAGGAGGCCGACCTGGAAGGCCTTGCCGAAGCCGATCGTCCCGCCGGCCACGTTCTCCCGGTACGACCGGACGCCGAAGAAGACCAGCAGGAACGCGAGGACCATGGAGCTGTAGCCCAGGACCTCCATGTTGTCGAAGTCGAGGGTCCCGTTGAGGCACAGGGGCATCATCAACGACGACATGGCGACCAGCACCAGCCCTGACGCGAGACCGAAACGAAGCACAGTTTTCCGCATTGCCTATCCTCCTTGGTTGGCCCCCAACCTAGCCGCGCGGAGCCGACCCTGTCGTCCTTCTTTCGGGTGATTTCGGGCCTGAAACCCGATCTCATCCTTTCGTTGACCCCCTCTTGGCCCCGGTTGGCCCCGATTACCCCCTCGAACCGGCCTCCCTCAGGGGATCAGGCCGAGCTGCCGCCCCTTCTGGACGGCCTGGACCCGGCGGCTTACCTCCAGCTTGCCGAACAGGCGGGAGGAGTGGGTCTTGACCGTGTTCTCGGACACGAAGAGCCGCTCGCCGATCTCGCGGTTGCTCAAGCCCTCCGCGATCAGGCCGAGGATCTCGTGCTCGCGCGGGGTGATGCCAAGCTCGGCGAGCTTCCCCGCGTCGAGCACGAAGGGCCCGCCCTGCGGCACGCGCACCTCCCGGATCACCACCACCTCGCGGGACCGCGACCACCGCAGCCCGAAGTAAAGCCCTAAGCCGGCGAAGATCACCGCCACCAGGCCGCCGTAGATCTCCGAGGGGTAGGCGTGGACGAAGTGCTTGTATTCGAGGACCTTGAGCAGCGCGATGAGGACGCCGCCCACCAGGCCGTAGAGGATGACCCGCTTCACCGGCGGGAGCATAGCGCGTCCGGAGAGGTCTCAGGCGACCCGTCCGATTCGACCGCCGGCGAGCCCCGCGCCTCCGATCCCGCGAAAAGTGCGACTCTTCCCATAGCGGTCCCCCACCGGGTCATGGCGGCCTCGCGGGCGGACCGCGGGAGAGGAGGCGCTTTTCATGACCCGAAGAACCCGCTCCATCGTACTCATCCTCGTCCTGGCCCTCGCGGCCGGGGCCGCCCAGGCGCGGCAGCCCACGCGGCCGGCCGCGCCGGAGCCGGCGAGCCTGCTCCATCGCGTCTGGGCCTGGATCGCGGCCCGCGCGGTGCCGGAGAGCCCCGCCCGGGCGAAGGCAGGCGGCGTCATGGATCCCGACGGGCTCAACGGCGCGGGGGGACCGGGCTCGGGGGGAGAGGCGGGCAGCATTCTGGATCCCAACGGCTAAAGGTCTTCTCCTCTCGCGACCGGGATGTCCGGTGCCCGCAACCGGCGTCCCGGTCATTTTCCGGCCACGTGTCCCATTTTATCCTGCTTCGGCAACTACTCTCTTAGTAGGTACGCTCAAGGGGAGAGGAGGCTGATTTGGCGATTCATCCCAACGATCTGCGCCTGGAAGGGCTCTACCTGGCTAGCGAGAGGGAGGACCAGGAGACCCTGAAGCACCTCAGCCGGTGCCAGCGCTGCCGCGACCGGTTCGCGGCCATCCTCCAGCAGCGGCAGACCGTCACCGCGAGCCCTCCGGAGGAAGCCGGCGACGATCCGGCGTGCGAGGACGTCACCCAGGTGGACAGCCTCACGCTGGCCTTGGCGCTCACCCTGGCCCGCGAGCGGTTCGCCGCTCCGGAGCTCCTCGTCGAGCTCATCCGGTGTCCCCTCGAGCGGCGGGAGGGTCTGCTGGGAAAAGACCCGCGGTTCCACATCTGGGGGCTCTTCGAGCTGCTGATCGAGAGGAGCCTGGAGACGGGCACCCGCGATCGGGAGGGGGCCGAGGAGCTGGGCCTCCTGGCGCTCGACCTTTCAGCCCACCTCAACGCCTTCCTCTATGGAGCCGAGCGGATCGAGGATCTGCGAGCCAGGGCCTGGGCGCACGTCGCTAATGCGCGGCGGCTGCGGTCCAAGCTCAGGGCGGCCGACGAGGCGTTCCGGCGGGCCTCCAGCCACCTCTCAAAAGGTACCGGCGATCCCCTGGAAAGGGCGATCCTCCTGGACCTCGAAGCGTCCCTGCGGCGAGACCAGCGCCGCTTCCCCGAGGCCTTGGGCCTCGTCCAACAGGCGGTCGACCTCTTTCTTGGGATCGGCGACCGGCACCGCGCCGGCCGCTCCCTGATCAACATGTCGACCGTGCACTACTTCACCGGAGACCTGGACCAGGCGATATCCCTCCTCTTCCAAGCCTTCGATCGCATCGATGCCGAGCAGGAGCCGCGCCTCCTCCTCTGCGCCCGGCACAACCTGATCGATTACCTGTCGCAAGCAGGCCGTTTCCAGGAAGCCCAGGAAATCTATTTCCAGAACCGCGCCCTCTACCGCGACTTCGTCGAGCCCTGGGTGCAGAACCGCCGAAAGTGGGTGAAAGGAAGGATCGCGCGAGGCTTCGGACAGACCGCCCTGGCCGAGTCCCTCCTCCTCGCCGCCCGGGACGGCTTCCTCGCCGAAGGCATCCCCTACGACACCGCCCTGATCTCCCTCGAAATCGCCACCCTCTACGCCGAGCAGGGGCGGATGCCTGAGCTGAAACGCCTGGCCGGAGAGATGGTGCCCATCTTCTCCTCCCTCCAGATCCACCGCGAAGCCCTGGCCGCCCTGACCTTCTTAAAGCAGGCCATCGACACCGAGCAAGCCGGCCTCGAAGTGGTAAACGCCGTCGCCGGGTACCTCAAGCGTGCCCAGCACGACCCGGAGGTTCGGTTCCGGGGGGTGGAGGGGTGACTAAAGAACCGGTCTTATAAATCCCTGGCTTCTCGTAGGGGCGGGTCTGGACGGCGGCGTGGGGGCTCGACCCGCCCTGCGGAGGCCGCCATCCCCCCACAGGACGGGTCGCGCCACCACCCTTCCGTCCAGACCCGCCCCTACCCGAAGATTATGAGATGGCTTGTACGACAGAGCCCTCTTTGCTCCGGGTCGAGAAAGCACCCTCAGGCTCCATGGCATACTCCCATGCATTGGACCTCAGGTCCTGAAAGGAGTCCGCGACCATGAAGCGAATTCAGGGAGTTGCCGTCCTGTTGTGTGTTCTCATGACGCTGTGCGCAGCCGGGGCTTACGGCGCCGACGATCCATTTCCTCCGAAGGAGATCCCAGGGATTGCCTACGACCGGGACTTGTGCATGTGGCGCATCAACAAGTCTTTCGATGGCAATGCGGAAAAAACGTTCTGGCGCGACTACGACTGCAGAACCGGATCGACCGGCCTGTACAGGACGGAGCTCGCGCTCCGCGTCCTGTCCAATGATGGCGACGGTGAAGGGAACTGTGACCAGGAAGTCCGAGGCCTACCGCAGACCATGTATCTGGAGTCCGGAGGCATGACGATCTATCGCAAGGATGGCCTGGCCCATTTCACCGGAGGTGTCAAATTGAAGGACGGCGGACCCGCGGGACCGGTCCTCTTTGAGGGAACCATCGAGCTGATGGCCCGAATCGGCACCCACCAGGCCCTCGGCGAGAGCTGTGATGAAAAGGAGCACATGGAAGGCTGGATCGTAGCCCGAGGTGTCGAGTCTCTCAGCAACCTCACCCTACGCGCCATGGTGGCCGGCGAGGCAAGCCTCCCCGGCGGACCGCTCCTCATACCCCCGCTCAACCGCATCACCGGGGTGATCATAGAATCCCGTTGAACAAGTAGAATCTGCCGGTACAGCCGCCCACCCGGCACCTGCCGGGTGGGCTTTCAATAGCCATTTCCAACAGTACCATTATGGCCATTTAGTTCCTCGACTCTCGACTTCACTCGGAGCGGTGCGAACATCTCCTAACCCATGAGACGGCTCAACGATTTGGTGAAATGGTGGTATCATTATTCCTAAAGTGTTTCGCGCTTTAGGTCAGCCCGTGCCCGAATTCACGGGCGTGGGCAAACTGGGAGGAGTGTTGATGCACCCTATGCGTTTTCTTTCGGCCTTACTTTTAACTTTGTCCGTGCCGCTCCCGGGGCTCGCTATTGAGTCCTCCCTCCTAAAACAGAGACAGGAGCTCGCACAGAGCGGCCAGCTTCTGCGCTCGTCAATCCCTGTTCTCAAAAGCTCCTCCTCTTCTCTCGCCGAGGCGATGGACGTGCCTACCGGAGCCTTGCTTTCCAGCTCTCTCGCGGGTAGCGGGGCAGCGAACGGGGTTCTGACCAGCTTGGGAGTGATACAACCATCCCAGGGCTCGAGTTTCGCTGTCTTGAGCAGTGGGATCGTAGGCTCGCCTAGCCCCGAGCCCGGCATCGATTTCTCTCCTGGAGGAACGGGAGGGGACTCGACGGTCCTCACACTCACCCTCACGGCACCGCCGGGACCCGGACGGCTCTCATTCCTCTACAACTTTCTCAGCACCGAGATCCCTGATTTTGTCGGCACCATTTACAACGACAACTTTACAGCCTTGTTAACCGATGCTAATGGCACCCGCGTCGTGGCTTTGGCATCCGTCAATACTTCTTTTTTCTATCCGGCGACTGCTTCGCGCGCAGGCGGCTCGGGCTTCGATCTCTTCACTCCCGATCCTTCGGGTGTAGACGATGTTTTCGGCACCGGTTTGCCCGATGCCGGCCTGACTGGTTTCGTTCCCGTTAGCGTCCCTTTTCAATCGAATGGGCAAATTACTCTCCGCTTCTCGGTTTCCGATCTCGGCGACGGCATTCTGGATTCGGCCGTGGTTCTCGACAACCTGACCGTCGGTTTGCTCGAAGTGCTGGACGCAGTTCCGGACTTCCTTTCTAATAGCGGTGTATCAACTGACACGGCGCGCCTCGCTTCTACGCCGGGCCGTCCACGGGAGGGAGCGGCGGCGGACGGCGTCACCCGCGTCCTGCTCCGGGGCACGGTTTCAGGCCCCGGCAACGTAACGTTTTCTCTGGAAGGTGGCCAAGCGCCGGATGATGGCGGCTTGGATAGTGTCGGAGGAAACGGCAGAGCGAACTCCGTGACCGTGCCGGCGGTCTTAACCTCGGCGGGATACCGCGCCTTCGCTGTTTATAGGTCACCGGACGAATTCAACCGCGGTAGCGACGGGTCTCTCTCCGAGCGCCCTCTTACTTTTAAGTCGTCATTCCAGCCGGCCGGCGGCGGATCTCCTGTCGAAAGCCGCCGTCCCTTCAAGATCGTCCGGCCGCCTCTCGTCTTCGTGCACGGTCTCTGGTCGGGGCCGGCAACGTGGACCTTCCCCCTGGCTACGGACCCCAGGTTCGTCAGCACGAAAGCAGACTACCAGGGGACGAACGCCAGCCACTTCGCCGACAACAACGGTGTCGCGTCCTTATATGCGCGCAAAGCCGTAGCGGCGATGAATGACCGCCAGTACGCTGCGGTCCAGGCTGATTTCGTCGGGCACAGCATGGGTGGGCTCCTGAGCCGGATCTGGACGACGGACGGTAATTACAGACGGAACGACAACTTCCAACAGGGCGACGTGCACAAGCTCATGACGTTGGATACCCCCCACACTGGCTCCCCGCTGGGAAATCTCCTTGTCACCTTGCGAGACACACCCCTTATCGGATCTCTGGTGACGGGCTTGGCGAACCAGTTGAACAAGCCGATCGATCGTGGAGGCATCGACGACCTCGCCAATGGGAGTGCGGCCATCCAGGCCATCGGGGCGGCTCCCGTTCCTGGTCACGCTCTGGTGGGGACCGGCGGCTCCGATGCGCTGGCCCTCCTCCCTGGAGAGCTCGGGGCCTTCTACAAAATGATCTTCTTCTTCTCTTCCTCGGACCTCTTCCAAGGCTTGCAGCACGACGGTATCGTGGGACGGCAGAGTCAGGAAGGGGGATTGCCGGCCAACGCCATCTCGGTGTTCCATCTTCTGGACGGAATCCATACTTTCAACCCCGGGAGCAGTGCCTATTCGAACCGCTTGGTGGAATTGCTGAACACCGATCATGGGAGTGCGGCCTTCGCTCAGTTCCCGGCTCCCTCCAGTCTGGGCGCACTCGATGCCGCGGCTCTGCAAGCCCGAATCCGGGCAGGTCTGCGGCCTGTCCGCTCGGTCCAGCCGGGGGTCGCCATCACCTCGCCTGCGCCAGGCACGGAGGTCACCGCGGGATCAAGCATTCAGGTCATGGTCGAGGTGCTCTCCGGGGCAGTTGTGGAGAGAGTCCTGGTGGTGGGTCCAGGAGTAGCTGAGACCGACGACGCCGCTCCCTTCCAGGTGACGATCCAGATCCCAACGGAAGCTGTCGGCTCCTTCTCGCTAACGGCGGTAGGAAGCAACAGCGATGGTGATTATTACACCTCCGGAGATCTTCAGCTTCAGGTGGTGCCTCCGGGGAACCTCGAGGCTTTGAGGGTCATCCCACAGGATCCGATCCTATTGGGCCCCGGGGACACGGCACAGATTCATGCCTTGGGCACCTTCGATGATCAGGTGGTCCGGGATCTGACCGATTCCGCTCAAGGAACCACGTACCAGATCTCCAATCCCCAGATCGCCACCGTCTCAGCCGAAGGCCTAGTCACGGGTCTAGCTCCGGGTGTCACTGCCCTGATCGTCCGCAACGGTGCATTCCAGGACAGCGTGGCCGTGACCGTCCGCGGAGCAGCCCCGGCTCCTCAGATCACCGCCCTCGAGCCCGGCTCGGCAGTCGCCGGGAGCAGCGGCCTGACCCTGGTGGTGCGTGGCTCAGGCTTCGATGCGAGCGCATCCGTTCTCTGGAACGGATCTCCGCGGCCGACCACGTTCGTTTCCGCCACGGAAGTGCGAGCCGAGATTTCGGCGGCAGATCTTGAAATCTTGGGGCCCATGGCCATCAACGTCGTCAATACCGCACCGGGCGGAGGCACTTCCGATCCCGCTACCTTCAATGTGACAGGTGGGGTGACCTCCGTTGAGGTTCCTACTCTCTCGGAGTGGGGTGCTTTCGGCTTCATCGCGCTGCTCGTTGCCAGCAGCCTGATGGTGTTGCGCCGGAAACGTTCCCAGGAGAGCTGAAGCCGTTCGGTAGACGACAACCTCTCGCAACCTGACAGGAAAGGGGTGGTGAGGCGCTCCATATCGGCCTCACCACCCCCTAGCGAACAGCCATCCCACACTTCTGTTACTGGAACGCCTCGGCCCCGCGCTGGCGGACCTTCGCGCATCTGTGGCCCAATCCGAGACTGGAAGGCCTTAAGGTAATCGGCGCCCAACCGGCGGCTCGTCAGCCAAAGGCCTCAACAACTCCGGCTGCACTACCTGAACATGGCACAGCACCTGCTTAGTATAAATAATCTTCGAGATCCTCATTGATGGATGCTCTGGCAACTGAAGGGAAGTTACCTCTATGAAGAAGATCTACGCACTCGCTTTCGCCCTCTTGCTGACCTTCCTCGCCATTCCTGGTGCTCAGGCGGGTACGGGCAAGATTCCGCCCAATGGCAAGCTGATCAAGGTTCAAGACCCGGCGTCCAGGATGGTCAAATGCTATATCTGCAGTGACGACATGACGCTCTGCGTGGAGGTACTCTGCTCGGGATCGGATTCGGATTAGTAGAACCCACCGAATAGCTGCGGACGGCTACAACTGACACCGCATGCTTTCGCGCTCTATCTGACCGAAGACCCTGACGCACACCCATACTCACCACTGGCTCCAGGCCGAAATCCAGAAGCGACACCGGCACACGTCCCTCAGCTACGACGGGCAGCAACGCCACGATCAGCATGGCGCTCCAAATTCTGGCTAGAATTCGACTCGGTAAAAAACGAGACCTGCGACGATCTGCCTTCATGTCATCTCCTGTTCCCGGCGGTCAAACGCTCCTGGTTCTGCTGTTCGTTGCTTCTCGATCCGCCGAACGTTTCGTGGCCTCAGCGCGCACATGGGCGCGAGCCCATGTGTCCGCTGCAGGCCGGTGTTCGGCGGCCCAACCCACACGTGTTCAAGTTCTTGGCCTCGTCTTGGCTTCGAGTGCTTCAGAGAGAGCCGCAGCTAGCGCATAGAGGAACCCCTCAGTTCCCACCCACTTCTTCAGCGACACATGAGCTATTGCCCTGAGTGCAGCGGCCGGAGTATCGAAGTGAGTACGCTCTAGATAGTAAGGATTCTCCTCGGTGTAGTTGGTTGTGCCACCAAAAATATCGATGGTGTCATCTACTCTGTTGTAGCGCACCGTGGGGTTGGGCTTCACTTCGACTTCCGACATTCTAACTACATCAAACTCGGCATGGAGAGGCAGTTTCGCCCAATGGGATACTCTAGAATACCCCACCTCTACTACATCCTCTCCTTCCGGAATCGTGCATCCGGTGTACGCCTCGGCATGCCGAATAACTTCCTCAGGCACATCGAAGCACCACTTGCTGCCATTGTAGTAGGCAAGAGCCCATCGGCCGTCGTTTAGATTGCCACCCTCAAGGAACACCAGCACAACCTGATGCTCCTCGGGCATACCTTCTTGCACCTTCTTGAATCTCAGCTCCATAGACCCTCGTCTCTTAACTCCATCTCTGAACTTCTCAACTTAAGCATGCGGAGCAACTGACGCCGAACGGCTCGTGGCTGAGCGGCTGCGCCAGCAGTCCGCTCGAGCCAGGAGTTATGCGCTTCTTTTGACCTCAGGCCCTCAATGGTTTGGTAGAATCGCCAGAGGATGAAGCATCGTCCTCTACCCCTCCTGCCTGGGTCAAGTCTGTGCTTGTATTGCTTGGCGCAGGTGGCAGCGGTTCGTTGAAGAGTGCTTGTGCTGCTCGCTGGCCTCCGAAATAGTATCCCGTAACGCTCCCGATGAGCGTACCTACAAAAGTAAGGACCGCATCAAAACTCTGATGACCTCGAAATTTTACGAGGAGAGATCCGCCAAAGATGATAAATATTAGAGCCAAGACTGGAGCCATTCTATTGTGGAATTTAAAGGTCGTCGGTTCGAGCGTTCCACGCCCATGGCATACAGAGCAAACCAGCCCTGTGTAGACGACATTTCCAAAGTCTAGCGGCCGACCCCGACCCAAAAGCCTGTGCAAGAAGGGTATATCTCCTCTCACACATACAGCACAGCTGGCGCCACCAATGCCTGTTTTGCATGTTCCTTGTCCGCTACAGTGTCGACAAGGCAAGCGTTCCAGTAGGTCCATTTTTTTGCCTTACTCTATTCTGCCACTGCCGAGGGACTACTAGTCTCAATCGTATAACGCCTATGCCGATGAGTGGCGGCGCCGTTTGCCGTCCACTCGATCGGCGGGTTGGGCGAACACGTCACGAAAAGTTGCAGTCATAGGAGGCTAATGCCCATGCCGATCAACGTCATGATGATGCTCGCCAGCGGCGCGGTAGCAGTTTGTACCCCGATGAGTCGCGCGAGTCGGCGACTACATGCGATGAGAGCCCAGAGGAATCCCCAAAAGAGAAAAGTCCAAGCAAACCAGATGGCAAGTACGATGAGACTGATGATTACGACAGCAGAAACAAGGTAGACGCTAAGCATTACTTGGCTGTTGAAATCGAACACCAGGAAGTGCTCGAGGGCAAGCCACGAACCTTTCCCTTGACCGGCAAACACCCGTCGCATGGCTTTCTCTGACCAGCACGTGTCTACGCTCAGGGCTAACAGTACTGCGGCACCCGCGACTCGAAGAGTTGGCCAAATGACACTAATCGACTGGCGAAAGTTTGTAAGCAATTCGGCTTGATAGTTCTTGCCACCGTTAAGAGCGAAGACTTCGACTAACGCGCAGAAGAGGCTGAAGATGGAGAGATACCAACCAGCCAAGGACGTCGCATGCGTGGCGACGTGGAAGTACGAGGATGTCGCGACATTAGCAATGATGCGGAGATGCTCTGGGATGTAGAGACCACGTTCAAGCGTGTTCGAGGTGACGTAGGTGGAAAGTCGTATGAACGGAGCGGCGACAACAACTGCGACTCCTGCGGAAAGCAGGAAGCGCGCTCCCTGGAGGATGGCGCCGCGAAGTGATTGCGAAGTCAGCATGACGGAGATCTACCTTGCTTATCCGTGTCGCCTAACGCTGCTCAGCTCACAGGCGCGTGGGCGCGAGCCCAACCGTCCTGTGCAGCGTCTGGTTGGCAGAAACACAGCGTTTCCTACTCGCACATATCGGTGATGCGTACCACTTAGGGACACGCGCTGCTCACCTTTTCTATGTATATCGGATCGGTCTTCACACGTACTGTACAAGAATACATGTATTGGGGGCAGTTGAACGGCGGGCACTTACTCTCGCTACGCTCCGACCTCGACAGGACTTCAAACATGCCTTCGGGATGTTGACCTCTAAGCCCGTCAATCACACGGCTACACCATTTCTCCTGGTCGAAACCGCCCCCCATCCATTCCGAGCTCTGCTCTACGTCGAAGGTACGACCGTAGCTCTCGACTCCATGGCTCTTATGGCGGCAAGGCTTTGGGGGCGTAGGCAGTGGAGCAGGGGAAATAATGTTATTAGAGCCGCTGACCTGAATATTGTTGTTCCCTGCAATACCTTGAAAAGCGGTCTGCTGCACTGGCTTATCAATATTTTTTGCGGGTTCTTCCTTCCCTTTGCCGGAGCCTGTTAGCTTTCCCCAGTTCCCAAATACGGCTGTAGCAATGACACCGACAAGCGTCAGCACTCCAAGAGTGATTTCCGTCTTGTATTTTGCGGCCATGCTCACCTCCCTGATTTGCTGCCAACGTTTGAGCTGAGCGGACCGCAACGGTATGGCGCCCCGGAGCGGACAATGAGACTGGGAGCGTAGGGGCGCCATGCCGTTGTGGGTCCGCTCGAGCGAAGGGTTAGGCCTCACCGGTCTCAGACGAGGAACTGACTGACTAGGCGCCGTACCTCGGGAAGCATGGCTCGAACGTCTTCCGCGGTGAACTCGGTCGTACTTCCGTGGGCTGCGCTGTTGCGAATTGCGGCCAGAGCCGTGACTCGCTTCTGCACAAGTGCGTTGTAGGCGCCAGCCTTCGTGAGATCAGCATTCATGCGTTCTAGTTTGCCGTGGGCCACACCATGAGTAGTGCAAAGATTTCGCAGGGCGGTTTCCAGCACGACGCCTGCAACTACTGCTGCAGGTGATAGGTAGCCGGCGGCGAGTAGTTCGGCCGCTTGCTCGAGTTCGCTGTCGAAGACCTCGGCGTGGACAAGATTGCGCACTGAGTTGATGTACCCGCCGTCATAGTCTTCCCTTGCAGCGAGGAATACGGCTTTGACCCGCGAGAGTGTGTAGACGTTGGTGGAGTACATCAGCGTTTCCTCAGATTCGACGAAGGCCTTGAAGTGCTGGGAACCCTCGCCACACGCGTTTGCAATGAGACTCCGGGCCTTTACGCGCCAATTGAGCAGAAGTTCGTCGTCTACGTACTCTCGCGGATGGCCGAGCTCGTTTGTCTCTCGGTGTTTCGAATTTTCTACCGAAGTTAACTGCTCGGTCAGCTCAGCGAAGCGCTTCGAGTGTAAGTTGGCCATGATGCGTGGCTTTCGTGAGGCCTAACTAACGCTCGACAACTCAGCGGCGCCGGTCAAAGGCCACCGCCATTGTCCGACGCCACTTTCACCCACATCCCTCCACCGCTGATGATAACCCAAGCGTCCGCTGGAGTTGTGGTGTTAGGCGATGACACACAGTGGCCATGGGGATCCTTCAGGATCATAGAAGCTTCCGCTAGGCTCGTAGTCGCCGGTACCGCAGATAGTCCTGAAGGAGCACAGCAAAGAGTATAGGCCACGCGATAAGTGCGAAGGCGACGGTAACGCCGATGCCGCTGTTACCGACATTCCTGCCGCCTAGCGAGACGGCGAGGAGAAGCAAGCCGATCGCGAAATACGCCATCCCAAGAGTGAGAACTGTCGGGCCTGCAAAGGCTGCCTGAATAGGACCGATGAATGGTGCCGTTGCCCCGAGCACCAGTCCGAGCAAGGACCATGATTTCGCTCTGGCATCGAGGCGCAGGCGCTCTTCGAGGTTCCAAGCGTCAGAGCGGCTCGGATCCGGCTGCCACGTGGCGTTGTAAACCTCAGGATCAGCAGTGTCGGCCGCCTGCACAAGCCGCAGGAAGTACACCATGAAAGGCGGGATAACTGCGAGCAAAATGATGACCGGGGAGGCAACTCCAAAGAAGCGGGTAAGGGCCGCAGTGGTGGCAAGAATTGCGACGTAGGCAGCAGTGCCTGTGGAGATAAACGCTGTGGCGTAAAATCTCCAAGGCCGCGCCCGCATTTGAGACCTAAACGGGGCGATGAGCACCAATGTCAGAAAGGTACGCACGACGGCGAGGACGCCTGCAAGCACCACTGCCGCGATCAGCCATTGCAACATCTGTTTTGCCCCTGTGAGTTGTTCTCAATAACTCCTACGGACGCCTAACCGTTAAGCGTCTATCCGACGTCCTCCCCAAGCGAGCGATCCAGTATCCCCCGGCTTTGCCAGGAGGATGTTGGATAGACGCCTGGTTGAACGAAGCCGCGGGGAAGTCCGATTTGGCACGCCCTATGGAGATTCAATCCGTAGGCGAAGGAGACGGCAAGGCCTCTGGCTCTTCCCAAAGAGCCCCGAAGTGAGTTGTCCCCGACTCGTTAACGTCTCCTCGAAGGGCTTGCGGCCTGCATCAGGCTCCTCCCACAGCGATTTCGTTTCCTTCATTGTACCGCAGTTTCGACAGAAGGCGCACGGGACCCAGGCCTTGAAGACAAGGCGATGGTGAGAGACCGACGCAGCCGGGGATCTCACGGCGGCGATCTCCCCGCCGAGGCGGCTTCGGCCAAGGGGGCGAGATTCTGCAGCAAGTGCAGGTGGCCTTGCCCGCATTCCGGACAGAGGGCCGGGTCTTGACCGGTGACCCGCAGCAACACGCTACGCCAGTCCTCGCGCGCCGAAGGCCTGGACGCGGCGGGCTCCGCGCCGAGCAGGTTCCGGCACAGGTCCAGATCCCTTTCGCGCCGGCGGTTGGCAAACAGTCCGTAGTGACGTATGCGCACGAAACGATGGGGAAGGATGTGCAGCAGGAAGCGGCGGAGGAATTCCTCGGCCGAGAGAGTCATCTCCCGGAC
>Ga0190265_10001122_pt1 | contig 17464 bp, 12 predicted proteins | sample Popmic124T_FD_133135 | JGI IMG/M metagenome (GOLD analysis project Ga0190265, IMG submission 133135) | Populus adjacent soil microbial communities from riparian zone of Indian Creek, Utah, USA - 124 T | ecosystem: Environmental > Terrestrial > Soil > Riparian zone | place: USA: Utah | collected...
CCCGGTCGCGCTCGGATCGACTCATCTGTTCCTCCTGAAGACGTCGACCGCGTTGCTTTCGAACGAGGTCGAGTAGAGATAGCGGCCGTCGGGGCTGAGCGCGATCGAGCTGACGCCCTTCAGCGCCCGGGCGGGCGTGCAGCCCGGCAGCGAGCGCGGCGCCAGGCACCCGGCGGCACCGGGCTTCTGCGTCACCGTGCCGGATTTCAGCCCGCGGTCGAGAACGGCGATCGCGCCGGTCTCGAAGGCGGCGACGTAGACGTTGCGGCCGTCCGGCGAGAGCGCCAGCCCCTCCGGCGCCTCCAGCGCGCGGCCGAACGAGCAGCCCGCCGAGCGCAGGTAGATCAGGCAGCCCGCGGTCCCCGACTTCTGGGTGAGGGCGCCGGTCGAGTCCGAGCGGCCGAACGAGGTGACGCTGTTGCTGAACAGCGAGGTGACGTAGACGTTGCCGTCGTTGGGGCTGACCGCGACCGCGTTCGCGCCGCTCAGCTGGACCCCGGTGGTGCAGCCGGTCAGCGGTGCCTCGACGATGCAGCCGCTGCCGTCGGTCGGCTGGCTGAGCGCGCCCGTGGTGGGGTTGCGGACCAGGACAACGGCGGCGTTGGAGAGCGCCGTCGCGGCGTAGACGCTGGCGCCGTCGCCGCTGATCGCCAGGCCCTCGACCGACTTCAGGGCGACGCCGGTCGCGCAGCCGGCGGTTGCCTCGGCGATGCAGGCGGCGCTGCCGGCCAGCTGCGCCAGCGCCCCGGTCGTGGGGTTGCGGCTGAACGCCGCGACGGAGTTGCCGAAGAAGGATCCGACATAGACGTTGTTGCCGTCGGGGCTGACCACGACGACGTCGGGGGCGCCCAGCGCCAGGCCGGGCGCACAGCCGGGAAGCGGCAGCCCGGAGATGCAGCCGGCGAGCGGGGGCGGCAGCTGGCGCAGCGCCCCGGTTTTGCGGTTGCGGACGAAGCTCGCGACCGAGTTGCCCGCGCGCGAGGTGGCGTAGAGGCTGCGGCCGTCGGCGCTGAGGGCGACCGAGTTCGGTTCGTCGAGCCCGATCGCTTTGGCGCAGCCGCCGGCGCCTTTGGCCGCGACGCAGCCGCCGCTGCCGGGCGCCTGGGTCAGCGTGCCGGTGCGCGGGTCGCGGGTGAAGATCGCGATCGCGTCGCTCTTCGAGGAGGCGACGTAGACATGCCTGCCGTTCGGGCTGAGCGCGATCGCCCGTGAGCCCATGAACGGGCCGGGGCCCTTCAGCGCCCGCGCCTTGCCGCATTTGCCGGCGGGCGAGGAGCGGTCGACCAGACAGCCGTTCGCTCCCTTCAGCTGGGTCAGCGTCCCCGGCTGCGCTGCCGCCGGGGCGCCCGCCGGCAGCGCCAGCAGGGCGAGTGCAACGACGGGGGCGATCACCGGAGCTGAAGATCGGCGCGCGCCGGCAGTGGTCACCGCGGCCAACCTATGCAGCTCGGCGGACGCCTCCGCCGGCCCGGTTCAGCCTTTGCCCAGCTTCAACTCACCCAGCACGCCGACCCGCAGACCCAGCCACGGATAGGTGGCGGTGAAGAACGTGTTGTCCTGCGGCTGCAGGCCGACTGCCGTGAGCCAGAGCTGGTAGACGGGGGCGTTGGCGATGCCGCCGTGCAGCCGCCGCCAGACCCGTTTGCCTTTGACCCCGAACGGGGGCGGGGTGATCGTGTCGGTCCACTCGACCGCGTTGCCGCCCTGGTCGAGCGTGCCCCAGGGGGACGTCGTCCCCGCCTGACCGACCGTGCCGAGACTGCCCTGGTAGCCATTTTCATAGCCTTCCGCGGGGATTCCGAAGGGGTTGACGGTCGCGCAGTCTCCGGCCGAGTGGCTGGCGGGACACCAGGTCGGGGGCGGCGTTTTGGGCGTGTGATAGGTCGCGAGCGGCTGAGTCGCGGCGTTGGTGACGTCGCCGGTGGCGGGGTCGAGCGTCGACTGGGTGGGCGCGGTCAGGCTGCCGTCGCCGAACATCCCCGCGTTGGTCGGGTACTTCCAGTAGGAGTAGGTCCCGCCGCCGCTGGGGTCGTAGTAGGCCGCCTTGATCCACTCGTCCTGGCTGGGGATGACGAAGCCCGACTTACGAGTGCGGGTGGTCGTCCGCTTGCGCATGTCGTACATCCCCCGCTCGGTCCGGCGCGAGAGCCGGACCCGGTAGGTGACGTAGCGGAAGCTGCCTTCGCTGCCGCCGCGCTTGGAGAGGAGCTTGCCGTTGTAGAGCGAGTTGACGAAGCGCGCCGCGCGCAGGAAGTTGGCGAACCCGTAGGGCTTGTCGACCCATTCCGGCGCCGCCGCCGAGTAGTGGCGCCCGGCCGGGGCGCCCGCGGAGAAGTTGACCTGGCCGAACCTGGGCCAGGCCGCCCCGCTCTCGGTTTCGCTGTAGAGGTTGCGCGTGTTGCGACCGCGCGGGTCGACCGTGTTGAGGAACTTGACCCACTGGCCGACCGTCACCTCGAGCTTGCCGATCCCGTAGCCGTAGCCGACGCCGCCGACCGGCTGGCAGACGGGCGCCCGCGGGCCTTTCGGCTGCGGCGCTTCGCTGCAGGAGCGGTAGATCGCGTCGGTGAAGGGGACGATTCCGACCGCCGGATTATTTGGCGCACCCACCTCCATCGTCTTGAAGGTGAGGACAGAGGGCGCTGATGCGGCGATCGCGCTTGCAGGAACGGCGAAGGCAGCGAGGGCCAGGACGATCAGCGCCGGCGCCAGGCGCCCGGGGAGGGCGCTGAGCGCCGGGTGAGTTTGCATGTCCCTCTATTCGGACCGCGGACCGAATCCCTTTAACGCCCTCAGAGACCTAGTCGTAAGCCTTGATCATGCGCACGTTCAGCAGCAGCATGATCACGCCAAGGCCGGCGAGGACGGCAAAGCCGGGAAGGATCGCTCCCCAGTCGAGGTCGGTGAGGATCAGGGAGCGCAGCGCCTCCATCAGGTAGGTGACCGGGTTGAGCGTGGCGGCGATCTCCATCGGCCTGGTCAGCATGTCGCGCGGAACGAAGTTGGGGGTCAGGAAGAGCAGCGGGAAGAAGATCAGGCCGCCCGAGTTCGTCGCCGCCGCGCTGCGGGTCTTGAGGGCGATCAGCTGCATGAAGCCGGCGTAGACGACCCCCCAGAGTGCGCTCAGCGCGACGATCAGGAAGAAGCCGATGACGCCGCTCGCAATCGTGATGCCGAACGGGAGGGCGACGAGGACGATCACCGACGAGATCACGATGCACTTCACCGCCTCCGCGACGAGCCGGCCCAGCACCATCGAGTAGCGCGGGATCGGCATCGCCCGCAGCTTGTCGAAGTAGCCGCCCTCGATTTCCTCGACCAGGAACAGGGCCGCCATGCCGAACGAGGCCGCGAGCAGCAGCGTGATCGGGAGCTGGAAGGCGCCGTACCCCTGCCCCTCGAGGAACCCGGTCGAATCCGACGGGAAGATCTCCGCCGCCTGGCCGGTGTTGACGACCAGGAAGAAGAGCGGGATGAACATCGTCATGAACAGCGCGTCCGGCTGCCTGACCGCCTCCCGCAGCGAACGTATGCCCAGGGCGATCGTGGCGCTCACGCTCCCACCTCCTGAACCTCGCCGGCGGCACGGTCGCGACTGCGCCCGGTCGCGTCGAGGAAGACGTCGTCGAGGGTGATTTCAGCGCCGTCGCGCCGCTGGCTCAGCTCGGCCTTGAGGGCGGCCGGCGTGCCCTCGCGCACGATGACGCCGTCGTCGATGATCGCGAGGCGGTCGCAGAGCTGGTCGGCCTCCTCGAGGTACTGCGTGGTCAGGAAGACGGTGGTGCCGTGCCGGTTGATCCGGCGCACCTCCTCCCAGACCGTCAACCGGCTGACGGGGTCGAGCCCCGTCGTCGGCTCGTCGAGGAAGAGGACCTCCGGCTCGTGGACGAGCGCCGCCGCCAGGTCGAGCCGGCGCTGCATGCCACCGGAGTAGCCCTTGGTGACACGGTCCGCGGCCTCCTCGAGTTCGACCAGCTCCAGCAGCTCCTGCGTCCGCGCCGCAGCCTCCGCACGGCCGAGCCCGAACAACCGCCCGTGCAGCGTCAGCAGCTCGCGGCCGGTCTGGCGCGGGTCGAGGCCGGCCTCCTGGAGCGCGACGCCGATCCGCTGCCGGACCGCGTCCGGGTCGCGGGTCACGTCGATCCCCGCCACCTCGGCCGTGCCGGAGGTGATCGAGAGAAGCGTGGTGAGCATGTGCACGGTCGTCGACTTGCCGGCCCCGTTCCGGCCCAGGAAGCCGAAGATCTCGCCGGTCTGGATCTCCAGGTCGACGCCGCGAACAGCCTCCACCGTGTCGTCGCTGCCGTCGAAGTGCTTGACGAGCCCTGCGGCTCGCACCGCCGGCTCTCCTGGTTGCGTCATCTCTGCTCCTGTTTCGGGGCGTTATCGGGCTGACTAACCGATTAGACCGCGGGCAGCGCCCAAACTCATCGCTGTGCGGCGGAGGAATCTAGCGATCTCTCTTAGGCAGGTGCGGGGATCGACTCCCCGGCGTCCCCCTGCCAGGCCCGACCGATCTCGCGCAGCATCGGCGGGTACACGAGCAGGTGCCGGAACGGCGCGATCGCCGCCATGTAGGCGCTCCCGAACAGGCCGTTGGGCTTCACGTAGACGGCCATCTGACCGTGGTAGCCGCCCGTTTCGTCCGCGACCCAGCCGAGGTGCATCACCCCGTGCACCGTCCGGTTGGCGATCTCGAGCGCGAACTCGTCCCCGAGCAGGTAGAGCGGGGTGAAGGGGAGCGCGTCGGGGCTCGGGCCGGAGGGGCCGTCGCGCAGATCCTCTGGCAGCCGGTCGCGCAGCGTCGGCACCCTGGACCCGAGGCCGGCGCCCGGGTCGTCCCACCCGAACACCTCCCCGAGCTTCCACCGGAGTGCAAAGAGCCCGCTGACGGCGCGAGACGCGCTTTTCGACGGGTCAAGCGCGGTCGCCAGCCGCACCAGCCGTGGGAAGTCGTCCGGCCCGCCCGGCGTCGGCAGCGCCCACACGTCCTCGAGCCGGAAGTCGGGGACGATCTCGTGGATCCGCCAGGGCCGAGACGTCTGCGCACTGTTCGGGAGCTTCATGCTGACGCGAAGACGACCTCGCAGCCGCCCACGGAGACCGAGCCGGCTTCGAGGGCGCGCTTTTTCGGAAGCCTTGCCGCTCTCTCCTGTGGGCGAATGTCGATCATCAACTCGATGTCCAGGCCCTTCGCTACCCGGATCAGTCGATCCAAGGTCGGGTTGTGCTCGCCACTCTCCATGCGCGCGACATCGGACTGATGGACGTCGAGGAGATCCGCGAGCTGCCGTTGTGAAAGCCCATGGACCGCCCGATAGTGCGCGACCTCGACCGCAAGCCAGCGGGCAACAGCGGTCCTCTCCCACTCCGCCCGAAACTCCGGATCCTGGAGATCTTCGGCAAGCACCTCCTCATGGGGTATGAGCTCAGCGGGATCCATTTCTATCCTTCGGCAGAAGATAACACGCTTGTAATCAAGTACGCCGTTCGGCTCGCTTCAAAAGCTCACAGCGCTCCTCGGCCTTGCGTATTGCCCGGTGGTAGCCGAGCTTGTCGATGCCCACCTCAGGACCAACGGCCACGATGGCAAACAGCCGGCTTCCGTGTCTGCGGTAGATCGGCCGCCAACGACTGCGGCCTCGTCTCGGCCGCAGCTCCCGCAGGCCGGATTGCCCAGCGCCCATCACGGCACTTTGGTGTGGATAGACGAGGGCCGGCCCATCGACCCGCAGCTTCTCGATCACGGCGTCTACCGCAACGCGTTCTCTCGAGTCGCCAATCGCGCCCCACTCTGCGAGTGCCTTCGGGTGCCACCGAACCTGCCAATTGGTCGATGTCCTCGCCGCTGGGATCTTGGGGATCGGACCTTGCGCCGTCACACCCACTCAAGGCGACAGGGCTCAGAACTCTCCCCCCTTATGTAGGCGTCAGCCCCGTTCGGCGAGCACGGCCTGGGGGTCCGGGTAGGCGAACGAGCTCAGGCCGAGCCAGTCGGGGACGCTGCGCACCAGGTCCTCGGGCCCGGTGATCCGCACCCGGCCGGAGCGCATCGCCGCGCCCAGCTCGAGCTGCCCGACCCAGACCTCGGCCATCGCCCGCGCCTCGGCGTCGACGTTCAGGTCGATCGAGAAGCCCGGGTCCGAGAAGCAGACGTCGGTGCCCGAGCCCTGCGCCACCAACCACCAGGCTCGCTTGCTGTCCTCGACGTCGCGGTAGCGGAAGAAGGTCACGACCCGGTCCGCCGGCAGCCGGTCGAGGCGGAGGCTCCGCCCCATGTCCCACATCAGCAGCGCCGGATCGGCCTCCTCGGCCGTTACCTCCCGCTTCAGATGGTCGCGGCTCCAGGTCCCGAGTGAGACGACGAGCGGCCCGAGCGCCTCGCCCGCGGGGGTCAGCCGGTACTCGTGCCCGCGCTCCCCGCTCAGCGGCTGCTTGGTGATCAGGCCGGCGCGCTCCAGCTCCCGCAGGCGTTTGCTGAGCAGGGACGAGGACATGCGCGGGACGCCGCGCTGGATCTCGTTGAAGCGCGTGCTCCCCATCAGCAGCTCGCGGACGACGAGCAGCGTCCAGCGCTCGGTCAAAACCTCTGCCGCCTGTGCGACCGGGCAGAACTGTCCGTAGCTCTCTGGCATCGCCCTCGTTCCGAGTGTACGTGCCTAACTGCAGATCTTGAAGTTGAATCCCTCCCCCACTAGGCGTAGACCGTGTTCAACGGCAAACGCGAGAAGGAGATCCAGTGAACGACGTAGCGGAGCAGGCGAAGGACGCGAACAGGGAGCTGAAGGCGAAACACCGGTCGATGTGGGCTTCCGGCGACTACCCCTCGATGGTCGAGACCTTCCTGCTGCCGCTCGGGCCGCGGCTGGTCGAGGCAGCCGGAATCGAGCCCGGGATGCGCGTTCTCGACGTCGCAGCGGGCACCGGCAACGCGTCGATTCCGGCGGCCGCGACCGGGGCGACGGTCGTTGCCAGCGATCTGACGCCGGAGCTGTTCGATGCCGGCCGCGCCCGCGCCGAGGCCGAGGGCGTGGAGCTGGAGTGGGCTGAGGCCGACGCCGAGAATCTGCCCTTCGAGGACGCCAGCTTCGACGCAGTCATCTCCTCGATCGGGGTGATGTTCGCGCCCTTCCACCAGGCGGCCGCCGACGAGCTGGTGCGGGTCTGCCGCCCGGGCGGGACGATCGGGCTGCTGTGCTGGACCCCGGAGGGGATGATCGGCGGCCTCTTCCGCACGATCGGGCCGTTCGCCCCCACGCCGCCCCCAGGCGCCCAGCCGCCGCCGCTCTGGGGTGGCGAGGAGCACCTGCGCGAGCTGCTCGGCGACCGGGTCGAGCTGGAGACGCTGGAGCGCGACGTGCTCGAGGTGACCGCCTTCGAGCGCCCCACCGATTTCGCCGAGCACTTCAAGCAGCGCTACGGGCCGACGATCGCGGCGCAGGCGAACGCGCGCCGCAACGAGCGCGAGGGGGAGTTCGTGGAGGCGCTGGACCGCTACTACGAGGAACAGAACCGCGGCAGCGACGACGACGCCCGCTTCGAGATGGAGTTCCTGATCGCGGTGGGGAGAAAGCGATCGTGAGCACCGCCGGCCGGTCGAGCTACGACGCGGTGATCGTCGGCGCCCGCTGCGCCGGCTCGCCGCTGGCGACCCGCCTCGCCGAGCGCGGCTGGTCGGTGCTGCTCGTCGATCGCGAACCGCCGCCGGCCGACACGATCTCGACCCACTACGTCTTCCCGAACACGCTCGTCCGCCTGCAGGAGCTGGGCGCGCTGGAGCGGATCGAGGCGCGGCACCGCCTCAACCCGCTCCACTACGCGGTGCGCGTGCTCGGCGAGGAGGTGACCGGACCGCTGACGCCGATCGGCGGCTTCGACCGCATGTGCGGCGTGACCCGGCCGGTGCTCGACCAGGCGCTGCTCGACGCGGCGGTCGCCGCGGGTGCCGAGACCCGTTTCGGCGAAAAGGTCACCGGCCTGCTCGGTGCCGGCAGCGCCGAGGATCCGGTTCGCGGTGTGGTGCTGGAGGGGGGCGAGGAGATCGAGGCGCGCTGGGTGCTCGGAGCCGACGGCCGCGCCTCGACCGTGGCCAACCAGCTCGGGCTCGAGAAGCAGCGCCCGCTGGCGAGCGACATCGGGATCATGTTCGCCTACTGGCGCGGCCTGCCCGAGAGCGACAGCTTCCGGGTCGAGGTGCACGAGTCGGCGTCGCTGAGCTGGGGACAGTGCGAGGACGACGTCTCGATCCTGATGCTCGGGGTACCGGCAGAGCTGACCCGGGGCGATGCCGAGCAGCGCCAGCAGCTCTTCACCTCGAGGCTGGACGAGTTCGAGTGGTTCGACCCGCGCCTGCTCGAAGGGACCGAGCAGATCTCCCCGATCCGCGTCGCCCCGGAGACGATGCTGCGCGGCTTCTTCCGTCAGGCGACCGGCCCCGGCTGGGCCCTGGTCGGCGACGCCGGGCACTTCAAGCACCCCGCCACCGCGCAGGGCATCTCCGACGCGATCGAGCAGTCCCTCCGCGTCGCCGACGCCCTCACCGCCCCCGACGAAGACCTCTCCACCTACGAAGCCTGGCGCGACGAGCGCGCCCGCGAGCACTACGAGTGGTCATTCGACTACGGCCGCCTCCCCCGCCCCGAAGTAGCCCGCCCCATCTTCGCCGGCATAGCCTCCGACCCCGAAGCCGGCCAAGCTTTCCGCGACACCTTCACCCGCCTAACCCGCCCCCGCACCGACGTCCTGACGCCCGAGCGCCTCGAGCGCTGGTTCGCCAAAGCGCCGGCCGCGGCCTGACCGAGCACGCTAAATGCCTCGGGCTGGGTTCGCCCCGCAGTCGGGGATCTGCTGCACGGCCCACCCGCTGTCGTCGGCGCTAGGGTGCTGAGGGGTAATCCAATAATCAGATACAACTTTCAGGGGGTTGGGTTGAAGGCCTTGTTGTCGATCCTCGTGCTCACGGCAACGGCGTCGTTGACCGCCTGCGACTCCGGCACCTCCGAGGCTGAGACGCTCGCCCTGCCCGAAGGCGCCCGTCAAGCCTCCTGGTCCCCCGACGGCGGTCGCATTGCCGTCCCAGCGCACGACAAGATCGAACTGATCCGAGCCGACGGAAGCCTCGAACGCCGGATAACGATCCCGGGTGTGGACATATCCGGTTTTTCTTGCGAATGCAGGATCGGTTGGTCGGAAAACGGGGAGCGCCTGCACGTCGTAACGCAGCCCCAGCCGAGAGACGCCAAAGCGGGCGTCACCACGGTGACGGCAGACGGGGCCTCCCCCCTGCGCAAGGCATTCCTCGGCGTACCCGTACGTGGCGCCAGCTGGTCGCCACATGGCTGGCCACTCGTCTTTGTTCCAAACTCCATCGTGATTCGGGGGCGGAAGCCCCGCGGTCCCACCCCCGACCTCTGGCGCCTCGACAGGCTGAGCGCGCAGCCGCGGAAGGTCATCTCCCTGGCTGGCGAGGAGCTCGATCCGGTGTTTTCCCCTGACGGAAGCGAGATTCTCTTCTCCAGAAGCACGGAAACGAGGAGCAGCCTTTGGGCCGTTTCCCTCGACGGCTCCCGCCTGCGTCAGCTCGCCGGCGGACTCTCGAACCTGAGCGCAGCCTGGTCTCCGGATGGCAGCCGCGTCGCCTTCACGGCAAACAGGCGGGGTGGGGATCTCCGCACCCACCTGTACATCGTCACCGCGGACGGCGGCGAGGTGCGTCAGCTCGCCGGCGAAGAGGTGAGGCGAGGACAGCCGGCTTGGACTCCGGATGGCCGCTGGATCGCCTTTGCGAACTATGAGGGAGAGATCAGGCGCGTGCGTCCGAACGGCTCGGCCGAAGAGACCATTCTCAGCCTGCCGGACGAGGACGTGAGTGGCCTGAGCTGGTCTCCTAACGGCGTCACGCTCGCCTACTCCGCGACGCCCAGAGTCACCGTGGATTGAGCTGACTCAGCGCCCTCCCCGCGGCGCCGGCTCCCTGCGACGTCGCCGGATGGCGACGAGAGCGGCGATCGATCCCAGCGACGCCGCGAAGGCGACCACGGCAACCCAGCGGGGAATGCGTACATCCGGCGGCTGCTCGCCGACCGCCACGCCTTTGAGCATCACCGCGGGCTGGTTGGAATTGCCGCTGTCGGCGGTCAGGCTCAAGCGCATCGGCCCGCTCCGGCGCGGCACGACGAAGAACGTGCCTCGCGTGGCACCGGTCAGGGAGCCGAAGCGGAAGAGGCGCCGACCGACGATCTCAACGATCCCCTCGACGGCTTCGAGCCGGACCTCCACGTCCTTTGCCGCCCTGTCGCCGCTGTTCTTCAGCAGGAAGGAGACCCGCGAAGCCCTGTCCTTTTCCGGTGCCAGCCGGGTGGTCGCAGCCGAAAGCTCCAGCCGCGCCGGGGCGAGGGCGGTCTCCCACAGGCGCGTGCTGGCTTCGACTCGGAACCGGGCGGCTCCGCCGCCGTAGCAATCGACACCAAACCAGAGACGATTGAGCCCGGGCCGAACGCTGTTGAAGGGCAGATAGTTGGTCGTCGACAGGCGCGAGATGCCGCCGGGCAGAGGCCCGAACCGGGTTCCATCGACGAGGTCGATCGTGTTCCAACCTCGGCGCAACCGCGGACCGTCGCTCTCCGCGGTGGTCTGGACCGATGCGCCCGGGTAGTCGTTGACGTAGGCAGTGATGGTCGCCGCACCTGGGCTGCGCGACTGAACGGGTCGTGCTGCGACAACGAGCGAGAGCAGATACTCGGCCGCGGGCGGCTGCTCGCCGCCGCGCTTCTCATTCCCATCACCAGCCGCGACCCGGAAGGGAATCGCAGACGTCTCGCTGTCACAGGCCAACCACTGAGCGGCTTGGGGGGCCCGAGCAACCCTCAAGTCCAAGCCCTGCCCGGCGTCGGCTGCTTTCGCGACAGGAACTGCGCCTGCGCCGGCACCGAGCGCAACCCAGAGCGCAAATGCCGCGCAAGCCCATCCCCTCGATTGGCGCCGCACTACTTGACGGTGATCCAAGTGGCCTGGCCGTTGCTCTGCCAGATATGCGCGCCTTCCTCTTCCGTCGGCTCATAGTTGCCAATGTAGACGCGATCGCGGAACACGTGCCTGGCACCGAAATAGTGGAGTGCGTCAGTAGCAATTTTCCACTCCGCGTTCTCGCTGTAGCCGGACCAGGTCCTGGTATCGGGACCCACATCTTCGATGAAATCGCACTCATTGTGGTCGATGTGCGAGGTCGCGATTATGAACCTGCCCCACTGTTGATTGACGAAGTGGTCCGTATTTGGCGGCGCATAAACGCGAAAGTGAAATGCGTTTGGTTCATTCTGTGCCGGATGTTGACAGGCGGCGTTTTTGCGGCCAGCGTCAGCGTCCCATTCCCCTCCGTTGCCCTCCGGCCCGTCGTTCACCCGCGCGTATGCGGTGGACGCACCCACCTCTATCGGACCGATATGGCGCTTGCCGAAATAGTAGGTTTCCTCCATTGCGTCCTTCACCTTGTTGATATCGGCGTCGTGCCCGAAGATCAGGTTGACCGGAAAGTCGACCTTTTCCCGGTTGCGCGCTTCTTCGGAGAAGTCGTAAGTAATGAAGCGGTCCTTGCGAACCTCGTACGCACGCAGCGGATTCTCGGAGGTGGCTCCGGTCGCCGGTTGAGCCAAGGGTTGCATCCCGAGGAATCCAGTCCCCAGGGCAATTCCCGTGAGAAGCGCGTAGACAACTCGTATCATTCCCCTCCCCCTCCCTCTTCGAGCGGACTCCGATCTATTCGTACGTTCGGTCCGTAGATGTATTCGCCACTGCTCAGGGTGTGCGGCTCCATCCCCACGACCTCGCCGGACACTATGTTGCCCGCGGCGTCCGAGACCGTCGAGAGGTTCACCAGCAGCGTGCTGACGTTCCTCCCGCGAAGTTCAAGCGATACCTGACTGAAGGAAGTGGGTTCGCTTGGAGGGTCGAACGCCACGACTGGCCACTCTTCGAACTCGGTCCAGGTCGTGGGATGGTCGAGATGAACTTCGATCAGAGCCCCCACCGGCGCTGGGCCGCCGTCGCGCTGAGCCAGCGTCCAGCGACCGATGTCCACCGAGTAGGCGGTACCGCCTACCTTTTGCCGCATGATCGGATCCTCGGCCAAGACCGCTTCTATCTGGTCTTCCTGCATCTCTTCGAAGGCGGGAAGCTGCATCAAGGCTTTTTCTTCGCCTTCTCCTTCTTCTTCGACTTCCGCGAACACACCGTCGGCATAGCTCACCAGCGGCTGCAGGGCCAGAGCGGTCGGACTTTCACTCGGTCCCTCGATTTGGCCGACGACGAAGCAGTCCACCGCCGCGCTGCACGAGACGTCGTTCAACTCGATCACCGCGTCCTCCTCGACCCCCGGTAGCGTCGTGTCCTCCGCCGTCCACTCGTGTCCATTCCAGGCCAGGACCGCTGCGGCGTGCTCTCCGTAGGTCGCGGCGGTCGCGACGCAACCGGTCCGTGAGTAGCACGCAGCCGCGCTGTATGACTCGGTTTCCGCGGCATCTGAGTCGTCTTGGTGCTTCCAGTAGTTGCCGTTCCAGCGCAACAGCAGGCCGCGGTCTTTTTTCGGCCAGCCGCCTTCATAGGTCCCCACGCCCAGACAGGCCTCCACCCCGCTGCAGGACACTCCGTGGAGGGCGGTCGACACCGATTCGACCGGCGACTGCAGGGTCTGCGGCTCCCACTCGACGCCGTCCCAGCCATATGCCAGCGCTTTCGCCCCTCCACCGGCATGACCAACCGCCACACACACCCCGGAGGTCGGGCAGTCGACGTCGGTGAGGCGCTTGTCCCCACCCCCTTCGTCGACCGTGTCAGCAGACCAGGATTCTCCGTCCCAGACGTAGGCGACCGGTCTATCGACTCCGCCTTTCGAGAAATAGCCCACCGCGATGCAGAGTTCCTCGCTTGGACAGGAGACACCGGTGGTCGCCTGCGCTTCCGATCCAGACGGCTGTGGCACGGTCTGTTTCGCCCATTTCGCCCCATCCCAATGGCTCGCGATCGCCGGGAGCGATGCTCCACCCACCGCCATGCAGGCGCTGGGCGAGGCGCAATCGACGTCGGCAACTTCCGGCCCGCCTTCCGCGTCGGCGATCCCGGTCGGCTGGCCGCTTTCGGTCCAGCCAGTTCCTTCGTGGGACCAGCTCGTGATCGCCGAACCGAAGGGGTGGTCGACGGTCGGGTCGGTGAGGCTGCCGACGGAAACGCAGCGAAATTCGCCCGGATCCGTGCAGGAGACCGCCTCCATCGCTCCCTGAGCCGGGGTGCCGACCTCGACATCGGCGTCGATGCCTTCTTCAGATTCCGGCCAATCGAGAACGGCGATCAGGTTCTCCCGGTGCGATCGCGATCGCGGCAGGGACGACCCCGCCAGGGCGCATTTCGTCGCCGAGAAGCAGTGCAGTCCGGCCGGGACCAGAACCGAGGAGCTGTCGTCCACGTCGACCTCCGTCTGCTCCCAGGCCGATCCGTCCCACGAGAGCGCCCAGGGCTCGCGCCCCGCGCCGGTATCGACACGGCCCGAGGCGAGGCAGCGCGTGGCACTGGCGCAGCTGATGCTCCCCACCTCGGCGTAGTCGGTCCCCTCCTCGTAGGGAACTTCGACGTGGGTCCACGCCGACGTCGCTGAACCAGAGACCGGTTGAGTGGCAAAAGTCACCGGACTGCCTTCGTCCCCGATGAAGCCACCCGCGGCGAAGCAATTTTCGCTCGGGCAGGCAACCGCCGAGAGGCCCGTGGCATAGCCGTTCGATGGCGTCGTCACCGAGATCGCCGACCAGGCGCTGCCGTTCCAGTTCATCGCCAGCGGATGCGGAGCGCCTTCCGCATCGATCGATTCGCCAACCGCGGCACAGTGGCTGGAGCCCGAGCAGCTGACCGCGACCAACTCCGACATCGAAGAGCCGCCGGGGACCGCTGCCGTTTTCACCGACCAGGCACTGCCGTTCCAGAGGAGTGCGAGGGCGCGCAGGTCTCCTTCGCCGTCGACCACGCCGCCGACCGCGGTGCAGTGGCTGGCACTCACACAATCGACGTCAGTCAGATAGGTGGCCTGCGCGCCACCGGGTGCGGGGGTTGCTTCCGCCGTCCAGGCGGACCCGTTCCAGCGCAGCGCCAGACCATTGCGGCTTCCGCCCGAGTCATGGAAGTTGCCGACGGCAAGGCAGTTCGAAGTGGAGATGCAGTCGACCCTCCGCAGGGTGCTGGTGGTTGCTTCCGAGGGGGTGGCAGGCGTGGTCTGGACGGCAGGGTCGGTCCCGATCCCAACGGATGCCTGCTGCTTGCCTGGCGATCCGGAATCCCCTGCTTCGACGGTGCCCACCGTGACGCAGGAGGAGAGCGATGAAGGGTTCGGGCAGGAGATGTCACCGAGGCCGCTGCTCAGGTCGGTGACGCGCACCCTGGTCCAGTTTCTTCGCAGCGGCTCGACCTCCGCCGATGACCACGCGCCGGCCTTCTGATGGAAGCTGAGCTCACGGCGCGGTGCTCCCTGTCCATAGGTCACCGAGCCCACCGCATGGCAAACCCGCCAGCTCGGGCACGAGATACCGCTCAGCTCCGCCGCGATCGCACCCAAGTCCGCCGACTCGAGCGGCTGTTCGGACCAGGAGCTTCCGTCCCAGGCAAGCGCCAGGGGCAACTCGCGCGTCCCGTTCTTGTAGGAGCCGACAGCCCTGCACGCGTGCAGGGAATCGCAGGAGATACCGGAGAGCTCGCTTGCAATCGCGCCAGGGCTCGGAGATTCGAGCAATGCCCAACCTTCGGACGATCGCCGCGCAATCAGGGTCTTCGGCACTCCGGAGCCGTCGAAATAAGTGCCGGCGGCGAAGCAACTTTCGCCAAGACATTCGAGGTCGGCCAATTGGCTGAGGGTTGCCCCCGACGGCTGCGGAACGGTCTCGAGGGTCCATTCTTCGCCGTCCCACGACGCGGCGTAGGCTTTGGTCGCCCCCGAACCCGTCACGTAGCTCCCCACCGTCACGCAATCGGAGGTCGAGCGGCAGGAGACATCGCTGAACTCACCCGACGAGCCGCCGGACGGGTTCGGGACTTTCGTCATCTCCCATTCGCGGCCGTCCCAGGAAGCGGCCAGAGCCGTCTGAGCCCCTTCCGTGTCGACCAGGCGTCCGGCGGCGAAGCATTCGTCTCTTGTCGGGCAATCGACGTCGGAGTACGCACCGCTGGCCACGCCCACAAGCTCGGGCGCAGGGAGGATTCGCCAGCGAATGCCGTTCCACCGGAAGGCGACGGGCTGGGTCGTGCCCGCCACCGTCTCGACATAGCTGCCGACCGCCAAGCAGGACGCCGGCCCCCCGCATGCGACGCCGGTGAGCCTGCTCAGGCTTGCGGTCGGTATCGCCGGCAGGGCTTCGCTCGACCAGGTGCCCGACGACCACAACTTCACCTGCGCCTGACTGCTGCCGGTCGCATCCGAGGCGCCAACGGCGAAGCAGTTGCCCGTCGCCGCGCACCAGATGTCCTCAAAATTGCTCGCCTCGATCGCAGCGGGACCGTCCGGTTTGGCGGTGGGGATCGGGTTCCAACGATCTTCTTCGATCTCCCCTTCGCCGAGCGCCCGGTTGTAGATGCGAACCTCGTCGATCTTGCCCTCGAACGATTCAGGTTCGCCGAATGCATCGTTGCCGCCGATCTGCAGCGGGCCGTCTCCACCCGCACTGACATTTGGAGCCGGGCCGCTGTCGACGACCTGGCCGTCGACATAAAGCCGCATCACTTCTTCTCCTGAGGTGACGGCGATGTGACTCCAGCGATTGACGGGGAGCGCTTCCGGATCGACCACGAAGGAGTCGATTTCTTCGCCGTCGAAGACATCGCCCTCGGCATGGCCGGCAGCTTCGTCGCCTCCGGCATAGAGGGCGTAGCCATAGTCTTCGGCGTCGAGCTTCGCGACCGCCGGGGCCCGGAGGCGCGCTTCGTAGGGGCGCACCCATGCCTCGACGGTGAAGTCTTCGAGCTGCAGATCCTCGGTCCCGGGGATCGAGACCCGGTCCTCGGCTTCGGCATCGAACTCCAGGCCCGGACCGAAGCGGCCGCCGGCCCACTCCGCCCCTTCGACGACGCCGTCGTGGTTGGCGGCGGAGTCGTGGGCGATCTCGTCTTCACCCTCGGAGAACGAGTACTGGGCGATCGGTCCGTCCACCGGGGGCGGCGGGACCGGCGTGAATCGATCCTCGTCGATTTCCCTCCGGCTCAGGACGCGGTCATAGACGCGAACCTCGTCGATCCTGCCGTCGAAGTACTCGGCCGGGGTAAAGGAGGTGTTGCCACCGATCTGCAGCGGCCCTTCGCCGGCTTTGACTTCGGAGGATGCGCGCCAATCGACCAGCTCGCCGTCGACGTAGAGGTTGATGTGGCTGCCGTCGTTCGTGAGCGCGAGATGGGACCACGTGTCCAGCTGAAGCACATCGGGCCCGTAGGCGTAGGCATGGGACCATTCTTGGTTGGTTAGGTAGCCTTCAGGGTGTCCGGCTGCTTCGCCGCTGGAGTAAAGGGCGTAGCCGAAATCTTCGGGATCGACCTTTGAGATCACCGGTGCCCAGACGGGCGATGCCGAGGGGCGCACCCAGGCCTCCAGGGTGAAGTCTTCGAGCCGCAGGTCTTCGCTGTCCGGCACCGTCAGGACGTCTTTCTCTTCGGAGCTGAATTCCAGCGCGCCGCCGTAGCGGCCGGTGACCCAGTCGGCCCCTTCGAGTTCCCCGTCGTGGTTGCCGGCGGAGTCGTGGGCGACTTCGCCGCTGTCCTCGTCGAAGGAGTAGGCGGCGACGGGGGCGTTGGGCGGGGTTTCGATCGCCGCCGCCGAGTCGGCGGAGACTTCGGCCTCGTTGAGGGCGCGACTGTAGATGCGGACCTCGTCGATGCGGCCTTTGAAGAATTCTTCGTCGTCGTTGCCGCCGAACATCAGCGGGCCGACGCTGGCCTGGGCGGGAGGTCCCCACTCGGTGTCGACGAGCTCGCCATTGACGTAGAGGCGCAGAACCGCGCCGTCGTAGGTGAAGGCGAGGTGGTTCCAGGTCTTCGCCTGCAGGGGGTTTTCTTCGTCCTCGACGTCTTCCCAGGCCCAGGGTTCATAGGCGAGGAAGCCTTCGGGGACGCCGGCTTCTTCGCGGGAGCCCGCGAAGAGCTGATAGCTGTAGAAGTTGCCGGCCTCCTTGGAGATCGCCACGCCTTCGTCGTAGACGCCCTCGGGGCGCACCCAGGTCTCCAGCGTGAATTCCTCGGTCAGCTGCAGCTCGGGGCTGTCGGGGATCTCGACGTAGTCGTCGTTGCCGTCGAGGTAGATCGCCGAGCCGTATTTGCCCCGGATCCATTCGGTGTGTACGAGTTCCCCGTCGTGGTTGCCGGCGGAGTCGTGGGCGACTTCGCCGCTGTCCTCGTCGAAGGAGTAGGCGGCGACGGGGGCGTCGGGCGGGGTCTCGATCGCCGTGGC
>Ga0190265_10001123_pt1 | contig 17460 bp, 13 predicted proteins | sample Popmic124T_FD_133135 | JGI IMG/M metagenome (GOLD analysis project Ga0190265, IMG submission 133135) | Populus adjacent soil microbial communities from riparian zone of Indian Creek, Utah, USA - 124 T | ecosystem: Environmental > Terrestrial > Soil > Riparian zone | place: USA: Utah | collected...
AATCCCGACGGGACCAAGGGCATCACTGAGGTTCTGGTGAGCAAACAGCCCGTGCCGAACCTCACGGGCCGAAATGTGAAGCGCGCCAATGTGATTCGCGGCAACATGAACGACCCGCAGATTGCCTTCCAATTCGATACCGACGGCACCGTCGCGTTCGCCAGGATCACCACCGACAACGTCGGCAAGCAGTTGGCGATCATTCTCGACGGAGAGCTTTACTCCGCGCCGGTGATACGAAACCCCATCACGGAAGGCAGCGGCGTGATCTCCGGCGGTTCGATGAGCTACGAAGATGCGAAGACCATTTCGGATATTTTGGAAAACCCGCTGGAGGCGCCAGCCAAAATCATCAGCGAAAACCGCGTCGATCCATCCTTGGGCAAGGACACCATTCGCAGCGGCATCAAGGCCACGCTCTACGGCACCATTGCTGTCGCCGTGTTCATGATATTTTATTATTTCTTCGGCGGCTTGGTGGCGAACTTCGCCTTGGCGCTGAACATCGTGATTTCGGTGGGAGTGATGTCCATGTTCGGCACCACGCTCACGCTGCCCGGCATTGCGGGATTGCTGTTGAGCATCGGCATGGCCGTCGATGCGAACGTGCTGATCTTTGAACGCATTCGGGAGGAACTGGCCAAAGGCAAATCATTGCGTGGCGCGATTGCGGCCGGTTACAGCCGGGCGTTCGGGACCATCTTCGACTCGCACGTGACCACGCTCATTTCCTCTCTTATTCTTTGCTGGCTGGGCACCGGGACAATCAAGGGCTTCGGCGTCACGTTGACCATCGGTGTCGCCGCCAGCTTGTTCACCGCAATTGTAGTGACCCGCTTGATCTTCGACGTGCTGCTGAATCTCGGGTGGATGAAGTCCATGCCGATGATGAACCTCGTCAAAGTGACGAATGTCGATTTCGTTCGTTACGCCAGGCACGCCCTCATCGTGTCCATCCTCATCATCGTGGCGGGCGTCGGCTACGGGTTGACGCGCGGCAAAAACATGGTCGGTCATGAATTCCTCGGCGGCGACAACCTGACCATTGAATTCGCGAAAAAGATCGAGCAGGGCGAATTGGAAAAGGCCGTGCAGCCTGTGACCCAGGAATCTCTCATCCAATACCAGCGCGAGTTGACGGGCACCACCGAACGCTTGCGAGTCACGGTAGGCTTCAACCTGGCTGAGAAAGTCATGGAAGCGCTGACCACGAAATTTCCCGAGGCCGGATTCAAACTTGTCGGTTCCGAACGGGTGGGTCCCACGATGGGTGAAGAAATCCTGCGCAGCGCCGTCATTGCCCTGCTGCTGTCCGTGTTCGGCATCCTGATCTACGTTTCTTTGCGCTACGAAGTGTCGTTTGCCATCGGCGCGATTGTGGCGGTGCTGCATGACGTGCTGCTGACCGTCGGCATTTACGCCCTCGTTGGCCGGGAACTGAATTCCACCATGCTGGCCGCGTTGCTGACCATCATCGGCTATTCCATCAACGACAAGATTGTGATTCTGGATCGCATCCGCGAAGACTTGAAGCTGGGCGTGCGCGGCTCGTTCCGTGAGATCATCAACCTGGCGTTGAACCAAACACTGGGCCGCACGTTGATCACGGGCGGGTCAGTGATTCTGGCCACGCTGTCGCTGCTGCTTCTGGGTGGCCCCGGAATCAACGACTTCGCGTTCACGTTCCTCATCGGCGTGCTGGCGGGAACCTATTCGTCGATCTACATCGCGACGGCCGTCGTGCTCTGGTGGCACAAGGGCCAGCGTCCGCAGACCGGCTCGGGCGTGACGATTGATATGACGTCGGCGACGCCCGTGCGAGCTTAACGGGCCCAGAACCTAACCTGGGAACGACTTTGTTCCGGGTCTTTCGTTCCGAAGGAGGCGCATTGAAAATCGTCTTTGGTGTTTGGAGTTTCCGGCCGTTTCGTTTTTATTTCACCGCGCATGTTGGCTGAAATCACGATCACTCCTCTGCACTGGATTGTATTCATCCTCTGCGTCCTGATTTTCCTCGCGCTCGATCTGGGCGTGTTCCATCGCCGCGCGCATATCGTCCGTTTCAAGGAAGCGCTGGCCTGGACGGCGGTGTGGTTCACCGTCGCCATGTTATTTGCGGGGGGACTGGCCTATTGGAAATCGCGTGATGACGCCGTGACCTTTGTCACCGGCTACTTGCTCGAATTGTCACTCTCCATGGACAACGTTTTCGTAATTGCCCTGATCTTCGCGTATTTCAAAGTGCCGTCCGAACACCAGCACCGCGTTTTGTTCTGGGGCATTATTGGCGCGCTGGTCATGCGAGGCGTTCTCATCGGCGTGGGTGCCGCGCTCGTCATGAGATTCCACTGGGTGCTTTATATCTTCGGCGCGTTCCTGCTGTTCACCGGCATCAAAATGTTCTTTGCCGGCGACGGTGGCGTGGAACCGGAAAACAACTTCGTTTTGAAAATGGCGCGCAAGTTCTTTCCCGTCAGTCCGGATTTCGAAGGCCAGAAATTCTTCACCACGCTCAACGGCCGCCGGGCGCTCACGCCCCTCGCGCTGGTCCTCCTCATGGTCGAGACCACTGACCTCGTCTTCGCGCTCGACTCCATCCCGGCCATCTTCGGCGTCACGCAGAAGCCGTTCATCGTCTTCACCTCCAATGTTTTTGCCATTCTTGGACTGCGCTCTCTCTATTTTGTCCTCGCCAATGCCATCGATTATTTCCGCTTCCTGAAGTACGGGCTGGCGCTGGTCCTCATTTTCATCGGTGGCAAGATGCTCGCGGAAAAATGGATCCACGTGCCGACGCGCGCCTCGCTCGCGATCGTCGCCGGCATCATCGTTCTTTCCATCCTGCTGTCGGTCTTGATCACGAAGCGCAAGAAGGCATGAAGTACCGCTGGACCATGGCGCCCGAGCAGCCGGCGCTCGTCGCATTTCTGGCGAAACAACTCAACATCTCGGCCTTGCTTGCGCAGTGCCTGCTCAATCGCGGCTTCAGTGAACCTGAACCTATTTCGCGCTTCCTTGAACCTCGGCTGAAGAACCTCGCCGATCCCTTCCTCCTGCCCAATATGCAGGCCGCAGTGGATCGTCTCTTCGCCGCGCGCGTGAATTCTGAACCGCTCGTCATCTTCGGCGACTACGACGTGGATGGCGTGACCTCCACCGCGCTTCTCTACGAATTCCTCACCGCCCTGGGCTGGCACGTGAATTATTACCTGCCGCATCGCATGGACGAGGGTTACGGCCTCAGCCAGGCGGGCGTGGAGAATTGCCTGCACAAGTTTCAGCCCAAGGTGCTGCTCGCCGTGGATTGCGGCTCCACCGCGCGCGACCAGATCGCCTGGCTGCGCGAACGCGGCGTGGAGGTAATCGTCCTCGACCATCATCAGCTTTCCGATCCACTCCCGGCTGCGACAGCGCTCGTGAATCCCCAGCTCCGAGGTGTCCCCGGCGCCCTGCCGGGCTTCACCGAACTCTGTTCGGTCGGCCTCGCCTTCAAACTCGCTCACGCGCTGCTGAAACACGGACGCTCCATCAACCTGCCGGGCGCGCACGAATTTGATTTGCGCCCGCTGCTCGAATTGGTCGCGCTGGGCACCATCGCGGACCTCGTGCCGCTCATCGGCGAGAACCGCATCTTCGTCAGTGCCGGGCTGCAACGGCTCACGACCACGTCGCGTCCCGGCCTGGTGGCGCTCAAGGACGTGGCCGGAATCAAAGGCGATGTCGGCGGCTACGAAGTGGGTTTTCAACTCGCGCCCCGGCTCAATGCCGCGGGGCGACTGGAGAACGCCGAAGAAGCACTGCGCCTGTTGCTCGCCCGCGATGGGACGGAAGCGAAGGCGATCGCCGAGAGTCTCAATGCCCGCAACCGCGAGCGTCAGGAAATCGAACGGGGCATTTGCGAGCAGGTCATTGGCGCCATTCGCGCCCGCTTCGATGCCGAACGCGACTTTGTTTTAGTCGAGGGCCAATTGCTCTGGCACATCGGCGTCGTGGGCATCGTCGCTTCGCGTGTGCTTCAGGAATTCTATCGTCCCACGATCATCATCGGCGGCGAAGGCGACGAGTGGCGCGGCTCGGGCCGCAGCATTCAGGGGTTTGATCTCGCGGCCGCGTTACGCGAGTGCAATGACCTGCTCGTGCGCCACGGCGGGCACGCCATGGCCGCGGGTCTCAGCATCCGCGCCGACAAACTCGATGCGTTTCGCGAACGCATGAACAGTGTCGCCCGCCGAATGTTGAAGCCTGAAAATCTTCAGCCGTCATTGCGCATCGACGGCGAAGTGAAAGCATGCGACCTCACGATTCCACGTCTTCAGGAACTGGCGCGACTGGATCAAACCGGCATCGGCAATCCGCGCGTGCAACTCTGTCTTCGCAACGTCGGCCACGAGCGCGCCCTGCAACGAATGGGCGCGGACAAGCAGCACGCCAAGATGTGGATTACCGATGGCGATCGCACATGCGAAGCCGTGTTATGGAACGTAAAAGACGGCGCATTGCCGGTCGGCAAATTTGATCTCGCCTTTGCGCCTGAACTCAACCGCTACAACGGAAACGTTTCGGTGCAATTGAAAGTCCTCGACTGGCGCGAAGTTGAATAGAGGTAGGGCGCGGTGTCCTCACCGCGCCGCCGCTCGTTGCAACCATTGTCTCAGATTTCCAGTGCGCGATCCGGCGCGCTGAGGACAGCACGCCCTACCCTGCATAACTTTGAACCTTGAACGTCGCACTTCGAACCTTGAACTTCGCTCGGCATGACCAGCGCCATCATCGTCGCCGCCGGACGCGGCACCCGCATGGGACCGAACATGGACAAGCTGTTTCTCGAAGTCGCGGGACAGCCAGTCATCGCGCACACCTGGGCGAGGTTCGATTCGGCAGACTGCATTGATGAAATCGTGCTGGTGGTCCGCGCCGGCATGGAAAACACGTTCCAGGAGATCGGCGCCAGACTCGGAGTCAAGAAAGCGCATCGCTTTGCAGAAGGGGGGGCCGAGCGACAGGATTCCGTTTGGAACGGACTGCAAGCGTTGGATTCGGGCAGCGATGTCGTCGCTATTCACGATGGCGCGCGGCCGTGTGTCAGCCATGAATTGATCGAGGCATGCCTGCGCGCGGCCAAGGACTTTGGGGCCGCGGTCGCCGCCCAGCGCGTCACGGACACCATCAAGGAATCAACCGATGGACTCACCATTGCCGGCACGCTGAATCGTTCCAAACTCTGGTCGGTCCAAACGCCGCAGGCCTTTCGTGTCAGCATCATCCGCCAAGCAATTGGAGCCGCCCGCGCGCACGGATCGAACCTCACAGATGATACCGCCGCCTGTGAGTTGATCGGGCAATCCGTGAAACTCGTCGAAGGCAAGGAGCTGAATCCCAAGGTCACTGTTCCGGGAGACCTGGCGCTGATCGAAGCGGTGCTCAAACGAATGGCGTGAGACGCATTCGAGCGGAGCATTCGCCTCACACAGACAATTGACCGCGAGCGTACAGCCCTTTATGGTGCGACCGTCACAAGCTTATGAAGCGAAAATTTTCTTACGGATTGTTGCTCACCGCACTCGCTCTCAATCTTCTCATCGGCGCGCAGGTCTATCGCCAGAACGTCAGCGCGGCGGAGAAGGACGATCCGTATCCGAACCTGAAACTGTTTTCCACCGTGCTCGAGCGCGTCCGCCAGGATTACGTGGACGGCGAAAAGGTCACTTACCAGGAACTGATCCAGGGCGCGATGAAGGGAATGCTCAGCACGCTCGACCCGCACAGCGAGTTCATGGAAGCGTCGAAGTACGACGAGTTGAAGAAGGACACGCAGGGTGAGTTCGGCGGCGTGGGCATCGTCATCTCGATGAAGGATGGCCACGTGACGGTGGTCTCTCCGATGGAAGACACGCCGGGATTCAAGGCGGGCATTCTCTCCGGGGACCGCATCATCAAAATCGACGGACGGACCACGGAGAAATTCTCCATCCAGGACGCGGTGAAAAAACTGCGCGGCACGCCCGGATCGGACGTCGAGATCAGCGTGATTCGCCCCTCCACCGGGAGCCTGACGAACTACACCCTGACGCGCGCCGCGATCAAGGTGGACAGTGTCAAAGACATCAACGGCAAGCGTGAATTTCCATTGAGCGAGAACAAAATTGGGTACATTCGCCTGGTCCAGTTCGGCGAACTCACGGCGGACGATATGGAAGACGCTCTCCGCAAGTTGGAGAAGAAGGGAATGGAGACGCTCGTCCTCGACCTGCGGGGCAATCCGGGCGGGTTGCTCGATTCCGCAGTGAAAGTGGTTGAGAAATTTGTGCCGCGAAACACCGTGATTGTTTCCACCGAAGGCCGCGGCACCACCCAGCCCTTCGTCCATCGCGCCTCGGGACGCAGCACACATTTGGACCTGCCGATGGTCGTCCTGGTGAACGGCGGCAGCGCCAGCGCCTCGGAAATCGTCTCAGGCGCATTGCAGGACCTGACGGCGGCGGGAAAATGCAAAGCCGTCATTCTCGGCGAGCAGACGTTCGGCAAAGGTTCCGTGCAGAGCATTCTTCCCTTGAGTGATGGCAATGCACTTCGCCTCACCACAGCGAAGTATTACACGCCAAGCCACAAGGTCATTCACGAGAAAGGCATTACGCCGGACATCATTGTCCCGATGAGCGAGGAAGAGGAACGTGACTTGTTCTACAAGCGGTCACCGGGCGGGCTGGAAGCGTTGGGCGACGCCGATCGCGAGCGCGTTCAAAATGCGCGTGACGTGCAACTCGATCGCGCCATGGATTTGCTCAAGGGGCTTTCCGTCTATACCAGGCGCAACGGCGAGAAGCTTGCGCCCAAAGGTGGCGACAAAGTTGCGTCGCGTTGAAGTCATTCTTCCAGACATCAAGGGGCGCGACGAGAGCGCGCCGCGCCCATGTAGCTGACCTTTCAAACACTCCAAACGAATTCCAATCTCTCAACCTCAACGGGAGAACTAATTACGTTCGTCACTTCGGATTGAAAGAGTTTGCAGTTTCGTACGCATGACCATCCTCGCGCTCGAGACTTCGTGCGACGAAACCAGTGCCGCCGTGGTGCGGGACGGCTGCGTGCTCTCGAACATTGTTTCCTCGCAAATCAAACTTCACTCCGAATACGGCGGGGTGGTTCCGGAACTCGCCACTCGCGAGCACTTGAAGAATCTTCCGCCGGTCACGGAGTCCGCGCTTCATGAAGCGAAGCTGCGCGCCGCCGATCTCGATGCCATGGCCGCAACTCAAGGACCCGGATTGCCTGCCGCGCTCATGGTCGGATTGAAAGCCGCGCAATCGATGGCGTTCGCGCTGGGGAAGCCATTCGTGGGGATCAACCATCATGAAGCACATCTCTACTCGCCGTGGATTTGGGGCGAGCCGCTCCAGGCGCACTTCGAGGAATTTCAACCCAACGTCTCGCTCATCGTCAGCGGGGGACACACGCTGCTCGTTCACGTTGAAGCAGTATTGAGGCATCATGTTCTCGGCTCCACCATTGACGACGCGGCGGGCGAGTGTTTCGACAAAGTTGGCAAATTGATTGGTCTCCCCTATCCAGGCGGCCCGCAAATGGACCGGCTCGCGGAGGGTGGCCATGAGAAACGTTTCGATTTTCCCCGCCCAAAACTGCGCGATCCGGATGACGACTTCAGCTTCAGCGGATTGAAAACTTCGGTTCGCTACTTTCTGCGCGACAATCCGGACCTGTTGGATGACACGCAAACCGTCCGCGATCTCTGCGCCAGCGTCCAGGCAGCGATTGTTGAAGTGCTCGTCGCAAAAACGATGCGTGCCGCCGAACGGCTCAACGTGCGGTGCGTCACCGCCTCCGGCGGAGTGACGGCGAACCGCGCATTGCGCCTCCATTTGGCGAGTGCCTGCGAGTCCCGCGGTTTTACATTGCGTGTCGCCGACCGAAGTCTATGCACCGACAATGCCGCGATGATTGGAGTTCTGGCCGAGCGCAAACTGCTCGAAGGTTCGGCGGGCAGTTCGCTCGATGCGGACATCGCACCCGGCCTCGCGCTCACCTGACCACACATTGCCACGGGCGGCGCGTTACAAAGTGCCAAAGCGCCGGTGCCGCCGCGTGTATTCCTCCAGCGCGGCAAAGAACTCCGCTCGCCGAAAATCGGGCCACAGCGTCGGAGTTACCACGAACTCGGCGTACGATATCTGCCACAACAAAAAATTGCTCACACGCAATTCGCCGCTCGTGCGGATAAGCAAATCGGGATCGGGAAACTGATGTGTATAGAGGTTCTGCGAAATGACTTGTTCATTGATCTCAGCCGGTTCGAGCTTGCCCGCCTTGGCCTTCGCCGCAATCGAGCGAACACCTTCCACGATTTCCTGCCGACCGCCATAGCTGAGCGCCAGGATCAACGTCAGCCCGTTGTGCCTTGCCAGCGCCGCCTGCGTCTTCTTCAACTGTTCCTGCACGAATTCCGGAAGTCGATAAATCTGTCCGATGACTTCCAGCCGCACGTTGTTGCGCGTCAGCTCGCCAATCTCATTCTTCAAAAACCGCGCCAGATATTTCATCAAGGTGTCCACCTCATCCTTGGGCCGGTTCCAGTTTTCCACCGAGAATGCGTACAGCGTGAGATACTTGATGCCGACTTCACCGGCGGCGCGCACCACGGCGCGGACGGACTCAACACCGTTGCGATGCCCTTCCACGCGCGGCAATCCGCGCTCCTTGGCCCAGCGTCCGTTTCCATCCATGATGATGGCAACGTGGGTCGGCAGCGTGGCTTTTGCGTCAGCGCTGAGTTGCGACGAATGGGAACTCACAATCCAAGCTCTCGTAAAAGCTGTTCGATCGGCATCTTGTGATGTTGAGCGACGACTTTGAGCACGGACTGAAGCGTTCCGACTTTGATGGGCCGATGGTTCGGAACCGTCACATGATGTTGTCCGGAATGGGTGCTGGTCATGATCATGTGCGAACCAGTCTGGCGCTCAATCGTGTAGCCGAATTTCCCCAATGCTCGTGCCAATTCTGGTCCTGTGCAGTCTCTGGGAATCTTCATTCTACTGACTAGATGAGAAATTCAGCGTGCTCTCGTCAACTCAGGCGGACAAGACTTCGTCTCGCACAAAATGAAGTCGGATAACCCTTGGGCGGTCAGTCCGATCCCCGAAATGGCAGGCCACTGCATCCCTGACCATCGCACGGACGTCGTCCACGGTTTCCCCTTGCGTAAAAATGTCGTGGCCCAACGCATGAGCATTGTAACCGCCGTCCACTTCATCCTCGCGAACTTCGAAGATAATCTCCGTGGAATTCATGTTTGTGAAGCTACGGGGTGCGGACTTGAGCGTCAATTCAGACGACTACAGGAAAATCGTCTGAGCGCGTGACGGCCCCACCGAGACGATCGACAACTTCGCGTCCGTCAACTCGGCGATCGCCCTCAAGTAACTTCGGCAATTGGCCGGCAGCTTCTTCCACTGGCGGACCTTGTGCGTCTCCGTTTTCCAGCCCGGAAACTCGGCGTACACCGGCACGCATTGTTGAAAGGCTTCAATGTCGTTCGGGACGTAATCGTATTTCGTCGAACCGACGCGATACCCAATGCAGACGCGAATCACGTCGAGCGAGTCCAAACCATCCACGTTCGTCACCGCAAGTTCATCGATGCCGTTGACCATTTGCGCGTGCCGTGTGGCGACGGAATCGAACCAGCCGCAGCGGCGGGCGCGGCCTGTGGTGGAACCGAACTCGCGCCCCATCGCGTGCAACATGTCCGCAATCTCCGCGCTCTCCGTGGGCAGCGGTCCTTCGCCCACACGCGTTGTGTACGCCTTCATCACGCCCAACACCGTATCCATCAGGTGCGGCGCGACGCCGGAGCCGGTGCAAGCGCCACCCGCTGTCGTGTTGGAAGAGGTGACGAACGGATACGTGCCGTGATCGATGTCGAGAAACGTGCCCTGTGCGCCTTCAAAGAGAATGCTATCTCCGCGCCGGCAGGCCTGGTGCAGCAACACCACCGTGTTCGTGACGAATGACTTCAGGTAATCACCCGCCGCGCGATACTCGTCGTGAACTTTTCGGAACGACAAGGGCTTTGCGCCAAAGGCTTTCAGGATTTCGTTGTTTTCCTTGATCTTGAACTGAAGCTTTTCCTTGAAGCGTTCCGGATGAATCAAATCGATGACGCGCAATCCGGTCCGCGCTGCCTTGTCGCCGTAGGCGGGTCCGATGCCACGTTTGGTGGTGCCAATTTTGTTTTTGCCTTTGAGGATCTCGCGCTGCTCGTCCAGTTCGCGGTGATACGGAAACACCAGGTGCGCCGTCTCGCTGAGAAAAAGGTTGCCGTCCACGTGAATTTTCAGCTTGCGCAAACCTTCGATCTCGCCGACGAGGCTGACCGGATCGACGACCACGCCATTGCCAATCACGCACTTCTTGCTCTTGCGCAAAATGCCGGATGGAATGAGATGCAGAACGTATTTTTTTTCGCCAATGAAAACGGTGTGGCCGGCGTTGTTGCCGCCCTGGGTGCGGACCACGATGTCGGCCTGCTCAGTGAGCACGTCGATGATTTTGCCTTTGCCTTCGTCGCCCCATTGAGCGCCGACGAGGATAGTGTTCGCCATAGAATCGGATCGCGCGCCGGCAATAAAAATCCCCGAAATGCAAATTCGGGGCGACGCGCTCAGTTATTTGCCGCGAGAAATTAGGAACCACCGCCGCGAGTGTCAATGTCCGTGTCATTGAGGCCAGCAAGTTGACGAACGAGATCAGAGTCCAGATGGCGCCCCGGCAAACCGTCGCGAAAGAACGCCGTTTCTCACTCAGCAATCGGAGCCGGAAAGAGAACCACGCCGTTGGTGGGCAGCTCCGTGAAATTGCCGAAGCGGATCGATTCCGCCGGCGCGTGCAGGAGTTGCGCGATACGACGCCAAATTCGTCGCGATTCCGTTTCACCCGCGTCTCGCCCATCGAGATCTGCATGGACGGTTCCGCGCAGTGCGGTCACGGCGGAGCCCGTCAATCCACCCGCCTGGCTGAGTCGCGGAACGAGTGTGTCATGGTTCCTGTTTCCTCCGAGCAACGAATCCAGCGACAGAAAATAGCCGAGCGCGGAAGGCAAGCCGTCCAGCAACTGCTCGGTCCAGGAATTGGCCGGAGCAATGCCCACAATGGCATGGGACGGGACGCCGAGGGTTGTGCCAATATTGATGAGGGCCGGACTTTGCGTCTGCATCTGCCCAATAGCTGATCCAAACGGCCGGCCGGTCAGCGCCAAATACTCCTCCAGCGTGGCCCCTTCGAAAAAGGGCGATCGCACGTCCCGGTTGGTGATGAGAAACTTAGCGACGGGAGTTCCATGATGCGGCGTGCCCACGGTGATGAGTTTGTGAAAGTCGCCGCGCTGGAAATTCGCGCGCCGCCGATACGCCCGTTCCCCGCTTTGCAACGCTGCGCGCGATCTCGCAAGCAGGCCGCCCAGGCTATGCGCGACCACATCCACCTGCGCAGCCGCCAATCCTTCCTGCCGCAACGCATTCAAAGTGTTCGTCGTGGCTTGAATCAATTGATTCACGGCGAACTGGTTTTCCGGATCATCTGCCGCAGGATCGAAGGAAGGCGCCGGCTGAACCGGGCCGTAATTGACCGCACAGTCCATCTCTTCGCAAATGCGGAACCCGCGTTCTCCCAGGAACTGATTCAGTCCATCCCACGTTGAACTGCTGCTCCAAACTCCGTGGACAAGAACCACAGGCGGATTCTCCAACCGCAGTGAAACCGAGCCCCTCCGCGTTTCAGCGCGGGCGGAAATGTTAACCGAACGGTTGAGGCTTGCTCCGGGCAAATCATTCGGTGGAACGAAAAGAACGAAGACCCAATGCGTTCCATCGCTGGCGACCCTTGGAACCGCAACGACCCTGTTTGAGTCACCTGCGGTTCCACCGGTATCGCGCAGCGTCCCAAGTTTCGGAGACAGGGAAAATGTCACCGCGTTCGAAGTGCGTGCGCGCAATAATAACAAGCTGATGCCGTCGGCAATGGCCCCGTTCCGAGTTGGAAGATCTCCGCTGAAAAGGTCGATGGCTGCGGGCGAGTCCGCGGCCATCAACCCGCCGGTTGCAGAGATGAGCGCCGGGTTGGGATCGACGACTTCAATTTCAAGAGAATCAGAGACAGCGCAATGCACGGAAGCCGCGAAGCAAAGAACGAGCAGCAGGCCCACAGTTCGACTCGGACTGACACTAAAGCTTTTCACGCCGCGAGAGTGCCTCGCGGACGCGATGCAACCAAGCCAATCTGCCCACCAGCATTGTGCTCTCACTGCTGGATCATATGTGTTATGCAGAAGTCATGCAGTTGCCTGCGGATTATCACATGCACACGCCGCTTTGCCGGCACGCCACCGGCGAACCAACGGAATATGCGGCGCACGCAGGGGGCGTTGGGCTGAGTGAAATCGGATTCACAGATCACTCGCCAATGCGGCGCGATGATTTTGATAACTGGCGGATGCGCTCCGATCAGCTTGATGAATATGTGGAGAAAGTCCGTCGAGCACAGCGCGAACACCCGGAACTCACCATTCGGCTTGGCCTCGAAGTGGATTTCATCCCCGGCCACGAGGGCTGGATTCGCGAACTCGCCGCGCGTCATCCATGGGACTATTTCATCGGCTCCGTGCATTACGTGAGCGATTCGTGGGATGTGGACAATCCCGAGAAGCTCTCGCGCTGGAAGGAACGCGATGCCTTCGAAGTGTGGAGCATTTACTTCGAACGGCTCACCAGGGCGGCAGAATCGAAGCTGTTCGAAATCATCGGCCACGCTGATTTGCCAAAGAAGTTTGGGTTCATTCCGCAAAAGGATTGCACGCCGCTGTTCGAGAAATTCCTGAGCGCGGCCAGACAAGCAAACGTGGCCATCGAGTTGAACACCGCCGGGCTGCGCAAGGACTGTAAAGAGATTTATCCGGCGCCGGGAATCCTTCAACTCGCGCACAGCAAGGGCGTGCCCATTACCTTCGGCTCTGACGCCCACGCACCGAAAGAAGTCGGGATGGATTTACGACAGGCGATCGAACTGGCGCGCACTGTCGGATATACTCATCGCTGTCGGTTCGCGCAGCGCACCCGCGAGTTCGTGCCGTTCTAAAGTTGCTTTCTGCTTCGAACCATTTACGCCGCAGGCTCTGGGACAGCGGCGGGAACCGCCGCTCTGCATCGGCTGGCCACACTTCCCATCCAGATCTGCAATGCTTGCAGCAGTCCAAAGCCCGCGGCTTCATTTCACCTTCTGCCTTGACCGTTGCGCACAGGGTTCGCCAACCTCACGGCCATTCCACGGAAATCCTATGAACAACAAACTCGTTGCGCTCGTTTGTGTCGCAGCCCTCGCATTCACTGCCTGCAAAAGCCGCGTCGCCCCACTGGTGGCCGAACTTAAATGTATCCCGCCGGCCAATGATACCAATGAGCCGATCACGGTTCGCAACGAGTCCGGCGCACTCGGAACGATCGAACGACTCGATCCCGCGCTGGATGACTTGCTTCCCAAGCGCGCCGTGATCGAAAAACTGGCGCACGGCTTTAACTGGTCTGAAGGCCCCGTGTGGATGCCGGCAGGCTATCTGCTTTTCTCGGACGTGCCATTGAATACGATTTTCAAATGGGTGCCGCAGGGTGGCGTTTCGATTTTCATCCAGCCGAGCGGTTACAGCGGAACCGTTCCCCGCGGCGGCGAACCCGGGTCGAACGGACTGACCCGCGACAAACAAGGCCGGCTCATTGCCTGCCAGCATGGCGATCGCCGGGTGGCGCGTTGGGAAAATGGAAAATGGGTGGCACTGGCGGATCGCTTTGAAGGCAAGCGATTCAACAGTCCCAACGATGCAGTCGTGAAATCCAATGGCGACATTTACTTCACCGATCCTCCGTACGGTTTGGTCAGGAACGTCAACGATCCGGCCAAGGAAATTGCTTTCCAAGGCGTGTACCGAGTAGCGCCGGAAGGCAAAGTGACTGTCCTCACGGAAGAAGTGACACGCCCGAATGGCCTGGCGTTCTCGCCGGACGAGAAAACTCTTTACGTCGCCAGCAGCGATCCGAGGAAAGCGATCTGGATGTCATATCCGGTGAAGGACGACGGCACGCTGGGCTCGGGCCGTATTCTATTCGACGCGACCGGCATGCAAGGCCCCACGAGGAAGGGACTGCCGGACGGGTTGAAAGTCGATCGGCGCGGCAACCTCTGGGCGACTGGCCCCGGCGGCGTGCTGATTATTTCTCCAGACGGCAAGCACCTGGGAACGCTCGCGACCGGCGAGGCCACGGCGAATTGCGCCTGGGGGGATGATGGCTCAACGCTGTACATTACGGCGGACATGTATCTCTGCCGCATCAAGACAAAGACCAAGGGCGCGGGCTGGTGAGCGAGAGAATTTCTGTCAGCCAGCAATGGAATTTCACCCAGCCAGGCAGCGCCCACAAATGGCAGCGTGACAAGGCTGGCCACGCAATAGGTCAGGCCCGCCTTCTTTCCGAGGATACCAACGGACTGAAAGCGGCGGCGGCGCGGGTGGGAATGACGATTCTGCCATGGTTCAACGTGTGACCGGTCGAATCGCCACGAGGCGAATCACCGGTTCCTCCGCCAGACGCGAAGCCGCAAGATCGACGTTGAATTCCGCCACCCAATCGTTGTGATCGTCGGGATCAATGAGCACTTGCTCCACCTTCCAGAAGTTCCTGTCGGTTGCAGGAACAACATAAGTGTGGCGGGCATTGCGGGCTTCGGGGTCGAGGCGGACGTATCGATGTTCGGCGTAGTAGGTTTTGAATTGCTGCCCAAGTTCGCCGGCCGTCCAGGGCGGGCCATCAGGTTTCTCCAATGACGCCAGATTGCCGAGAGCGGCTTCGAGGTCGTCATTGACGGCACCGCGCAGAAAATTGAACACGCGCGTGCGAATCGCGGCGGTAAAGGCTTTTGTGTCACGCGTGATGTCGCGTGCAGCCTCTTCCGCACCGGGCGGACGCACTTCCTTCTGCCCGGCCAGCGGCACGTAATTGGGATCGCGCATTCGTTCCCATTCCTCAATGAGACTTGAATCGACCTGGCGTATCATCGCGCGCAGATATTCCTCAACCTCGCGCAGCGTGTCGTCCTTGGCGGAATCAGGAACAGTTTGCGACAAGACCTTGTGCGCTCGCGCCAGGTGCCGCAGCAGCACGCCCTCGGCGCGGTGCAATTCGTAGTCCTTGATGTAGTCGGCGAAGGAACGGAACTGCTCGAACATCTCGCGCGCGATGGATTTGGGACGAATGTTCTCCTGGCCAACCCACGGATGGCGGTTGGCAAACGCGTTGAACGTGGAGTAAATAAACTCCCGATTCGGCTTGGGGTGTTCGAGCTTCTCCAACTCGTCCATGCGATCCTGGTATTCGACACCCTCCGCTTTCATTTCAGCCATTTTTTGATCTTTCACACGGTCGAGTTGTTTGCGCAGCACGATGTCAGGGTCCTCGAGAATGGATTCGACGAGTGTGATCAGATCCAGCGCATAACTGGGCGACTGCGGATCGAGCAGCGGAATCGTTTCGATCAAATACAGAGAAAGCTCCTGATCCATCGAGAAGTTCTCCGGCAAGTCGATGTTGACGCGCAGCTTCCGACTTCCCTCCCCCCTCAACGGGGAGAGGGATTGAGGGTGAGGGGTGGTGCTGTCACGAGGCCCTCCCGATGTCGTAACCGTCTCTTCATTCCCACCCCTCTCCCCGTTGAGGGGAGAGGGAGAAGAAGCGCCCGTCGCTCGGCGCGGATTCACGAACTCCACAATCCCCCGCTCCACCAGCGAACGGAACAACTGCCAGCCACGTTTAATGTGCGCCTGCTTCTGCTTCGGCGATTCGTGCGAGCGCGCGATCAACTGCCGCATCGCACGGCAACCGTCCCCTTCCCGGTTCAGCACGTTCAGCAACATCCCGTGCGACACGGCGAAGCGCGAAGTCAGCCGTTCCGGCGGCGCCGCCATCAAACGCGCAAACGTCTGCTTGTCCCAGTTCACGAAGTTTTTGTCCGGCGGCTGGCGCTTCACGACCTTCTTCCCATCGCGTTTCGATTTCTCCTCCAGCTTCAAATTCTCGACGACATGCTCCGGCGCCTGGGCCACGACCCAGCCCATGTCATCGAAGCCCTTGCGTCCAGCGCGTCCGCCGATCTGATGAAAATCTCGTGCGGTCAAAATTCCGGTCTTCTGCCCATCAAACTTGCAGAGCCTCGTGAACAGCACGGTGCGAATCGGGACGTTGATTCCCACGCCCAGCGTGTCCGTGCCACAGATGACTTTGAGCAAACCCTTTTGCGCGAGTTGCTCCACGAGCACGCGATACTTCGGCAGCAAGCCCGCGTGATGCAGCCCAATGCCATGACGCAGCCAGCGTTTAATCTCCGGCCCGTAAGGACTGTTGAATTTGAAACCCTCAATCGCGCCGGCAATCGCGGCCTTCTCCTCTTTCGAGCAAACATTGATGCTGGTAAAATCCTGCGCACTCTCGGCCGCGTCGAGTTGCGTAAAGTGAACGACGTAAACCGGCGTTTTGTTTTCCGCGACCAACGTTTCCAGCGTCTTGGCCAAGGGCAGATCCGAGTAACGATGCTCCAGCGGCACGGGACGATCCTTCGATTGCACCGTCACCGTCACCCGGCCATTTAAGCGGGTCAGTTCTTCTTCAAAGAACGTCGTGTCGCCAAGCGTGGCAGACAGGAGGAGGAACCGCGTGCGCGCCATCGTGAGCAACGGCACCTGCCACGCCACGCCCCGATCGCGGTCGGAGTAGTAATGGAATTCGTCCATCACCACGTCGTGGACTTGCGCGTCCGCGCCCTCGCGTAGCGCAATGTTGGCGAGAATCTCCGCTGTGCAGCAAAGGATCGGCGCGTCGCGATTCACCGTCGCATCGCCCGTGCTCAGACCCACGTTGTCGGGACCGAACTCGCGGCACAGCGCCATCCACTTCTCATTTACCAGCGCCTTGATCGGGCACGTGTAAACCGAGCGCTTGCCCTCGGCGAGGGACTTGAAGTGCATCGCCGACGCCGCGAGCGATTTGCCGGAGCCGGTGGGCGTGTTGAGAATCACATTGCGATCCTCGAACAGTTCCAGGATGGCTGCCTCCTGGGTGGGATAAAGCTGAAGCTTCCTCGTTTCAACGTATTCCAGGAACCGCCCGAGCAAGTCATCACTGCCGGCCGGCCCCGGACGCGGAATCAAATCATAAAGTGTCGCTGCCAATTGGCGCGCACTTTATATGCGGTCGGACAGAATGAGAAGGAGCGCGTTGAGCGGGAGAGAGGAAAAGGAGGACAGAATTAACAGAATTAAACAGAATTCCTCCCTCCCCATTCTGTTTATTTTGTTAATTCTGTCATTCTTCCCGACGTCGGTTGCGAAGTACCGGTCAGCGGGCCTCA
>Ga0190265_10001124_pt1 | contig 17456 bp, 18 predicted proteins | sample Popmic124T_FD_133135 | JGI IMG/M metagenome (GOLD analysis project Ga0190265, IMG submission 133135) | Populus adjacent soil microbial communities from riparian zone of Indian Creek, Utah, USA - 124 T | ecosystem: Environmental > Terrestrial > Soil > Riparian zone | place: USA: Utah | collected...
AAGGGGGACAACCCCGCCGGTTTGGCGATCCCCGTGGCACGCATCGCCGACATGCTGTTGAACCCGGGAACGACGATCGACTACGACGGCCAGCGCATCACGTACCCCGACGTGCGCCTCGTGTACTGGGCTGGTGGCAATCCCTTCCACCACCACCAGGACCTCAACCGCCTGGTGCGGGCGTGGCAGCGGCCGGACACGGTGATCGTCCACGAGCCGTGGTGGACTCCGTTGGCGCGCCACGCCGACATCGTCTTTCCGGCGACGACCGCGCTCGAACGCCAAGACATCTGCGCGTCGAGCCACGACCCGTACGCCCACGCGATGCGCAAGGTCATCGAACCACAGGGCGAGGCACGCTCTGACTTCGAGATCCTGACCGGGCTCGCACGGCGTCTGGGCTGCGAAGCGGCCTTCACCGAGGGGCGCGACGAGGGGGCATGGCTGCGCCATCTGTGGGACCTGTCACGCGAGCGTGCCTTCATCGAGGGGTTCAGCCTGCCGAGCTTCGACGAGTTCTGGGCGGCGGGGATGCACCGCCTGCCCGATGTCGAGTCGCGTCCGGGCTGGTTGGCCGAGTTCCGCAAGGATCCGGAGGCGAACCCCCTCGGCACGCCGTCCGGCAGGCTCGAGATCGCGTCGGAGCGGATCGCCGGGTTCGGCTACGCCGACTGCCACGGACACCCGACCTGGATGGAACCGTTCGAGCGGTTGGGCGGCGCCGGCAGCGATGACCATCCGCTCCATCTCGTGAGCCATCAGCCGGCGACGCGTCTGCACAGCCAGCTCGACCACAGCGCACACAGCCAGCGTCAGAAGGTGGCGGGGCGCGAGGTGCTGCGCATGCATCCGGACACGGCTGCCGCACGCGGCATCGCCGATGGCGACACAGTGCGCGTGTTCAACGCGCGCGGTCAGTGCCTGGCCGGAGCGCGCCTCGATGATCACCTGATGCCCGACGTCGTGGCCCTGCCGACCGGTGCCTGGTTCGACCCTCTGGAGCCCGGCGTGCCCGGCACGTTGGAGCTGGCCGGCAACCCGAACGTGCTGACTCGCGACCAGGGGACGTCGTCACTCGCCCAGGGGCCGAGTGCGCACACCTGCCTGGTCGAGGTGGAACGGGCCGATCCCGACGCGCCGCGCCCGCGCGTCTACACGCCCCCATCGCTCGTGTGTCGGAGCGGTTGACGAGGCGCGTATTGTTCGGGCTCGCATGGCCGATGTGTATCCGACCTACGGCAAGTCCAGGACGCTCGCCCAGATCGCGGCGACGCAGACCTTCATCCGGCTGCACACCACCATGCAGGAACGGGTGAAGGAGGTCATGGTGGCCGCCGGCGGCAAGGTCGGGCTGGGGCAGGGCTTCCGCTCGTTCGAGGATCAGAAGAAGCTGTTCCTGGCGAACTACGTGCCGGACCCGAGTGGCGAGCGCGTGTGGGAGGGCAAGCGATGGCGCCACGCGAGGGCGAATCCCGCGTCACCGCCCGGCAACTCCATGCACGAGTTGGGACTCGCAGCCGATCTGGTGGGCGACCTGAAGTGGGTCGCCGCCAACGCTGGGCGCTTCGAGTTGAAGACGTTCGCATCGGTCAACGATGAGCCGTGGCACGTGCAACCCGTCGAGCTGCCCAATGGCCGCACCGAGTACGAGCGTCGGGGATCGCTGTGGACACGGTCCGAACCGGTCGCCGAGACGTTGCCCGAGGCGGTGGTGCCGGGCGCCACCGGACCAGCCGTCAGAAGACTTCAGGATCAGCTCATCCGTCTCGGACTCATCAGCGCCACTGACGGCAACCGCGACGGCGTCTACGGGCCGGCGACGCAAGAGGTCGTGCGGCAGTTCCAGCAGGCGAACGGTCTCGTCGTCGACGCCAAGGTCGGGCCGCAGACCTGGCGCGCGTTGCTCGCTGGTACGAAGGGGTAGCCGCCGGCGCGATCGCAACACCGAGCCGGCGACCAGACGTGGACCGCACCGGCGTGCCGTGAGCCGGCTCAATCAGAAAGGCTGGCATAGGCGGGACGGATCACTGCGTCGACGAGCCGCGCCCGCTGTTCGTATGGGGCGAAGCTGCTGTACGCGGCGTTCGTCACGAGCGAGCCGATCTCGGCCCAGGTCAGTTCGAAGGCAATGGCGACGGCGAGCAGCTCGGACGAGGGCGAGACACCACTCATCAACCGGTTGTCGGTGTTGACACCGACGTTGAATCCGGCCCGCAGGAACGGCCCGATCGGGTGGGCGGCGACGGCTGGGACGGCGCCGATCTGGACGTTGCACGTCGGCGCCATCTCGAGGTGGATGCGATGGTCGAGCACGTGGCGGGCGAGCGGACCGAGCCGTAGCTCACCGTCGTCGCCGATCGACGTATCGGACTGCAGCCGGACGGCGTGGCCGATGCGGTGCGCGCCGTTGGCGATGGCGTCGGAGATCAGCTCGAGGTCGGGCGGCTCGCTGGCGTGAATCGTGATGTTGAGGTGCCGCTGGCGGGCGAACGCCAGGGCTTCGGCGTGGAGCGACGGTGGCCAGCCCGTCTCGGCACCGGCGAGGTCGAACGCGACCACCTTGTCGTCGACCCGACGCCGGTCGTCGACGAAGCGGGCGAGCTCCATCGAACGCTGCTCGGTCCGCATCGCGCAGCAGATCGCGTTGACGGTGATCTGGTGACCGCTCGCCAGCGCCTCGGTCTCACCCCGGCGATATCCGGCGGTGACCGCGTCGGTGACCGCGTCGAGCGAGAGCCCGTTCGTCTGGTGCAGCTCGGGCGCGAAGCGGACCTCGGCGTACACGACGCCGTCGGCCGCGAGGTCGGCCACCGCTTCGGCCGCGATGCGCTCGATGGCTTCGGTGGTCTGCATCACTGCCACCGTGTGCTCGAACGTGGCGAGGTACTGGAGGATGTCGCGCGTCTCGGCGCCGCGCGTGAACCACTGCTGGAGCGACGCCGGATCAGACGCCGGAAGCGTCCAGCCGATCTCATCGGCCAGCTCGAGCACGGTTGTCGGGCGCAGACCACCGTCGAGGTGGTCGTGGAGCAGGACCTTGGGCGCGGCGCCGACGGTTGCCGCGACGATCGGTGCGGGCATCGCTACAGCGAGTCGCCCTTGCGGTATGGGATGCCCTCGGCCGCGGGAGGCCGCAGTCGCTGGGCGAACAGCGTCACCACCAGGAGCGTCACGACGTACGGAGTCATGTAGACGAACTGGTTGTTGATCTCGTCGACGACCGAGTACACGACGATCATCAGCGCAGCCACGATGCCGGCGATCACTGCGCCACGCACCTGGCGCCTGGCGATCGCGATCGCCGCGTACACCAGCAGCGCGATGCCGACGGCGAGCATCAGTGCCTTGACCGTGGCGCTGGCGTCGATGCTCAGCCTGATCCCGTTGGCGTAGCCGAACACGCCGGCGCCGCCCAACACACCGGCCGGCTTCCAGTTGCCGAACACCAACGCGGCGAGGCCGAGGAAGCCCTGGCCGCCGGTCTGGCCCTGCTGGTAGCGATTGGCGCCGGCGAACACCAGCACCGCCCCTCCCACGCCGGCCATCGCACCCGACAGCATCAACCCGTAGTACCGCATCCTGATCACCGACACGCCGAGCGAATCAGCGGCGCCGGGGCGCTCACCTGCCGCGCGCAGCCGGAGTCCGAACGGCGTGTGCCACACGAGGTACGCCGTGCCGATGACGAGCAGCACGGCGATGATCGTGTCGAGCCGGAGATCGGCGGTCACACCGCGCACCAGCCCGGCGATGTCGGACAGGAGGAACCAGCCCTTGCGCTCGAGGTCGCCGAGCAGATCAGGTCCGTCCGACAGCACTGGCAGCGAGACCGTCGGGAACTGGCCGTCGACCGGCGGGCCGTTGCTCACCGAACCGCCGAGCGCGCCCGCCTCCTCCGTGGTGAACCACTGATTGGCGAGGAAGCGCGCGACGCCGGGTCCGCTCGAACCGGCGATGATGTTGATCGCGAACCCGGCGACGATGTGGTTGACGCCGAACGTCGCGGTGGCGAGGGCAAGGAGCAATCCGGCCAGGAGACCTCCCAGGGCACCGGCGAACAACGCCGCCGTCGGGCCCCATTGCCAACCCGCGTACCCGGCGAGGATCGTGCCCATGATCAGCATGCCCTCGAGGCCGATGTTCACCGTGCCGGAACGCTCGGCGTAGAGTCCGCCGATGCCGGCGAGGGCGATCGGGATCGCCAGCCGCAAGCCGAGCCCGATCGTGCCCGACGACGTGAGGCGGTCGGCGTCGGAGATGAGGCGGGCGACCGACATCACGACGATCGTGGCGGCGACGAGGACCACGACGAGGTTGCGCCCCTCGAACCAGCGGCGCCGCTCGACGAGCTCGGTGGAAGCGACGGTCGCGCCGGTGTCGCCCATGTCCTGCGTTCCGACGCTCATGCCGGTGCCCCGATCGTGTGGGGCGCCGCTCGGGCGGCCGCGTCGCGGATCGCCTGCTCCTGAGCGCGGCGGCTGAAGACCTCGAACACGATCACGGCCGACAGCAGGAACGAGCCCTGCAGGATGACCCCGATCTCCTGCGGGATGCCGATGATCGACAGCGGCTGCGTGCCGCGTTCGATGGCTGCCCACACGATGGCGGCGAGGGCGATGCCGACCGGGTTGTTGCGCCCGAGCAGTGCCAGCGACAGGCCGGCGAGGCCCAGTGTGAGGGGGAACTGGTCGCCATATCGGTAGTACTGGGCGTCGGACAGCAGCGGGCCCATCCCGATCAGACCGGCCACCGCGCCCGAGAGCATGATCGTGACGAGGATCATCCGCTTCGGGTTGACGCCCGAGGCCCTGGCTGCCGACGGGTTCACGCCGGACACGCGCAGCTCGAACCCGTACCGGCTCCGGAACAGCAAGATGTAGTACCCGACCCCGACGAGCATCGCCACGACCACGTACCCCTGGAGCACGACACCACGTCCGAAGTTGAAGCCGAGCGCCTCCACGACGGAGTTGAGCGACGGGATGCGGCCGCTGGCCGGGATCGTCCTCGTCTCGGCGGTGAGGCTGCCGCCGGTCGTGCGGAAGTACGTGTTCAGCAGCCAGGCGGTGAGTCCGATCGCGACGAAGTTGAGCATGATCGTCGAGATCACCTCGTTGACCCCGCGGGTCACTTTCAAGATGCCCGGAATCGCCGCCCACGCCGCGCCCACGAGCACAGCGATGGCGACGATGTACGGCACGTGCAGCACTGCCGGGAGATCGGCCTTGGCGCCGAAGTAGGCCGCGAACAGCGCACCGAGCCGGTACTGACCATCGGCTCCGATGTTGAACAGGCCCATCTTGAACCCGATCGCGACTGCGACGCCGGCGACGTAGTACCAGGCTCCCCGGTTGAGGATGAGGACGAGCGACTCGGTCGAGTCGAGCACCCGCCACATCGTGCCGAACGCCTCGGTCGGACTGTGGCCCGACAACAGCAGGGCGATGCTGGAGACGACGATCGCGACCGCACCCGCGATCAGCGGCGCCAGCGCGTTCGGTCCGATCTTGCCGAGCACGCGCAGGATCATTCCGGTGCTCCGGCGCCGGTCATGTACGAGCCGAGGACCTGGGGCGTGATGTCGGAGGGATCCAACGTCGCCACCAACCTGCCCCGATACATCACGTGCAACGTGTCGGACAATCCGATCAGCTCCTCGAGGTCGGCCGAGATCAGGAGCACGCCCAGACCGGCGGCCCGGGCGTCTTTGATCACGTCCCAGATCGCGGCCTGCGCACCGACGTCGATGCCGCGGGTCGGGTGGGCGGCGACGAGCACCTTCGGGTCGGTCGTCATCTCGCGACCGACGATGAGCTTTTGCTGATTCCCGCCCGAGAGGGTCAACGCCGGCACGAAGACCGACGGAGTCCGCACGTCGAAGTTCTTGACGATCAGCTCGGTCCGTTCGACGGACGCCGCCTTGTCGATCCACCGGCCGTCGCCGAACGGCTCGTGCGACTGATGGCCCAACACGGCGTTCTCCCACAGCGGGAACGGGAGCACCATGCCGTCGCGCTGACGATCCTCGGGGATGTAGCCGAGCCCGCCTGCCCGCCGCTCACGGGTCGAGGAGTTGGTGATGTCGTCACCGAACAGCTCGATCTTGTCGGTCGTGGCGTCGATCAGGCCGAGCATCGCCTGGACCAGCTCGGTCTGGCCGTTGCCCTCGACGCCGGCGATGCCGACCACCTCACCGCGATGGATGGTGAACGAGATGTCGTCGAGCAGCGCCCGGCCGCCGCCCTCGGCGTTGACCGTGAGGCCGGCGACCTCGAGCGCGACATCGGTGGTCACCGTGCTCTCGCGGGTCTCGGGGGAGGGAAGCTCGCTGCCGACCATCATCTCGGCCAGCCGGCGGGCATCGACCTGTGACGGATCGGGCACCTCGCCGACCGTCTTGCCGGCTCTGATGACCGTGATCGCGTCGGCGAAGCGCAGCACCTCGTCGAGCTTGTGGGAGATGAAGATCGCAGTGGCCCCAGATGTCGTCAGCTCGCGCAGCGAAGCAAAAAGCTCTTCGACCTCCTGGGGGACGAGCACGGCAGTCGGTTCGTCGAGGATGATGATCCTGGCGCCGCGGTAGAGCACCTTGAGGATCTCGACGCGCTGCTTCTGGCCGACCCCGAGATCGCCGACGAACGCGTTCGGGTCGACCTCGAGGCCGTATCGTTTGCCGAGGTCACGCAGCTGACGGATCGCGATTCCGCGGCGCAGGTTCCAGGGCGTTCCGGGCTCGTCGCCGAGCACGATGTTCTCCCAGACCGTGAAGTTGTCGGCGAGCTGGAAGTGTTGGAACACCATGCCGATCCCGACCGCGATCGCGTCGCGCGGTGAGCGGAAGTGCTGCTCGGCGCCGTTGACGATCACCTTCCCCTCGTCGGGGCGGTGGGCGCCGTAGAGGGTCTTCATCAGCGTCGACTTGCCGGCGCCGTTCTCGCCGATGATCGCGTGGATCGAGCCGGCGCGGACCGTGACGTTGACCCCGTCGTTTGCCACCACCCCGGGGAAGCGTTTGACGATGTCCCGCAGTTCGATCGCCACGGCCCGCTCGGTCGTGGTGTCCGTCATGGGTCGATGTTCTAGCCGATCGGCGACACCTGCTCGGTAAGCAGCGGCCCGCGGCGGGGACGGCGCCGAAAACGCCCGTGGCCCCGCCGAGCGGCGGGGCCACGGAGCAGCTGAAGAATCAGCATCGGGTCACATCAGGGCACCTCAGGCACCGTGATGTCGCCGGCGATGATCTGGGCCTTGAAATCCTCGAGCGCGGCGATCGTGTCGGCGCTCAGGTTGTCGCCCGACGTTGCGTAACCGACGCCGTCGACCGACAGGTCGAAGACCTGGATGCCGGGTGCGAACGCCCCCTCGGCCTCGGCCTTGATCGTCTCGTACACGGCGACGTCGACGCGCTTGAGCATCGACGTCAGGATGTACGGCTGCTGGGCGGGGTCGGCCGTCTGCCACTGGTCGGAGTCGACACCGATCGCCCACACCTCACCGGGTGCTCCGGCTTCGGTGGCTGCCTGGAAAACACCGAGCCCCGTGCCGCCCGCCGCGTGATAGATGACGTCGGCGCCGTCGGCATACATCTGGGTGGCGATCTCGAGGCCGACGTTCGGCGCGTTGAAGCCCGAGAAGTCCGGCGGCTGGCTGGCGTAGTTCGACAGGATCTCGATGTCGGGGTTGACGGCCGTCGCACCTGCGATGAAGCCGGCCTCGAACTTCTTGATCAGGTCGATCTCGACGCCACCGACGAAGCCGATCTTGCCGGTCGTACTCGTGAGCGCGGCTGCCGCGCCGACGAGGAACGATCCTTCGTGTTCGGCGAACAGGAGGTTGGCGACGTTGGGAAGGTCGGTGTCGTCGTTCGGATCGTCGGGGGTGCCGGCCGGATCCTGGGCGACACCGTCGACGAGCGCGAAGTGCGTGTCGGGGTTGGCGATCGCACCTGCTTCGAGGGCGCCCTCCCAGAGGAAGCCGACGCCGATGACGAGCTGGTTGCCGTCGCCGACGAGGAGGTTCAAGCGATCGGCGCGGTCTGCATCGCCGGTCGGGGTCGACTCGCTGGGGACCACACCGAACTCGTCGACCGCCTGGTCGAGCCCGGCGGCTGCCGAGTCGTTGAACGATCGGTCGCCACGGCCGGTGATGTCGAACAGCAGCCCGACCGTCGTGCCTTCGGCCGCCGGGCCGGTGCCTTCCGGCTCGGTGCCGGCGGGTTCGGTGCCGGCGGGCTCCGTACCGGCGGGCTCCGTACCCTGCGGCTCGGTGCCGGGCGTCGTCGCACCGGACGTATCGCCGGGTGCCGCGGTCTCGGTCGTTCCCTCGTCGTCGTCGTCGCCACATGCGGCGGCCGTGAGGCCCAGCGCGGCGACGAGCGCGGCTGCAAGCACGCGCTTGCTCTTGATCATGTCTCCCCCTTCGCGGGATGAATCGTCGGTTTGGTGTCCTTGTTCACGGGAACCGTCGCCGAGCCTACCGCGCGGTACATGCCGCGGCCGCAAAGCCCACCCCGCTTTATCATGGGCGGGTCATGTCGCTCGCCGCCCCGCCGTCCCGTCCGACGCCGCGCCAGCCCGTCAGTCGGCACCGGTACCGGGTCCGCCGGTTGGCGGCGCTCACCCTGCTCGTGGCCGTCGGCGCCGGCGCCGCGAAGGTGGTGTCGACGTTGGGCGACGACGGTGGTCCGATCGACACCGGCACCGATGTTGTCGACGCGTCCGACAGTTCCGTTGCCCCCGTCGAGACGTCAGGCGGTGACGGGATCGTCGCACCAGACGAGTCGGCGGCGACGACACCGCCGACCGAACCACCACCCGATGACACGGGCCCGCCGACGGCCGAGAACCCGGCGGTCGTGCTGATCGCCGGCGACAGCGACGCGGGCACGTTCGCGCCGTATCTCGATCGGTTGCTCGGCGACACCGATCTCGTCGACACCACGCTCGATTACAAGGTGTCATCGGGACTGGCGCGCCCTGACTACTTCGACTGGAACGCGCGCCTCCACGACCAGGTGCCGGCGGTCGATCCCGACATCGTCGTGATCACGTTCGGTGGCAACGACGCACAGGGCCTCCTCGACGCGACGGGTGACGTGGTCGCCTTCCAGCCGGTGCCCGACTCCGACAACGCCGACTGGCGGGCCGAATACGGCAAGCGGGTCGGTGAGGTGATGGACTTCGTCGTCGAGGGCGGCCGCACGGTGATCTGGGTCGGCATCCCCAACGACGACGATCCCGACGTCACGTTCCGCATGCAGGTGCAGGACGAGACCGCCAAGGCGGAAGCGGCCAAGCGTCCTTCGATCGTGTTCATCGACACCTGGAGCCGGTTCTCGGGCCGCACGGGTGGCTGGGCCGAGTAAGTCATCGATCCACGCGACGGCACCGGCAAGGACGTCCGCGCCGACGACGGGTTCCACCTCAACGAAGCGGGTGCCGAGATCCTCGCCCTCGACATCGCCGAGGCGATCAAAGCCGACCTCCGCGCCCGCGGTGCGGATATCTGACGACTACTGGCTAGTACTGCCTGCGGCCGCGCTCTTGGATGGCAGCGCGGCGGGCGGCGATCGTCTCGGGGCTCGATCGCGAGCGGCCCCAGGCGCGCGAGTCGCGGGCCTCGGTCTCCCATCCGTCGTCGTCGTGGGCGATCACGGCGTACGTCTGGCGGATCTGGCGCACGGCGTCGGCTTCGTTGCCGACGATGTCGGCGGCGATCGCACGCGTGAACGGGATCAGTTCGGCGTGCGGCACGACGTGGTTGACGAGCCCGCGCTGGAGCGCCTCGTCGGACGCCATGAAGTTGCCGGTGAAGCTCATCTCCCGGGCCCGGCGGACCCCGATCGCCTGCGGCAGCAGCACCGTGAGGCCCCATCCCGGCATCACACCCACCCGCGTGTGGGTGTCGCCGAACTTGGCGCGGTCGCTGGCGATCAGGAAGTCGCAGTTGAGCGCCAACTCGAACCCGCCGGTGATGGCGGCGCCGTTGATCGCGCCGATCAAGGGCTTGGTGAGACGCGGAAAGGGGCCGCGGGCACCGCTGCGCGCCGGTGGGCTGTCGGTTCCACCTCCGGAACCAGAGTTGATGCCGCTGGAGCCGAGCTCCTTGAGGTCGAGACCGGCACAGAACGCCGGATCGGCACCGGTGAGCACGATCACGCTCACGTCGTCGTCGGCTTCGGCGGCCCGCATCAGCTCCGGCAACAACCGCAGCAGCTCGCTCGACATCGCGTTGCGCACCGCGGGCCGGTTGAGCGTCACCGTCGCGATCCGGTCCGAGACGTCGAGCAACACCGGCGCGTCACTCACGGGTACACCATGTGACCGATGCGAGCGACGAGGCGCCAGCCGAGGAGCGGTAAGCAACGGCCTGCGTGGCCGGGGAACGCTGTCATGGCCTCATTCTGTCTCGACGTCGTCGGCGGGCAGGAACGCGAGCCGGAGGTCGCCGAGCTTCACGAGCATCGATGCGATCCATCCGCCAAGTGCCCCGAAGTGGTCGTCGAGGATCGAGCTCGACCCGTCGGCGAGCGTCTCCTCGACGAGTTCGTAGAGACCTTCGTACGTGATCTCGACGGCGTACTCGGCCGCCGCCAGGCCGGCCGAGTCGTTGGGATCAGGATGCCCGATCTCGACCGTGAGGCCGGCCCGTTCGAGACGCTCGCTGCCGATCGGCGGGCTGTGGTCGGGGAGCGCGGCGAAGACGGCGCGTGGATCGGGTTGCTCGGCGAGACGCTGGATCCGCAGCACGATCTCCATCTCGATCACCGGTGGTGCATCGAGCTCCTCGTCGACGTACCAACGTCGATAGGAGGTCTGGCTCCATGTCGGCCAATCGAATGTGATGTGGGCGACGACTCGAGGCGGCTGTCCCTCCCCGGGCAACCCGTAGCTGGTCTCCCACGTGAGGTCGCCGAGCAGGACATCGACCTGGAAGTGCTCCTCGAACGCCTGCCGCTCGAGAAACGCCGCCTCGAAGGCGTCGCGTAGCGCGCTGATCGCATCGGTGAAGACGTGGTCGAGCATCTCAGGGCCGAGGCTACAACCGGTCGGGCGTGACAGACTTCCGGCATGCCCCTGGTGCTGACCGAGATCGCCGACGGCGTGGCCACGCTCACGCTCAACAACCCCGACGAGCGCAACACGCTGACGGGTCCGATGGTCACCGAGATCATCGCCGCGATGGACGCGATCGAGGCCGACGAGTCGGTCGGCGCCGTCGTCGTGACCGGAACACCACCGGCATTCTGTGCCGGCGCCAACCTCGGCAACCTCGGGAAGGCCGACGGGGGCAGCCTGGGCAGCATCTACGAGGGCTTCTTGCGCATCGCCCGCAGCCCGCTGCCCACGCTGGCGGCCGTCAACGGGGCGGCCGTCGGGGCCGGCATGAACCTCGCCCTCGGCTGCGACGTCCGCATCGCCGCCCGGCGGGCCAAGTTCGACACCCGGTTCCTGCAGATCGGCCTGCACCCCGGCGGGGGCCACACCTGGATGTTCCGGCGCATCGTCGGGCCGCAGGCGACGATGGCGGCCGTCGTGTTCGGTCAGGTGCTCGACGGCGCCGAGGCCGAGCGGGTCGGCCTCGCCTACCGCTGCGTCGACGACGACGACTTGCTCCCGATCGCCCACGCGATCGCGGCGACGGCTGCCGGCGCACCCCGTGAGCTGGCCATCGTCACCAAGGCGACGATCCAGGCCATGGCCGACATCGACGATCACCCGGCGGCGGTGCAGCGCGAGCTCGAACCCCAGCTGTGGAGCACGAAGCAGCCCTGGTTCGCCGAACGCCTGGCGGCGTTGAAGGCGAAGATCTCATCGCGGTCCTGATCGCGCACAACTGTCACACAGCGGGGTTCAATCGCGCCTCGGGGCGCCGCTAGTCTGGAGCCACGGGGAGGAGCTACAACCACCGAACAGGGAGGTAGCCCATATGAGCCAGCGTCATCGCACCGTTGAGGTGCCGTTGCCGCCAAAACAGGAACTGCGAGCCCACGCCCACAGCGAGCGGCACCGGATCCATGTCGAGCTCAACCAAGTGGCCAGTGAAGTGAGTGCTGGTCTCGATCCATCAGATGTCCACGAACCGGGCGCGGCCTGGAAGCCGATGCACCACCACGACCCCGAGGTCGCCAAGACCAAGGTCGCGACGCAGAAGCGCACCACCCGTCATTGGAAGACGAAGATGTGGAAGCGCCGTTCGAAGGTGCGCCAAGAGCGCGCGGAGGCGTTCCGGCTCGCCGGCGAACCGTAATCGTCGCGATCCGGTTCAGAGCCAGTCGCTGGTGAGTTCGTCGCGCCGCTCGGCCCAGTCCTCGGCGGTGATCGCGAAACGCAGGTGGTCCTCCCAGACACCTGCGATCTCGAGGTAACGCTCGGACAGGCCCTCACATCGGAACGCGAGCTTCTCCATGACTCGGCGGCTGTTCGCGTTGCGCGGCACGATGCAGACCTCGAGTCGATGCAGCTGCAACTGCTCGAACGCGAATCTCGCGAGCACGACCACGCCTTCGGCGATGTATCCCTGACCGGCGCGCTGCCGGTCGATCCAGTAGCCCACCGTGCCGGACTGCAGAGCGCCGCGCACGATGTTATTGAGGTTGACCTCGCCGGCGAACCGCTGGTCGACGAAGAGACCGAACGCGTAGGCGGCGTCAGCCGTACGGTCACGGTCGCGAGCGGTGCATCGGGCGGTGAAGGCCGCCCCGTCGCGGGTGAGATCGGGTTGGCTCGTGGCCCGTCTTGGCTCCCACGGAATCAGCCAGTCCTCGTTGTGGCGCCGGACGCTGCTCCAGTCGCGATGGTCGGACGGCACGAGTGGGCGCATCATCACCCGCCGCCCGTACAGGCGGATCGGTGCCGACAGTTGACCGAGCGCTGAGGGGTGACGCATCGTGCCTCAGGCGATCATGACCTGATCGAGGTGGAGTCGGCGCATCACCGCGAGCACGATGCAGCAGGCGGCGACGACCGTATCGACGTGTTCTCGCGGAAGCCCGGGGTTGTAGGCACGGTCGGTCGCCGGCTCGGTGGCGACCGTACGGAAGATCTCCTCAGCTGCGTCACGCGGGAGCACGAAGTCACCCGCGATGTCGTCGCGGCCGGCTTCGAGCCGGGCCAGCGTGTTCGCGAGCGGGCCGCTGATCGTCACCGCCGCGACGTCGATCAGCTCAGCGTGGCTGCGCACGACATCGTCGAACTCGTCGCCGACGGCGCCGAGGGCGTTGGTGAGCTGGGCCGGCGAGGGTGGATCGTTCCCCTCGAACTCGGCCGTGGTGAGGTTGACGACGCCCCACGGGATCTCAGTGGTCCACGCCGTTCCCGTCACACCGGCTGCGTTGGATTTCGCCGTGCTGGCGGTCAGTGCGATCGCGGTCGCCGAATCGCCGAGCGTGATGCGTACCTCGGACGGCAGCTCCAGCTGCTCGGCGACCCACCGCCCGACCGGGTCATCGCCGCCCGCAAGGTGCCATGCGTAGTGGGCGTGGAGGCACTTCACCCCGGTTCGGGTGCCGCCGACACCGCCCGACGGGCGTGGGCCGACATGGTCGACGGGCAGCAACGCGTCGCGTTCGGCGGCGTACCGGCGGTGGGCGTCGTCGATGAGCGCGCTATCGATCGCCGCCTCGGCGGCGCGCACACCACCGGACGCCTCGAGGTGGCTGACCTGGCGCACCTCGTCGGGCCCGACGAGCCAGTAGCGGGTCGGCATCGGCGTGCCGTCGTCGAGAAACGGCGCGTTCCGCAGCACGATCGGGTCACCGTCGCTCGAGCGCACGATGACTTCGAAGTCGCCCTGCGGCTCGCGACCGAGGAGCTCGCGTACCCGCGCCCGGTCGTCCATCGGTGTCAGCGACGTCGGCGGAGCAGCAGGAACACGATGAGCAGCCCGAGCACCACCGGCCCGAGGCGCTTCAACAACGCCGGACCCGCCATGCCGGCCACGTCGATCGGCTCCGTCGCCGGTCCGCTGATGACGCGCTTGGTCGGTGCCGTGGCGGATCCGTCGCTCGCCGACTCGGCGTTCGTCGCCGTCCCAGTTGTTGACGTCGAGTCGGAGGCGGTGTGGCCGGTGGGGATGTCGGCGGACGCCGATGACGAGTCGGAGCTCTTGTCGAGGGCGGTCTCGTCGAGCATCGTGTTCAGGTTCGCGGCGAACTGCTCCATCAGCTTCTTGCTGACATCACCCATGATGCCCCGGCCGAACTGTGCCACCTTGCCGGTGATGTGGAGATCGGTCGTGACGGTGCACTTCGTGCTCGTCGGCGACAACGACGTGGCCTCGGCAGTGATGTCGGCGGCGGCGTTGCCCCGCCCACCCGTATCGCGTCCTTCGGCCCGCAACTTCGCCCGGTGGTTCTCGTCGTCACGCTCGGCGAACTGCGCTTGGCCCTTGAACTGCGTGGAGACCGCACCGAGCTTGATCTTCACGACGCCGCGGTACACATCGCCCTCGATCTCTTCGAGCTGAGCACCCGGCATGCACGGCGCGATGAGCTCCACGTTGCAGATCACCGGCCACGCCTCTTCGATGGGTCGGTTCACGGTGAACTCGTTCACGAGTTTTTCTGCCATCGGCGCAGATCCTCCTCGGTATCGATGTCGGCGGGGGAACCCGCGCAGGGTATCGGTTCGACGAGGTCCGGTCGAATGCGGATCAGGGCGCGCGCGCCTTCGTCGCCGGACTCCGGCAGCAGTTGCCACACCGACTCGTCGAGGCGCACCGGATTGCCGCGCCGGCCGTCGTAGGTGGCCACCGCGATTGGCGACGTCGACGCCGCGACAGCGCGCCACGCGTCGGCGGTGACGAATGGTTGGTCGGCAAGCCCGACGACGACCGCCGTGGCGCCGAGCTCACGGGCGGCGTCGATGCCGCGCCGGACCGACGTCATCTGACCGTCAGCCCAGTCGGGGTTGTGGACCTCGGTGGCACCCGCTGGGAGCGCGATCCGGTACGCCCCGGTGACGACGAGAACCGGTCCGATGCCGGCGTCGAGCGCCGCGGTGATCGCCCGGAGAGCGACGGAACGACCGCCGATCGTCGCATCGAGCTTGTGCCCGGCGCCGCCGAAACGGCTTCCCGCACCCGCCGCAAGCAGGACCGCGACCGTCATATCGGTGATTCTGTCCGTTCTCAGCTGAACAACAGATGACGAAAAGGTGACGAAGGACTTCAGTGTTGCGGTTCGGTGACGATATGTTTACCGCTTGTAATGGTGGGAGCCCGACAGTTCGGGTGACCGCGGGCGCTTCTCATGTCAGCACTTCTTCCCGAGCATCCCGGTTTCTTGCGCCGCCGCGCCGCGGTCGCGATGCTCGTCCTCGGTTCGCTCGGTTCGCTCGGTGCCGTCCTGGCGCCGGCTCCCGCCGAAGCGGCGGGGCCGCGGTCGATCTCGCCGGCACTGGCCCAGATCTCCGCTCGTGCGGTCAACTCGGCGGCGGAGCTCGACGTCTTCGACGACACCCGTAATGACGGCGCATACATCCTGACGTTCAACCGCTACGTGCGCCTGCGCGACGAAGCCGCCAACCTCGCGGCGACCGAGCTCGGCATCCCGGCCGCGATGCTGCGCGACGCATGGGCGCTCAGTGATTTCGACAAGCAGATCGCGCTCCTCGCCGCGATGTCCCAACTCGGGGTGCCCTACCGATCGAACTCGTCGGAGCCCGGCGTCGGTTTCGACTGCTCCGGGCTGACGACGTACGCCTGGGGCGTCGCCGGGCTGCAACTGGCCCGCCAGAGCCGGGCCCAGATCAACGCGTCGACGAGGGTCGAGCGCGTCGCCGCCGAAGCGGGCGACCTGATGTACTACCCGGGTCACGTGATGATTTTCCTCGGCATCGGTGATGCGATGGTGCACTCGCGACAACGCGGCAGCGAAGTCGAGATCACGTTCCTCACGGAGCGCCACTCGCGCGACATCGTCTTCGCCGACCCGACGCTCTAGGCGTGGATGGGGCCCTCGCCGTCGCGGAGGCTGGGGGGATGGCGACCGGTGCGGTTGGCGATGATCTCGCCGACGATCGAGATCGCTGTTTCCTCCGGGGTGCGGGCGCCGATGTCGAGCCCGATCGGTGACATCAGCCGGGCGAGGTCGGCGGAGTCGTCGATGCCGACCTCGGCGAGTCGTTCCATGCGCTTGGTGTGGGTGGTGCGACTTCCCATCACGCCGATGTAGCCGACCGCAGTGGCGAGCGCGCCCTGAACCGCCGGGACGTCGAACTTGGGGTCGTGGGTGAGGATGCACACCGCGTCGCGCGGGCCGAGCGTGGCACCGCGATCGTCGAACATCGGGCCCGGCCACGTCACCCGCACCTCGTCGGCCATCGGGAACCGGCGCCGGGTGGCGAAGATCTCGCGGGCGTCGCACACCGTCACGCGGTACCCCAGCACCTTGGCGACCTTGGCGAGGGCGGCCGTGAAGTCGACCGCCCCGAAGATCCACATCTGGGGCGGCGGCGACCAGCTCTCGACGAACACCCGCACGACGGGGGTGTCGACGAGATCCTCCGGAGTGGTCTGACCCTCCGGGCCGTAGTGACGGACGCCTGATCGGCCGGCTTCGAGCTCGGCCCGTGTGTCGCGGGCAACGACGCGATCGAGCTCGGGATTCCCCAGCGAACCCTGCACCCCACCGTGCGGCTCGACGTCCGGCTCGACGAGCAGCTTGCTCCCGACGTGGGGCCCGTCGATGACCGTGGCCAGCGCGACCGGTGACTGGGCTCGGATGCGCGCGGCCAGTTCTGTGTAGATGGTCACCAATCGAGCTCCTCGATGAACAGCCGAATCGTGCCGCCGCACGTGAGGCCCACCGCGAACGCGTCGTCGTCGCTGTAGCCGAACGTGACGATGCCGGGTTCGCGGTCGCCGTGGAGGATCGACAGCGCCTCGGTGACCACGGCGCCCTCGACGCAGCCGCCGCTGACGCTGCCGACGACCTCACCTTCGATGCTCACGGCCATCGCCGCGCCGGGATCGCGGGGCCCCGAGCCTTCGATGTCGACCACCCGCGCGAGCGCCACCCGCTTGCCGTCGGAGCGCCACCGGTCGAGATCGTCGAGCAGTTCCTTCATGGCGTTGATTGTGCCACGGCGGTCGGCGATTTCGCGGGGCCGCGCCGACGCCGCGATGTCGTTGCCCGATCCCGGATGCTGTCAGCGGATGTAGGCGGTGTTCTCGCCGATCGTCAGCATCTCGAACCCCTGCGGCGCAATCGCACGTTGGACCGCAACGCTCGTGTACCTGCCGGGGAGCATCCAATCGTGGATCTCGACGAACAGTACCGCCGGCTGGTCGATCCACTTCTCGGCGGTCTCGAAGACGTCGCTCTCGAAGCCCTCGATGTCGACCTTGACCAGGAACAACGCTGAGCCCTCGCCTTCTTGCTCGAGCAGTTGGGGCACCGTGACCAGTTCGGTGGAGCCCTCGTTCGACCGTTCGGTCGTGATGCTCCACGAACC
>Ga0190265_10001125_pt1 | contig 17447 bp, 17 predicted proteins | sample Popmic124T_FD_133135 | JGI IMG/M metagenome (GOLD analysis project Ga0190265, IMG submission 133135) | Populus adjacent soil microbial communities from riparian zone of Indian Creek, Utah, USA - 124 T | ecosystem: Environmental > Terrestrial > Soil > Riparian zone | place: USA: Utah | collected...
CGTAGGCCAGATGCCCAGTGGTCCACCAACAAAACCCTCGTCGACGTGACGGGGGCGGTCGAGACGATCACGGTAAAGGACAGTTGCGGAACCTGCCGGCGGACCCTCGCCTGGGCCGCCCCGCTGGCGAAGGGCAGCTACGACGTGGTCCTCGATTTCAATCACGACGGCCTCTACACCCCGGGCATCGACTTGATCGATTCCCCCGTGGGCTTCACGGTCTCTGATGTGCGAGTGGATCAAATTTCGTTCAACTACGCGGGCTCCGGATCCATCACCCTCTTCGACCCGCAGGCCGGCGCCAACGTGGCCGCGCCCGAGTACGCTTCAGCGGGGCACGCCGTCAAGCCGGCCGCCTGGGTGATGGGCGGAACCCATTCGGTGCGGGTGCGCTTCGCCGCCGTCCCGGCCCTCGCATCGGCCGAAATCTGGGCCGAAGGGGGCCTGGATGGGCTCGCCAGCAGCAGCTCGCCGGTGACGGTGACGTTCTCGGGCGGCGTTGGACAGGCCGACTTCCCCGTCGCCAGCCCGCCGGCGGCCGTGGCCCGGATGGCGTTCACCTGGGATTGGAAATATGACAACGGCCCGGCCATCGCCGAGATGGGACGCACCGGCCAGCACCTGCTCTACAGCGTGCTGGCGGCACCCAAGGCCCCTCAGGCTACCCCCTGGGTGGGCACCCTCGACGCGGCCTCCAGGTTGGCCCAGGGAGAGACCACCGCGGCGGGCGCCACCAGGAAGATCTGGAACGACTTCTACCACAACGCCGGAGCCCTCTACGACACCATCAACGGGAACCCGCGCTACACCGGGGGGACGAGCGAGGCCTTCAACCTCACTCTCTGGCTGGCCAACTACAAGACTTCGAACGTCGGCGTGGTCAACTGCTACGACATGAGCAAGGCGATGGTGGTCTTCGCCAACGCCCTCGGCGCTTCGGCCGAATACGCTTTCGCCTACCCCTTCGGCTTCCTCAACCTGGTCAACGCGGTCGGCCGGGGGTGGACCAACAATCCTTTCTATGACAGCGACTATTGCGACGAAAGCCCGATCGTCAACGGGGACTGGGGCTCCGCCCAGGGACGCTGCGGCTTCGGCAACCATTCTTTCGCCCGCCTCAGCGGCCAGATCTACGACGCCTCGATAGGCCAGGTGGACGGCGACGGCGATCCGGACACCCTGCAGGTGGGTTCCCCCTACGACCTCGGCGGCGCCGACAACTGGCTTTCGAGCTACCGCACACGCGTGATCGACGACCTCCCGGCCGCGAACCCGGGGACGCCCGTCGTGTACGCCTTCAACGTCTTTTGATCTGGCCGACGGCCACGAGGTGAGCGATGTTTCAACCAAGGACTCTCCTTTCGTCAGCGGTCGGTCTGTTGACGTGCGGATTCGTCAGCGCGGCGCCATTGCCGCAGACTGCGCAGACTGAAAACCTTTTCCGGCCGGAGACCCTGCAGGTGGCGCCTCACGTGGCCGAGCGGGCCGGATCCGTGGCCGCGGCCCTCGGGTTCTCCGACTGGCCGCGGACCGCCGAGCTCTACCGGGTGCCGGCGATCGGCCGGGTGCTGTTCGATCAGCCGGCCGAGCTCGCGGACGAGGTGCGCTCCTGCACCACCGTCCGCTTCGGCCGCTTCGGCAATGACCCGTGGGAGCGCTGCGTCTGGTCTTGGAGAATCGACGGCGAGAAAGGCGGAGCCGCGGCAGACACCCTGGACCTCGAGGTCACCCTGGCGCCCAGCGCGCGCGCCGCCCAGGAGTACCTCCTCACGACCCTGGCCGACAACACGATGCCCACCGAAACCCTGGTGAAGCTCTACGGGGCGGCCAAGCAGCCCGCCTCGTTGGGCGACGTCGCCGTCCTCGTCGAGCCTACAAACGGCTCGGAGACGCGGCTGTCGTTCACCCGGGCCAACGTAGCCTTCCGCATCCGCGGTTTCGGCGCCCTACGCGAGGAAGTACTGGCCCTGGCGCAACGGCTCGACGAGAAGATCCTCGCTCAACAACCCCTGACCCTGGAGCAACTCCGCGCCCAGCCCTAGATCCTTGGCTCCGTGGCAGCCTGCGGACGGCCTCAAATCCCCCGTTGTAAAAATCCACTCGACCGGGCCGGGTTGCATTCCCCGGCCCGATGCCGCAATCTCACGTCGAAAATGAAGCACGTCCTGTTCATCTGCAGCCAGAACCGCCTGCGCAGCCCCACCGCGGAACAGGTGTTTTTGCGCCATCCGAGGATCGAGTGCATGTCCGCGGGACTCAACCACGATGCGGACAATCCCCTGACACCCGAGCTCCTCCTCTGGGCGGAGCTGATCTTCGTGATGGAAAAGAAGCACCGGAGCCGGCTTTCCGCAAGGTTCAAGCGGTACCTTGGAGGCAAGCGCATCGTCTGCCTCGACATCCCCGACAATTACGAATTCATGGACCCCGCCCTCGTCCGTCTCCTCGAGGCCAGGGTCCCGCGCTTCCTGCCCACCTAAGGCCCACGCCCTGGAAGACGTTTGGGGGGATCTGCCCACCATGGCACGAATCGTGCTAATATGATTCTTGTCTTAAGGAGACAATCATGAAAACCGTTTTTGCAACATGCGGCGTTTTCGCCCTTGGGCTTACGATGGCCTGCAGTTCCAACCGCAACTATGACAAGCCAACCGCCATGGCCGACACTGCCGCGGCGGCCGAGGTCACCAACACCTACCAGGGCCTGGAGGTCGACGGCCTTGTCGAGTATGGCCGCGCCTTTCCAAGGCGCTATACCGCCAAGGGGCCGGGCCACCTGCGCATTGAAGACCGGAACATCGAGTGGCGCAGCAGCGAACGGGAACGGGACTTCTCCATCTCGGCGGACGTGGTGAAATCCGCCGAGCTCCAATGCGCCGCACGCGCCGGGCAGAACCTCTGCCTGGAGCTTCAAATCGCGACCGTAACCGGACTGACCTACAACTTCCGGGATGCCAACTGGGCAGCCGGCCAGAATGAGCGTATCCTGGAAGTCTCCAACTACATGAAGACGAACTTCCCCCAGGTCATCTTCGCCGAAAAGTCGGTCGAGTCGATCGAGTAGATCCCCTGGGCCGGGGTGCGTCCCCGGCCCACCCTCGTCCGGCCCTTCGAGGCCAAGGTCACTCCCTTCCTGCCCACCCTGACTTTCCTGATCCGGAGGCGTGGTAAAATCCGGCTAAACCGAGAGCAGACGAGGGCACCCGCCATGGAACGCGTCCGACCGCACGAACCGCCTGCCGGGCAGAGAGATCGTTCTTCAGAGCTCGAGCTGTTTTCGGGGCAGTTCGCGCAGACCGTCCCAGAAGAGGTCGAGGACTCGGAAGAGGTCCACGCCTTCTCCACGGATTCGCCGGTGTGCATCTCCTGCGGCACCACGCTCGCCCCGCCGGTCAGGGTGCGCTACCCGCCTATCGACCCTGTTACGAGCCGCTTCTGCCCCAAATGCGGTGCGGAGCGCAACGCCTGGGTCGCGCAGCGTCAGGAGAAGAGACAGGACGCCGACACGAGAAAGACTTTCATGAAAGGCATGGTGATCAGCCTTGGCGGAGCCGTCCTCTGTGTGGCAGGTGCGCTCTCCGTTTTCACTCTGAGATCCCGGTTCAACATCGATCTGCCCTGGTTCGAGACCGCATTGGACGCCCTCGGATTGCTCACCACGACATTCTTGGGGATAACCTTGCTGTTCAAATTCGCCTTCCAGATGAGCGATCCCATGGAATAGTCAGCCCCCGCCGTCCGACCGCAACAACATCCAGAAGAGGTCATCCGCAAGGTAGGGCAGCGGCACGCTCCGGGGCATCAGCCTCCCCGCTCCCGCCACCACCCGTCCCGGCAGCGAGCGTTCTCCCAGCTTGTACCTGAGGAGCGACACGGCGTGCGCTCCGTTCAACCATTTCGCCGGCCTCCCTCGGGCGACCTCGCGGAAGCCGAACTGTTGCGCAAGGTTTTTCAGGGTTTCCGGCGTGAACCAGTGGAGCACGCTCGGGGGACTGTACTCGTGCCAGTGGCGCCCGAAGATCCTGGCCGCCCAACTCTCCCGGTTCCATGTCTCGATCAACCAGCAACCGCCCGGCCGAGTGATCCTGGAAGCCGCTTCAAAGGCTTTGCGGAGATCAGGAAAGTGAGCGACGACCTGGATCAGCGTGACAACATCGAAGCGCTCCTCTGTCTCAAAGGTTTCGAGCGACGCGTTGTCCACCTGCAGATTCAGAGAATCCCGAGCATGCTCGCTCATCCGCCGGTTCGGCTCGATTCCCCGGCCGCTCCACCCCGCGTCGATCATCCCCTGAAGAACGAAACCCGCGGCGGCGCCCACGTCGAGCACCCTTCCCGGCGCCATATGCTTCCGGAGTAGCCGGCCGTAGCGCTGCCCGTGCTTCCTCAGGAGACCCTGCTCGGCCAGGTAGTCACCGTAGCCCGCTCCCCCGCCCTCGAAATATTCATCCTCATAGACACGCTCCACATGGCCGGACAGGTCCGACACGTCCGCGGAGCGATGGCCGCAACCTGAGCACGAGCAGATCCAGTAATGATCCTTGAGGAAGAGCGGCCGCATCAAGCCGGCACAGATCTGACACCTCATGAATTCAGTCTACGCTTACAAAGCCCCAGGGTCTTGAGGCGACGATTCAATCCGCAGCCCCCACCTACTGACCGAAACCAAGCTTGTAAAACTCAAAGTACCAGAACACTCCGACGAGGAACGAGTTCGTGACCAGGCCGAGAAGCGGGAGCGAGCGAGGGCGCTCGCCTCGCACCATGGCGATCACTGCGGACACCACGCCGGCCGTGATGCACGCCAACATGGCCAGCACGCCGGTACGCGCGACTCGCGGGAAGTAGCTCATGGAGATCCCCCCGGGCTTATCCACGAGCGCCTCCGCAATTACCAGGGCCAGAGACGCAGCCAGCATCGCCGAGGGTGTCAGAAGCATTGAAAGGAGACCCCAGAACGGGACAGGCTCTCTCGATAGGCTTGATGGGCTCATCGCCGTAGATACACAAGCAACCCGATGATAACGGTGGTCATCGCCAGGCCTACAATTGGAAGCCAGCGAGGGCGCTCGCCGCCCACCAGGGCAATCACGGCCGCCAGAGCTCCGTTCACGAAGCACGCCACCGTGACCGGCATCGCGGCGTGCGCCACGCCAGGGAACAGCGTGCTCATAGGCACACTCCCCGGTTTATCCACGAACGTCTCAAGCAGGACCGCCCCGAGAATCGAAAAGAGTACCGCTAAGGGGGTCAGAGCCACGGAAAGGATGCCCCAGACCGGGAGAGGGCGCCCTGAGGTGTCCAGTTCAGCTACATCTCGGTTCATGGCGCGCAGGCTTCCCTCCGGACGGTGTTTTGCGGTAAAAGGATTGCTTATGAGCCATCCTATCCGATCCAGTACCGTCGCGCTGCTCGCCTTCCTCGCCCTCGGCGCCGTCGTAGCGGCCAGTGACGTAGCGGAGCGCCACTGGCCGCAGTGGCGCGGCCCGCGCGGCGACGGCGTCGCTCCCCAGGGCGATCCGCCCACGACCTGGAGCGAGACGGCGAACGTCCGCTACAAGGTGGAGATCCCGGGCCGCGGCCACGCCTCGCCCGTGGTCTGGGGCGACCGCATCTACCTGCTGACGGCGATCGACGCCGAACCGCCGGCTGCGGCGGCATCGGCGTCGTCCGCTGAAGCGGCGGCTACCGGGGCGCCGACCTCCGCAACACCGGCCTCCGGAACGCCGTCGTTTCGCGAGCGTGGCGTGGCCGCCGACCACGACTTACGCTTCGTCGTCCTGGCGCTCGACCGCGCCACGGGTAAGACCGTCTGGGAGCGCACGGTGCTCCGGGCGCGCCCGCACGAGGGCACCCATACCGATGGCACCTGGGCATCGGCCTCGGCGATCACCGACGGCGAGCGGGTCTGGGCGTTCTTCGGCTCGCGCGGGGTTTACTGCCTGCGCAGCGACGGCGAGCCGCTCTGGCAGCGCGACCTCGGCGACATGCAGACGCGCAACGGCTTCGGCGAGGGCGCCTCCCCGACCCTCGCCGGCGACACCCTGGTCATCAACTGGGACCACGAGGGAGAGAGCTTCATCGCCGCCCTCGACGCCAAGACCGGCACCGAGCGCTGGCGGTCAGCGCGCAACGAGCCCACCTCGTGGTCGACCCCGCACATCGTCGAGGTGGACGGCCAGCGGCAGGTGGTGGTCAACGCCACCGGAAAGGTGCGCTCCTACGACCTCGCCACCGGGAAAGTGGTCTGGGAAGTGGGTGGGATGACGAGCAATGCCATCCCCACGCCGGTCTCGGCCAACGGCCTGCTGTTCGTCGCCAGCGGCTTCCGCGGCAACGCGCTCAAGGCGATCCGGCTGGCCGGCGCGCGCGGCGACCTGGCAGGCACTCCGGCAGTAGTTTGGAGTCATGACCGCGACACGCCCTACGTGCCGTCGCCGCTGCTCTACGATGGCCTGCTCTACTTCCTCAAGCAAAACACCGGCCTGCTGAGCGCCCTCGACGCCGCCACCGGCAAGGTGCACTACGGCCCAGCGCGGCTCGAGGGGGTCGAAGGCGTCTACGCATCGCCGGTAGGCGCCGCGGGCCGTATCTACGTCGCCGGCCGCAACGGCACCACCGCCGTCCTCGCCGCCGGTCCCGAGCTCAAGGTGCTGGCGATCAACCGCCTCGATGACGGCTTCGAGGCCTCACCGGCCATCGTCGGCCGCGAGATCTACCTGCGCGGCCGGCGTCACCTCTACGCCCTCGCCGAGAAGGCACCCGCCGCCAAACCGTAAAGCAGACCAGGACGCCGGGACGGTTCGGCTGCGCTAAGGGATTGTCTTTCTCCTTTGAGTCCAGTCAGGGACTGGCTCGCCTCCCGCGGTGGGCTGCCCGCGGCAACACCCGCAAAGGGCTGGGGGAAGCGGCGCCCGGTAGCGCCCAACGCGAAGCCAAACGGCTCCGACGACCCACAGGGACGCCAGAAGAACCGGCGCGTGGAGGTCGTGCTCGACCTCTGCGCAAAGCAGGCCTCGCCGTCAGACCCTTAGCGAGCCGCGGAAAGCCCTGGCGGCATAGTAAGACTGCGCGCCGTTGTGATACACGAAAACATGGTCGTAGCGACGATCACAAAAGAGGGCGCCGCCGAGCTTTCTGATAGCGGAAGGTGTTTTCACCCAGCTCGATGTTTTCAAGTCGAACTTTCCAAGCTTCTGCAGCTCCCGATATTGTTCTTCCGTCAGAAGCTCAATGCCCATGGCGGCTGCCATATCGACAGCGTTATTTTCTGGTCTATGTTCTTTCCTTGAATCCTGGCCTTCACGGTCGTAACAAACGCTTCTGCGGCCTTTGGGACTTTCCTCCGAGCAATCGTAAAAAATGTACTCGTCCGCCTTGTTGTCGTGACCAACAACATCCGGTTCGCCGCCGGTTCTTTCCATTTCATTGAGTGACCACAGTTTTTCAGGATTGGCTTCCAGCTTTGCTTGTACTTTAGCCCATTCAAGGCCTTTATGGCGGTTCATGTTTTTCTCGAAACGGGCTTTCAATGCTCTGAGTAACTCTTCACCTTGCTTTGCGTTCATGTCTCTTTCCTTTGCATTTTCATGGGCGGGAGCAGCACCGCAGGCGACGACGAATCCACCTCTTCAACAGGTCTCCTGCCGCACCGATCATTGCGGCAAAGAGAGGACGGGAAGCCTCAGGTCAAAGGCAATTGCCGCCAAGCGAGTGCCTGCGACTATGGCAAACCCAGCGGCGAAGGCGCCAGCGGTAGGCACCCTTGCTGCTCGCAACAACAGGTAAACCATGATACCTGCGATCGCCGCGGAGGCGTAGATGTCCTGTCGAAGGATGAGCGGCACTTTTGCAGACAAGACATCACGAAGCACTCCTCCTCCCGCGCCGGTAAGTGTGCCCATCAGGACAATCACCAACGGCCGGCAACCTGCCTTCTCCGCCACTTGGGCTCCGGAAATGGCGAATGCGGCAAGACCAAGCGCATCCGCGATGAGTAGAGCCTTCGTCGGGATGGGAAGGAAGTGGACCCAGATCAGAGTGGCAATGGTTACGGCAATGATCGTGTAGACCGGACCAGAGTCTTTGATCCAGAATACTGGGCGACCGCCAAGCAGCACATCACGAAGGGTGCCGCCACCGACAGCGGTTATGGATGCGAGCACCAATACGCCCAGGAGATCCAGTTGAGCTGCAATGCCGGCGAGGGCTCCACTCGCCGCAAAGACGGCGACACCGAACAGGTCAAGCGCGTAGAGGAGCATGATGGTGGGTCTGGTGCCTAATATCTTCTCATTTTCAAGTGCAGTCATCCTAGTACTCTGCCAAGCTAGGATTGAGTTGTTGATGTAGGGGTGGGGCTTGTCCCCACCCGGGCGGGGGCAAGCCCCGCCCCTACGAAAATCCCATCAAATCTGCCTTGACAGAGCACTAGGGCGGCCACCATGGCCAAGCCGATGATCGCATAGAGTGCGCGGTAACGTGCTTGCAGGCGGCAGATGCTCGCGTAGGTGAGGCCTTCGGCCAGGGTCTTGAGCGACCAGCGTAGGTGAAGGGGGTAGAGCGCGACGAGGGCCGCCAGGGGACGGGGGAGGATGCCCTGAAAGGCCAGGAGGAGGAGAAGGGCGTTGGCCAGGGTGAACAGGACCAGGCTGGCGGCGAAGGCGCGGCGCTTGCCAAAAGTCACCGCGTTGGTCCTGATGCCGTTGAGGACGTCGCCTTGATGGTCGCGGATCTCCTGGGTCAGGTGGCCGGCGGCGAAGGTCAGGGCGAAGAAGGTGGCCAGGGCGAGGCCGCGGCGGTCGATGGAGTTCCCCAGGGAGTAACCGAGGAGGAAGTGGAGGACGCCGCCGGCCAGGTGGGTCGCGGAGTTGAGGACCGGCCTGCCTTTCCAATTGAAGCGGGGCAGGGAGTAGAGGCCGCTCAGGGTGGCGATTGCCAGGGCCAGGCAGAGGGTGCTTGGGCCGAGGCGGCTGAAGAGGAGGAGGCTCAGGGCCAGCAGGCCGGCCGTCAGACCGCCGATCTCCTTGCGGCCTACGCCTCTGGCCGTGAAGACACGGGCGGCCTTGTTGGGGTCGGCGAGGTCGGTGGTCAGGCCGGACCAGTCGTTGAGCATGAAGATGTGCGCCATCAGGAAGACGTTGGCGGCGATGAGGATCGCCAGGGGCCCCCCGTTCTCCGCCGTGGGGTGGCGGAACGCGAAGAGGGCGCCGAGCAGTGGCGAGCCCTGGAGAACGAGGATCTCTGGCAGCCGCAGGCAGGACAGGTAGCGGACCGCGGCAGCTTTAGCCGTCGAGACGGGGATGACCCAGGTGTCCATGTTCGTAATACAGCCTTATCCAGAGCGCGTAGCCGGCATCCTCGGACCAGTAGTATCGAGGGACGGTCGCGGTGAGATCGTTGTGGTACAGGAGCGGCGGATTCTTTCGTAAGAGGGCAAAGTCGTCCTCGGCAAGCTGGCGCAGCACCGCCTGGACCTCGGCGGTGTCGGCCGATGGGGCCGGTGAGCCTTCGGGGGCCGACGCGCGCCCCAGCAGCCGGGCCGCGGACACCCAGATCTCCTGGCCTGGCACCGGCGTCCGCATCCGTGACTCGGGCAGCTCCAACTCGCAGCCCGCGCGCCGGAGGTCGGGCAGGCGCAGGGCCGGAACCAGCGGCGCCATTCGATAGTAGACCCAGACCCGATCCTGGTCGACAACCGGGCGAAGAGCTGCACAGAGCGCACGGCCGGCCGGCGGCTCCACCTCGGCCAGGAGCAGCAGCAAGTGCATCTGGATGGTGAGGTCGGCAGGGTTCGGATCGCTGCCCGGGTCTAGGCACTGGTAGGCTTCACGCGGCGCGAGCCAGGTGCGGTAGAGGCCCTCGCGGGTGCGATATTGCTGGAGGGTCGCCAGGGCGGCCGGCAGCCGCCGGCGGTCGTCATCGGGAGCGAGCCTCCAGACGAGCGCCGTGTCGTCGGTATCCGGCGTAATAGCGCACCCCAGGGTGCCGATGCCAGGACCGTCCGGCAGGCCATGGTAGCGCACCAGTCCGCCGGCCTCGATCTGGCCGGTGAGGTGCTGGCGGGCGCGCTGCACGCTGTCGCCGAGGCCTCCGGTGGCCGCCAGCGGATCGAGCAGGTCGAGCAGGAACGCGGTGAGGAAGGTGTTCATCTCCCGGCCCGGTTCCTGGAACTGCGTCGTGGTCGTGAAGGCGGTGAGCCAGTAACCCGGCGCCTGCTGGTGCTCGCGAAGCCGCGCCGCCGCCGTCTTGAAGCTGCCGTCGAGGCCTTCGCCGGCGGCGGGTGCCTGCACGGTCAGCGTGCGCTCCGCCAGGAAACGTCCCTCTCCCTTCTCGGAGGCCCAGGCGAAGGCGGTCAGACGGTGCTCGCCGGGAGCGAGGCCGGCGGTGTCGAGCGGAATGCGCCAGCCGGCGGGGCTCGTCTCGCCGAGCGTAGCGCGGACGTCCGGCCGGTCGAAGAAGGTGTGGGTGGCGGCGGTCTGCCCGCCGTCGACGACGACGGCCACCTGCCAGGGCGTCGCGCGGCCGGCCAGCGCCCAGCCGGTGGCGACGACCTCCTGGCCGGCCGTGATGGCGGTGACGGCGGTGCCGGCGGAAGTCGCGCTGCCGCCGGCCTCGATGGCGTCGAAATTGCCGCGCATCTCGAGCATCAGCTCCATCGGCGCGAGGCCATGCCGCAAGGAAGCGACGAACGGTGCGTTCCGCCAGTCCCACGCGGCCCGCATCTGGTGGGGACCGCTGGCGACGGCGAAAATCGCGCTGTCGGTCGCGCCGGTGTACCAGAAGGCGCCGACGGCCTGGATGGCGACCGCGGCGCCGACCGCGAGCAGGAAGACCGACCGGCCGATACCGCGCAGCGAGGCGGCCACCGGTGCCAGCATCCACAGGAGCATCGGCAGGAGGTCGGTCATGTAGCGCGGTCCCCAAGATATGCCGGCCCGCCAGTCGGTCTTGGCATAGAGCAGGATCTGGAGGACGACGCCGGCGCCCAACGCCAAGGTGAGGACGCGCTCGCCGCGGTCGCGCGGCAGGTGCCGCCAAGCCAGGGCGAGGAAGAGCAGGAAGGGTGAAAAGACAAACAGCCCCCGCGTCGGGCTGAACAGCAATCCGCCAAGGCCGGAAAGCAGATCGTACTGGAGGAAGGCGGCCTTGCCCATCAGCCCGTAACCGCCGCCGAGGTGGCCGGCCACGACGAAGTTGTAGAGCAGCACCAGGCCCACCGGCAGCGCCGCCGCCGCGAGGAGCAGCGCCGCCCGGCGGCCGGCCCAGAACAGTCCGTAAGCGCCCAGCGCCGCCGCGAGGATGGCATCCGGAGGGCGGTTGCCGGCGATGAGCCCGCACAGCAGCCCCACCGCAAGCGCCCGCGCCGCGGTGCACGGCCCGGTGAGGAGCAGCAGGGCGCCGACCACCAGCAACTCGGCCATCCCGTGCTGCCACAGAGCCTGGCTGCTGATCACCCAGGTGGTGGTGCCGAAGGCATACGCCAAGGTGAGCAGCAGTGCGGTCGGCGCTGTTGCCCGGCGCCGCAACAGCAGGTAGAGGAGCGACGCGGAAAGCGCTGCCAAGAGGGAGGCGGCAAGCTTCTCCATGACCCTCGCCACAGGGTCCAGCCGCGCATCCGTCCAATCCCGCTGGTTCAGGTAACTAACCGCGGGGAGATAGAGCGGCGCGATGAGCACCGGCAGCACCACGGGATACAGCGAGATGGTGTGGCCGCCGGGCACAGGCACCATCCAGAACGCCGTATCGCCTCGCCCCTGGGCGGTGAGCGGCGCGATCGGATCGAGAAGGACGGTGTGATTCCGCCAGATCGCGAACGGCAGGTAGCGCGCCGGATAGGTGTCGCCGGCGCTGATCGCCCGCCCGTTGGCGTTGTAGACCAGCAGGCAGCAGATCCCGACGAGCAGGCTCGCCCAGAGCTCGCGCCGGCCGAGCAAGAAACGTCGGGCTTGCCCAGGCTCCTCACCAGGCGCCGGGTCAGGAACCGGGCCACGGTCGTTCATGCTCACTTGCACTTGTGCTGGCTTTCCTACGAGTCCCGGCTCCACTACAAGGTTGGCGAGAGGTGAGGCCGGAGGGTACCACACGGCGCCTCGCTCGGTCGATGATTTCTGAGCCTTTCAGCGTCCCGAAAGAGCCCGCCGGATCAGCGCCGCCGCAGCACGCCCATCACGTGGTGGGCGTTGTGGTAGAGCGTGAACAGGAGCATTTCGCGGACGGTGAGCAGGCCCAGGCCGGGGTGAGGAAGGCGGGCCCGGTCCAGGGCGCTCTCGGGCCAGCGGCGCAGCGCGCTCCCCAGCGCGTCGAAGGTGCCGGCCAGGCCGTGGAGAGCGCGCTCTCGGCTTTCGGCCGTCTGCTCCCCGGCCGGGACCGGCGAAGCAGCGAACCGTCCCGCGGTGAGGCCCGCTCCCAGGGCGTCCTGGTAGGTCGCGAGCATCTCCGAATACCCGCGCGAGCGCCGGCGGTTCATGCCGAAACGAAAGTAGAGGACGATCCGCGGCAGGCCCATCGCGAGAGCGACCGGCCGGTTCGACTTGACGAGGTGCCGCACGTTGTCCGCGGGCGACCATGCATCGCCGATGGGCGCGAAGAACCCGGCGGTCTCGAACTGGCGCCAGAAATCGAGGCTCCAGTCCCGAACGGCTTCCAAATCGTGCAGGATCTCCGTCTTCGAGAAGGGCTCAGAGATGGGGCTGGGTCTCATGGTCCGCCAATCCTACATCGGCCCTTCTCGGCTTCGGAAGGATCGCCCTGGTATGATGGGCTCGTAGCGCTCGCCCGAAACGTCTTCACCTTCAATGGGAGTAACAGCGATGCAACCAGAGGACAGTGCGGGATGGACACAAGACGAGTCCGGTATGGGCTGTGCCCACCACCGAGCGCCTGACGGCAACGGGGGCGAGCGTGAGCCCTGGGGTCAGCTTCTGACCGACGCGGGACCGCGCGATCACATCGTGCAACTTTACCAGGACCAGCAATTCCTCAACCGCGCCGTCTGCCGCTTTGCGGCAGCCGCGATCGCGAACGGAGAGGGCGTCATCCTCGTGCCGACGACCGACCACTGGGAGGCTTTCCGCCCGCGCCTGGAGGCCGAGGGCGTTGACGTCAAGGCCGCGCAAGGCCGCGGACAGCTCAACGTGGTTAACGCCGACGAGCTTCTGCCTCAGTTCATGCGGGACGCCATGCCGGACGCGCCGGTGTTCCTCGGTATTGCCGCGGACGTGATCGCACGGGCGCGTGGGGCGGGCCGTTACCCGAAGGTCCGCTGGTGGGGTGAGATGGTCAACATCCTCTGGGAGCGCGGGGAAGTGGCCGCCAGCATGAGCCTCGAGGACCAGTTCGACCAGCTCGCCCACGAGCACGAGATCGCCATCTTCTGCTCGTTCGTGATGGATAATTTCAACGGCGAGGTGCATTCGCGGATGCTGCCCCGGCTCGGGGAAAACCATTCGCACCTGATCCCGGTGGAAGATTACGCTCGGTTTGAGTTGGCCGTGTCAGATGCGCTGCGCGAGATCGTCGGCTCGGACGAGGCCCGGGTCCTCGAAGACCGGCTCCTTGCCGGCCTTCCGACGCAGTTCCACATGCCGTGGCCCCAGGCGCTGCTGCTGGCCCTGCGCCAGAGTCTCCCGGTGGTCGCGGACGCGGTTCTGCGACGGAGCCAAACTTTGTACAAGGCTTGATTGAGAGTCGGACCGATGACGAAGCCTGCACCGGCAACGGACGGCTGGTCCAGCGATTCCTCCGGGGCGCTTGGCGGTGCCGAGAGCCCGGAGTCGATCTGCGCCGACCTCATCGGCATTCTCGACGCGGTCGATCTCCCCGTCGTCGTGGTCGGCCGAGACTTGTCGATCACCCGCTTCAACCGGGCGGCGATGGCAGCGATTCGCCTGACGCCATCGGACATCGGCCGTTCTGCTCGCGAGGTTCAAGGCTTGGCTGGCGTGAACGACATCGAGAAGCTGTGCATGCAAGTGATCGCCGATGGAGCACCCTGCCGGCGCGAAATCCGTGACGGGGACCGGTGGTTCCTTCTGCGGGTAGCCTCGTACACGGGAAGCGATCGCCAAATCGGAGGCGCGGTGCTCACCTTGACGACCGTCACCGCTCTCCGGGCCAGCCTCGATCAGGCCATTTACGAACGGGAGTACACGAAGGCGATCCTCAACACGGTGGTCGAGCCGCTGGTGGTCCTCGACGCCGACCTGCGGGTGCAGACGGCCAACCGGGCCTTCTACGTGATGTTCGGTGTCTCGCGTGAGCAAACGCAAAGCGCTCCACTCCAGGACCTGGGCAACGATGACTGGAGAGCTTCCCGCCTGTGGGCGGCGCTGCAGGCGACGGCATCGGGCGACGATGCATTCCAGACGCTGGAGATCGAACGCGACTTCCCGGCCATCGGACGTCGGACGGTACTGGCCGACGCACGCCGGTTATCTCGGGACGGCGCCGCCACAATTCTCCTGGCGTTCCAGGACATCACCGAACGCAAGCTGGCGGAAGAAGCCGTGCGCGCCAGCGAGGAGCGGCTCCGCACGCTGGTCTCCGCCAGCTCGGACGTGGTGTATCGCATGAGCCCCGATTGGACCGAGATGCGCCATCTCGACGGACGGGAGTTCATCGCCGCCACCGACCAGCCGAGCGGCGCCTGGCTCGACAAATACATCCTCCCGGATGACCAGCCGCACGTGGCGGCGGCCATCGCCGAGGCCATCCGGACCAAGAGCGTCTTCGAGCTGGAACACCGGGTTCGGAGCGTCGACGGCAGCCTGGGCTGGAAGCTCTCGCGCGCCGTCCCGATCCTCGATGCGAACGGTGAGATCGTCGAATGGTTCGGCGCGGCGAGCGACGCGACCCGGCGCAAGGAGGCCGAGGAAGCCCTGCGCCGGAGCCAGACCGAGCTTCGTGAGGCCGATCGCCGTAAGGACGAGTTCCTGGCCATGCTTGCCCACGAGCTGCGCAATCCCCTGGCCCCGCTCCGCAACATGCTTGAGGTCATGAAGCGTGCGACCGGCGACGGCGACCTCGTCCGGCAGGCACGTGACACGATGGAGCGACAGTTGGAGCAGATGGTGCGGCTTGTGGACGACCTGCTCGACGTCAGCCGCATCACTCGCAACAGGCTGGAGCTCCGCAAGGAAAGGGTCGAGCTCGCGCCGGTCATCTACGACGTAGTCGAAATGTGTCGCCCGCTGGTCCTGTGCGTGGGGCATGAGATCGCCGTGTCGGTGCCGCCGGAGCCGATCTATCTGCATGCTGACCCAGTGCGGCTGACACAGGTCTTCGGCAACCTCATCAATAACTCCTGCAAGTACACTGCTCCAGGGGGCAGGATTTGGCTGACCGCTGAACGTCAGGGCAATGACGTGGTGGTGAAGGTCAAGGATACAGGCGTCGGCATCCCGCCCGACAAGTTGAACGGCATCTTCGAGATGTTTGCGCAGGTCGACCGCTCGTTGGAGCGCTCGCAAGGTGGGCTCGGTATCGGGCTGACACTGGCAAAGCGACTGACCGAGATGCACGATGGCAGTCTGACGGCTCACAGTGAAGGGCCGGGCCGGGGGAGTGAGTTCGTGGTCCGTCTGCCGGTCCTCAGCGAGGAGTCAAAGGCAGCCCCACCGCCAGAGCCGGCCGCTGAAAGACACACGATGGTACGCCGCATTTTGGTTGTCGATGACAACCGGGATTCGGCCACGAGCCTTGCCATGTTGTTGCAGATGACCGGCCACGATACGCAGACCGCCTATGACGGTTTGGGAGCCGTCGAGCAAGCAGAAGCGTACAGGCCCGACGTGATTTTGCTCGACATCGGCTTGCCAAAGATGAACGGCTACGACGCTTGCCGCGAGATTCGAAGACAGCCGTGGGGCAAGGAGGTCGTGGTGATCGCTCTGACCGGCTGGGGTCAGGACGATGACCGTCGCAAATCCAAGGATGCCGGCTTCAATGCCCACTTGGTCAAACCGGTGGCCTACGCCGCCCTCCTGAAGCTGCTGGCCTGGTCGGAATCCGTAGCCACGATCAGCCATCCGGGGCCCACCACCCTGGATGACGCTTCCCGCCCATGGCACGAGTCGTGATAGTCCGCCCGACTACCTGAACCTGATCGGGCCTTAGGGGGTAACTTCATCCTAAGGCGCGGCGCCAGCCGAACACTCGCCTGTTCGGCAGGCCCGGCGGCCGATGCGGAGGAGAAGCCACTCGAAGCCGAGTTCGCGACGACGGCTCGGAGTCGCGTTAACCCCCTTCTGAAGTCCAGTCTGTTTGGGCGCAACCCGCCCATTGCGCCCAGCCTTCCCCTGTGATGGAATCCTCCCCGCCATGACCCCAGAGGAATACGAGTTGCGCATGCAGCGCTTGGAGGAGGACCGCCGTTCGGCCCACGAGATGGTCGAGGCGGGCTACAGCCAGCAGTTTCAGGCGCTGGAGAGGCTCCGGAACGGCGACTCCGGGCAGGCTGGGCAGGTTTCCGCGGCCTGGGCTCCGGCGAAGCCGGCCCGGCGGCGCTATCCCGGAGAGTTGTTTCTGGAAGTGCAGGCCGCGCTGGCCGAGATGCCGGAGATCTTCGACCGCAACCACGTGTGCAAGGCGATCGGCTACGAGCCGGACCGCGGCACTCTCCACCGGACGCTGGGCGAGCTGGTAACCGGCGGGTTCATCGTGCAGCATGCCCTGGGGCAGAGCAAGGTCGCGACGAAGTACAGGAAGAAGGAAGCCCAAGGCTCCTGAGCCGGTAGGCGGCACACGCCTCCCCCGGGAGGCCGGCACCAGGGTTCTTTGCACTGCGGCGGAGCGTCTCGCAAAGGCCCACTACCGCATTGGTGCCGCCACGGCAGTGGGCGAAGCCACCGCGGCCGCCAGGTTGCGACACGAAGGTGTCGGGCAGGCGGTCTGCCTCGCGGGGTGCGGCACACCCCGGTGGACCGGCCTCACGTCCCTCGCGAGGTGCGTCGCGCCTGGGACGGGTTGCGTAACGCAAGGCGGATCCGACGCAAGGCACCCTGGAAGGTGCGTCACGCACCTCGCGAGGCGAGCGAGGCAACCAAGGAGGTGCGTTACGCAATCCACGAGGTGCGCGACGCAAAGCAGGCCCGCCGCAAGGCAACCCATCCATTGCGTAACGCAACGCATACCCTGCGCGACGCAACCCGGGTCCGTCGTAAGGCAGTGCAGTCCCGCCGCGACGCAACCCGCACCCGTCGTGAGACATGCCACTCCCGCCGTGAGGCACCTCGCTCCCGCGGTGAAGCACCCCACTCCAGCCACGCGGCAAACCCCCGGGACTACGAGGGTGGTATCTCGCGGCGGGAACAACCGTCAAGGCACGCCTGAGCTACCTCTGTCTCGCTCGGGCTGTCTCGCCAGAACGCCTCCGCCTTCAGTGCCTTGTGAACTGGACGAAACGAGTTGCACGAGAAAAGCGCGCCGATAACCAGGGCTTGTCCTCGAAG
>Ga0190265_10001126_pt1 | contig 17428 bp, 18 predicted proteins | sample Popmic124T_FD_133135 | JGI IMG/M metagenome (GOLD analysis project Ga0190265, IMG submission 133135) | Populus adjacent soil microbial communities from riparian zone of Indian Creek, Utah, USA - 124 T | ecosystem: Environmental > Terrestrial > Soil > Riparian zone | place: USA: Utah | collected...
CCTCCTCGTGACTGGCGTGCCTTGCCAGCCTACCGAAGCCCTGGCTGGCTGGCCAGTTAGGGACCGGGCTCGGCGTCCGGCTGGATCACGACCCTGCCTCTCGGACCACTCAGCACCAGCCGCTCACCAGGCCTCAAGCCCTCGAACGTCGTCGACGCCGACTCGATCTCGCCGCCTGCCTTGATCGTCCGCCCCCCACCCCGCAGCGAGTACTCCACCCCGTCGGCCGAGCGCAACACCAGCCGCACCGCGATGAACGGCGGCACATGGACCGCGCTTGGACTGAGACGGCCATCGCGGCCAGTGATCAACGCCTGCGAGCTCGCCGGAATCTCATCGCCGGCGCCACCCGGCTGGTCCTCAGGAGAGCCCTCGGAGGGCGCTGTGGCGCCGCCGCCATCCTCCGTCTCAGTCGCCGTCGCCGACGTCTCCGTCTTCTCAGGCTCAGCGGTGGTCGAGTCCGTCCCGGTCGTCTCCGTCTGCTCCGTCGCGCCACCCCCGTAGGCCGGCGATCCGTCCTCGTCGTCATCGCCGCAGGCGGAGAACGCGCACGCCAAAGCCACAAGCGCACCTATCGACACTGTCCTTGAGAGCAAGAGCATTGCCTCACCGTACGCGAGCCGCCGGTCACACGTGCCGTGACAGCGCCGCTCCGAGATACGACAAAAACGTTGCCGCTCAGTACCACTCGTTGCCTCCCAGTACAGGGACTTGCCTCCCAGTACAGCGATTTGCCTCCCAGTACAGCGATTTGCCTCCCAGTACAGATTCTTGTCGTAGATGGCAGTCACCTGCCCGCAGGCACGCGCCGCGCCCCCCGACCCGAGAGGGTCCCGGAACCGACCGCCTCGCCCTACGCCTGATGCGTCTCGCCAGGCGCCAATAGGACGACCGAAGAACTGGTCTTCGCCTCAACCTCTTGCTTGAACGCCTCGGCGTCGGTCTCAATCGGGGGGAAGGTGTCGTAGTGGCACGGAATGACCGTCTTGGCGCCCACGAGCCCTGCGGCGACGACGGCGTCATGGCGATCCATCGTGTAGTGGCCGCCGATGCACATCAGGGCGATGTCGAGCTCGTCGCGCTGTCCGGGTAGGGCCAGATCCGAGAAGAGCGTCGTGTCGCCGAGGTGGTAGACGACCGTCTCGCCGAACTTGATCACGAGACCGGCGGGGGTGTGCGGCGTGCCGTTTGGGGAGACCGCGGTGTGCCAGGCGGGAACGAGCCGCACCCAGCCGCCCGGCAGCTCGACGGTGCCGCCGAGATTCGGATCGACGACGTCGTCGATGCCGGCACCGGCGATCTCGTTGGCGAGCTCGACGATCGCGATCACCTGAGCGCCAGTTCGCTTGGCGATGGCAACCGTGTCACCGATGTGATCGGCGTGCCCGTGGGTGAGCAGGATGTGCGTGGGATCGACGTCGTCGGCGCTAACGGCCGCCTTCGGATTCCCAGTCAGGAACGGATCGACCAGAAGGCGCGTATCGCCCTCTGTCAGCTCAAAGCACGAATGTCCAAGAAAACGGATGTCCACAAGTCTCTCCCCTCAACCGTTGTGTCTGTCGAGCTCTAGCTCGCGTGCCAACTCCCACCCGACGGCGACCCCCACCAGCATCCCGATGCGTGCCTCCTCGGCCAACAGTGAGCGGATCGCGGCGGCCCGCGCCACAGGGTCGGCCTCAGCCGCGGCCTGTCCAACCTGCTGCTCCTGAACCTGGCCGAGCCAGCCGCCGGCGCTGAGCGCCTCATCGAGCACGCGCTGCAATTGCGGCACGGCCCGCGTCACGCGCGCCTCGGCAGCGCGAAACCGCTCGCGGTCGCTCAACACCTCCACCGCGCGGTTCAGCTCAGCGTCTGTGAAGGTGCGCTCGCCGTTGCCCATGCGCCGCCGATCATAGGCGGGGAGCTCAGCGTCGGCTGAGATTCAGCGCCGGGTCAGTACTGGAAGCACTAGACCGACAAGGGCACCGGCGCCGGCGCCAACGACCCCGGCCACGAGGCTCGCCTCCGGCACGGCCAGCGGCAACAGCAACAGCACCGCCGCGAACACCGCGACCCCGATCATGTCGTTGCCGCGCTCCTCGCCACGCCGCGCGGCACGTCGGTCATCGACGAGCCAGGCGCACAGCAGGCCGAGCGCCGCCCCATTGGCCCCCAGCACCCAATAGCCGACGTTGACGTCCTCGAGCGGCGGCGCCAGGTCCACCGCTACCGCCGCCGCGGCACCGGCGGCACCCGCCAGCAGGAACACGAGCATCGGGGCGACCATCCCAAAGCGCCGCTCCAGCAACGAGCCGAAGACCCCGACGGCCAGCAGTGCGACGAACTGGTAGCCAAGGTTGTCGTGAACGAACGGCGCCGTGACATAGCGCCAGGCGTCGTCGTCGATCGGCAGCCAGATGCCGCCGACGTCCTCAAGCCCGACCTGCCCGGTCGCCAGCACGACCGTCACGATCAACGACAGCGCGATCAGGACCGCCGTGGCGACCGGCCGCGTATCGGGAGCGATCCCCTCGATCTCATTCGGGCGTAGGCGCGACAGCCGCGGCCGGCGGCGACGCGCGCGCGGCTCGCCACCCTCGCCGTCGCGGGCGATCTTCGGCGCCCGCCGACGCACCCGCTGACCGCAATACGGGCACTCGGTCACATACGGGCTCACCTCCGACCCGCAGTTCCGACAGACGACGAACAGGTCCGGCTGACTCACTGACCTGACGATACTGCCGCCGGAGCCCCGGCGAGCTAACTCTCTAGCGGCGCGGACGGCGATGTCTTCTGGACGATCTCGCCGACGACCTCTTGCAGGTCGCGGTTCGCCTCGTAGACCAAGAGCTGTCGCGAGGCCCCATTGCCGTGCTCGATTAGATCGTCGATCGCCTCCAGCTCGTGGCTCGAACCGAGGTCCTCTGCGTGCCCGCGCAGCCGGTCCACCAGCCGCTGCGCCAGCTCCTTGGTGCTGACGCGGTCACGACTCGGCAGGTCGACGAGCTCGCCGTCGAGGCCATGGCGAGCAGCCAGCCACTTGTTCTCGTCGAGCATCTCGAACGGGTATTGCGAGAGCTGCTTGTCTGCATCGAAGTGGTCGCCGAGCTCCTTCGCCATTGCCTGCACGAGCGCCGCTAGACCCAGCGTGTGCTCCAAGCGCGTCTGCGAGTCCATCACGCGCACCTCGATCGTGCCGAAGTTTGGGTGCGGCCGGACGTCGTACCAGAGGTAGGTGTAGTCAGGAATCGCCTTCGTCTCGGTGAGGAAAAGCATCCGGCGCTCCCAGTCCGCGAAATCCTCGTAGCGCGGCGGGATCCCGACGCGTGGAAAGGCCCGGAAGATCGGCGTCCGCGTGGAGAGCAGGCCGGTGGCGTCGGCGCGCCAGAACGGCGAGTTGGCGGACAACGCCAGCAGCAGCGGCAGGTGGACCCGCATCCCGTTCGAGATGTGGATTGCCTTGTCCGGGTCGTCGACGCCGACGTGGACGTGGATGCCGAAGATCAGCTCCTGGCGCGCCACCCACTGCAGGCCCGCCACGAGCTCGCGGTAGCGCGGCCGCGAGACGATCCGCTGGTCCTCCCACATCGCGAACGGGTGGGTACCGGCGGCGCCGATCGCCAGGCCGCGCCGCTCGGCGGTCGACATCACGGTGCGGCGCAACTGATCGAGCTGTTGCCCCGCCTGCGCGGTGTCCTCACACGGAGTGGTCGCGATCTCGCAGACCGACTCCATCAGCTCCGGCTTGACCTCGCCCTCGGCGTCGTTGCCCTCCAGGTCGTCGAGCAGCCCCTCGATCGAATTCGCGAGATCGAGCGTCTCGGCGTCGACGATCATCAGCTCCTCCTCGATGCCGAGCGTGTAGGAGGGGCCCGTGAACCGGTGCTCCACGCATCAAGGGTATCCGCCCGAATCGGCCGGCAAACCCCCCGAGGCGGCCGACAGACCCTCTGGAACACGGGATATCCTGGTTGGCCACGCAAATTTCGAGGAGGCGACACCCAGGCATGAGCCTCGGCTACGACGGCAAGCTCTACATCCTCGCGTTCGACCATCGCGGGTCCTTCCAGAAGAAGATGTTCGGCATCGAGGGCGACCCCACGCCCGATCAGACCGCGACGATCGCGGACGCCAAGCACCTGATCTTCGAGGGCATGGTCAAGGCCGCCGATCGCGGCGCCGACCCCTCCGCGTCCGGCTGCCTCGTCGACGAGCAGTTCGGCGGCGACATCCCCCAGCAGGCCAAGGCGCGCGGCCTCAAGCTCGCGATGCCGGTCGAGAAGAGCGGCCAGAACGAGTTCGACTTCCAGTACGGCGACGCCTTCGGCGAGCACATCCTGAAGTTCGACCCCGACTTCTCGAAGGTCCTCGTCCGCTACAACCCCGAGGGCGACGCGGAGATGAACGAGCGCCAGACCGCCCGGCTCAAGCGCCTGTCCGATTGGCTCAAGCAGAACGACCGCAAGTTCCTCTTCGAGCTGCTCGTGCCGGCGGAGCCGGCCCAACTCGAGTCAGTCGGGGGCGACGTCGACCGCTACGACGCCGAGCTGCGCCCGGACCTGATGCGCCGCGCGATCGAGGAGCTCCAGGACGCTGGCCTCGAGGTCGACATCTGGAAGATCGAGGGCGTCGACACGCGCGAGGACTGCGAGATGCTCGCCCGCACCACGCGCCGCGACGGCCGCGACAACGTCGTCTGCGTCCTGCTCGGCCGCGGCGCCAGTGACGAGAAGGTCGACCACTGGTTGCGTCAGGCAGCGCCCGTCGAGGGCTTTGTCGGCTTCGCGATCGGCCGCTCGATCTGGTGGGACGCACTGAAGGGCTTCCTCGACGGCTCAATCGAGCGTGAGAACGCTTCCGACCAGGTCGCCTCCAACTACCTGCGCTTCGTCGAGGTCTACGAGAGCGCGGAGCAGGGCGCAGCGGTCTAGGAGCCATGGCTATGCGCATGCGTCAATCACTGAACCAGTACGAGGCCGCCTTCCGTGAGGCGGCGGCGGCATCGGTCGTGCGCCGTGAGCGCCTGCGCCGCGAAGCGGCACAGCGGTCGCGCGTTCGTCGAGTCGAGCGTGTTCACAAGCACGGCACCCTGCGCTTCATCGGTCTGATCGCGACGATCCTGATCACCACGGTCGTCGTGACGATCGTGATGTTCCAGGTACTCGCCGCCGTAGCCGGCTGAGCCGCTAGTCTCCCGCCCGCTTTGGCACGTCGATCACTCAAACCGCAGCTGAACCAGATCCGTACGTGGGTCCGGCAGGGCCGTACCGACGCGTGGATCGCCCACCAGCTCGAGGTATCCGTCAAGGACATCTCGAACTTCAAGAGCGAGCACGAGCTCGAGTCCGGCGATACCGCCACAGCCGAGACCGACCTCTTCGGCCCCCGCATCGACGAAGACGAGATCGACCTGCGCGCCGAGGACGAGGCGCTGGTCGCCGCCGCACTCGAGGAGGAGGAGCGTGAGGCGACCGAGAACGGCGAGGACGACGAGACGTCAGAGGACAGCGAGGGCGAGGCAGCCACGAAGCGCCGCCGCCGCGGCCGTCGTGGTGGCCGCGGCCGCAAGCGCGGTGGCGCCAGGCAACTCGAGGGCACGTTCGACCACGGCGAGGAGGGCTACGGCCTCTGGCTCGACCCGGCCATCCAGGACAACGCCACCTACGCCGAGCATTGGGCCGGACACCGCCCGGTCAAGATCACCGTCGAGCCCGATCGCATCGTGATCGAGCGCCTCGGCGGCGAGTCCGACGGCTAATCGGCGTCATCGCCGATCCGGTGCATCCGCCCGCCCGCGAAGTCCGACGCCTGGCGTGCGTAGCGAGCAAAGGCGGCGTCGACGGCATAGCTCGCATTAGTGCCTGACGAGTGCCGCTGAGCAACTTCCACGGCCCAGTCGGTGCCCTCGCCGTACAGATCAGCCAGCTCACTGATCTCGAACGGACCACCGAGTCGTTTCCTCAACTCTGCCAGCACGGCATCGATCGCGTCGGCCATCGTTGGGTCCTGTCCTACACGGCTCTCGCCCTCCCTCCACTGGTCGAGCGCTAGGTCCAGGGCGTAAGCCACGCCCGCGACATTAGCGACGGTCGGGGGGAACGCCGGGCGAAGCTACTTCGGCGGGTTCTCGATCACGTAGGCCCGCTCGCCCACCTTGACCATCCCGAGCTCGCGCGCCGCCTGCTCCAACGTGTCGGGGTTGCGCAGCTCCATCGCGCGCTGCTTCAACTGAGCGTTCTCGGCCTCCAGCTGGCGCAGCTCCTCGTTCTGCGACGCGGCGGTCCGTGACTGCTCCCACCAGTGCTTCGCCGGCGACACGTACAGCAGCAGGATCACGCCAAGCAGCGCCAGCAGCGCTACACGCCCCAATCGATCCCATCGGATCCCGCTGCTGGAACCTCGCCCCCGCGAAGCCCGCCGACGGGGTGCGGCGCGGCGCTGAGCAGTCGCGGTAGCCATTCAGAGCCGCCTTCGACGCTTTGGTACGTCCTCCTTCAGCTCGTTAGGAGCGGAAGACGCCGCGGCCTGGGTACGTCGCGCGATGGCCAAGCGACTCCTCGATGCGGAGTAGCTGGTTGTACTTGGCGACCCGATCCGATCGTGACGGTGCGCCAGTCTTGATCTGGCCGCAGCCGGTGGCGACGGCGAGGTCGGCGATGGTGGTGTCCTCGGTCTCGCCGGAGCGGTGCGACATGACGGCGGTGTAGCCGGCGTCGTGGGCCATCTCGATCGCCGCGAGCGTCTCGGTGAGGGACCCGATCTGGTTGACCTTGATCAGGATCGAGTTGCCGACGCCGAGATCGATGCCGCGCTTCAGGCGCTCTGTGTTGGTGACGAAGAGGTCATCGCCGACGAGCTGGACCTTGTCGCCGATGCGCTCGGAGAGGGCCTTCCAACCGTCCCAGTCCTCCTCATTCATGCCGTCCTCGATCGAGAGGATCGGATAGCGATCCGCCATCTCGGCCCAGTAGGCGGCCAGCTCCTCCGCGGAGAGCGTGCGGCCCTCGTGCTCGAGGACGTAGGCGCCGTTCTCGTAGAGCTCGCTGGTGGCCGGATCCATTGCGATCGCGACGTCGTCGCCGGGGACGTAGCCGGCCGCCTGGATCGCGTCGATCAGCATCTGGAGCGCCGCCTCGTTGGAGTCGAGGTCGGGAGCGAAACCGCCCTCGTCGCCGACGGCGGTGCTGAGACCACGGTCGTGGAGGGTCTTCTTGAGCGCGTGGAAGACCTCGGTGCCGGTACGTAGCGCCCCAGAGAAGCTGGGCGCGCCGCAGGGGACGACCATGAACTCCTGGAAGTCGACCTTGTTGTCGGCGTGGGCGCCACCGTTGAGGACGTTCATCATCGGCACGGGCAGAACGTGAGCGCCGTCGCCCCCGAGGTGGCGCCAGAGTGGCTGGCGGGCATCCGCGGCAGCGGCCTTGGCGGCGGCGAGCGAGATGCCCAGGATGGCGTTGGCGCCGAGGCGGCCTTTGTTGGGGGTGCCGTCGGCGTCGATCATCGCCCGGTCGAGGCCGTCCTGGTCAGAGGCGTCACGGCCGGTGACCACGCCGGCCAGCTCGCCGTTGGCGTTGGCGACCGCGGTGGTAACGCCCTTGCCGTTCCAGGCGTCGCCGCCGTCACGCAGCTCGGCGGCCTCGAACTCGCCGGTGGAGGCGCCCGACGGGACGGCGGCGCGGCCGAAGGCGCCAGACGCGAGCGTCACGTCAACCTCAACGGTTGGATTGCCGCGGCTGTCCAGGATCTGGCGGGCGTGGACCTGCGTGATCTCGCTCACTGGCTCTTTCCTGCCTCCTCGATCTGTTGCTTGAAGCGCCGCGCGGTCTCACGCAGCGCGATCTCCGGGTCGACGCCGGCAGCGCCAGCTGCTTCGACCGCCTCGAAAAGCTGCTTGCCGATTCGCTCAAAGGCCTCGTCTTCAGGCGCCGGGCCGCCGCCCTCGCCGGGTCCGCTCGGCGGTGTCAGGCCGGCCGACTGGGCGCGGCGCAAGACCTTCTTCGCGTAGAGCGTCGCCGGGAGGTTCTCAGGCAGGTCACCGAAGACCTCGCCGCCGCGCTCGCGCTCGCGCTTGATCGCCGACCAGCTCTCGAGCACCTCGGCGGCGGTCTCGGCCTCCGCCTCACCGAAAACGTGCGGGTGGCGGCGGATCAGCTTCTCGCGGCAGTGGTCGGCGACCTCGGCTAGCGAACCGACGCCGCGCTCCTCGAGCAGCATCGACAAGAAGATCACCTGGAAGAGCACATCCCCCAACTCGTCGAGCAGCTTCGCGTCATCGCGCGAGTGGGCAGCGTCAGCGAGCTCATAGGCCTCCTCGACCGTGTGGGGGACGATCGACCGCTCGTCCTGCTCGCGATCCCAGGGACAGTCGCGGCGCAACCGCCTGGTGATCTCGTCGAGGCTTCGAACCGCCTCGACGAGATCGTCGGCGCGCCCGCCCGCCACTACGGGGCGGGCGGCGGTGCCTGCTGCGTGGGCGGCGCTCCCTGGGGGGCGGGCGGCGGTGCCTGCTGCGTGGGCGGCGCTCCCTGCGGGGCGCCCTGTGGGGCTCCCTGCGGCGTCGGGGCACCACCAGAGGCGGGACCGGTATCGGTCTTCTCCTCGGGCGCGTTGCTGCACTCGGCCACTACGTAGTCGTCGCGGCACTTCGTCTTGTCCTTGAACTCCTCGCGGAAGTCCTCGATGAAGGACTGCAGCGCCTTCTGCTGGCCCTCGGAGCGCAACACGTTACGAATCGTCTCCTTGGCCTGATCGAGCGACTGCTGCTTGGGCTCCTTGACACCGGTGACCTCGAAGACGTACCAGCCGAACTGGGTCTTAACCGGCCCCTCGATCTGGCCCTCGTCCGCCTTGAAGACCGCATCGTCGAACGCCTTGTCCTGCTGGCCCTGCGGGACGTCGGGCAGCTTGCCGCCCTGTGCCTTGGAGGCCTGGTCGATCGAGTACTCCTTGGAGACGGTCGCGAAACTGGCGCCACCGTCGAGCTCCTTCTTGGCCTCGTCGGCCTTGGCCTTGGTCTTGGTGAGGACGATGTTGAGATCGCGGCGCTCGGGCTGGGCGAAGCGCGCCTTGTTCTCCTCGTAGTACTTCTCGATGTCCTCGTCGGAGACCTTGTCCTGGTCCTTCTGGATCGCCTGCGTCAGCTTGTTCTGGATCGCCTGGATCTTGACCTGGAGCAGTAGGTCCTGCTCCTTGGAGCCCGAGGTACGAAGGAACTTCTGGTAGTCCTTCTCCTTCGGGAAGGCCTGCTTCTTCTGGTCCTCGAACAGGCGAGCGACCTCGGCATTGCTGACCTTGATGTCGCGGTCGGCAGCCTCCTGCTGAACCCACTCGGCCTGGATCAGGAACTGCATGACCTGCTGCTTGAGCTGGTCATAGGCCTGCCGGCACTGCTTCTTGAGGTCGCTCTCCTTCGGAGAGGCGGCGCCCTTCGGCTGCTGCTGCTTCAGTGCGGCGACGCACTTGGTGTAGGTCGGCGGATCGGGAGCGACCGCGACACCGCCCTGCGCCTTCTGCGCGTTGGCGGCGTTCTGGTACCAGCGGTCGAACTGCTGCTTGGTGATGACCGTGTCGCCGATCTTGGCGACCGCATCAGAAGGGACGTCGTCGCCACAGCCTGTGACGGCTAGAGCGCAAAGACCGGTAAGTGCGACACCCGCAAGGGCGCGAAGTGGATTCATGGAGGCCAAGTTCATCCGTGGATTGGTAGGCGCCACTCCTCAAGGGCGCCTAAAGGGCTGGCGCATCCTAACGGAGCACAGCTGAGTTTGCCCTGGTTCAAGCCTTTCGCGGCTCGCTCGCTGCCTCGAGGATGGCCTCCGCGGCGCGAACGACGGCCGCGAAGCGCTCTGCCGGCTCGTCCGGAACACGAACCCTGACGAGGGTGCGGCCGGACTCGTAGATCGCCTCGGGGATGCGCTCACGCAGCACACTGACCTGACTTGAATCGAGATCGATCGGTGAAACGGTCAGCCTTCCACCGGCGAAGTCGACGGTCTGTGCGCCCGCGCGGCCGAGCTTGATGCGCGCGTCCTGAAGCTTGATCAAGTTGTCGAGCGGCTCCGGAATCGGACCGAAGCGATCGCCGAGCTCCTCGCGCAGCATGATCAGGTCGGCGATCTCCTTCGCCCCGGCGACACGGCGGTGGACCTCGATCTTGGCCGCCTCGTAGGGCACGTAGTCACCGGGGACATAGGCATCGACGGGCAGGTCGACGCGTACCGGCTCGGGCGCCTCCTCCGCCGAGTCGCCCGCGAGTGCGGCGACGGCCTCGTCGAGCATCCCGACGTAAAGCTCGAAGCCGACCGCCGCGACGTGGCCCGACTGGTCCTCGCCGAGCAGGTTGCCGGCGCCGCGAATCTCAAGGTCGCGCATCGCGATCTTGAAGCCCGATCCAAGCTCGGTGTAGTCCGAGAGGGTCGAGAGCCGATCGGCGGCGTCACCGGTAAGGGCGGCCGCGGACGGATAGAGCAGATACGCGTAGGCGCGCTCCTTGGACCGTCCAACGCGGCCTCTGATCTGGTAGAGCTGGGCCAGGCCGAGCTCGTCAGCGCGCTCGATGATCAACGTGTTGGCGTTCGAGATGTCGAGGCCCGACTCGACGATCGTCGTGCAGACGAGCACGTCCGCCTCGCCGCGCAAGAAGCCGAGCATCACCTTCTCGAGGTCGCCCTCCTCCATCTGGCCGTGCGCGACCATCACGCGCGCCTTCGGGCACATCGCCCTAACGCGCTCGGCGGTCTCCTCGATCGTGTCGACGCGGTTGTGCAGAAAGAACGCCTGGCCGCGCCGGTCGAGCTCGCGCTCGATCGCACGCTGGACGAGGTCCTCGTCGTACTCGCCGACGTAGGTCTTGACCGGGCGACGACCCTCGGGCGGCGTCTCGATGACGGAGATGTCCCGCAGGCCGGCGAGCGACATCTGCAGCGTGCGCGGAATCGGCGTCGCCGAGAGCGACAGCACGTCGACGCGCAGGCGCAGCTGGCGCAACATCTCCTTCTGCTTGACGCCGAAGCGCTGCTCCTCGTCGAGGATCAGCAGGCCAAGGTCCTTCGGCCGCACATCGCGCGAGAGCAGGCGGTGGGTGCCGATCAGGACGTCGACCTTCCCCTCCTGGAAGTCCTTCAGGACGGCGTTGACCTCCTTCTGAGAGCGGAAGCGCGAGACCTGCTCGACGCGGAACGGGTAGTCGCGCAGGCGCTCGGAGAAGGTGCCGTGGTGCTGCTGGGCGAGCACGGTGGTGGGCACGAGGAACATCACCTGCTTGCTGTCGGCGGCGGCCTTGAAGGCGGCGCGCAGCGCGACCTCGGTCTTGCCGTAGCCGACGTCGCCGCAGATCAGGCGGTCCATCGGGCGCGCCTCCTCCATGTCGGCGCGCACGGCCCCGATCGCCTCGAGCTGGTCGGGAGTCTCGCGGAACGGGAAGGCACCCTCGAACTCGACCTGCCACTCGGAGTCGAGCGGGAAGGCGTAGCCGGCGCGGCGCTTGCGCTCGGCGTAGAGGTTGATCAGCTCGCCGGCAAGCGCCTCGGCCGCGCGACGGGCACGCAGCTTCTGCTTCTCCCACTGCGTGCCGCCGAGCTTCGAAAGCGGCGGGTCGCCCGCGTCGGCACCGACGTAGCGGGAAATCTTGTGGAGCTGGTCGCTCGGGACGAAGACGCGGTCACCGCCCTTGTATTCGAGCTGCAGGTAGTCGCGCGTGACACCACCGACCGTCTTGGTCTCGAAGCCAGTGAAGAGCGCGATGCCGTGGTCCTCGTGGACCACTGGGGTGCCGGCACGCAGGTCGGTGAAGCTGGCGATAGCTCCGGCGGCGGTCCGCGGCCCGGTTTGCTCCGCGCGACGGCGTCGGAGCAAGCGGTGGTCGGGCACGATCGCGAGCTTGAGCGTGGGTGCGATGAAGCCCTCGCGCAACGCAGCGGTGGCGAACAGCAGGCCGGGCTCCATTGGTGCTGGTCCGCCGTCGAGGAACGGCGCGTGGATGCGGGTCAGGTTGTAAGCGGCGCGCTCCGCCTCACCGTGGCGGGCCCAGGGCACGAAGGTTCGGTAGCCGGATCGGACGAGCTTCTCGAGCTCCGGCTCGGCGGCCTCGAGCGAGCGGGCCGACGTGTCGGCGGCCTGGGCCCGGAACTGGTGCGGCTGGTCGCCGGAGATGCTGGAGAGACGCAGGGTGGTGCGGGCCTCCAGCGCCTCGTCGAGGCGCTCGGGGTCGACGTAGAGGTGACCGGCGTCCGCGTCGTGGAAGCTCGTTGTGACGTCCTCCCAGTGGTCGCGTAGCGCTGGCGCCAGCTCCTCCTCGGCCGCGATCGCGACGAGCGCGTTCTCCGGCAGCAGGTCGAGCACCTCGCCGAAGCGGTCGACCGGCAGCAAGTCGGCGACGTCCGGGCGCTCGTTCGCGTCGCCCGCGGCGGCGGCGATCTCGGCGAGCTCGCGGTGCTCGGGCGCCAGCTCGGCGGCAGGGGCGATCTCAACCCGTTCGACCTCCTCGAGCGACCTCTGGGTGAACGTGGAGAAGAACGTCAGCCGCTCGACCTCGATGTCGAACAGCTCGCAGCGGACCGCCCGCTCCTCGGTCGCGGGGTAGACGTCGAGGATGTCGCCGCGGAGGGCGAACTGGCCGCGGTCCTCGACCTGCTCGACGCGCCCGTACCCGCAGGCAACGAGCTGCGCAGCGGTCTCGTCGAGGTCCAGCAAACCGCCCTTTTCGATCGTGAAGCCATGCGGGCGCAGCTCCGGGTCCGGGACCTTCTCGGCGAGGGCCACGGCGCCCGCGACCACCACGGCCGCGCCCTCGTCAGCCGAGCGCTCAGCCGTCAGCTCGTCGAGCGCGGCGATCCGCAGGCCGACGAGATGGGGCGGCGGGGCGAGGTGTGACTCGTAGCGCACGCCGCGGGCCGGGTAGAGGCGCACGGGACGTGGCGCGAGATAGTGGCGTAGGTCGGCCGCCAGGTCGCGTGCGGCGCGGTCGTCGCCGGCGACCACCAACGCCGGCCGGTCGGGCTCGGCGTCGAGCAGCGCGGCAAGCAGGTAAGGGCGCATGCTCTGCGAGACGAACGCGCGCTGAGGTCCTTGCCGGGCAGCATCGGAGAGCGCCACCACGGCGTCGTCGTCATGGGCGTATGTGAGCAGCGGGCGAAGCGACATAGGCACGCGGAACGGCCGCCCGGGAACCGGGCGGCCTGTCCTTCGATGATAGGCGGGCGGCTACGCGACCGGCTCGCGCGCGCCAACTACGCGCTCGAGCTCGTCGGCCGCTGCCTCGACGAGGGCCCGCACCTCATCAAAAGACTCGCTGAAGCGGCCCAGCACGTAGGGGACGACGATCGAGGGGTCGGTCGAGTCCGGGCGTCCAACACCGACACGCACGCGGTGGAAGTCGCGACCGCCCAACTCGCGCTCCAGCGACTTCAGGCCGTTGTGACCGGCGAGACCACCGCCGACCCGGCTGTGGATCCGCCCAAAGGGCAGGTCGATCTCGTCGTGCACGGCGATGACGCGCTCGAGCGGCACGTGCAGCGCACCGCGCGCAGGACTCGCGGAGCGGCCCGACTCGTTCATGAACGTCTGGGGAAGCAGGACTCCCACGCGCGGACCGCGCGGTCCCGTTCGTCCCTCGGTGTAGAGGCCGGCGTACTTCTTCTTTGCCTTCGGCAGGTCCCAGCGCTCGGCCGCCAGCGCCGTCACGTCGAAGCCGACGTTGTGGCGCGTGCCGGCGTGCTTGTCGCTCGGGTTCCCCAAGCCGACGATCAACCAGTCGACCCTGCCCCCGTCGCCCTCCTCACGGCGGCGGAACAGGCCCATCTTCGGCGCTACTCGCCTCCGCCGGACTCGTCCGAGTCGGCGCCCTCGCCACCCTCGCCCTCTGCGACGGGCTCGCCGTCCTCGCCGACGAGCTCGGTCTCCTCCTCGATCTCCGGCTCCTCGACCTTGGTTGGGAGGACCACGCTGGCGACGGTGACCTCCTCGGGCGCCTCGTGAACGAGCTCGACGCCCTCGGGAACGGTGATCTCGGCGAGCGTCAGCGTGGCAGCCATCTCGAGTCCGGACACGTCGACGACGATCCGCTCGGGGATGTCCGTCGGCAGCGCCTCGATCTCGACCTCTCGCGTGGAGTGGTCGAGCACGCCGCCGTCCTTGACGCCCTGCGCCTCCTCGACACCCTCGAGCTCCAGCGCGACCATCGCGCGAATCTTCTCGGTGAGGTTGACCTCGAGGAAGTCGACATGCGTGACCTCGTCACGGACGGGATGCAGCTGGCGGTCCTTGAGGATCGCGGGGACGGTCTTCTCGCTGCCGATCTGTACGTCGATCAGCGCCGAGCCGTCGACCAAGACGCGGCGCAGCTCGCGGTCGTTGACCTTGAATGCGACGCTCTCGTCATGCGATCCGCCGTAGAGGACGCCGGGCACGAGGCCGGAGCGCCGCAGCCGGCGCGCGGAGCGCGATCCGCGCTCGTTGCGGGGCTCAACTGAGAGAGTTGGACGTGCTGAGGCCATAACGGCCGGCCAGTGTAGCGCTGCACGCGCGCGGCGGCGGTCTAGGGTTCGCCGCGATGGCGAAGGACGACCGGTCGATTCCGAAGGGGCGGCTGCGGCGCACGGCCCAGATGGGATCGGCGATCGGCAGCGAGGGGGCGCGCTGGGCGGGCACGCGGGCGGCGAACCTCACGCGCTCGGAGGAGGAGGCGGCCGCACATCTTGACCGGCGCCACATGGAGGCGGCCGAGCGGATGGTCGACACGCTTGGGACGATGAAGGGCGCGGCGATGAAGATCGGCCAGCTCGCGTCGTTCATCGACACGGACTTCCTGCCCGACGAGTACCGCGAGCTCTACCAGGACAAGCTCGCGAATCTGCGCTCTTCGGCGCCGCCGATGCCTTGGAAGAAGGTTCGTAGGGTCCTCGAGGAGGAGTGGGAGGATCCTGTCGAGGAGCTGTTCGAGGACTTCGAGCACGACGCGAGCGCAGCGGCCTCGATCGGCCAGGTCCACCGGGCGACACTGCCGGACGGGCGTCGCGTGGCGGTGAAGATCCAGTACCCGGGCGTCGCAGAGGCGCTGCGAGCCGACATGCAGAACGCCGGCATGATCATGCGGCTGGCAAAGGCGATCGCGCCCGGCCTCGACGCCAAGGCGGCCGCCGACGAGCTCAAGGAGCGGGTGCTCGAGGAGCTCGACTACGAGTACGAGGCGCAGAACCAGCGTGCATTCTCACGCGGGTACCGCGGTCACCCCTTCATCTACGTGCCCGACGTGATCACACGGCTCTCGCGTGGACGGGTGCTTGTGACCGAGTGGGTAGACGGTGCCGGCTTTGACGACGTCAAGCAGCTTCCCCAGGCCAACCGCGACCGCTTCGCCGAGATCGTCTTCCGCTTCTGCTTCGGCTCGATCTACCACCTGCAGCACTTCAACGCCGACGCCCACCCCGGCAACTACCTCCTGATGGAGGACGGCAAGGTGGCTTTCCTCGACTTCGGGATGACCAAGCAGCTCGACAAGGAGCAGATCGAGCTGGAGATTGCCGCGCTCGACGCGGTATTTGCCACCGAGCCCGAGCGTCTGCGGGTTGCGCTCCACGACCTCGGCTTCGTCAACAATCCGAAGAACGTCGACGCCCAGCGGCTGATGGATCACGTGATGGCGATCGGCGGCTGGTACATGCAGGACCGTGAGGTCACGATCGACTCGCGGCGGGTGATGGAGGCGATCACCGCCGCGTCGGATCCGCGTTCCGAGTTCTTCGACCTGATGCGGCGCGAGAACGTGCCGGCCAACGAGCTGATGGGTCGCCGGATGGAGGTCGGCGTACTGGCCGTCCTCGGCCAGCTCAGCGCGACGCGCAACTGGTACCGGATCGGCCGCGAGTGGTGGTTCGGCGACGAGCCGGCAACCGAGCTGGGCCGCGAGGAGTGGGCCTACTTCGAGTCGCGCGGCGAGAAGCGCGTGCGGAAGTTCTCTGCCCGCGCGCGCTCCGGAGGCGCTTAGAGCCCCGGTTTCGTCGTCATGTCGACGATGACGAGGAAGAGGATCAGCAGCTCGACCTGGTTGACCATCAGCGCCTGGCGGACGTTCGCAACGACTCCGTCCGCCGTCGGGCCCTCGGCGGCGACGAGCGCCTGGAGCTTCTTGTCCTGCGGCCCGTAGTAGAGGATCCCGACGAAGAAGCTGATCGCCCAGCCGACGAAGCCGAGCGTGATCCAGGTCTGCGAGAACTCATACCCCGCCTCGTCGACGAGCAGGATGCCCGCGACCAGGAGGATCAGCGACATCGGCGCGTAGAGCCGCAGCGAGACGGTGTTGATCTCCTTAGAGAACTCGTAGATCTCCTTGCCGTCGCCACGTTTGAGGACGCGGCGGCCGAGGATGTGCATCGCGGTGCCGCCACCGACCCAGATGACCGCGGCGAGGACGTGGATCGTGAGAAGAAACTCGTACATGGCGGCGAGCGTAATCGCGCCGCCGGACGAAGCTCAGAAGAGCTGGTTCTCGCCTTGGAAGATCTCCGAGACGGAGTCGTCGAGGAAGATCCGGCGGATCGAGTCGGTGAGGATGTCGGCGCTCGTAAGCACCTGAATCCGCTCGGGTGCGCCCTCGCGCAGCGGGACGGTGTCGGTGACGACGATGCCGGCGAGCGGCGAGGCCTCGAGGGTCTCGAAAGCGCGGCCTGAGAAGACGCCGTGGGTCGCCACGGCGTAGACCTTCGAGGCACCCTCGTCGAGGACCGTCTGAGCCGCGGCGCTAAGCGTCCCGCCGGTGTCGATGATGTCGTCGACGATCACCGCGACCTTGTCCTTCACGTCGCCGATCACGTAGCCGATCTCGGCTACCTGCTGCGCGGGTCGCTCCTTCTCGAGCAGTGCGTACGGCGCACCAACCTTCTGAGCGAACTTGCGCACCAGCTTCACGCGGCCGGCGTCCGGGGCGATGATCACGAGATCCTGGCCGCCGAGCTGGTCCTGGACGAACTGGGTCAGGATCGGCATCGCGGTCATGTGGTCGACGGGCTTCGAGAAGAAGCCCTGCATCTGACCGGCGTGGAGGTCCATCGTCACGAGACGATCAATGCCCGCGGTCTCGAGCACCTCGGCGACGAGACGCGCGGAGATCGGCTCGCGCGGCGCCGACTTCTTGTCCTGGCGCGAGTAGCCGTACCAAGGCGTGACGGCGATGATCCGGTGCGCGGACGCGTGCTTAGCGGCGTGGATCATGACCATCAGCTCCATCAGGGAGTCGTTAACGGTCATGCGCTCCTCCTCGTTGCCCGCGATCGAGGAGACGATGAAGAGGTCGGCGCCGCGGATCGAGTCCGCGTAACGGCAGTAGACCTCGCCGTCGGAGAAGGTTTTGAGGCCGGCGTCCGCGAGGTCGACACCGAGGTTGTCGGCGATCTTCGCCCCGAGCGCCTGGGTCCCGCGGCCGGCGGCGACCATCAGCCGCTTGTCGTAGCTCGCC
>Ga0190265_10001127_pt1 | contig 17424 bp, 16 predicted proteins | sample Popmic124T_FD_133135 | JGI IMG/M metagenome (GOLD analysis project Ga0190265, IMG submission 133135) | Populus adjacent soil microbial communities from riparian zone of Indian Creek, Utah, USA - 124 T | ecosystem: Environmental > Terrestrial > Soil > Riparian zone | place: USA: Utah | collected...
AGCCCCCAAATCGAGAACCGCCCACGGATCGACGAGAAGAACACAGAGGCAGGTTGCCGACAAAAGGGAGTTGGTCTCGACTTGTCGCTGACGTACCCGGCTCACGGCCAGGAGCACGGCGAGTGCGGCTGCCCGGGTGGCCGGTGCGGGCCAGCCAAGGAAGGCCACGTAGGCGACGCTGGCGCCAGCAGCCAGCGCCAGGGCGCGCCCTCTTCCCAGGCGGAGCATTCGGCACAAAAGGAAGACCCAGCCGGTGATCACTCCGACATGGAACCCCGAAATCGAGAGGAGGTGAACCAATCCGGACTGCGCAAACCGATCCTGGAGCGCCCGGTCGATGCCGCCACGCCGACCCAGAATGAGCGCGTCCACCATCGGCGCACGCTCGCCATACAGCGTCCGGCTGCTGTGTGACAGCGCGGTCCGGAGCCGCGCTCCCGCACCCGGGTGCCCGGCTCCGCCGCTTGCAGCGTTGACCACGAGGATACCGGACGGCCGTCCGCCCACGGCTGGCCGCGGAATCCACTGCCCGGTCACCTGCGCTACCAGACCCGCGTCCATCCGACGCCCGGCAGGCCAGCGGCCGGGGACGGGTCCGCTGCACCCGGCCTGCTCTGGTTGTATCGCCACCAGACCCCCGGTCGAGTCCGCCGGCTCGAGCAGACGAACGGAGAGGCGCAGTCGCGCCGCCGGCAGCCGCGCAGCACACTGCTGGGCTTCTCGGAGCCAGGCGAGCTCACCGCTCAAACGACCGAGCAGAGCGGCGCAGATCAGCAGAGTCCCCAACTGCTGCCTCACCAGGACGGCCGCCACGGCGGTAACCACCACTACGCCGAGTGGGGCGCCAAAATGCAGAAGGCCGGTCGCGAGACCGGCCCCGTAGGCGGTGGTAAACAGAATGGCGGGCCGCAGTCTCATCGCGGCCATCCGATTAGCCGGGGGTGGTGCCTCCCCGCCGGCCACAACGGGGCGCCACCGAGATCTTGCGCAGCGCTTCCATCACGACCACCTCGATGGCCGCACGACTCTGTTCCTTCTCCAGGTTCACTTCCGTCACCACCGCGCCTTCCCGTCTCGAGACGTAGCGCGGCGGGACCCGATTCAGCGCGAAGGTCAGCACGTCGTCGCGGCAGAGATCGCAACCGCAGTATGCCGGGAACAGCGGTCGCAGCGTATCGTATGCGGCCACGACGTGGTCTTCGACCAGGTTCTTGATCACAGGACCGCCAGGGGAGAGCTGGCCCTGAGGCCGGCGAGGGGGAGAAGCACGGCCCCGGTAAAGGTCGATCCGGTAGTACCGGTAAGGCGAACGCTATGGTATTCCCCAATGGCGGTAGCGGGGAGATCCAGCAGAACCAGCTGGTTGGTGCGGGTGCGTGCCAGCATGAGATCGCCGCGGCGGGCCGGACGCTCCACGAGGACCTCGTGCGTCTCCCCGATCCGGGCCATGTTCTTCCGGCGTACGTTACTTCGCACCGTCTCGATGAGCCGGGCAAGCCGCACCGAGGCAACCTCATCGGCCACGTGGTCGGCGAGGCGAACCGCCGGGGTGCCTTCCCGGACCGAATATTTGAAGGTGTAGGCGTCGTCGAAATCGGCTTGAGTGACGAGGTTGAGGGTCGCCTCGAACTGCTCCTCGGTCTCGCCCGGAAACCCGACGATGATATCCGTCGAGAGGGTGATGCCCGGTACCGCGCGGCGCAACTCCTCAACGACCTCCAGATATCGCTCGCGGGTATAGCGCCGGAGCATTCGTCTGAGTACCGCATTCGAGCCGCTCTGCGCCGGCAGGTGGATGTGCTCGCAGACCGCCGAGGTCGTTGCGATCGCCTCGATGACCCGGGGCGTGAAATCGGTGGGGTATGGGCTGGTAAAGCGGATCCGACGCAGCCCCTCGACACCGCCTACGGCGCGCAGCAGGTCGGCGAAATCGTGGTCGCCGTCGTGATAGCTATTGACCGTCTGCCCCAGCAACGTGACCTCGGTAGTACCCTGCTCCACCAGAGCGCGCACTTCTCGTTGCACATCTGCGAGCAGCCGGCTCCGCTCCGGTCCCCGGGTCTGAGGAACGATGCAAAAGGTGCAGCGGTAATCGCAGCCCCGCTGTACCGTGACAAATGCGGTCGGGCCCTTTTCCCGCACCGCCGGCACGTCTTCGTAGTGCTCCCAGGAGCGGAATTCCGTGTCGCTGACCCGCTGACCGCTATGGGCCATACCGATGAGCTCGGGAAGGTTGCGGTATGCGTCGGGGCCCACCACCAGGTCGACCCGGGGCACCTGGGCGAGGAGCGCCGGGCCCAACCGCTGAGCCATGCATCCCACCACGCCCAGCACGTCGCCGGGCCGTTTGTGTCGCTGCAGCTCACCCACCCGGCCGATCACGCGCTGCTCCGCGTTGTCACGCACGGCGCAGGTGTTGACCAGCATGACATCGGCGTCCTCCGGCTTCTCGGCCCGGAGGTACCCCTCGCGACCGAGAACCCCGAACATCAGTTCAGAGTCGGCCACGTTCATCTGGCAGCCGTAGGTCTCGATGTAGACGCGCTTCAGCATGGGGAAATAATAGCCGGTCCGCCCGCTCATGGCCTCACCAACACTCCGAGCGAGAGACTGAACCCGTTCTCGGAATAGACCCCCTCAGAGCGCCACACGTGTTCGAGCGCAACATCCAGACCGGCCCGCTGCTGCGCGAGCCGCACGCCGCTTCCCACCGACAGGCCGAATTGCTGGCCCTGCTCCCCGGGCACCAGGGGAAACGGCAACGTGGCGTAGTGAGCCCCAATTCGAAGCGGGCGATGGAATGGCTGCTTCGAATCGGTAGTGTATTCCGCACCCACCGCAGCCTCGACCGTGTTCTGCGCCCCGGTTCCGCCCAGCGCAAGCAGATCGCTGTTCGCGCCCGACCAGGTCCGGAACAGGGCCTGTCCCCCAAAGTCGAGCCTTGGCGACAGGCGCCAGCGGAGACCCAGTCCCGCCGAATAGGGCAGGTCGATGGTGCCGACTCTGGCGGAATCGCGGTCCATGTTGACGTGCCCGTCAGACCGCGCCATCGCGGAGACGGCGAAGTTGGGGCCGAACTGGCGTGTCACTCCAACCGAGAGGCCTACTCCGGCGAATGACAGCTCGGTCCTCTGTCGGCTGGCCAGGAGGTTGGGATCATCGAATCTCCGGGTCAAGCTGAGCCGGTTGGATCCGGTGAGAATATGGAAACCGCCGCCGACCGCCCATCGAGTTCCGAAACGGTAGGAGCCCGCAATCCGGAGATCACTGAGGCCGCCCCGCGAGGAGAGCGTGTCGCTCACGTTCACCGGAACTCCGCGCAAGTCGATAGTCCCCGAGCTCGCCAGCGAGAAATCTCGGGTGGTGTAGTTGGAAAAACTGATCCCGACGACCATCGGAAGCGGCCGCACCCCTCCCGCAACCATGAGCTGAGGAAATCGAGTGTCTTGCACCGAGGCGGTTCCGGCGGGATTCTCTACGGTCCGGCGGCCGTGAGTGATCGTGAACACCGCCGTGACGTTTTGCACGCTGGCCAGCGCGGCCGGGTTCTGGCTCGACTCCGGATCCATCAGTCCAAACCCACCACCGGTCCCGATCGCACGCACCGCCAACGCTCGCCCCGGGTAACCCAACCCGCGGACACCAAACTGGGAGGACTGCGCTTCGACTGCACCCGGAAGGCTCATCAAGGCCAGAAAGAGAAGAGCTCGGCGCACCTAAGGAGTCTCGAATGGGAATGAAAGCAGATAACTGATCCGGAGCTGCGGCCGGAGTGCCGGGTCCGCGGCGCGGGTGGAGTAGAAGACCGGTCGGGTAAAGCTGGCTGCCTCCGGCGTGAGCGATAGCATGAGCGCTGAAGGCCGCGTTGTCCGGCCCAACCACAGCTCGACCAGGCGAACGGCCTCGAGACTGACCGTAGTGGTCCCGACCTCGAGCGTATCTGCCGGTGGTGCGAGCAGGCCCGTGAGGCCCACCGTCGGGTTCACCGGTGACTTCGCGCCCACATCGGCTAACACGGGTCGGCTCAGCAGGATGCCCGGGTCGGTCGGCAGTCCCGTAATGGGTGCAACCGGGGTCAACTCGAGGGTGGCGCGAATTATCGTGGCCGAGTCGCGGATCCGCGAGGGGAGACTAAACCGGAGCAACGCGCGCGACGATACTGACCCGCCTACCGTCAGCAATGTCGTGTCAATGACCGGGGGCACTTCCTCGACGTACGTCGTCAACGCGGGGCCCAGCGGGATCGTCCTGAGCCTGGCCGTCCCGGTGTCGGGAACGTCCAGCGTTGCGTAGGTCGTAAAAATCGGACCCGATCCACTGGCGAGCGCCCCTACCCGTATGCCAGTCGGCACCGGTGAGTCAATCCGAATGCCCAGGGCCAGCCGCCCGCTATCGGCAGCCGGAATCTCCACCCTGCTGAGGTCCGCACCCTGCAAGACCGTCCGTACGACGCCGGCGTTGAGGGTGTCCGCCACGTCCACGGTGGCGACGAGATTCTCCGGAACGAAGGCAGGAGCAACGGAACCGAAGGTCGCGCTGGAATCGAACGAGGGGGGGAGCCGGTACAGCTCGAGCTGGAGACCGGTCTGGTTGGTGTCGCGAGCGACGACGCTGAAGCTCAGCGCTACTGAGTCGATAGTGTAGGTGCGCGCCGTGTCGCGCACCGTGACCGTGCTCGCGCGGGCCAGGAACCGCACCAGCCCGCGGTCCTCGAAGCCTTGAAGGCCGTTGGAGACCAGCATTGCCGGGGCCTGGTACGGCTGGACGTATCCGACGTAGCTGCTGTCCGCCCCGGTGACGGCGGGAAATACCTCGTCGAAGACCTCAGGCTGTCCGCCGGGGCAAAGGGCGGGACAGTCCGCCGGAGCGGTCAGCTCTTCCTGACAGCCCGCGATGGTGATGACAGCCAGTAGTCCACCAATCCACCACTTCACCGAAGCTGCTCCGGGCCGAACGCCACCGGCAGCAGATCGGAAAGCCGCCAGCGCACCGTCTTCCGCGACCCGACCCCTTCGATCGGGAGGTCCAGGCCAAATTCCGCCAGGACCTGACGGCAGGCCCCACACGGGGCTGCCGGCGGGTCGACATCGGACACCACCACGGCCCGCTTGAAGCGGGTCACGCCCGCACTTACGGCAGCGCAGATAGCCGCCCGCTCGGCGCAGATGGTGAGTCCGTAGGACGCGTTTTCGACGTTGCACCCACTGAAGACCGCCCCGTCAAGGCTCTCGAGCGCCGCGCCCACCCGGAAGTTCGAATATGGGGCATAGGCGCGCGCCTGAGCCGTTCGTGCGGCAGATATCAGAGAATCAGTCAAGCCAAACCTCGGGTAGAAACGAGGTGCCAGCACCCAATGCCGGAACCCCGAGAAACTCGGCCACGGTCTGGCCGATGTCGGCAAAGGTGCGACGGCGACCTAGATCCGCCGGACGGACCTTAGGGCCAAACACCAGCAGTGGAACGATCTCGCGTGAGTGATCGGTGGACGGCGTGGTCGGGTCATTGCCATGATCGGCCGTAAAGATAACGAGGTCATCCTCGCGCACCCCGTTCAACAGCCGGGGTACGCTGCGGTCCAGCTCCACCAGCCCGCGGCGGAAGCCTTCAACGTCGTTCCGGTGACCCCAGCTCTGATCAAACTCGATCACATTGGCCAGCAGCAATCCACGGTGCATCGCGGCCAAAGCCCCCTCGATCAATGCGTAGGCCTCCGCGTTAGTCTCGGTGTGGATGCTGGTGATGCCACGGCCGGCAAACAGATCGTCTACCTTGCCGACCCCTACCCTTGGTACCTGCCGCTCGGCCAGCCGGTCCAACAGCGTGGGGCCGGGCGGGGGCAGGCTGAAGTCCCGCCTTCCGGCAGTCCGCTTCCAGGCACCGGGCTCACCCACGAAGGGTCGGGCGATAACTCTGGAGACCCCGTGCTGCCCCCGGAGAAGCTCCCGGGCGGTCAGGCAGGCAGCATAGAGCTCCGCCAGGGGTACCGTTTCCTCGTGGGCGGCGATCTGGAAGACGCTGTCCGCCGAGGTGTAGACGATCCAGCTCCCGGTCCGGCGGTGCTCCGCTCCATACTCGTCCAGCACCGCCGTGCCCGAGGCCGGCTTGTTGCCCAGCACCGCTCGCCCCGTCTGGCGTGCGAAGTCGTCCACCAATTCCGAAGGGAAGCCACGTGGGTAGGTGGGGAACGGGGCCTCCAGCAACAGGCCGCAGATTTCCCAGTGTCCCGTCGTACTGTCCTTGCCTGGACTCGCGGGCTCACAGACTCCATGGGCCGCTGTGGGCGCTGCCACCGGCGCCACCCCCGCCAATTCCGCGCATCGGCCCAGTCCCAGGGTCTCGAGCCGTGGGACCGAAAGTCCTCCCACTGCCCGAGCCACATTGCCCAGGGTGTTGCTGCCGCCATCCCCGTAGTCCGCGGCATCGTGGGCGGGGCCGACGCCGACGCCATCGAGAACGATGATTGCCGCGCGTCGCATCAGGCCTTCGGCATGGTCTGCACGAAACGGAACCGGAGCGCAGTCAGCGCCTGATCCAGCAGCTGCTTTTCGTCGGGATCGAGGCGGTCCGAGGTCTTATCGGCCAGCATCCCAAGCGTATCGATCAGCGTCTGCGCCAGCTGGCGCGCGCTGCCGATTCCTTCCGCGCCCGGCGGGAGCTCCCCGCTGAGAGCCGCTTCTGCCTGGTGGGACAATCCCAGAATGAGCGACGCGAAGTGAGGGTTCACGGCGATCTCCCGTAACGGCGTGCGACTCGGGGGCCCAACCGGGTCAAGAGCTCGTAGGAGATCGTCCCTGCTGCTTCCGCCTGCTGGTCGAGCGAGATCAGCCCGCCGAACACCGTCGCCACGTCGCCCACTGCCACGTCCTCTCTCACTGCGGCCATACACATGTCCATGGTGACTCGCCCGACCAGCGGTGCCATCTTGCCGCTCAACTCGATGTGGCGCGGCAACGGATAGGGTCCCGCGGCAGGACTGGCACGTGGAAATCCGTCCGCGTAGCCCACCCCGACCGTGGCCACCCTTGTCGGCCGCTCTGCGCGCCAGGTCGCTCCGTACCCGACCGTGTCGCCGGCGGCAATCGACCGGATGGCCACGACCCGAGCCCGCAACGCTGCGACCGCTTTCGGTGATTGCGACCCGGCGGCGCCACCATACAGATAGATACCGGGGCGTACCAGATCACCGGCGAAGAGCTTCCCCCGGAGCGCCCCCGCGCTGTTGGACGCATGAATCAAGGGCGGCCGTCCCGGTAAGACGCGGAGCACCTCTTGGAAGCGATCCCACTGGCGCTTGCTGCCGTCAAGATCCGACTCCGCGGCAAGAAAGTGGGTGAATGCGCCTTCCCAGCCTTTCGCGGCGGGCAATAAAGTGGCTAAGTGGCTGACGCTCGCCCGATCATCCCACCGGACGCCTGCCCGGCTCATGCCGGTATCAATTTCGACGTGGAACGGTTTGCTACCAGTGGCAATCCAGCTCTCGAGGGCCGGGACATCGCCAATGGATGGCCGCAAATCGAGATCGAGGTATTGTCGGATGGCCTGCGGCTGCAACGGGGTCATCACCAGGATCGGCCGCACGATGCCGGAGGCTCGCAGCACCCGGGCCTCATCAATCGAGGCCACACCAAAGCCCCATGGATCGAGTGCCTCGAGCGCGCGAGCCACCTCCGTTGCGCCCAGCCCATAGCCGTTAGCTTTAACCATTGGCAACAACCGGCTGCCCGAAACCGCGGCCACCGTGCGCGCGTTGGCTACCAGCGCTGCCAGGTCGACGTCCACCCAGGCGCGTGTCGTCTCGGGGGAAAAGGTCATGGGCGAGCCGGGCGGTATGATATTCGCCACGAGGGATAAATGCAAGACAATTCAGCGCTTGGACGCGCGATGACGATGGTTCGCGACCTTCGCAAACGGTGCGCCTGGGATCGGGCACAAACGCGAGAGACGCTTCGTCCCTATCTGGTCGAAGAAGCGCTGGAGCTGGATCACGCACTCGGGGAAGGACAGCCCGAGGAGATCCGGGGCGAGGTCAGTGATCTGTTGCTTCATCTGGCCTTTCAGCTCGTTATCGCCGAGGAGCTCGGCGAGTTTACCGGCGGTGACGTAGCGGACCAGCTGGAGAGCAAGATGCGCCGGCGGCATCCACACCTGTTCGAGCTGGGCGATGCTGAGCCCTGGGAGCACATCAAGCGCCGGGAACGAAAGGGCCACGTGCTCGGCGGGCTCATCCCTACCCTGCCATCGCTCTTGATGGCGTACCGGCTGCAGGAACGAGCCGCGTCGGTGGGCTTCGATTGGCCAGGCGTGGAAGGCCCACTGGACAAGGTTCGCGAGGAGCTGGACGAGGTGGAGGAGGAGTTGCGAAGCGTCACCAGTCCCTCCGCTGCCCCCCGGGACGTGGATCCCAACGCTCCCGGACTTGCCCCGAGCCAGCAGCTGGTGGACGAGGTAGGTGACCTTTTGTTCGCGGTGGTCAATCTGGCGCGGAAGGCAGGGGTTCCGCCCGGCCTGGCGCTGGATCGAGCCAATCGAAAGTTTCGTCAGCGTTTCGAGGGAATCGAGCGGCTGGCTGCCGAACGAGGGATAGACGTGCAGTCAGCGGGTCTAGACGTCTTGGATGGACTGTGGAACGAGGTGAAATCAGCGGGTCAGCGGGTCAGCGGGTCAGTGAGTCCGGCTGTAACTCGTACTTCTCAGCGGTAGCCCTACCGTCCCGCTGTCCCGCTGTCCCGCCGATTACGGGTAAAGCCGATGGATCTGGCGGGGAAACGCAATCGCCTCCCGAATGTGGGGAATCCCGCAGATCCAGGCCACAGTGCGCTCCACGCCGAGCCCGAAGCCCGAATGAACGAACGTCCCGTACTTGCGTAGGTCGAGGTACCAGCGATACACCTCGGGGTCGAGTCCCTGTTCCATGATCCGGGCAAGCAGTTTATCGTAATTGTCCTCGCGCTGAGACCCGCCGATGATCTCCCCGTACCCTTCGGGCGCCAGGCAGTCGTTGTTGAGCACCGTTCGCGGGTCGTCGGGGTTCTCCTTCATGTAGAACGCCTTTACCTGCCTCGGATAGTTATATACGAAGACGGGACGATCGAACTCCTTGGCCAGCAAAGTCTCGTCATCTCCGCCGAGGTCACCGCCCCAGGTGATGTCGGACCCCAGGCTGTTGAGCCTGGACACCGCGTCCGAATAAGAGATACGGGGAAAGGGAGGGAGAACCCGCTCGAGTGGCGCGACGTCCCGTTCCAGCTCCTTCAGCTCTTCCTTCCGCCGGTCGAGCGCCCGGGCCACGATGTAGCTCACGAACTCTTCCTGGAGCCGCATGTTGGCGCCCGAGTCGTTGAACGCAACCTCGGGCTCCACCATCCAGAATTCGGTGAGGTGGCGCCTGGTCTTCGACTTCTCGGCGCGAAAGGTGGGACCGAAGCAGTAGACCTTGCCGTGGGCCGCGGCCGCGGCTTCCACGTAGAGCTGGCCGGTCTGAGCCAGGTAGGCGTTGCCGAGGTCGAAGTACGGCGTGGCAAAGAGATTCCCGGCTTCCTCGCCGATGGCTCCGGTCAGGATTGGGGTGTCGACCAGAATGAAGTCACGCTGGTAGAAAAAGTCGCGGATTCCCTGGACCACCTCGTGGCGCACCCGGGCCACAGCCGCCTGACGGCGGGTTCGGAGCCACAGGTGTCTATGCTCGAAGAGGAAAGTCGTCCCATGCTCTTTAGGGGTGATCGGGTAGTCCTGGCTGGCGCCCAGTACCTCTACATTCTGTAGGGCCAGCTCGAAACCACCCGGGGACCGCGCCTCTTCCCGTACTACGCCGGTAAGGGCGACACTGGTCTCCTGAGTCAGCGATCCAAACTCCGCCCAGGTCGACTCGGGCACCTCTTTCTTGGACAGGACCCCTTGCACCGTTCCCGAGCCGTCTCGTACCACGACAAACGCGATCTTACCGCTCGACCGGGTAGTGACCACCCAGCCGCGAACCGTGATGGTCTCGCCGACGTGTGCGCGGAGTCCGCTGATCTGTACTGCCGCCATGCCATATCCGATGGGAAAATGAGGCTGAGCCGAGGAGCGTTGAGTCTAGCCCTCCTCGTGGGAAGCGTCAACGCGGGCTGCGTGAATTTTCGGCCGCCCCCGACCCCGCTCGCCGCCGCGGCCGCGGGTAACGCCCCGACCCCCGTCTGGACCACACGCGCCGGCAAGAGGGTCACCGGACTGATGGGAGTACGGGACAGCACCCTCTACGTCGGGGGTATGGACCGGAAGGTCTACGCGGTGGATCTGGCGAGCGGCAAGGTACGCTGGTCGGCCCGGGTGTCTGGGATAATCACCGGAGGTGTACTTCTTCAGGGTGACACGATCTACGTGGCGACCTCACGCCCCGACGGCAAGGTTCAGGCGCTACATCGAAAGGATGGCAAGAAGATCTGGCGCGTCTCCACGGGCGCGATCGCGGCCCCGCTGGCGATGGTAGGGGGAGTGCTCGTGGCGGAGACCCAGAAGGGCGAGGTGGTCGCGCTGGAGCCCACCAGCGGGAAGATTCGTTGGCACCGCCGGGTGGGAGTCGCTCGCACCCCGGCCGACGCGGCTGGTGACGGGGCGATCCTGGTCTCTACCACCGATTCACTCTTTCGAGTGGCGGTCTCCGACGGACAGGTCATGCAGCGGGCAGCGTCACCCGGCAGCGTCGTCGCTCCCTGGCTAGCCTGGAATGGAGCGTTGCTGGCCGGAACCACCGATTCGCAGGTGGTGGCTATCCGCCCGACTGACCTGCGGCGCCTGTGGACTGTCTCGGTGGATGCCCCCGTACTCGGCTCGCTCGCGGCGATCGGAGATACCCTGTTCGTGGCTACCAAAGTTGGCTCCGTCTACCGAATCGATCCCGGGCCCGAGCCGAAGGCGGAGCGGATCGCCAGTCTCGACTGGCCGGTTACCGCACCGGTCACGGTCCTGAAAGGGCAGATCATCCTCGGTGGCGCCGACGGGACGATACGCGCCCTTCGGCCTGACGGCACCGAGGTCTGGCGGCTGCGGGTCTGGCGTCCAGTCGAGCTCGGCCCCATTCCGCTGGCCGACGGCCTGCTGGCCATCGGCGGCAACGGCGACCTCCACCGCTACCGTCGATGATGCTCCGGGTTTACTCCACTCTTTTCCTGCTCTCGCTTCTCGCGGGGCGGGTCGAGGCTCAGGATCTCAACCCCGCCGTCAAGGGTCTCAGCCCCGCCGTCAAGTATGGAAAGTGGGTTCTTCTGGCCGGCTCGCTCGGCATGAACTATCTGGCGGTTCTGGCTCACAACCGGGCGGAGGACACCTTTGACATTCTGGAAGCAAGTTGCAGTGTAGACAATCAGCGGTGCGCGCTGGGACCAGACCGGACCTATGCCGATCCCGAGATCGAGGCCCTCTATCAGACCTCGCTGCAGTACGACAGCGAGGCCCGTCTATGGCTCATCGGCGGCGAGACCGCGCTGGCTGGTGCCACGGTGCTGTTCGTCTGGGAGCTGACCCGGCCCAAAGGTCGACCGGACAACATCCCGTTTGAGCCCGAGGTGCGCAGTCTGCGTGCGGGTGGGACAGGATTGGGGTTGCGCCTGGCGTTTTAGCGCGGAAAGACGATCCCTCTGTGCCTCTGTGGTGAAGCATTCTTCAATGATGCTGACGACAGCGCCGGTCGAGTAACCGAAAGCGCGTTCGGAGTTCCCGGTTAACCCACCCGGAACAACTCCACCGCCCGCGGGTACCGTGCCACCGCTCGCTCCCGCATCGGCTGGTTCTCCCGCCGCTGCAACGCCGGATCTGCCTCGATAATCCTCATGGCCAGCTCCCGCGCCCGTGCCAGGAGGTCGGCGTCGGCCGGGAGCTGCGCATGGCGGACCTCGAACCCACCCGATTGCCGCGCCCCGATGAGGTCACCCATCCCCCGCTCCGCCAGATCCAGCTCCGCGATCTTGAAGCCGTCCAGCGTAGCCGCGAAGCCGTTCAGCCGGTCAGGTGCGCCTCCCTCCGCCAGGAGAATGCAGTAGCTCTCCTCCGCGCCTCGCCCGATCCGGCCGCGCAGCTGGTGGAGTTGGGCAAGTCCGAACCGCTCGGGATGCTCGACCAGCATGATGGTGGCGTCGGGCACGTCGATCCCGACCTCGATGACGGTCGTGGCCACCAGAACCTTCAGCTCGCCGCTCCGGAACCGGCGCATCACGGCGTCCCGCTCTTCGGCCTTGAGCCGGCCGTGCACCAGGCCCACCTCCAGCTCGGGCCAGCGGGCCGCAAGACTCTGCGCCATCGTCGTCGCGGCGCGCAGGTCGGCCCGCTCCGACTCTTCGATGACGGGCAGGACGATGTACGCCTGCCTCCCCTGCCCGCATTCGCCACGGACGAACTCGAGTACCCGCTCCCGCTGGCCGCTGCTCCGCACCGCCGTGCGCACCGCGCCACGCCCCGGGGGACGCTGCCTGAGCGTGGAAACGTCGAGATCGCCGTACAGCGTCAGGGCCAGTGAGCGCGGGATCGGCGTGGCAGTCAGGAGCAGGACGTCGGGCGCCGCCCCTTTCCCGATCAAGGCGGCCCGCTGCTCGACCCCGAAGCGATGCTGCTCGTCGATCACCACAAGTCCGAGCCGCTGAAACGAAACGCTCTCCTGCAGCAGCGCGTGGGTTCCCACAATGACTCGCGCCTGGCCGCTGGCAATCCGCTTCCGCACCGCGGCCTTTTGCGCCGCGGTCTGCCGCCCGAGGAGAAGCTCCGGCTTGAGATTGAGCGGAGCCAGCAGCGTTTCCAGCGTGGCTCCATGCTGCTCAGCCAGCAGCTCGGTGGGCGCCATGAGTGCCGCCTGGAAATCGTTCTCCACCGCCAGCAGCATGGCGAACAGCGCCACCACCGTCTTTCCCGTCCCCACATCCCCCATCAGCAGCCGGTGCATGCGCTCCGGAGCGGTCATGTCGGCGGTGATCTCGCGCAGCGCCTGCTGCTGGTCGCCGGTGAGCTCCCAGGGCAGCTGCTCCTTGAGCTGAGTAGTGAGCTGCCGCTTGACGGTGAAGGCCACTCCGCTCCGGTGCCGCTTGGCAACGGCACGGGCCCGGATCAGCATCAACTGAAGATCGAACAGCTCATCGAACGCGAGCCGTCGTCTTCCCTGCTCTGCTTCCTCCGCCGAACCCGGGCGATGCACCGCGCGTAGCGCATCGGGCAGGGTCGGCAGGTCCAGACTCTGCCGTAGCGCCGGGGGGAGCCCGTCGTGGGACAGAGCGATCAGCTGATCCAGGTGCCGGTCGATGAGCGACCGGATGACCTTGTGACTCAGGCCTTCGGTGGCGGGATAGACCGGCAGCACCTTTCCCGCGGTGAGGGGGTCGGCATCGCTGTCGGCGTCGGCAAGGATCACGTATTCCCGCGGTGCCATCTGTCGCCCGTGATAGAACCGGACCGGGCCCGAGACCAGTAGGGTCTGGCCGACGGCAATGGTGCGATCGAGAAATGGCTGCCCCGGCCACACGCATTCCAGCACGCCGCTTTCATCTCGCAGCACGGCATGAAAGATCCGAAGCCCGCGCCGGGTCGGCAGGACCCCTTTGGCGACGACTCTACCGACGCAGGCTACCTCGTGACCGAGCTCGGCCTTGGCCAGCGGGGTCACGGTGGATGCGTCTACATAGCGATGGGGAAGGTGCCACAGCAGGTCGCGCGCGGTGCGGATGCCCAATCGCTCCAATGACTCGGCGCGCCGCTCTCCGACTCCCTTGAGAAACTTGACGGGCGTGTCGAGGCGCACGGCGGCCGGCGCGGCGCGGGGAGGCATCCGCGGCTAGGAAGCCTCGACCGGTGTTTCTGCCAGCAGATTCTCGGCGAAGCGCTCCGGGTCGAACGGCTCCAGGTCGTCCAGTGCTTCGCCCAGCCCGATGAACCGGACCGGTAGCCCGAGCTCCCGGCGGAGCGCGGCGATTGCGCCACCACGGGCACTGCCGTCGAGCTTGGTGACCACGATGCCGGTTGGAGAGACCGCCTGGGAGAAGAGCTTGCCCTGCTGGATGGCATTTTGGCCCACGGTCCCGTCCAAGACCAGAAAGGTCTCGTGAGGGGCGCCGGGTAGCCGCCGGCCGATCACTCGAGTGACCTTTCGCAGCTCCTCCATCAGCCCTTCCTGGGTGTGAAGGCGGCCTGCGGTGTCAATGATGACGGTATCGATCCCCCGGGACACGGCCGCGTCGATCGCGTCGAAGGCCACCGCCGCAGGATCGCCGCCCGGCGCCCCGGCCACACAAGGCAGATCCAGACGGTCCGCCCAGACCTGCAGCTGAGCAATGGCCCCGGCGCGATACGTGTCTGCCGCCGCCAGCAGGACTGTTCGGCCCTCCTGCTGAAGCCGGGCCGCGAGCTTGGCCGCAGTGGTGGTTTTCCCAGTCCCGTTCACGCCCACCAGGAGGATGACCGTGGGGCCCGGCTCGACTCGAGCTATGGCGCCGGGATTCTCGGGTCCCGCGAGCATTGCGCTGAGACGCTCCCGAAGGGCGCGCTTCAGATCCCCCTCGGTCTTGAGCTTGCCGCGCCGGACCTCGTCTTCCAGCGCACTGGTGAGCTCGACCGTGGCGGAGACTCCGAAGTCAGCCTCGATCAGGACCCGCTCCAGGTTCTCGAGATCGGCGGCGTTGAGTCCGCGCATGAGCGCGCCCACGTCGGTCAGCGCAATCTGCTTGATGCGCGACCAGAGGCTCTGCCGCTCGTTGCTCCCCAGTCTGCTTGGCTTCATGATCGAAATCTACCACCTCAGCGAAGCCCGAGACGCCGGCGAGCCAGCCATTCTCCCGAGAGCGCCAGCACGCAGATACCGAACAGCCAGAGCCAATCGCGGGCGGCGGTGCGCCCCGCCGAGCGTGTGTTCCGGCCGTCGTGGGTGATCAGCGTGACTGTCCGGGGGAGGAGCTCGTCGGAGTATTCCTCCACCGCTACAATCCCACCGCCGCCGGCCGGGAGCCGGTATCGATACTCTCCCGGTTGGAGCCAAACGGAGGCCCGGCCGTCTCCATCGAAGTGGAGCGTATCGGTCCGCTGTCCGGCAGTGCTCGAGAACGCCACAGACTGCGGGCTAGCCTGGCCCGGACCCAGCCACTCGAAGATGACCGGCCGGCCGTTCTGCACCACCGCCTGAACCGGACTGGCTACCCCTCTCGCCGAGTCCACCCCGCCGAGCAGCCAGCTCGTCGTTGCCGCCACCCAGGAGCGATAAGTCTGTTCGCTCGATGCTCCGCGGAAGGGCCAGCGCCAGAGACCCTCGACCGCCACGGTGATCCGGCGCACCCGTCCCTCCTGTCGGCCGAAGACGGCGGGGCGCTGGGGGCCACGGCGACCCAGTTGGGCATAGAGAGCCACCCAATCGCGTGGGCCGCTCTCCATGGGAGTGAGCAGAAACGCAGGAGGAAACGAGTCCACCGGCTGACCGAGAAATGCTCCAGCTACCGGCGACGCGTCGGCTTGAGAGAGATACCAGTCACCCGGCACTTGAGTCTCGCCGCCTTCACCGCTGGGCCAGCTCCAGATGCCCCGGGCAGTGGTTCCTTTGGCGAGGTCGCTGGCTCCGCCCTTGATGATCAGCAGATCCGCCCGTCGCACCGCTCGCCGCACGACGTCTCCCGGAACCCGGCGGAGATTCGCCATCGAACGCCAGCGGTCACCGTCCAGACGGACATACCCCTGGATCGGGAGCTGACCAACCTCGCGCAGGGTCCGATAGAGAAACCGGCTGTCCCAGTCCGCGGGCGCCGCCAGGAGCACGACCCCCGGAGTGGGTGCAACGGTGACCAGATGCAGCCGGGCATCGGTGCGAGGCTCCGCATCGCCGCCGGCGAGAGCAACTCGCAGCAGGTGGCCGCCGGAGGAGAGAGAGCCAGCCGGGACGAGGATCCGGGCCCGGCCCCCCGATTCTCCTCGAAGCCTCACGTTTCTGAAGGCCAGCCGGCGTGTCCCGGAGAGCACCTCGACTCGAACGCCGTCAGCGGCGTTCCCACCGGTCGGCTGGATCTCAACCTCTAGTAGCACCGAATCCGTCTCGCTCACTCTGCTCGGGCCCGTTACCCGTGTGACCGCCAGATCCGGTCGAGCAGCGCGGAGAAACAGGCGGACACCACTACGCGCGAGAAGATCCGGAGGGATCTCGCGCACGTCTTCGACTTCACCATCGGTTACTACGATCAGTGGCCGGTCGGAGACCGAGCCGGCGAGCAGCGCCGGCCCCAGCAACGAACGTCCTCGACTGGGAGTCGAGTCCGGGCTGGATCGGGCATCACCGAAGAGTCGAACCTCGCCCCAGCGTGCTGCCGAATCCCTTGCCTCGGCCCAGCGGCCACCGGCCCCGCCCATGCTGAGCGAGCCATCGAGCAGCACGAGAGGCCGCAAGGGCGCGCGGGAAACCGGGCAGCTCACGTTGACCAGCAGGAGTCCGAGTGCGGACCACGCAATCGCGCGGCAGGCGAGCGGAATCCAGGCGCGACGCCCCATCCGCTCGAGACCGAGATAGGTGAATGCGGCCAGCGCACAGGCCGCGAGGACTACGAAGGCGGCGAGCATGCCGCCGCCAGCAGCGCTTCGGGGAGTGTCAGCCGTCCCTCATACAGGGCGCGCCCCACGATGGCGCCGTCGAGCCCGGCCTCACAGGCGGCGCGAATATCGCTGCTCCCGGCGATGCCGCCGCTCACAATCACCCGTGCGCCCAGTGGTCTCAACGACACCGCGCCAGCCAGGTCGGGCCCGGTGAGCATGCCGTCCCGGCTGATATCGGTATAGATCACCGTCTCCATGCCGTCCTGCACCACCCGTCGTGCCAGATCCTCGGCGCGAGTGGTAGATGTCTCCGTCCACCCTCGTACCGCGACCAGACCGTTCCTGGCATCGATGCCCACGGCGAGGTGTGCCGCACCCAACTCGGCCAGCATCTCGGGGACAAAATCGGGCTCGATCGCCGCCGCGGTACCGATCACCGCGCGGGCAAAGCCCAGGTCGAGCGCTTCGCGGATCAGGTCCTTACTCCGTAATCCACCGCCGAGTTCGAGCCGGAGCTTCGTCGCCATCCGGCCGGCGATCAGATGGACGACCGCCAGGTTCTCTCCGGTCCCGAATGCCCGGTCCAGGTCCACCACGTGAATCCACCTCGCGCCCTCCTCCAGAAAGCGCTCCGCAACCGCCACGGGATCGTCCCCATAAACGGTTTGCCGCGCCCGCTCGCCCTGGCTCAGGCGAACGACGCGGCCATTTCGAATGTCGATGGCGGGAAGGAGATCCACTACTCGGGCGTTACGGCAGCCACCGTTGGGAGGTTTCAGCCCCCTGCCGGGCGATCGCGTCGGGCCGAGCCAGGGTGCCGCTGGAATCGCGGAGGAGGAGCATCAGGCGATCGCGCTCCTGCTCGAAGGCGGCGCGATCCGATTTTGGTACCGGCGCGCCCCC